>Ga0153956_1001514_pt1 | contig 20088 bp, 21 predicted proteins | sample TSFL040MetaG_FD_104704 | JGI IMG/M metagenome (GOLD analysis project Ga0153956, IMG submission 104704) | Attine ant fungus gardens microbial communities from Florida, USA - TSFL040 MetaG | ecosystem: Host-associated > Fungi > Mycelium > Unclassified | place: USA: Florida, Wekiwa Springs...
GCTCTCGCCGTCGATCGCGATCGGAACGCAGTGCAGGCGTTGGCACATCTCGTCCGGAAGCACGTCCCGGGGCGCCCGCTCGGCGTCGAAGTCGCTGAGATCGACGGTCGGCAGGTCCATCTGCTCGGAGAGGACCCGCAGCAGCTCGGTCTCCTCGAGCGCGCCGCCGTGAACAAGGACCTCACCGATCCGGCTGCCGGTACGAGTTTGCTCAGCGACCGCGTCGGCCAGCTGCTCCTCGGTGACCAGGCCCTGGCTGGCCAGGCTCTCACCGAGCCGAGGCGGCACCGCGAGACCATGCCGGAGCAGATCGTCGGCCGAGAACTCGGTCCCCTCCGGGCGGCCGTTGCCGGCGAAGAGACGATCGATGGCCAGATCGAGCTCGGTCTGGTCGGCGAACAGCCAGCGGGTCTCGTAACCGGTCTGTTCGCGCACCGCGCGATCAGCCGCCGGATTGAACGAAACCGGACCGGCCATGGTGACGAGGCCACGATCGAACTCGATCGGGACGATGTGATAGCGACGGCAGATATCGACCGGAAGAAGGTGGGCGACCGCCGAGCTCAGCGTCACCATGCGCTCGCTGACCCCGCTGGTGGAGTCGCGAACCAGAAGCTTTTGGGCGACCGTGGTCGGCATCAGTTGCCCACTCTTCGCACTTCGGTCGTGCTCTCGACCGTCTCGACCCGGGTCGATTCGACCTCAGGCTCGCTTTCGCCTCCACCCCGTTTGCGGTCGCTGACCAGCATCACGACGATCCCGGCCAGGAAGATGAAGAACGGGACGATCAGGAAGAAGCCGAACATGACCGCGAATGCGAGCAGGATGCCGATCACGAAGATCAGCGCGCCGAAGACTCCGCCGTTGTTGTTCACAGACCCGTGGGAGCGGCCACGCCGCTCTCGCGCTCGCCCATCGGTTGGGCCAGAGCGATCGTCACCGAATCGCTGGACGACTCCGTGACGTCAAATGCCACCGGCAGTTTGCGCCGGAGTGACGAGATCAGAGAGACGCCTTCCCCGACCTTCGTGTCGATGGTGGCGGAATCGCCTCGCAGTTCGCGCAGCGACGCTTCTTCTACTCCGTCGGTATTGGCCAACGCGTCTTCGACGACGCGGGCAAGGCTGAGGTCATGGAGAGGACGCACGATGACTCGCACGTCACCACCGGTCGGCAGCTCGAAGTCATTGTCGGTCAGCGCCGGCGGAACATTTGCGCTGCTCACCGGAATGCCGGGGAGGGACGCGCCCGGGGCCGTCGAATCAGGAAAGGACGCTCCGGACCCGGAAGGACCGCTGGCACCTACCCGAGACTCGAGCGCATCGAGTCGGGCGGTCAGTTCCTCCCTAAGACTACGGATTTCCTTGAGAATTTCTTTTGAACGGTCTTTTGCCACCGGGCTCCCGATATTATCGACAAGTTCAGACTAATGAAATGCTCATCTGTTCTTGACGACGGTGAGTGCCAACTATAGGTGAGGAACGGGAGAACCGTCAAGTACGACAGTCCGAGAATCCGGCCGTTCGGCATGCACGCTGTTCATCGGGGGTACGCGAACGTCGACGAATACCGTGCCAATCAGGTCCGCTACGGGGTCGTCTTCGTGGCAATCACCGCCGCCTGCTTCGCGGTCTCGCTGCTCTCGGCCGCAGAGATGGACTGGGTGCTCTACCTGGCGGGCTGGACGGTGGCGCTGTCCTGCGTCGGCATCGCCTGGTACCAGCCTTCGTTCTGGATCCTGGCTCCCTTCGGAGCCCTGGCCGGGGCGATACTCGTCCGGGCCGGCACCGACGGGCTCGGCGCGGGCATGGGGCCGCTGTTGCTGATCCCGATGCTAGCCGTCGCGGTCTACGGGTCGCGTCGGGCCCTGATCGCCATGGTGGCCTGCGTCGCCGGTGCCGTGGTGGTCGGCCACCTGGCGTCGGCCGACGAGGTGCAGGTCACTGCCGTGTGGCGGCAGGACTTCGTGCTCGCGGTCATGGCCACGGTGCTCGGCGTCGTGATCCAGGACCTGGTCACTCGGATGAGGCAGGAACGCAACCTGGCGGAGGAACGCGGCCGGATCATCGAAGAGCTGGCGCTGACCGACCCACTGACCGGGATCGACAACCGGCGCGGTTGGGAGCAGGCGATCCAACGGTCGGTCGGCCAGGCCAGGCGGCACTCGCAGCCGCTCAGCCTCGCCATGCTCGACCTCGACCATTTCAAGCGCTACAACGATGCCCACGGCCATCAGGCCGGTGATGACTTCCTGCGCCAAGTGGCGCTCAACTGGGAGGAGATGACCCGGATCGAGGATCACGTCGCCCGCTACGGCGGCGAGGAGTTCGTCCTGACCCTCCCCAACACCAGCCTCGAAGGGGCCGAGGTGATCGTCGAGCGTCTCCGCACCGCTCTGCCCGAACCAAGCGAGGAGATCGATACTCGGATCTCCTGTTCGGCCGGGATCGCCGAATGGGACGGTTCCGAGACCGTTCGGGAACTGGTCGGCCGCGCCGATCAGGCGCTGTACAAAGCCAAGGAAGCCGGACGCGACCAGACCATCGCGGTCCGCCTGGAAAGCGACGCCCCGGGCGTCGAGGCGTGAGCTAGAAGGCGTGGCCAAAACGTCCGGGACGTTTTGGCCACGCCTTCTAGCTGCCGGGAGTCCAGAGCTTCGGGCCCTGGCCGGCCGCGGGACCCTGATCGGATTCCGACGAGCTCCCCGGGGCTTCGCCGGGCGCCTGTCCCCCGCCTCCTGCCGGCGCGGCGCCGCTGCGCTGGGCGTAGAGCAACTGGACCTGGCTGAGCGGCTCCGAGATGGCCTGCCCGACCTCGGCCGGCAGCAGTCCGACGATCGCCCGGACCGCCTCGATCCCGATTCGCGCCTGTTCGAGATCGACCTCGTCCTCCTTGACGATCCGCCGGGCCGAGAGGTTGAGCACGCTCGCCACCGTCTGGGTCAGCAGATCCTCGACCCGGATCTCCTTCATCTGGGCCTCGAGCATCTCCCGTTCCTCATCGGTCAGCGGAGGCGGGCCGGTCGGATCTTCCAAAGCTGGGTCATTCTGCTCGTCGGTCATAGGACAAGAATAAGGAGTCGACTTGCGAACCGGTCCGGGTAGCCGTCGTGTCGGGCAGGCGTCCCCGGGACGCTGAGCAGGAGCGCGGCTGAATGCCGCGCGAGGTTTTGGCGTTTCCCGGGGACGCCTGCCCGGCCCGACGGCGTGACCACCAGCCAGCTAGGCAGCAGTGCCGAAGGTCCGCGCGGTCTCCGCGACCGCGTCCCGGTAGATCTCCTCGATCGACTTGCCCCCCTCGAACTCCCGGCGCATGCGCTGGGCCCCGTTCAGCTCGGGCAGGTCGACTTCGATGCCGAGACCGCTCCGGACCGGCTCGGTCCACTCGAGGAGGTTTTCGAGCACCTGTCGGGCTTCCACCTCGCGACGGCGCCGGAAGTCGATCATCTTGCCGTCCATCCCGTAGCGGATCGCCCGCCAGAGGTTCTCCTCGATCTGCCGGCCCCGCAGGGGGGTGATCTGGTCGAGAGCGCCCTCGTCGATGTCCACCGCCGTCTGCGCGACGATCGCGGCGATCAGGCCGGCCAACGCCGTCGATTCGCGACCGGTCGTCTGGGCGTCGCAGATCCGCACCTCGACCGTCCCGAAGGCGTGGTGAGGCCTGACGCTCCACCACAGCTGAGTCGCCTCGACCACCGAACCGAGGTGGGTCAGGTCGTCGATGAACGCGCCGTACTCGTCCCAGGTCCGAAAGGTGCCCGGAACCCCGCAGCGCGGGAAGGTCCGGGTGAATATCTCCGAACGGATCGAGGCGAGACCGGTGTCCTGCCGGTCCAGGAAGACCGAGTTGGCCGATACCGCCAGCAATATCGGCAGCATCTCGCGCAGCCAGTCGCAGACGGCGATCGCGCGATCGGCGCCGCTTATGCCGACGTGAACGTGGAGGCTCCAGGTGTTGTTGCGCCGGGCCACCCAGCCAAGGTCCTTCTTCAGCCGCTGGTAGTGAGGCGTGTCGATGATCTCCTGGTCGAGGTAATCCGCCCACGGATGGGTGCCGAGGGAAGCGAGCGACACACCGTGACCTTCGGCGAGTCGGAACAGATGGCGGCGCTTCTCGGCCTGTTTGCCGTTCGCCTCGGTCATCGATTCGGAACGCCCCGAGCGGATCTCTATCTCGGATGCGATCAGCTCGCCGGCCGCCGACTCCGCGAGGACGGGATCCTCCTGAGCGGCCGCGTACAGCTCGGGATAGCGGTCGACGAGCTCGAGCGTGCCGGGATCGAGGATCGCGAACTCTTCTTCGAGGCCGATCGTGAAATCGGTGGAGGCGTCGAATACCTCCCGCACCTCGTCCATTTCCAACAGACCGTGGTCGGACAAATCAGGAAAGGTAGAAGTAGAGGGCGTAAAGCAGGTCGACGGCAGGGCTCGAGGTGTGGACCGTGACTTCGGGCGGCACCTGCAACAGCTGTTCGGTGTAGTTGAAGATCACCGTCACGCCCGCTTCGACGAGGCCGTCCGCCACTGCCTGGGCCGCGGCCGAGGGAACAGCGAGCACCCCGACCACGATCGCCTCTTCCTCGACCGCGTCCTTCAGCTCGCTGAAGTCGCGGACCGTGAGCTGGCCGACCTGCTCGCCGATCATCTCCGGGTCGACGTCGAAGAGGGAGACGATCCGGAAGCCGTGGTCGGCGAAGACATCCGATCCGGCGATCGCCTGTCCCAGCTTGCCCGCCCCGAACAGGGCGATGTTGTGCTGACCGGCAGTCCGCATGATCTTGCGGATCTCGTCGACCAGATAGTCGATCCGATAACCCACCCCCCGCTTGCCGAACTTGCCGAAGCCGGAAAGGTCACGGCGGATCTGGGTCGGGTTGATGTGCGTGTACTCGGAGAGCTCCTGTGAGGAGATCGTCTCCCGACCCATCTTTCGAGCCTGGATCAGGACCTGCAGGTACCGCGAAAGCCGCGCGGCAACGCCGAGCGCGAGCCTTTCGCCCTCGCCGACGAGCAGCGGATTATCGGTTCGGGATTTGGAGGACGGAGGCATCGGCCTACCAGCGTACTCGTCCTCAGCCCAAAGCCTGCCGGTGACGGTCCACGGCGGCATCGAATTCTTCAGGATCGAAGACGAGCTCGGAGATGGTCTCCTCCCCGATCCGGATCACCGGGATCCGCTCCAGATAGAGCCGGTGCAGGCGATCGTCGCTCTCGATGTCGATCTCTTCTATCTCGATCACGGGCTGGTCCGGGTCCTTCCCGGCCAGGTGCTCGCGCAACCCGGCCAGAGCCTCATCGCAGAGATGGCAGCCCGGGCGGCTGAGGAAGGCGACCTTCAACGACTGCCCCGAGCGCCGGTCGCGAAAGCGTCGAAGCCCAGATAGTCCGGGTAGGCCAGCGACTCGGTGAACCGGGCGGCGCTGCCGATCATCGCCGCGTTGTCCGTGCAGAGCTCCCGGCTGACTTCCTTGAAGGGGATCCCGCGCTGCTCGCAGAGGGATGCCACTGCCGCACGGAGCGGCCCGTTCGCGGCGACTCCCCCGCCCAGGGCGACTGCCGGCCACTCGCCGCCGTCGAGAGCGCGGCGAAGCTTGGCCACCAGCTGATCGACGATCGCACTCTGGAACCCGGCCGCCAGATCAGCGGCCCGGTCTGCCGTTCCGGCCTCGCCCAGGTCGCGGCAGAGATACACCAAAGCGGTCTTGAGGCCGCTGAAGCTGAAGCCGAGCCCAGGGTCACGGGTCATCGCGACCGGAAATTCGAAAGCGTCGGGATCGCCGGCCGCAGCCAACCTCTCCAGCGCCGGACCGCCCGGGTAGCCAAGGCCCAGCAGGCGGGCGGCTTTGTCGAAGGCTTCCCCGGCGGCATCGTCGAGGGTTTCCCCGAGCACTTCGAAACCCTGGTGATCGGTGACCCCGGCCAGCATCGTGTGGCCTCCCGACGCGATCAGGCAGAGGAACGGAGGCTCCAGCGGATCGGGCTCGAGGAAGTTGGCGGCCACATGTCCATGAAGATGGTCGGTCGGCACCAGAGGCAACCGGCGCGGAGTCGCGATCGCCTTCGCCGTGCTGAGACCGACCAGCAAGGCGCCGATCAGGCCCGGTCCGGCGGTCACCGCGATCGAGTCGAGGTCTTCATACCCGGCTCCCGCCTCGGCCAGGGCCGACTCGACTACCGGCACCGCGAGCTCGAGGTGATGCCGGGATGCCACCTCGGGAACCACCCCGCCGTAGCGGTCGTGAACCGTCTGCGAGGAGATGACGTTGGAAAGGATTCGGGGGCCGTCGAGGACGGCGGCGCAGGTGTCGTCACAGGATGTCTCGATAGCCAGCAGAGGCATCTCAGATCCCGGCGGAAAAGTCCCGGAAGGTCTCCAGCGGAACCCCGGCGGCCTCGGGATCGCCCTTCCACATGATCAGGGCATCCTCTCCGTTGTCGGGGTAGTAGCCCTTGCGGAGCCCGAACGAACGGAATCCGAGGCCCTCGTAGAGCTCGATCGCCGATCTGTTGCTCGGGCGCACCTCGAGAGTGATCGGATCGCCCTCGCCGATCCGATCGAATGACGCCTCGATCAGGCCGGCGGCGATTCCCCGCCGCCGCTGTTCCGGTGCCACGGCGATGTTCATCAGGTGCCAGGCCCGGTCGAACCGGGAGAGGATCATGTACCCGACGACCCGGGCGTTCTCGATGGCTGCCAGGCCGATCGTGTCCGGCTTGGACATCTCGAGCGCGAACATGCCCACCGACCAGGGGCTGGGGAACGAGCGGCGCTCGATCGAAACGACCGGAGGCAGGTCGGCGTAGGCCAGTTCACGGATTTCGATCGTCGGTCTTGCCGTCTCGTTCAAGCCAGAGTTGGGCATCGGGGACTCGTAGGTAGAGGGGTTCAAGTGTTTCCGGTCCGGTCTTGGCGGCGGATGCGCCCAGGTCGCATATCGGGCGTCCGGCCAGCCGGTGGACCGTTGACTCGGCCGGCGCTATCTCTAACCCCGCCCGGAGCAATTCGTCTCGGAATCGTACCGCCCCCGGACCCGCGGCAAACGGGGCCTGGCCCGAGCCGGCGGCGTCCCGCAGCCGGTCGACCAGAGCTTCGGGCCCGCAGACGAACGGTTCGCCCGTCGGCCGGCCCTTCTCGTCGTTCAGCGAGCCGAACACCTCGCCGCGCCTGGCGTCGATCAGGGGCATGACCGCTCCCATATCCCGGGTTCGGCCGAGGATCGACCGGGCCAATGCGTCGAGAGTGGAAACCCCGACCACCGGCACTCCGGTCGATGCCGCGAGACCGGCAGCGGTCGCGACGCCGATGCGGATTCCGGTGAAGGTCCCGGGACCGATCCCGACGGCGATCCGATCGACCTCTTTCCAGCCGCCCAGGGCGGCGGCCGCCTCGTCGATCAGCTCCAGCAGGGCCTGGCTGTGAACCGGTCGACGGTCTCCCGGGGGCAGGGCCCGCTCGCTCACGGTCTGTTCACCATCGATCGCCGCCACGACCGTATCGTCGGTGGCGGTGTCGAATCCGATCACTTTCATCGCGGACACCTATAGGCTGCGCCCCTCACTAGGGAGTTCATCGCGGTAAACGAAACTGGAGGCTCATTGATGATCGGCAAAAGAAAACTCGGCACGGCTCTGGCAATTCTCGCAGTGGCGGCACTCGGAGGATTTGCGGCCGGCTGCGGTGATTCCAGCTCGGACAAGGTGAACGACGCGATCGACAAGGCCAACGAACAGCTCGATCAGGCCAATCAGCAGGCCAAGGAGCAGCTCAACAAGGCCAACGACAAGGCGCAGCAGGCTCTGGACAACGCCAGCAAGCAGCTCGATAAGACCAACCAGAAGGCCCAGGACGGGCTCGATCAGGCGCAGCAGAAGCTCGACGACAAGAACGCCCAGAAGAAGGTCAACGGTGCCCAGAAGAAGGTCGACGACGCTCAGAAGCAGATCGACCAGATCCAGAAGCAGGTCGAGCAGGCCATGAACGGTCAGTAGGCGACTCGGATCTTCCGGCTTTCACGGTCGACGTGATCGATGGCCACCCGGACCACCCGGGTGGCCATTTCAGTTAACTCGCCCTCCGCGCCACCCGGCCACTCGACGAAGGTGACCCGGTCGGGACCGAAGTAATCGGCGAGCAGCCCGGGATCCTCTCCGGCAAGGTCGCCGAGCCGGTAGAGGTCCAGGTGAGCAGCCGGCATCCGCTGCCCCGGATCGTCGTACGCACGACCGATGGTGAAAGTAGGCGACGGGATCGCTCCGGTAACCCCCAGCTCGCGCAGCGCGGCCCTGACCAGGGTCGATTTTCCGGCCCCGACCTCACCGGCGAGCAGCACCAGGTCGCCTGGCGCGAGATGCCCCGCCAGCTCCCGTCCCGCCGCCTGCGTGCCCGCCTCGCCCCGGGCCAGGATTCCGTCTTCCGGGGTGCCCGACATGGCGGCAGCCTATAATCGGTCCTGGCCGCCACCTGGTCACCCGGGGGCGGACCGACAAAGCAGGAAACCGAGTCAAGACAACTAGATCCGTCTGGTATCGCCGAAAGGGAACTGGAACGGCAAGATGAAATCTTCAGACACAGCGCTGCGTGCGACGGTGATCCTCGGCCCGGGCCGAGTCGGACGGTCTATGGCTTCCGCCTTGGCCACCGCCGGCTCGACCGTGGAAGTCCGGAGCCGTGCCGACGGGCTCGACGGTCTCGGTGATGCGACCGTGCTCCTCTGCGTGCCCGACACCGAGATCGCGGGCCTGTCGGACAAGCTCGCCGAGCTCCCGGAGCGCCCCGCACTGGTCGGCCACACCAGTGGGGCAACGGGGCTGGCGCCGCTCGCGTCTTCAGCGGTCAAGGGAACTTTTTCGGTCCATCCGCTCCAGACGGTGCCCGACGGTTCGACCGACCTGACCGGCTGTCCGGCCGCGATCGCCGGCTCCGACGCCAAGGCTCTTGAAATCGCCGCCGGAATGGCGACAATGGCCGGAATGACCCCCTTCGAGGTCGCCGACGAGGATCGAGCCGTCTATCACGCGGCGGCCAGCATCGCCTCGAATTACCTGGTGACGGTCGAGCAGACCGCAGCCGAGCTGTTGGACGGGATCGACGTCGGCGACGCGCGCGCGATACTCGGACCGCTGGTCCGCCGCAGCCTCGAGAACTGGCTCGAGCGGGGCCCGGAGGCCCTGACCGGACCGATCGCCCGTGGTGACGAGAGCACCGTGGAAGCTCATCGCCGGGCACTCGCCGGGCGGCGCCCCGAACTGGTCGCCTTCTACGACGCCCTGGCCGGACGGACCCGTGAGATCGCGACCGCAGGGAGCCCGGCATGAGGGTGATGCGCACACCGGCAGAGATGCACGCCCTGCGCGAAGAGCTGCGGACCAGCCCCTCCACCGTCGGTCTGGTTCCCACCATGGGCTACCTCCACGAAGGCCACAACTCGCTGTTGAAGGCAGCGCGGGCCGAGAATGACGTCGTGGTGATGAGCCTCTTCGTCAACCCCGCCCAGTTCCGGGCGGGCGAGGACCTCAGCACCTACCCGCGAGACGAGGAACGGGATCTGGCGATCGCCGAAGGCTCGGGCGTCGACTACGTCTACGCGCCGCTGCCGGACGACATCTATCCGGCGGGATTCGCAACCAGGGTCGAGGTCGAAGGGTTGACCGAGGTGCTCTGCGGCAGTGAGACCAGCCGCGGCCCTGGCCACTTCGCCGGAGTCACGACCATCGTGACCAAGCTGCTCAACGCGGTCGATCCCGATGTCGCCTACTTCGGCCAGAAGGACGCCCAGCAGGCCACGGTGATCCGGCGCATGGCCGAGGATCTCGAGTTCCGGACGAGGATCGTGATCCTGCCGACCGTGCGGGAGCGCGACGGCCTCGCCATGAGCTCACGCAACGCCTATCTCTCGCCCGAATCCCGGGAGCGTGCGACCGCGATCTGGGCCTCGCTGCTCGAGACCGAGTCGACCTTCAACGAAGAGGGCCTCGAAGCGGCCCTGGAAGCCGGCCGCAGGCATCTGGCCGAGGCCGGCATCACCCCCGAATACTTCGAAGCCCGCTACCCGGGCACCCTCGATCCCGCCGACGGGAACGGATCCGATCCGATCCTGGTCGCCGTCGCCGCCAAGGTCGACGGTACTCGGCTGATCGACAACATCCTGATCGAACCATCAAGCCCAAGGAGCAGATCATGAGCTCAGCATCCCGCCCCCAGCAGGACCGGCCGCCGGTGACCATCACCCGTCTCCGCGAGATGAAGGAGAACGGCGAACCGATCGTGATGATCACCGCCTTCGACTTTCCTTCCGCCCAGGTGATCGAAGAAGCCGGCGCGGACATGGTTCTGGTCGGTGACTCGGCTGCCGACACGATCCTCGGCTATGACAGCACAGTCCCGGTCGGCATGGACGAGATGCTGATGCTGACCAAGGCGGTGCGTCGCGGGTTGAAGACCCCGTTCCTGGTCGGTGACCTGCCATTCGGCTCCTACGAGGCTTCTGACGAGCTGGCGATCGCCAGCGCCCAGAAGCTGGTCAAGGAAGCCGGCTGCAACGCGGTCAAGCTCGAAGGCGGCGGCACCTCCGCCGAACGCGCCGCGGCGATCGTCAAGGCCGGCATCCCGGTGGTTGGGCACGTCGGGCTCACGCCACAGACCGCGAATGCGCTGGGTGGTTTCAAGGCTCAGGGACGCACCGCCGACCGGGCGATCAAGGTCGCCGAGGACGCGGTCGCGCTCGATCAGGCCGGCTGCTTCGCGATCGTCTTCGAGGCGGTGCCGGAGGCCGTGGCCGAGATGATCGTCCAGAAGCTGGACGCGATCACGATCGGGATAGGGGCCGGCAACGCGACCGACGCGCAGGTCCTGGTGCTCTTCGACCTGATCGGCCTGAACGAAGGCTTCATGGCCAAGTTCGCCAAGCGCTTCGCCGATGTACGGGGCGAGATGCGTCGTGGCGTCGAGGGCTACGTCAAGGAAGTCCGGGAACGTTCATTCCCCGGCCCGGAGCATGTTTACAGCGTCGACCCGGCTACCTTGGATGTGCTCCAGAAGCGCCTCAACCGCGAAGACCTCGAGTCCCACTCCTACTTCGAGTCCAACGCATCCTGGGACTGGGAGCCTTTGGCTTGACTTTCAACCCGCCCCTCCCGCTCGACCTGGTTGATGGTTGGGAGGGGCTCTGGTGAATGGCTATTCGGTCAGGAATTCCACTTTGCGGATCACCTTGGCTGGGGAGCCGGCGGCAATCGACATCGGTGGGAGGTCGGTCGTGACGACCGAGTTGGCGCCGATCACGCAGTGATCCCCGATCGTGACCCCCGAGGTCACGACGACGTTTACGCCCAGCCACACGTTCGAGCCGATCCGGACCGGTCCCTTGCTGGTGAAGCCCTGCCAGGTGATCGGAAGGTCGGGATCGTCGAACCGGTGGCTGGCGTCGCCGATGAAGCAGCCGTTGGCGAACATCACGTGATCGCCGACCGTGATCTCGTTCTCGGCCGCCAGCATCACGTTCCGGTTCAGCCAGACGTCGTCGCCGAGGGTGACCTTGGCATGATCGGACATGGTGACCCAGCAGCCCGGCTCGAAGTGGCAGCCCTGGCCGATCTCGAGCTGCCCGGCACGCAGGGCTCCGAGCACGTCGCCTTCGATCGGATGCCTCGCGTATGAGCCACGGCGGGCCATTTCACGGTCGAGCATCAACCGCTTGAAGGGCCGGTGGCCGCGCTCGTACCAGCGCCGTTTACGCCACCAGGTTTTCCAGCCGCGCTGGTCGCTCATGCCAATACCTTGTCAGAGGTGGATAGGGTGCGGCCATGATGGCGAACAAGGGGTTCTCAGATGCTCGGGCGTAAGGGTGGCAAGGCTGAGGAAGCGGCAGCCGAAAACGAAGTGCCGGAGAGCGTCGAAGTCGAGCCCGAAGGCGTCCTCGAAGAAGAGGCCCAGGACGAGACCATCGAGGTGAGCGAAGGCGACGGCGCACCGCTGGTTCCCGGCCCGGTTGCCCATCACTCTCCCGAGCCCCAGACCGTGGCCGAGCGCCTGGCCGCGCGACAGTCGGCTCTGGACGAGCCGGCCCCCGACTCCAAGGCTTTGATGAAGGAACGGCGCAAGGCGTCGAAGCTCCAGCGACAGGCCGACAAAGCCAAACGCAAAGCTGACAAGAAAGCTGCCAAAGAGGCCCGCAAAGCACGCCAGAAAGCCGGTTCGGACGAGTCGGACGACCCGAAGACCACCGACATGCCGCGGATCAATCCCGATCTAGATCTGCCCCCGATCACCCCGCCGGGCGTTTCCCCGGCCCGCGCGACCCGCAGGACCACGGCACTGATCGGCGGCATCGACCTCGGCGGCACCAAGATCGCCGCCGCGGTGCTCGACACCGACCACAACGTGATTTCCTACCGTCGGCGCCCGACCCCGGACAAGGGCGGTCCGGCCGACGTGGTCCGGGCGATGGCGACCACCTTGCAGGAGGCCGCCATCGACGCCGGGACCGACGCGCACAAGCTGCTCGCGGTCGGCGCCGGTTCGCCCGGCTCGGTCAACGCGGAGACCGGTGCCGTGAGCGGCGCCGGCAACCTTCCCGACTGGGACGGCACCTTCCAACTGGGCATGGCCCTGAGGGAGGAGCTCGGAACCGAGGTCCGAATCGGCAACGACGTGCAGGTCGGGACCCGCGCCGAGTACGAGCTGGGTGCCGGGTCCGGCTACTCGAGCCTGTTGGGAGTGTTCTGGGGCACCGGGGTCGGCGGCGGCATCATCATGAACGGCGAGCCGGTCCTGGGCCGCGGCCGGGCCGGTGAGATCGGCCACACCCTGGTGCGCCGTGGCGGCGCCAAGGGCCTGAACGGCCTCAACGGCACCGTCGAGGCTTACGCGGGCCGCAAGGCGATGGAAGCGAAGGCTCGCCGCGAGGTCAAGAAAGGCCGCAACACGAAGCTCTTCAAGCTGATGAAGAAGCATGAGAAGACCCACCTGACCAGCGCGATCTGGCATCGGGCCCTGGAGGATGGCGACGAGCTGGCCGAGGATCTCCTGAACCGCGCGGTCGCCGCCCTTTCGGCCGGCATAGCCTCGGCGGTCAACCTGCTCGACCCGGAGGCGGTCGTGATCGGTGGCGGACTCGGGGTGCGATTCGCAGACACCCTCGTGCCCGAGATCTTCGACGGAATGACCCCCTACCTGCTGAACAAGGAAAACCCGCCGGCGCTCAAGGTCGCCTCGCTGGGCGACGAGGGCGGCGTGATCGGGGCCTCACTCCTGGTCCGGGAGATCGTGGATTCCGATCAGGGCGTGAGCGCCAGCTTGTGACCGGGGCTGTGGGACTGACGATCCCACACCTCGGCGATGTCTGCGAGCGGCAGCGTCTCGACTTCCAGCACCAGGTCACCGCTGGTCGCCAGCGAGCACATCCGCTCGAAGGCTTCGACCCGGACCTCGCGGGGAGCCCAGAAGTTGCGGAAGCCGAGGATCGAGACCAGCCCCCCGCGCAGCGGCCCGGCTGTGATCGACGCCTCGGTGCCGGCCGAGTTTCCGACCTGGACCAGTCGCCCCTGCGGCTTCATCGTCTTCAGCGCCGCGGCCGCGGGTCCGCCCCAGAGACCGTCGATGACGAGGTCGGGTCCGCCCTCGGTGGCCTCGTGGATCCGACCGGCCATCTCTTCGACCCCACCCTCAGATCCGATCACGGCATCGGCGCCCAGCTCGAGTATCCGCTTCCGTCCCGACTCGCTCCGGGCCATTCCGACCACCCGGCCGGCACCCATCATCCTCGCCGCCTGTACGGCGATCTGGCCGACCGATCCGCTGGCGCCGAGGACCAGGACGGTTTCGCCGTCCTTCAGCCGGCCGCGCCAGTCGAGTGACAGCCAGGCCGCGAGGCCCGCGACCCCGAAGGCAATGGCCTGCTCAGGGCCCATTCCCGCCGGCAGGGTGATTCCGCTGCCCTCGCTGATCACCGCCCTTTCGGCCATCGAGCCCCAGGGGAAGTGAGAGCCGTCGAACCAGACCAGCTCACCATCCGCCATCCTGCCGATGCCTTCCGTTCCCGGCACGTAGGGCAGCGGAGGCGCTCCCGCGTCGAACTTGCCGGAAGCGATCGCGAGATCGACCGGATTGATGCCCGCGACCAGCACCTCGACTACTTCGGCCGGCCCGGCTATCGACTCGCCGAACGGTCCGGGATCACCGGGACCGTCCAGCTCGATCAGTTCGGGTGCTTCGCCATAAGCGGTTACCTGCGCGGCTCTCATGCCGCCAAAGCTACCGGCTCCAGCACATCGCCCAGGAAAGTCCCGGTGTAGGAACCGGGGGCTTCAGCGATCTCTTCCGGGGTCCCGGTAGCCACGATCTGACCACCGCCGTCGCCCCCCTCTGGCCCGAGATCGACGATCCAGTCGGCGCTCTTGATCACGTCGAGATCATGCTCGATCACGACCACGGTGTTGCCGGCATCGACCAGGCGGCCCAGCACCTCGAGCAGGCGCCGGACGTCTCCGAAGTGGAGGCCGGTGGTCGGCTCGTCGAGGATGTAGAGCGTGTTTCCGGTCGCGATCTTGGAAAGCTCGGCGGCCAGCTTGATCCGCTGGGCCTCGCCACCGGAAAGCGTCGTCGCCGGCTGTCCCAGCCGCACATAGCCGAGGCCGACATCGTTGAGGGTCCTCAGTCGGCGCGCCACCTTGGGGATCGACTCGAAGAACGGCAGGGCCTCCTCGATCGACATCTCGAGCACGTCGGCGATCGACTTGCCTTTGAACCGGACCTCAAGGGTCTCCCGGTTGTAACGGTGCCCGTGGCACTGCTCGCAGGGCACGTACACATCGGGCAGGAAGTGCATCTCGATCTTGATCTGGCCGTCGCCCTTGCAGACCTCGCAGCGACCGCCCTTCACGTTGAAGCTGAACCGGCCCGGCTTGTAGCCGCGTGCCCGCGATTCCTGGGTCGCCGCGAAGAGCTGCCGGATCTGGTCGAAGACCCCGGTGTAGGTGGCCGGGTTGGAGCGCGGGGTGCGGCCGATCGGCGACTGGTCGATGTTGATGATCTTGTCGACCTTGTCCATGCCGTCGATTCGATCATGCGGCCCCGGCCGCAGCTTGGCCTTATGCAACCGGTTGGCGACCGCCGGGTAAAGGGTCTCGTTGACCAAGGTCGACTTGCCGGAACCGGAGACTCCGGTCACGCAGGTCAATACGCCCAGCGGGAACTCGACGTCTACCCCGCTCAGATTGTGCTGGCGGGCGCCCTTCACGACCAGCGCCTCGTCCCAGCCGCGACGGGCCTCCGGCACGTCGATCCTCTCGATCCCGGACAGGTACCGGCCGGTCAGGGAATCGCGGTTGGCGGAGACCTTCTTCGGGGTCCCGGCCGCGACCACGTCTCCCCCGTGCTCGCCGGCTCCCGGACCGAGATCGACCAGATAGTCGGCTGCCCGCATGGTGCCCTCGTCGTGTTCGACCACGATCACCGTGTTGCCGAGGTCGCGCAGCCTTTCCAGAGTGGCGATCAGCTTCTCGTTGTCGCGCTGATGCAGTCCGATCGAAGGCTCGTCGAGCACGTACATCACTCCGACCAGGCTCGAACCGATCTGGGTGGCGAGGCGGATCCGCTGCGCTTCACCGCCGGAGAGCGTCCGCGCGGAACGAGCCAGAGACAGATACCCGATGCCGACGTTGACCAGGAAGGAGAGCCGCTCGGCGACTTCCTTGACGATCAGCCTGGCGATCGCCCGTTCCGTCTTGTTCAGGTCGAGACCCTCGATCCACTCGCGGGCAGCCGTCGCCGACATGTCCGTGAAATCCCGGATCGACAGCCCGCCGACCGTCACCGCGAGGCTCTCCGGCCGGAGCCGCGCCCCATGGCAGCTCGGGCAAGGCTGCTCGGCCATGTAGCCCTCGATCTTCTCGCGGACCGCTTCCGAATCGGACTCCTGATAGCGCCGTTCCAGGTTGTTGACCAGACCCTCGAACTTGACTTGATAGCTGCGTTGACGCCCGGCCCGGCTCTTGGTCCGGATCGTGTGACGCTCTCCCCCGGTCCCATAGAGGAATACGTCGCGTTCCTTCTGGGTCAGTTCCTGCCAGGGCGTGTCGATGTCGATGCCGTAGGTCTCCGCGACCGACTTGTTGAGGCGTCGCCAGTAGCCGGAGTAGCCGGAACGCCACGGTTGGAGAGCCCCTTCGGCCACCGACAGGGTCGGATCGGGCACCACCAGCTCCGGATCGATCACCTTCTTGAAGCCGAGTCCGGTGCAGGCCGGGCAGGCACCGTGAGGCGCGTTGAAGGAGAAGATCCGCGGTTCGAGCTCCGGCATCGAGGTGCCGCACTCGAGGCAGGCGAAATTCTCGGAGAAGGTCTGGCGCTCGCCGTCGACCTCTTGGATCTCGACCAGTCCCTCGGCCAGCGAAGCGGCCGCCTCGACCGATTCGGAGAGTCGCCGCCGGAGGTCGGTCTTCATGATCAGACGATCGACCACGAGCGAGATGTCGTGCTTGTACTTCTTGTCGAGCGTGATCTCCTCGTCGAGCATCCGCATCTCGCCGTCGACCTCGACCCGCGAGTAGCCGTCAGCGCGGAACTGATCGAAGAGCTTGCCGTACTCGCCCTTGCGTCCCCGGACGACCGGGGCCATGACCATGAAGCGGGTCCCCTCTTCCATGGTCATCAGCTGGTCGGTGATCTGCTCCTGGGTCTGGCCGGTGATCGGCTTGCCGCAGTTCGGGCAGTGCGGGTGGCCGATCCGCGCCCAGAGGAGACGCAGATAGTCGTAGATCTCGGTGACCGTGCCGACCGTCGAGCGGGGATTGCGCGAGGTCGTCTTCTGGTCGATCGAGATCGCCGGCGACAGCCCCTCGATCGAGTCCACGTCGGGCTTCTCCATCAACCCGAGGAACTGCCTCGCATATGCCGAGAGCGACTCGACGTAGCGCCGCTGACCCTCGGCGTAGATGGTGTCGAAGGCCAGGCTCGACTTACCGGAGCCGGAGAGCCCCGTCACCACGATCAGGGCGTCGCGTGGCAGGTCGAGGTCGATTCCCTTGAGGTTGTGCTCGCGGGCCCCGGTGATGAGGATTCGTTCGGAACGGGTCACTGCCACCAATCATACGAAACCGAACAGACGTTCGTATGCTACCTTGGTCTCTGCCCGCTCGGCGGGCACTCCATGCGGGCAGCTGGCTCTCAGGCCAGGTGAGCGAGGACGTCATCGACCAGGGCGCCCGGGTCCTCGATCTCGTGCTCAGCGGCAAGCTGCATGACGATCGTGTCGCGGCTCTTGCCCTCCATGGCCAGCTTCGAGGCGAGCAGGCGTGCCGCGACCTCGTCCTCACCGGGCGCTGAGCCGGCGCTCTCGTCGGGCTCGGGGTCGGCCGGGAGGCTGTCCACCGGTGCTTTCTCCTGTTCCGCGCCAAGGTTCATGAGCGGATCCGGACCGGGTTCGGGAAGTCCGCTCGGACCCGGCTCGGTCGCCCTGGCCTCCTCGAGCTGGCGGCGCAGGATGTCCCGCTCCAGTTCGAGCGAAGAGATGCGGGCTTCCAGCGCCGCGACATGGGCGGCGACCGCGGCCAGGTGGGCTCCGACCGAATCGATGTCGAAGCCTTCGGCGCCGTGGGCCCGGGGGAAATCGCTGCGGGTCAGATGGTCTCGCTCCATGTACCGAGCTTAGATCAATCGCCTGGTCGGCTCAACGCCAATGGCCGGGGACCATCCGGCCCTTGACCCGGTGCCTTTTGGCCCAGATCGGCCGGGCCGGCTTGAGGACGATGACGTGCTTGCCCTTGGGCACGCGAACCAGAACGCGAAAGCCGCGGATGTTCACTTTGCCGGTCTTGAAGACCTTTGCCTGCAGGGTCGGCGCGACTCGCCGGCCGTCGACCAGCACCCGGATCAGAGGCCGGGCGATCAAGGACTTCCCTCCCTTGTAGACGACGGTTCCGGACCAGAGCCGGGCGATGCCGCCTCTGCCCCGGGCCACCGTGGTCAGCTTGCCGTCGGCGAAGGCTGTCGAGACGATCTGCCCGGGAATCCGGTCAGCGTGCGGCTGGGAGAGCGTCTGCGCCCGCATCGAATCGCTCCGAAGGCTGCCGTCCTCGTTGACTGTCTGCCAGTTGTAGAACCCGGATTTCTGCTTCCACATCCAGAAGCCGCTGCCGACCCGGTACTGGTCCTGGAGCTGGACGTGAAGAGCCCGGAGGCTCTCGGCCGCCTCGTCCGAACCACCGCCCCACTCGCCGTCGACCCAGGCGGTGCCGTAAGCGTCGGCCTCCTCCTGGGCCTTGGCGTAGGAGGCGATCAGTTCCTCGGCTCCGCCTCCGTTGAACGTGCCCGTGTAGATGTGCGGCGCGTAGACCAGGTTCCCGTCGTCGGAGAACGGCTGATCGGGCTTGGCGACGTCGAAGTCGAGCACGTCCCGCATGATGTTCGGCTCGAACCAGAGCATGCGCTTGTCGCCGGACCGGCGCAGGCCGTTGATCATCCGGTCGTAGAACGGCCAGAGCTGCTGCTGCTCGAAGGCGGGAGGAGTGGTCGACCCGAAGGTCGGCTCGTTCATCAGCTCCAGGCCCAGCAGACCGGTTTCACCGCGCAGATGCTTCGACACTTTGAGCATCGCTTCCAGATAGTGGGTCTGGAGCGGCTTGCCGGCCACGACATCGTTGTTCCAGAAGTGGTCGTATGCCGCGACGGAGCAGGGCGAAGTGAAGAAGGCGCCTACCGTGCAGGGCTGGCCGTCGGTGTCGGTCGCCCACTCTGGAGCGCCGTCGGCCTCGTCCGGCGGCCTCAGATTCTTGTTGTAGCGGTCCTGATGGAAGTCGATCAGCACGCTCATGCCCTGGGCCTGAGCACGGTCCACGATCACCTTGATCTGCTTCAGATAGGAAGGCGAGAACCGGTCGGGTTGAGGCTCCAGACGGCTCCAGTTGATCGGCAGCCGCAGGAAGTTGAACCCGAGCGCGGACATCTCGGCGAAGTCGCCCTTCTTCATCGGGATGGTCTGCTGGAAGTTGTCCGGATATTCGATCAGCGAGTTGCTGTTGATCCCACGCAGCAGTATCTCTCGGCCCTGGCCATCCGAGATGAAAGCCCGTTCTCCCGCGTGGACCACATGTGGCGGCTTCGGCGCAGCCGATGCTGCCGGCCCTGACATCAGTGCGAAGACTGCGAGCATCGCCATTCCCACGATTCCCCTGCGAACCATGTTCACAAGTCTATTGCCCGCTCAGGCTCCCGCTTTCATCGCATCGAGGTCGCGGCGCAGTTCGCGGATCTCGTCGCGGAGGCGGGCGGCCTGCTCGAAGCGGAGGTCCTCGGCCGCGGCGTTCATCTCCTCTTCCATCTGGACGATGGTCTTCTCCAACTCGTCCGGACCCTCGAACTCGTCTTCCCGACGGCGCCGCTTCCGGGCCGGGGCCTTGTCCTCGATGGTCAGCAGGTTGCCTTCCTCGGCGACCCCCTTGACGATCGTGGTCGGGGTGATCCCGTGGCGTTCGTTGTAGGCGACCTGGATCGCCCGGCGGCGGTCGGTCTCGGAGATCGACGAGCGCATCGCCTCGGTCTCCTTGTCGCCGTACATCAGCACCCTGCCGCCGACGTTGCGAGCCGCGCGGCCGATCGTCTGGATCAGGCTGGTCTCGCCCCGGAGGAAGCCCTCCTTGTCGGCGTCGAGGATCGCGACCAGCGAGACCTCGGGCATGTCCAGCCCCTCACGCAGCAGGTTGACCCCGACCAGCACGTCGTACTCGCCGAGCCTGAGCTCGCGGATGATCTGGATCCGCTCGAGGGTGTCGATGTCCGAATGCAGGTAGCGCACCTTGACCCCGTGCTCGAGCAGGTAGTTGGTCAGGTCCTCGGCCATCTTCTTGGTCAGGGTGGTGACCAGGGTCCTTTCCCCGGCCGCGGTCGTGACTCGGATCTCGTTCATCAGATCGTCGATCTGGTTGGCGGTCGGGCGCACCTCGATCTCGGGATCGACGATCCCGGTCGGGCGGACGATCTGCTCGACCACCCGCGAGGACTCTGTCCGCTCGAACTCGCCCGGGGTGGCCGAGACCAACACTAGCTGGTTCATCCGGTCCATGAACTCGTCGAACTTGAGCGGGCGGTTGTCGA
>Ga0153956_1001515_pt1 | contig 20087 bp, 16 predicted proteins | sample TSFL040MetaG_FD_104704 | JGI IMG/M metagenome (GOLD analysis project Ga0153956, IMG submission 104704) | Attine ant fungus gardens microbial communities from Florida, USA - TSFL040 MetaG | ecosystem: Host-associated > Fungi > Mycelium > Unclassified | place: USA: Florida, Wekiwa Springs...
CTGCCGGACGAAGAACTCTGGTCGCCGCCCTGACGCTGCAGCAGCTGCTGCATCTGGTCGGGTGATGGAAGCTGCTGCGCCTGGCCGGCGAAGGCAAAGAACAGCACGACAAAGCTGGGCGTGACGACAGCGGCCAGCCGCGCGAAAAGGCCCGGCAACGGCGAGATTTTTGATGGCATTTCCGAGGCGCCCGTCCCTTGGTCGACGCGCGCGATTTAACACGCCTCCGCCAAGCCGGGAAAGCAAAAACATAATTTTCTTGCAATTACTTAGACAACCGGCAAGGAAGGCCGACCGAGGGACGGCAAGGGCGAAATCCGGTGACGACAGAGCTACCCGCGAGGAGGGTGAGGAAAGCCTTTTTCGGCCTGCTGAAAACCACTCTTCTGGCGACTGTCGCCGCCCTGCCCCTTCACGCCGCATTGGCCGATGACACAGCGCCGCCCCCCCTGCCGCGCAATATGTTCAGCGGCGTCGGATTGATCGAAATGCCAACGGCGCGCATGGCGCCGGATGGGGAGATGTCGGCGGGCGCCAGCTATTTCCAGAACAATCAGCGTTACGGTCTCGGCTACCAGATCCTACCCTGGCTGGAGGGATCTTTCCGATATTCCGGGCTTCAGTATTACAGTCCGAAATATCCCGTCTATTATGACCGCAGCTTCGAAGTGAAGGCGCGGCTATGGAATGAAGGCGAGGTGCTGCCGGCTGTCGCGGTCGGCATCGATGACATCGTCGGCACCGGCGTCTATGGCGGCGAGTATGTCGTGGCTTCCAAGCAGTTCGGCAGTGTCGATACCGCGGTGGGCATGGGATGGGGCCGGCTGGCCACCGCCAATACCGTCGGCAACCCGCTCGGCGCGATCTCGAGCGCCTTTTACGACCGGCACACCACGACGACAGGTCTGGGCGGCGATTTCAACCTGAAGGAATATTTCCGCGGAAGAAAAATAGGGATTTTCGGCGGCATCGATTGGCGCACGCCGGTCGATGGCCTGACCCTGTTGGCGGAGATCAGCAGCGACTCCTATCAGAGAGAATCCAGCACGGGCAATTTCACGCCGCGCAGCCAGTTCAATTTCGGCGCTTCCTATCAGGCGTCAGGCGGCGTCGCGCTGGGACTGGGCTACCTGTACGGCCGCGTTGTCGCGGGAAATATCTCCTTCCAGATCGATCCCACCACCGAGCCTTACGATCAGAAGATCGGCGCCCCCACAGTGCCGGAACCGGTCGTGCGCACGGCTGACCAGCAGCAGCACGCCTTGCAGAGCATGCTGTACGGCCCGCAGCCCATGAAGGTCAGCGCCGCACTGGCCAGCAAGAACGAAATGGTGGACATGCTCTGGCGCCGGCGGGATGTCCAGAATGTCGATATCCGGGGACACACGCTGCTGCTGTCGGTGCCGGCCGGCACGCCGCCGATGCGCTGCCTGGAAATCGCGGGCGTCCTGCAATCTTATGAAAGCGACCTGACGGCGGTGGTGCTGCAGCCGCCGGACGGCAGCCCGTCCACGCGTTGCGCCACGCCCGCGGCGCCCGATCGTGCGTTTCGCCAAGGGGTTTTCATCGGTTCCGACCAGGATGTGCCGCGCGCCGTTCCCGCCACCCTGACCATCGATGCGCGTCCCCAGCGCGCCGATGCCAGGGCGACGGCGCGCGCCATTACGGCGGCGGCCCGCAAGCAATTGATCCAGATCCATACGGTGCAGATCACCGCCAGCGATGCGGTCGTCTATTACACCAACTATCACTATCGCCACGAAAGCGCCGCGCTGGAACGGCTGACCGCCCTGCTCATGCGGGAAGCCCCTCCCGATGTCGAACGCTTCCGCCTGATCGCGGTGGTGGATGGAATTCCGCTGCGTGAATTCGACGTGATCCGCGCGCCGCAGGAACGCAAATATGCCCTGGACCAGACACTGAATGTGGTGGGCGACGCCGACGGCGCGACCATGGGACCGGCACCCATGACGAATCCCGCCTATGTCAGCGCCATGCGCGGCAAATTCCCGCAATTCGACTGGTCGATCTTCCCGCAATTCCGCCAGCAATTCTTCGATCCCAACAATCCGATCGGCGTGCAGTTCCTGGCGGATTTGCAGGGTACCGTGGCGCTGGCGCCGGGCCTGTCCATCACCGGCTCGCTCGAGACCAGCCTTTACGACACCTTCCGCACCGACCGCGCGCCGGACAGCGTGCTGCCGCATGTCCGCACCAACTTCACCAGATATTTCGCGGACGGCAAGACCGGCATCGGCGATCTTCAAGGCAATTACATCTTCCGCCTGGGTCCCAACGTGACCGCCCTGGCGCGCGCCGGTTATCTGGAAAGCATGTTCGGCGGCGCCGGCGGCGAGGTTCTGTGGCGGCCGGAAAACCAGCGCTGGGCGCTGGGCATCGACGCCTTTGAAGTGTGGCAACGCAATTTCGATCGCCTGTTCGGCTTCCAGCGCTACCATGTCTTCACCGGCCATGTTTCGGCCTATTACGAATCTCCCTGGTACGGGCTGAATTTCGCTGTTCATGCCGGTCAATATCTGGCGGGAGACCGCGGCTTGACGATCGAGGTCACGCGCCGTTTCTGGACGGGCGTGGAGATCGGCGCCTTCTTCACCAAAACCAACGTCTCCGCACAGCAATTCGGCGAAGGCAGCTTCGACAAGGGCATCATCATCCGCATTCCGCTGGGATGGGCCTTGCCGGTCGAAACAGGTTCGGTGTTCGGGATGGATTTGCGCCCCATCCAGCGCGATGGCGGACAGCGCCTGTATGGCGATACCGTCCTTTACAACGTCACGCGCGATACCAGCCGTGGCGAAATCTATCGGATAGAGGACGGCGAGCCTAGCGAGTGACCAGCGTGCCCTTCACGGGATGGTGAGCCCGGGTGGGAACGATCCACCGACCCTCTGATTAAAAGTCAGATGCTCTACCACTGAGCTACGGGCCCCTTTTCCAGGGTGGGCGAACGTATAGGGACGCGAACCCGAGGGGTCAACTGGCGCAAACCAGGCGGGCCCTGAGGGCCCTGCCGGAAGCGGCGGTTTCGATATTCTAAAGACTCCAGAAAGACAAATGAGGCGGCACGTCGGCTGGGCTCAGGGCCGACTTCACGTCGATCAGCGCCCCACCCGTTTTCACCATGGCGAAGATCGCGCCGGGCGCCGCCATCACCTCACGGTGCGGCACCGCCAGGATCAAGGCATCCAGGTTCTGGAACTCCGGCATCGGCGTCAGGATGATGCCATATTCCTCATGCGCCTGCCCGGCATCGGCCAGCGGATCGCAGACCATGGCGGTGACGCCAAACGACTTCAGCTCGGCGACGATATCCGGCACGCGGCTGTTGCGCAGGTCGCGCACATCTTCCTTGAAGGCCAGGCCCAGGATGCCGACCTTCATCTTCGACGGTGCCACATCGCACCCCGCCGACATGCGCATCAGCTTGCCGGCGATGAAGGCGCCCATATTGTCGTTGATGCGCCGGCCGGCCAGGATAACCTCCGGGCGATAGCCCATCGCCTCGGCCTTGGCGGTGAGGTAATAGGGATCGACGCCGATACAGTGGCCGCCCACCAGGCCGGGCGAGAACTTCAGGAAGTTCCACTTGGTGCCGGCGGCTTCCAGCACGTCCTTGGTGCGGATGCCCATCTTCTCGAAGATCAGCGATAATTCGTTCATCAGCGCGATGTTGAGGTCGCGCTGGGTGTTCTCGATCACCTTGGCCGCTTCCGCCGCCTTGATGGTAGGCGCGCGATGCACCCCCGCCTCGATGATCGCGCCATAGGCGGCGGCGACGCGCTCCAGCGTCTCCTCGTCCTGGCCCGACACCACCTTGGTGATGCGCTCCAGCGTGTGTTCGCGGTCGCCCGGGTTGATGCGCTCCGGCGAATAGGCCAGCTTGAAATCGCTGCCGCACTTGAGGCCGGACATTTCCTCCAGCACCGGGCCGCAGATATCCTCGGTGGCGCCGGGATAGACGGTGGATTCATAGACCACCACCGCGCCCTTGGAGAGGACGCGGCCCACGGTACGGGAAGCGCTGACCAGCGGACGGAAATCCGGACGGCGCTCATGGTCGATCGGGGTGGGTACGCAGACGATGAACATCGTCACGCCCTTGAGGTCGGCCTCGTCCGCCGTCAGCTTGATGGGGGCTTTAAGCTCCTCGGCCGAGGTCTCGCCCGTCCAGTCATGGCCGCGCGCCAGATCGGCGACGCGGCGGGCGTCGATATCGAAACCGATGGTTCCCGGGACCTTGCGCGCAAAGGCCAGCGCGACGGGCAGCCCGACATACCCCAGGCCAATAACGGCGATTTTTTCTTTCATGGCATCCTCGAAAGCGGAGGTCTTTTAGCCGGAGGGCGGGCGGGAAACAACCGGCCGGGCCTGCCATTATTCCCGGCAGCCCCGTGCAAAACACCGCCTTTTCCGCACGTCGTATGCGGCGCAGCTATTTGCTATCGCCGAGGCCCGACACCGTCCGGTAAATCGCCAGCGTGGGCTCCACCATATGTTCGAAGGTGAAGTGGTCCAGGTAGCGCTGCCGCCCAGCCCGCCCCATCTGCGCGCGCTTTTCCTGGTCTCCGATCACGGTGCGCAGCGCGGCGGCGGTTGCCGCGACATCGCCAAACGGCACCAGCAGCCCGGTTTCCCCGTCCACGACGGATTCAGGGATACCACCCACATTGGTCCCCACCACCGGGAGACCGGAACGCATCGCCTCCAGGATACTGCGGGGAAAACCTTCATGCCGGCTGAGCAGGACAAAAATATCCATCTCTTGCAAAACATCGGCCGTATCGGAGCGTTCGCCGGCAAAGACGATACGGTCGACGATGTTCAGTTCGGCGGCCTGCCGGCGTTCGGCATCGCAATTGCCGCCGCCCACCAACTGTAAATTCCAGGGCAAGTCCCGAATCGTGGCCAGCGCCGCGATCAGCGTCTTATGGTCCTTGGGATCAGCGAAGCGCGCAATCATGCCGATGCGCGGCGGCGTATGCGGTTGGCGCGGCGCGACCGCGATATTGGGCATGCCATTATGGACGGTGGTGATCTTTCCGGGCGGGGCGATGCGCGCCGCCAAAGCCTGCCTGCGCCCCCTTCCGGACACACAGATGATGTGGTCCGACAGCGGGCCGCAACACCACTCCGCCGCCATGTAAATGTAACGCGGAATGGTGGCGACGCCAGGCGTGAAGGCCCAGCCATGGGCTGTGAAGATCACCGGCAATCCGGCCAGGCGCGCGGCGACGCGGCCAACCAGTCCGGCCTTGGAAGAATGGCACGACACCACATCGGGGCGGATTTCCAGAAGCTTGCGCCTGAGCGCCCAAATTGCTCTAAGGTCGCGCACAGGGCGAATGGGGCGGACAAGATCCGGGACATGGATGACCTCGACATCCTGCGCCTTAAGGTCGTCCGAGACGCAGCCGACCGCGCCTGTCAGGATCACCGGTTCATGACCACGCGCCCTGAGCCAAAGGGACAAGTCCCGGACATGGACCTGCGCCCCGCCCAGGCCGTCCATCAGGGTAATCACAAAAGCTATTTTCATAGCTGAGACTTCGTGGGACAAGCAGGAGAGATGGGGTTGGACGTGTTCGAATCGAAGATAGCACTCATTGGCGGCAGCGGATTCATCGGCCAGCGCATGGTGCGTTACCTAACAACGGCCGGGCATGTTGTCAAAATCATTGACATTGCCGCACCGCCGGCATCGCGCCCCGATGTCGCTTATGAGAATTGCGATGTGCGCGACCTTCCGGCTCTCACGGAAGCGATCCGCGGCCATGACCTGGTGATCAACCTGGCGGCGGCGCATCGCGACGATGTGCGGCCCGTATCGCTCTACCACGACGTCAATGTCCAGGGCGCGCAAAACGTCTGCGATGCCGCCGGGGCCTGCGGCATCGAACGCATTCTTTTCACCAGTTCGGTGGCGATCTATGGCCTGCAAGAGGGCGTACCCGGCGAAGACACACCAGCCAAGCCATTCAATCTTTATGGCGAGACCAAATGGCAGGCGGAAAAAGTTTACGCAAGCTGGTTCCGCAAGGCTCCGCAGCGGCGTCAACTGTTGATGGTGCGCCCCACGGTCGTATTCGGACCCGGCAACCGCGGCAATGTCTACGGGTTGATCAAGCAACTGGCGAGCGGCTTTTTCATCATGATCGGTGACGGCAAAAACCGGAAATCAATGGCCTATGTGGAAAACATCGCGTCGTTCCTGGCATATCTGGCGCAGGACCGCACCCCGGGTGAGACCGTTTATAACTATGTCGACAAGCCGGACTTCAGCATGAATGAGTTGCTGCGGGTGGTGCGCACCGCCCTGGGCAACCGGAGCGATTCCAAAGTGCGGCTGCCTTATTTCGCCGGCATGGCCATCGCTTCACTGTTCGACGCCGCCGCCGCCGTCACCGGCCGCAGTTTTCCCATCAGTCGCGTACGTGTGCAGAAATTCTGCGCCAACACGGTTTTCGATGCGCAACGGCTATCCAGAACTGGATTTGTCCCGGTCGCCTCGCTGGCCGACGCCCTGAGCCTGACCATCGCGCATGAATTTCCCCGCGGAAGGCAAGATTCCCGGCGGTAACCGGGCCTGCGAACGGTTTCCGCGGCGGCTGCAGGCCACGACATCCCAAACTTAACCGCCATCATGGGCGGCAAGCACATGCTGCCCATCGGACGATGGCGGCATGCCTCCTCCCTGCTTCAACGCGGCATGGGCCAGCGCGCGCACGGCGAGCATCACAAAGATCACCATGGCGAATTCCAACTGAAGGCGATGGCGCGGGCCCTGCAGTTCGCCATACGTCGAATAGAGAGAGACAAACACCGCGAAATAAATCAGGAAGAATTTCGAGTACGGTGTGCGCAGGCGCGCAACAAGAACCACGCCCCATGCCAGCAAAGGCAGGAAGAGCCAGTTCAGGACCGCTGGAATTTCAAGAAAACGGTAACCGAGATCGGTATTGAACGGAATGGGGGTCAGAAAGAAATGGATCAGGCCATAAGCCGGATTGACAAAATCGCTGCGCAGCTTTGCCACATTCGACAAGATCCTTCCCGGACCGATGACCGCCAATATCCCGGCAAGGCCGGCGCTTCCGACCAGAAGCAGCCGGCCAAGATGGCGCCGACCGGCGCCCATCAAGATGAAAAGCATGAAAGCGACGACGAACAGGACCGGAACATAGAACCGCAGAAAAAACAGAATACACGCCGCAGGCCCGATGAACCCCGCCGCCCGCAACATTTGGCCGCGATACAGGAACATAAACCCGTACAGGATGACGACATGGCCGAGCAAGACCAGGACGTCCTTGCCGTTATAGACTCCCGACCATGCGACGATGGCCGGATCGAGCAGAAGCACGAAAAAAACAACCGCGCGCCACGGCCCCGTAAAACCGAATTCAATTTCAGCGATCTTGCAACCCAACGCCGCGATCACCGGCGACAACAGAATATTCAACGCCACCGGGGCAAAATATCCGGGACCGAACATGTAAAGGGCATAAGTGCAAAAAATTTGATAGATGAAATGCCCCCCCGCCACCCCCACGATCAGCGGCAGATGCTGAAAGATGTTCCAGAACGTAACCCCATTGTAGGCAAAGAGCGCGGCCTGGTTCAGATAGGAAAGATCGTCCAGTTTCGAGTACTCGCCGTGAAACACATACCCGAAATATAAGACGAAAAATCCGGCCTTAAAAACCGCCGAAACCAGCGACCATCCCACGGCGCGCGTCGCATGGAGCGCGATACCCGCGGTGAACAGGAATATCAGCGTCGCCGGCAGGAACAAGTCTGTGAGAGGAAACGGATGCAACGTCATCCTTGCCGCCACACCCTTCCGATCACGGCTTTTTCCAAGCCTGCAAAGCCAACAGGAAAAGGGTGGCCCCGACGAACCCCATGACCGCGCCCATGATGGTCATCAGCTTCCGTGCCGGTGCGACGGGGAATGGCGACGCATAAGGCGGCGCGACGACTTCGACGGCATAATCCCCGGGGCCTTGCGAAAGCATGATGCTGGCCAACTGCTTTCCGGCAAGATTGGCAGTCGTCACGCGCATTTCCGCCGTGGTCTCTTGCTGCAAGCGCTTTTCCAGATAATCCAGATTGGCTTTCGTCCGGGAAAGCGTCTGCTCCCGCTTCTTTCTATTCACTTCCGCGATAAAAAGACGTTCTACCTGTTCGGCGCGCACGGGGTCGCTCCATCGCAGATCAAGGGAGATAAGGCCATCCGACCTTTGATTGATCGCGATTCGATTTCGAAGGTTGCCCATGATGCTTTCCTCGCGCTTCGGCGAAGGGGCGCCCCCGGAACCGCCCGGAAGCAATTCGTTCGCCAAATTGAACCTCGCGATGAAGCTTTTCAGGAATTCCGGACTTTGCATCAGCGCCATGGTCACCGAAGCATCGTCCGCCTGGCGCGGACCACCCAGGAGAGAACTGGCCACGCTTCCTCCGAAGGAATTGCCGAGCGAGCCCTGGAGCAGGGCACCGGAATCGTCCACCGTGATGGAGCGCAATATTGCAGACGCCTGATAAGAGCGGGGAATGAGCAGCGATATTCCCGCAGCCAGGATCGCGGCGGCGAACGTGCTTGCCAGCAACGCCTTCCAATGCGCGAAAAACCAGAGCAGAATTTCCTTCGGGCTTGTCCCCGTCGCCACATTCGGCGAAGCCGCGTCACCGGTCATGCGTCCAATTCCATGACATTCCCCCAGAGATTACCAACATGCGCCAGCGCAAACCGTTGCCGCACGTCCGTGGCGCAAAGCCCTAACCGTTGCCGCAATTCATCGTCATCCATTAGCGTTCCGAGCCCTTGGGCCAGCCCGGAAATACCGGATTCCGGCGCGATCAGCAAACCGTCCCGGCCATGCCGCACGATCTCGCCGGGCCCGGTCAGGCAATCCATGGCGACCACGGGCGTACCGGATGCCATGGCCTCGACCAACATGTTCGGGAAACCCTCATGGCGGGACGTTAGGGTGGCGATGTCGGCGCGCTCATACCATTCGGTCATGTTGCCGGCCCGGCCCGGCAGGAAAACCCGACTGGCAAGACCGAACCGGGCGCGCAAGGATTCGAGGCGGGCCCGTTCCGGCCCCTCTCCCACGATCACCAGATCCCAAAGCGGATAATCGGGCGCGAGCTTGGCGAAGGCCGCGACAAGATCCTCAAAGCCCTTTTCCGCGGAAAGGCGGCCAGCCGCCAGAAGAATCCGGCGATCGGCGGCGACGTAAGATGCAGGGGCCAACCTGGGCGCGCCATCAGTCAGCGGCCAGGAAACCGGGTTGGGTATCACCACAGCGCGCGCACCGGGACAATTCCCGGATACCCACCCCGCGGTATGTTGAGTTTGCACCACCACGCCCTTCGCCAAGCCGTAACACAGGCGGCGAAGCAGGCGCATGACTCCCCGGAGCTTGTCGCGCGGCGGATAGCTGCGCTCCGAAACCACGATGGGAATTCCGGTCCCCAACCCAGCCAGCAGCGCCGCGATATTGACGTTGGGCAGGAACGAAACCACGATATGCGGATTGAATTCGCGCATGAACCGCCGCAAGGTGAAAAACCGCCGGATACCGGTCAAGACGGTCTTGCGCGTCGTGCCGACCTTGTCGGCAAGATATTCGACGCGCACGCGGGAATCGATTTGATAGAGACATTCTCCGCGCCCGGAAAAGGTCGGCATCAGCATGACGTCATGCCCTTGGCCGGCCCAATAGCCGCAGAGAGATGCGGCGACCCGTTCCGCCCCACCGGCCCCCATGCTGCTGACAAGGAAAAGGATTTTTTTGCCCGTCATTATTCGGCGCTTCCGACCCGCTTACGGGCGCGATCGAGTCGAACCGCATCACAACCGCATATCGCCGCGCGCGAGATAGGAAGCGTCATCCCAAACTCCGGACCGATCTATTCCCCAGGCGATCCGGCCAGGCTCTTGCGGAAGACGAATTCATTGCAACCAAGCCCTCCCCCGCAGGTCGCCATCTGCTCGAGCGCAAAACCGCGTTGACGAAAGAATTCGAACATTTCCTCCGGCTTGGCGACTTCGAACGGCAGGCCGCCGACCCAATCGACGATATCCCGCCAGACCGACATGCCGCGCGACGATGTCCGGCCATGTTCCCGCCAGGACCGCAGGGGCGCGCCCCGCAGCGTATCGCGCACAAGGGTGGGGCCACGCAATCGCACCGTGCAGAAGGCCAGGATGAGCCATTTGAGCGGCAGCGGCGCGCGATTATAGGCTCGCTTGACCGCCAGCCACCTGCGGCTGCCACGCCCCTGATCATTATAGATCGCGATGAACAACTGGCCACCCGGCTTCACCAGACCGGCCATATTGGCACAGGCCTGCCACATGGCGCCGGTATGATGCAGTACGCCCCACGAGTAAACGACATCCCATTCGCCAAGGCGGTCGAGATACGCCGCATCCAGCGCCGAACCTTCCTCCACCACCCAGTCCGGGCTGTCAGGAAAATATCGCCGCTTGAGTTCGCGTGTGCAGGCCACCGACTGCGGATCGTAATCCAGCGAGTGGATTTTCGCGCCCAGCCGCCGCGCCGCCAGACTGAACAGCCCGCTGCCGGAACCCACATCCAGAAAGGAAAGCCCGCGCAAATCGGCATGGCCCAGCCTGGCCTTGAGCGAATTCTCTGCGGCGCCGATGCGCCGTTCGTCAACCAGCGCAAGGAAGCGGCGCCAATTCTCGCCGAATGCGAAACGGCTGCCTGATAGGACTTCGTCGGACTGGGCCATTGATAGAAAACCTCTTTATCTCAGTATCTTATTCACAGACCGGTGTGGCGACAACCGCTCGCTGCAGGCATGCCGGGAGGCGAAGCCGCAAATGCGCCGCCAAGCGGCAAAATAACTCGGACAGCGGGCATCGGGTTAAACGGCCAGGCTCCGAGCACGAACGAAAGCCGGAACACGCCTCATGCCCCCGGCCTTCTGATGCCTTCATACAATTCGTCATATTTCCGGGCTGTGGCCGCCAACTGGAACTCCTGCACGATCCGCTGCCGCGCCCGCGCGCCCAGCGCTTCCCGCTCCTGGCGCGGCCGCCGCAATAGTTCGGCAATCTGATCCGCAAGACAGGCGGCATCCTGCGGCGGACTGACAGATCCGGTATCGCCGATCAACACGGCCGCATCGCCCACATCGGCCGCGACACAGGACACGCCGCTGGCCATCGCCTCACCCACGACGTTGGGGAAGGCCTCGCCGACGGACGGCAGGAGCAGGACATCGATGCTCGCCATCAGCCGGTCCACATCGTTTCGATGCCCCAGGAGGAAAACCCTGTCGGCAATTCCCGCCGTCTCGATCCAGCGGACCAGAACCTCGTTTTCCGCATCCACGCCGCGGCCCGCCAGGACGAAACGCGCTTCCGGCACCAGAGTGTGCAGCCTGGCCGCGGCGTCCACGAAAATGGCATGGCCCTTCTGGACATCGAAACGGGCCACCACGCCGATCAGGGGAACATCGTCAGAAACACCCAGCTCCGCGCGAACGCCGGCACGCGCCAGCAGGTCGGGACGGAATTTCGAGACATCGAAACCATTATGAATGACCACGCCCTTGGATCGGGCGAAGCCGATGCGCTCATGCACAGCGCGCGCGGCATGGGCGACATAGACGATCCGGGCCGACAGGATGTGCGACAGCAGCGCGGCGAACCGTATCACCGCCAATGTCGAAAGCTTGTTCGCCCGGCGCGAGAGGTTGGAGTGATGAATGCTCCAGACCAGCCTGGGCACGCCCGCAACACGGGCCGCCAGGCCGCCGATCATCGCGGCATGATACATCCAGGCGTGGACGAGATCGGGCCGGCTCTGCCTCAGGATCGCAACCAGGCGCCGAAACCTGGACATACTGAAGCGGCCGGGGCGCATGCCCAGCGCCGTGACGCTCACGCCCATATCCCGCAACCGGCTTGCAAGCTGGCCTTCGGAGGAAAGCGAGATCACCGCGATCGCGTGGCGATGCGACAACTCACGGCTCAGCTTGACCAGGAAGCTTTCCGCCCCCCCGACATCGAGACCCGCAATGATATAGACCAACTTCATCAGGTGCCGTTCGAATGACGCCGGCCCACCGCGAGAGCGCACACCGGATGTCGTGCATATTCCAAAGCGGTAGACGTTCGAGCATGCCCGCTCACCGGTCCCTATCGTCCGCCGGTGCACGGGACCTGTTGCCGATGGCGGGATTGCCTTTGCTATTTTCCGGCCCGTGTCTATATACCGGCGTGGTCTTTTCGGCGAGCGATAATGTGCGGCATAGCGGGGTTCATTCTGGCGCCCCAATCCGAACCGGACGCCGCCCTGAGGGCATTGACCCGCATGACCACGGCCATCCGCCACCGGGGCCCCGATGACGAAGGCGCCTGGTATGACAGCGAGGCCCGTGTCGGCCTGGGCCATCGGCGGCTGAGCATCCTCGACCTCTCCGAAGCGGGGCGGCAGCCCATGCGGTCGGCCTCCGGCCGCTACACCCTGATTTTCAACGGGGAAATATACAACCATCTCGAAATCCGCCGGATGCTGGAACACAGCGGCGCGATCCCCTGGCGGGGACATTCGGATACGGAAACCCTTTTGGCCGCGATAGAGGCCTGGGGATTGCGAACGGCGCTGGAACGCAGCACCGGCATGTTCGCGATCGCGGTCTGGGACCGGCGGGAGCGCCTTCTGCATCTGGCGCGCGATCGAATGGGAGAAAAGCCGCTCTATTACGGCTGGTCGAACGGCGCATTCGTTTTTGCGTCCGAACTGAAGGCGCTTCGCATCTTTCCCGGCTTTGCGGCGGACATAGACCGCGATGCACTCGGGCTATACATGGCGTTCAACTGCGTGCCCGCGCCCTGGTCCATATACCGGGGCATACGCAAACTGATGCCGGGCCACATCGTCTCCGTCGCGAGCGGCAGCAACCCCGCCGACGCCTTGCAAGAGACCCCCTATTGGTCGCTTGCGGATAAAATCCGGGGACCGCGCTTCGCGGGCACGCCGGAGGAAGCCGCGGCTGAGTTGGAGCGGCTGCTTTCCAGGGCGATAAGCCTGCAGAGCATCGCCGACGTGCCGTTGGGATGCTTCCTGTCGGGAGGCATCGATTCTTCCGTCATCACATCTCTCATGCAGGCGCACGCGAACCGTCCCGTGCAGACCTTCGCCATTGGCTTTCACGAAAAGGCGTTCGACGAATCGCCCTATGCCGCCGCCATCGCACGACACCTCGGCACCGATCATATCGAGCATATTCTGGCGCCCAGCGAGGCGCTGAATATCATTCCCAATATTCCCGCCATATGGGACGAGCCCTTCGCGGACTCCTCGCAAATTCCCACCGCCTGCGTGGCCGCGCTGGCACGCAGCAGGGTAACGGTCTGCCTTTCGGGCGACGGGGGCGACGAATTGTTTGCCGGCTATCACCGCTACGCCACGGGGGCCGCATTCGAACGTCTGCCGGCCAAAGCGGCGCTGAGCAGGCTGCTGGACGCGGCGCCGCTGGGAGCGATTGCCGCCATCGCGCAATGTCTGCCCGCGACGAAAGAGATCACCGAGTATCGGCTGCGCCGCCTCGCCTCCATGCTGAAGGGCGCGTCCCGGGAAAAGCGCTATCTCAACAGGCTGGCCTATTGGCCCCAACCGGACCGCATTGTTCCCGGCGCCGGCCGGCCGGCCGACACGGTCACGGACTTCCATGCCCCGAACGACCGCGGCGACATAACGGCGATTTCGGCGCTGGACGCGGTGACCTATCTGCCCAACGACATTCTGACGAAAGTGGACCGCGCCGCCATGGCCGTCAGCCTGGAAACCCGCGTTCCGCTGCTGGACCATCACATCGTCGAATTCGCCTACTCGCTGCCGATCGGCCACAAGATGCGGGACGGGCGCGCCAAATGGCCGTTGCGGCGCATTTTGGAAAAATACGTGCCGCGCACTCTGACCGATCGCCCCAAGAAAGGCTTCGGCGTGCCGATCATGGCATGGCTGCGCGGGCCGCTGCGCGAATGGTCCGGCGATCTGCTGACCAGGGACAGCCTGCTGCGCACCGGTCTCGATCCCGAAGCCGTCGCGGGATTATGGAACAATCTGCAATCCGACAATCCCGCGTCCGTCACGGAGCCCAGAATCTGGGCGGCGCTCATGTATCAGGCCTGGTTTTCAAGCCAGAGCGGCCCAGGGTAGCGCAAAGCCCGTTGCGGTATTACGCGTCCGCGGGTCGAACCTAACGCGACGCGGCGGGACGGCCATCCTGTGCGGCGGGGGCCGCGCCGGCCTCGATCAGCCTGTCCCAGATGGGCAATATGACTTCGGGATCATACCGTGTCACCGATTTACGGGCCCGCTCGCCCATTGCCGCGCGCTTGCGCGGATCTGCCATCAGCTCCGCCAGCCGTTCCGCCAGGCCCTGCGCATCGTCGGTTCGGAAAACAAGGCCGTCTTGCCCGTCGGATATGATTTCCGTCCCCGCACCGGGGCAATCGGATATGACAACCGCGCAACCCGCCCGCATGGCTTCCACCAGGACATTGGGAAACCCTTCAAGACGGGAAGGCAGAACGAAAATCTCCGCCGCCTGATAGGCAGGCCATATGTCGCGCATCACCGGCGCGAAATCCACTCGGTCCTGAACGCCCAGTCGCCGTGCCAAGTCCTTCAGCATCGCAGAACAGGGACCGGTCCCGACGATCTTTACGCGCCAACCGGGGTATTGCGCCGCCACCAGGGCGAAGGCGCGAACAAGGACGTCATGCCCTTTCTCCGGCCCAAGGCGCCCCACGGCCAGAACAGTCTTGCCGTCACGCACAAGGTTGCTCACCGGCGCCGGAAAGCTGGCATTGGAGATGACCTGTACATTGCGCGACAGACGCAGCTTCCTCGCCTCGTCCGCGACCATGCGGCTTTGCACGACCAACGCCCTGGCAAAGGGATAAAAAACACGGCGCAGCAGGGCAAAGATTCCCGCCCGCAACCTGCCGCCGGCCAGGGACAGCGACGATAGAACGCTGCGCTCCGATATCACCACCGGAACCCCCGTCCACAATAGCGCCAGCACTAGCTTAACGTTCATGGTATTTATAAACGATATTGCGACGCCGGGCCGTTCGTCCCGGACGAGACTGCGAATATGTGCGAGCGCGCCCAGCCCCGTGGCGGGGATAACCCGCTGGCGGATCGAGGGATGCAACGGATAATGGCTTGCTCCACCGCGATGGATGACCAGCAGAACATCGTGCCCCTGCCCGGCCCAATGATTGCAAAGGGCTGACGCCTGTCTTTCCGCGCCACCGACATTCATGCTGGATATGAAAAAGCAGATTTTCATGGCTTTTGCCGCATACATGGGTCCCGAAAGAACGGTGCCCGCCTTGACGTTCACAACGTGAACACCTTATAGGATCTCCAGGAAAGAATACAGATTATGCACCTCCGGGACAGCGAAGACATCAAAACCACGCGCATCATGCTGGGCCTTCTTGAATCGGTCGAGCGCGACCAGGCGCAAACCCATCGCAGAATGGCCTCCGACCTGGGAATTGCGCTCGGCCTGGCCAACGCATATCTGCGGCACTGCATCAACAAAGGCCTGGTCAAGGTGCACAAAACGCCCGCGCGCCGGTATACCTATTTCATCACCCCGCGCGGGCTGGCCGAAAAATCCCGCCTGACGGTCAAATACCTGTCCCATTCGTTTTCCTTTTTCCGGCAAGCGCGCGACGATTGCGGCCAGTTGCTGCGTGACGCGCGCCGGCGGGGATTGCGCCGGATCGTCCTGGCCGGGTGTTCGGACCTGGCGGAAATCGCGATCATTTGCACGATGGAAAGCGGTGTCGAGATTGTCGCCGTGGTCGATGCACGGACCAAGCAAAAGGAATTCGTCAATCTCCCCATTGTCGCCAGTTATGACGACATTCGAGACAAAGCGGATGGCGTGATGGTGACGGCGCTCAAAGACCCGTATTCCGCCTGCCATGCAGCCATCGCTGCTTTTGGCCGCGACCGCGTATTGACCCCGTCGTTACTGAACCTCCACAACTAGGCAAAACGGCAGGAGAAAAAGGTGCGAAGCGGACGGCGCAAAGGCATCATTCTGGCTGGCGGACAGGGCTCGCGCCTCTACCCCTGCACCATGGCGATCTGCAAGCAGCTTCTGCCCGTTTACGACAAGCCGATGGTTTATTATCCGCTCACGACGCTTATGCTGGCGGGCATTCGCGACATCCTGCTTATCTCGACGCCGCAGGACATCGCCCGCTTCGAAAGCCTGTTGGGCGACGGACGGCAATGGGGCATCCGCCTTTCCTACGCGGTGCAACCTGAACCGCGCGGCATCGCCGACGCGTTCATTGTCGGAGCCGATTTCATCGCGGGAGACCCCTGCACACTCATTTTGGGCGATAACATCTTCTATGGCGCGGGCTTGACGGAGCGCCTGCAGCGGGCGGCGCAACGCGACACCGGCGCCACCTGCTTTGCCTATTGGGTTCCCGATCCCGAGCGTTTCGGCGTTGTGGCATTCGATTCGACGGGTCGCGCCACCGCCATCGCCGAAAAGCCAAAACATCCCGAAAGCCAATGGGCCGTGACCGGAATCTACTTCTATGATGGCGACTGCGTCGAAATCGCGAAAAATCTGAAACCCTCCGCGCGGGGCGAGTTGGAGATTACCGATCTCAATCGCGTCTATCTCGAACGCGGCGCGCTTGCGGTCGAGCAGTTGGGGCGCGGCTTTGCCTGGCTGGACGCGGGCACGCACGGCTCGCTGCTCGAAGCGTCCTCATACATCCGCATGATCGAGGATCGGCAGGGCCTGAAAATCGGATGCCCCGAGGAAATCGCTTTCCGGCTGGGCTATATCGACGCCGCCCGATTGAGTCACGCGGCCGAAACTTTGGCGAAGAACGAATACGGCCAATACCTCAAACGATTGCTGGCCATCGAAAGCCATTGAGGTTGGGTGGGATGGATATGCCTCGCATGCATCGGCGCTTTTGTCATATGGTCTTTCAGCCCGCGAACGCAGCCTGATGACCGCGAAGCGAAACATCCTTCTGGTTTCACCGTGCTTTCCGCCGACCCATGGCGGCGGCGGGCTACGCATATTCCGGACGTATCGCCGCGTGTCGCAGATGCTGCCCATCGCGCCAACCATCATCACCGAGGCAGGATCGCATTACGCGCCGGGCTGGAGCAACTTTGAGGGCTGGCCGGTCTATGCGGTGCCGCCCGGGCTTTCGACCGCGGGATTCATCGGCGCCATGGCGGGCTTTGCCCGCGGCGGGCTTCGCCGCTATTCGGCCATGCACCTGGTCGGCATGGACCTTCTGACCAAGCGGATGGGGCTGTTCGGATATCTGCAGCGCCTTCCCATCGTCGCCGAACTGACGGTTGACGCCGCTTCTTATCGGCCAAGCCTGCGTGGGCGCCTTGCCCTGTTGCCTTTCCGCCGCGCAACGCTTGCGATTGCCCTGTCCAAACGCATTGCGGACTGGATGCGCGCGATAGGGGTGCCGGATTCTGCCATTTGGCGGCGTCCCAATCCGGTGGATACCGCCACATTCCGGCTTCCTTCGGCGAGCGAACGGCAGGCTGCCCGCGCGGCGCTGGGCGTGTCGGGGGATGCAACGGTGCATCTGGTTTTCGGCGGCTTCTGCGCGCGCAAGAACCAGCGCCTGGCGGTGGAGGCCATGGCGCATTTGCCGGATAGCCATCACCTGATTCTTGCGGGGCCGGATTTTGACGAAGCATCGGGGTACCTCGATGCCGTGCGCCAGGCAATCGCCGCACACCGATTGGATAGGCGCATCACACTGATACCAAGCTACATCGACAACGCGACCTCGCTTTATTTCGCCGCCGATCAACTTTGGCTGCCGTCGCTGCGCGAAGGCCTTCCAAATGTGGTGCTGGAAGCCCTATGCTGCGGTGTTCCAGTCGTGGCCAACGAAGCTCTCGATCTTGCGTCCTATGTAACGGAGGCGTGCAATGGCGCGCGTGTAACCGCCATCGCGTCGGAATTCTCGGCGGCGGCGCTTGCCCTTCTTCCGCTTTCGGAATCGGACGAACGGCGCCGTGCGATCAGCGAGCGCGCATGTGACCTATATGATGCCGAACGGCTCTGCCGGGCCCATGCCGGCCGGCTGGCGGCCGTCATCGGGCTCGCGTACGACACTGGCCATGCGAAGGGAGAAAAGTGACGTGACGGCCCCGTCCAGCGATTTTGCCCTGTCCGAAGAGCGCCGCAACCGCCTGCGCCACACGCTGGCACGCCCGTCCAGCGCACGGTTCACGCTTCGGCGGCGCCATGTCGACATCTTCTATGCGTCGGAGATGGAGAATCTGCCCGAAGGCTGCAAGGTGCTGGATCTCGGCGGCGTGCGCAAATCTTCGATGCCCGGGCAGTTCAACATTACCCGCTACAATTTGGACGTTATCACGCTCAATATCCAACAAAGCGCCAATCCGCATGTGATCGCGCGGGCAGAGGACCTCCCCTTCCCCCCTGCGACATTCGACGCGGTGACCTGTTCGGAGGTGCTCGAACATGTGCACGACCCGCGCATCGTTCTGGATGAGATCGCACGCGTACTCAGGCCACGCGGCAGGCTTCTGCTGACCGTTCCCCTGCACTACCATATTCACGCATCGCCTCACGATTACGGCCGCTATACGGATTTCTTCTGGACGGAGACGCTTACCGGAAAGGGTTTCTCCATCGACAGGATGGAAAAACAAGGGCTGTACTGGTCCGTGCTTCTCGACTTCTTTTTTCTTCCGCTTAATGCCGGTTCATCGGCAAGCCGCTCGATATTGTGGCGAAAATTCTTGAAGGCCCTGCTGAGATGGCCACTGACCTGGGCGCGGCGCTGGGCGACAGCCCGCGAAAGCGACAAAAATCTCGTCAACCACCCCATCTACGCCCAGTACACAACCGGCTATGGCATCGTCGCGCACCTGGAGAAAGCAACCACAGAGCCAGTCGCGGGAAAATTGGACTCATGAAAGACATTGCCGTTCCCGACCTGTCAAAGAACATGGCAGGGCGAAAATCCTCGCTTTCCGGTCTCGCCCGGCGCGCCCGCCACTGGCTTCTGCGCCGGTACTCCCGCGCATACGCCAGGTTTCATGGAATCAACATTGGCGCCGGAACAATCATAATTCCCGGCGCCTATATCCGGCGGCGGCACGGCGGCACGATCACGATCGGCAGTGGCTGTTATATCGATCGCGGCGCCATGATCATGAGTTATGGCGGACCGATCACTATCGGCGATAATTGCAGCATCAATTCCTATTCCATCCTTTATGGCCAGGGCGGCCTGGTCATCGGCTCGCACGTCCGCATCGCCGTCCATTGCGTAATCGTTCCATCAAGTCACAGATCTGCCGCCGGGGCGCCAATAACGGCCCAAGGCGTAGACAAGCGCGGCATTCACATCGGAACCGACGTCTGGCTTGGCGCCGGCGTCCGGGTGCTGGACGGATGCGTCATCGAATCCGGCGTTGTCGTCGGAGCCGGCGCCGTGGCGAAGGGCCGCCTGCAACCGAACGGCGTCTATGCCGGCGTTCCCGCGCGCTTCGTCAAATTCCGCACGCCAGACAGCGAGATTCCGGATGACGTCTAGTACGAAGCTAACCCTCCTCCTCACGCTGAAGGGCCGCCCGCTCCATACACTGCGCTTCCTCTGGCACGCCAATGCCCTTGCCGTTCCCTATCGAATTCTCATCGCCGACGGCGAGGTTCGCGAGCCCGTCGCATCCTTGTTGAAGAATCCGAAGACCTTTCCGGCGCTCGATCTCGAATATGTAACCTATCCCGACGATCGGGATTACGAAGCCTTCTTCCGCAAGGTGGCCGATGCCGCCGCCCGCGTGACGACGCCCTATGTGATGCAAGTCGACAATGACGACTTCATTTTCCCGTCCGGACTGGACCGCGCCGTCGCCTTTCTCGACGAGCATGGCGACTATGTCGCTGCGTCAGGCCGGGTTGGCGGATTTGCCGTTGAGAGCCGCCAAGCGGACCTCCCTGGCGTTACGGGCAGA
>Ga0153956_1001516_pt1 | contig 20077 bp, 23 predicted proteins | sample TSFL040MetaG_FD_104704 | JGI IMG/M metagenome (GOLD analysis project Ga0153956, IMG submission 104704) | Attine ant fungus gardens microbial communities from Florida, USA - TSFL040 MetaG | ecosystem: Host-associated > Fungi > Mycelium > Unclassified | place: USA: Florida, Wekiwa Springs...
CGCCGCCGCGAGCGCGCAAAGGAATAACGTGCGGGTAAGGGCGTGGCCGGCATCGCGAGTCATGCGGCGAGCTATAGCATGACGCGCCGGGGCGTTTGCGGGGGCTTCGTGCACGGCGCGGGAAAAAGGCGTAGAACCCTTGCCGGTTTCACTTCCAGAAGGCTGCCGGTCATGGCGATACCCCTCTACCAGGCTTCGGTCCCGGTGTTTCTCGACGCGTTTGCCAATCTTTCCGCCATGCTCGACAAGGGCGTCGAGCACGCGAAAGGCGCGGGCCTCGATCCGGCGGTGCTGATCGAAGCGCGGCTGTTCGAGAACATGTATGCGCTGCCGGGCCAGGTCCAGCGCGCCAGCGACACCGCCAAGGGGTTCGCCGCCCGCGTCGCCGGCGTCGACAATCCGAAATACGAGGACAACGAAAAGACCTTCGCCGAATTGCAGGCGCGCATCAAAAAGACCGCCGATTTCATCGGCGGCATCAAGCCCGAGCAGATCAACGCCGGAGAGGAGCGCGAGGTGACGATCTATGCCGGGCGGGGCGAGTTGCACTTCAACGGCCGCGATTACCTGCTGCGCTTCGCCTTGCCGAATTTCTTTTTTCACGTCGCGACCGCCTACGGCATCCTGCGTCACAAGGGCGTGCCGCTCACCAAGAAGGATTATCTCGGCCGCATCGCCTAGCCGGCATCGCAACGGGGAGGACATCATGGTTTACGGCATGTCGTTATCGGCGTTCACCGCGTTGCACACGATCCTGAGTCTTGCGGGCATCGCTGCCGGCATCGTTGCGCTGTTCGGCATGATCGGCGGCAGGCTGCTGCGCGGCTGGACCTGGCTTTTTCTCTTCACCACGATCCTGACCAGCGTCACCGGCTACGGCTTTCCCGCCGACCACATTCTGCCTTCGCACATCGTCGGCGCGATCTCGCTTGCCGTGCTGGCGCTGGCGCTGATCGCGCTCTACGGCAGGCACCTCTCCGGCGGGTGGCGCTGGGTATATGTCGTCACCGCCACCGTCGCGCTCTATCTCAACAGTTTCGTCGGCGTCGTGCAGGCTTTCCGGAAAATCCCGGCGCTGCAGGCGCTCGCGCCCACGCAATCCGAGCCGCCGTTCCAGATCGCGCAGCTCGCGGCGCTTGCAATCTTCGCCGTGCTCGGTTTTCTTGCGGTCAGGAGATTTCATCCCGAACGCGCGGCGGCCGTCGCCGCGTAGAGGTCCGCATGGTCGAGCCCCCCATATCGCGCGGCTTTCGCGCCAGGCCCCGCCCGGCGGAGCATCGCGACCGGCTGCCGCCGGGACAGCATCTGGTGTCGGATTTTCCGGTGCTGTCGGCGGGGCCGACGCCGGCCATCGATTTGGCGCGCTGGCGGTTCTCGCTGCACGACGGCGGCACGAAACTGGGCGAGTGGGACTGGGACGCGTTCAACGCGCTGCCGCAGACCGAAATGAAGACCGACATTCACTGCGTCACGACCTGGTCGAAATTCGACACGCGCTGGCGCGGCGTGACCGTCGACGATCTTTTGCGCGCGGCCGGTTTCGACGAGCCGCCCGCGCCCTATGTGATGATGCATTCCGAGGGCGGCTACACCACCAATCTCCCGTCGAAGGATCTCGCCGGCGGCAAGGCGATGGTGGCGACGCTGTTCGAGGGAAAGCCGCTCGATCCCGAGCACGGCTGGCCCGCGCGGCTCGTCGTGCCGCATCTTTATTTCTGGAAGAGCGCGAAGTGGCTGACCGGCCTTCGCTTCATGCCGGAGGACCGGCAGGGCTTCTGGGAAGAACTCGGCTATCACGATTACGGCGATCCCTGGCAGGAACAGCGATATGCCGGGGACTAGCGCCGCGGCTTCGCCGCGCAAGCTCTGGCGCGTCGCGGAAGTCGTGGAGATCAAGGAAGAGACGCCGCGTGTCCGCACGCTGAAACTGCGTGTGCCGGATTGGCCGGGGCACAGGCCGGGACAGCATATCGACGTGCGGCTCACGGGCGAGGACGGCTCGCAGGCCCAGCGCAGCTATTCGATCGCTTCGCCGCCGGAAGAGGAACTGATTTCGCTCTCGATCGAGCGGCTCGAGCACGGCGAAGTCTCGCCTTATCTTTCGAGCGTGGTGCAGCCCGGCGATCGTTTTGAGCTGCGCGGGCCGATCGGCGGCTATTTTGTCTGGACGGTGGAGGCGGGCGGCCCGCTGGTCCTGATCGCGGGCGGATCCGGCATCGCGCCGCTGATGTCGATGCTGCGGCATCGCGCGGCAGCCGGTAGCAAGATTCCGGCTCGACTTCTCTATTCGGCGCGACGGTTCGAGGAGATCATCTATCGGAAGGAGCTCGAAGCGCTGGTAGAGAAGGATGACGGCCTCGAAGTTTTCTACACGCTCACGCGTGAGCAGCCACATGGCTGGACTGGCGGAAGCAAGCGCATCGGCCGCGAGGTGCTGGAAGAGCTAGGCTTCCCGCCAAGCGAGCACCCGCATATTTTTGTCTGCGGGCCGACGAGCTTCGTTGAATCCGCCGCGCATTCGCTTGTGGCGATTGGCCATCAGCGCGCCCTCGTGAAGACCGAGCGTTTCGGACCGACAGGCGTTTGAGTGGGGGTGAAGATGCGAACCGAAAAATTCGCACCGGTGGACGGCAATGCCGTCGCCGGACTCCTGAGCGAGCTGTTCGCCATCGACATGACGGCCGCGTGCAGCGGTTGCGGCACCGTTTCGCTGCGCGCATTGTGACACCGCGATGATCCGGTTGCGGCGGGGCAGGGACGGTTACTGGCTCGACATGCAGGGCGCGCGAAGCCTGTTCGCGGCGGCCGTACCCAACTAGTTTTTCTCATGCCGCCTCACGCCGCCATTCGGGAAACGGATCAGGAAGGCCGCGCCACTGATCGGGCTGGAATTTTCGTGCGGTCGCTTCCCCGACAAGACAGCCATCGAGCCTGCGCGTGAGTTCATCGCGATCCATGCTGGCACCGATGAAAACGATCTCCTGCCGTCGGTCGCCCCAGACCGGATGCCAGTGGCGTGACAGTCGCTTCCGCCATTCCGGATGATCGGGCCAGCGTTCGCGCGGGATCGCAGCCCACCAGAAACCCATGCCCTCGTTTCGCACGAGCGCGCCGGCCTGGCTCAATTCGCCGGCCCAATCGGGGCGCGTGGCGAGCCAGAAATGTCCTTTCGCGCGGATCACGCCGGGCCATTCAGCGTTGACGAATTCATGAAAGCGCTGTGGATGGAACGGCCGCCGCGCGCGGTACACGAAATTCGAGACGCCGTATTCCTCGGTCTCGGGGATGTGATCCGCAAAACCGTAAAGCTCCTTGAACCAGACCGGATTCTGCTGCGCGCGTTCGAAGTCGAATCGGCCGGTATCGAGCACGTGCTCGAGCGGCGCACGGCCGAAATTGGTTTCGATAATCATCGCATTCGGGTTTAGCGAATGCACGATTTTCCGCGCGGCACCGAGTTGCCCTGCGGACGCTACATCCACCTTGTTCAGCACGATGACATCGGCGAACTCGATCTGATCGACGAGAAGATCGACAAGCGTACGCTCATCGCCCGCTCCGCTTGTCTCGCCGCGCTCGCGCAGGAACTCCCGGGAGGAATAGTCGTTGAGCAGATTGGCGGCGTCCACCACCGTCACCATGGTGTCGAGCCTCGCGACGTCGGAAAGGCTCAGGCCGTTTTCGTCGCGGAAATCGAACGTGGCGGCGACGGGAAGAGGCTCAGAGATGCCCGTGGATTCGATCAGCAGGTAGTCGAAACGCCGCTCGGCGGCCAGACGCCGCACCTCTTTCAGCAGATCGTCGCGCAGCGTGCAGCAGATGCAGCCATTGGTCATCTCGACGAGCGTTTCATCGGTTCGTGACAGGTTCGCACCGCCATCGCGAATGAGGTCCGCATCGATGTTCACCTCGCTCATGTCGTTCACAATCACAGCCACGCGCAGTCCCTGACGATTGTTCAGTACATGGTTCATGAGCGTGGTCTTGCCTGCGCCGAGGAAGCCGGACAACACCGTGACGGGAAGCTTCTTCATCGTTTCGTTGGCTCCGCAATTTCAAAAACTGGTTCAAGGAGGATTCCCTGCGCACTACTTCGCTGATGTGCTCGACCGAAATGATACAATATATCATTTAGGTCGACGGGCAAAGAAAATTGCGATTTCTGTAAATGATATATTGTCTCACCATGATGATATATTGTATCAATTCCCCGGGACATTCTCTTGGGGGTCGTCATGTTCAGGAAAGTTGCGTGGTTGTCGTGCGTGGGTGCGGGGACGTTGGTCGCAGGAGCGGGGATTGCCGGAAGAGCGGGCGCGCAGGAGGTTCAGCTTCAACAGATCACGGTGACGGCGCCGAGTCCGATCCGTCACGCGCCGCAGCAACAAAACGGCAATGGCGGGGACACAAACGCAGCGAATGCGCCCGCGCCACAGCCTGATCTTGCCAATATCTTCCTTCCGAATTTCGTCGCCGACACTTTCAACTCGATGATCGTGATGACGAAGCCGCAGATCGATACGACGTCCGGCAGCACGCTCGGTGCGATCCTGTTCGACAAGCCGGGCATGTCTGCGACGACCTTTGCGCCCGAAGGCGCGAGCCGTCCCATCATTCGCGGCCTCGACAGCTTCCGGATTCGAATCCAGGAGAACGGTATCGGTTCGCAAGACGTGTCCGACCTCGGCGAAGACCACGGGGTGCCGATCGATCCCTTGGCGGCGCAGCAGGTCGAGGTGCTTCGCGGACCTTCGACACTCCGCTGGGGCTCGCAGGCGATCGGTGGCGTGGTGAGCGTCACCAATAACCGCATTCCCGATCACGTTCCGCAGAACGGGTTTTCGATGCAGACCCTGGGCGCGGTTACTTCCGCGGATCGCGGCTATGAAGCGTCGACGATGATGGATTTCGGCTCGCTGAATGCCGCAGGCTACGGCGGCGCGGTACATGCCGACATCTACAAGCGCGAGGGCGGCGATTACTACATCCCTGGCGGAAGGCAGGCGAACTCGGGCGTTAACTCAAGCGGCGAGTCGATCGGTGCCTCGTCCATCGGACCGCAGGGCTATTTCGGCTTCAACGTCGAGCATTTCGCGAGCCTTTACGGCATCCCCGGCGTGGATGGCGCGTCGAACCAGACGCGGATCGACCTCGACCAGCTGAAAGTCGCCTCGAAGGGCGAATATCGCCCGGATGCGGCGGGCATCGACGCGGTGCGCTACTGGTTCGGTGCCTCCCACTACAAGCACAACGAGATCAATGCCGACGACGGCATCGCGGCGACGTTCAAGAACGACGAGCAGGAAGCCCGGATCGAGACGCAGCTTACGCCGCGCCTGACGCCGTTCGGCACGCTGACCACCGCCTTTGGCGTACAGGGCGGCCACCAGCAGCTCGGCACGTCCGGCGAAGCGGGCGGATTGCTCGCGCCCGCGGAGACCTCGAGCATCGCGGGCTTCGTCTTCAACGAGCTGAAATTCGCGCCGACCTGGAAGGCGCAACTCGCGGGCCGTATCGAATATGACGCGGTGAATGGTACGCCCGATCTGTTTCCGGCAAGCCTTAACCCGGCCGACGGGCCCGCTATCCAGGGGAGCAAGACAGATCGCAATTTTGCGCCGAAGAGCGTCAGCCTCGGGTTTCTCAAGGAGCTTCCCGATAATATGGTGGCGAGCCTGACGGCCTCCTATGTGGAGCGCGCACCGCGGACGCCCGAGTTGTTCTCGAAAGGCTCGCATGACGCGCCCGGTACGTTCGAGATTGGCGATCCGAATCTTACGATTGAAAAGGCAAAGACCGTGGAGCTTGGTCTGCGGCGTACAACGGGACGCCTCCGCTTCGACGGCAGCCTCTATTATACGAAATTCAATAATTTCATTTACAAGAATTATACCGGACTCTTGTGTAACGAGGACTTCGCGTCTTGCGGCGCCGCCTACAATCCGGCCGAGGAAACTTTCAAGCAGGTTGCGTATTCACAGGCCGACGCCACCTTCTATGGTGGTGAATTCGCGGCACAGTACGACGTAGCAAAGCTTGGCCGCGGGATGTGGGGCGTCGATATGCAATACGATTATGTGCGCGCGCAATTTTCCGATGGCGCCAACGTGCCGCGCATTCCGCCGCAGCGGGTAGGGGGCGGGCTGTATTGGAGCGATCCGAATTGGTTCACGCGCATCGGCCTTCTGCACGCCTTCGGGCATAATGACGTCGCGCCGAACGAAACGACGACCGGCGGCTATAATCTCCTGAAGGCCGAGATCAGCTATCGGCAGAACATCGTCGCCTTCGGCGGTTTCCCCGCAGTGATGACGATCGGGATCGTCGGCGACAATCTCTTGAATGACGTCGTGCGAAACAGCGTCTCGTTCCGGAAGGACGATGTCGAGCTGCCCGGGCGGAATGTGAGGGCTTACGCGAGCCTGAAATTCTGATCCCGGAGATCGGCATGAGGGTGAGAATTTCGAATCATTGTCTCCTTGCGATTGCGAGGAGACGGTCTTTTGCGGGGCTTAACCGGCTGGCGTTTTGCGCATTGTTTTTATTTCTAAGCCAGCAAGCGCCGGCGAAGGATCTCGATTTTCTCACCCGCTATCTCGTGCCGATCTTCCTGTCCCAGGATTTTTCGGCAATCTGTCGCGAGAAGGAACCCGGTTTTCTGAAACAACTGCCGAATGGCGCGGGTTCGATTGATGATTTTTCGGACAAGATGAAACACGAGGTAACGGCTGGGTTGTCCGATGATGAAGCCGCGACGGTTGTCCTTTCGGCCGCCGATATCGCGATTCAGGCCGCGAGAGACACCTTGCGAAAATTGAATCTGGACGCTCCTGGCCTGTCCGCCGGGCGGCTCAACCAATGGTGCGCCACCGCGGCAAAGCCCTACGTCTTAAATGTTGTCACACGGGATCAGGAACGGCACAGCACGCTGCTCGCAATTCTTCACAAGGCAAAACAGTGAAGCCCGCCGACACGTAGGCACGCGCTTGAATGTTACTGTCGGCGGGTCGACGGGCCGAATTTCCGCGCGATCATCGGGCCGCTCGCGAAGCCGATGGAGAACAGCAGCGCCGTAAGCGTGAACATTGCAATGATTTCGAACGACATGGTCGTCTCCATCGCTACCTCCACCGCTTGCCCTGTGTTTTGACTGCCTATAAAACGCCGCCAGCTTTCATTGGTTCCCCCAGCAAAAACGGATGATCTGTCATGGCGCGCGAGCGTACCTTTTCCATCATCAAGCCCGATGCCACCCGCCGGAACCTGACCGGCGCCATCAACGACCGCATCGAGAAATCGGGCCTCCGCATCGTCGCGCAGAAGCGCATCCAGATGTCGAAGGACCAGGCCGAGGGCTTCTACGGCGTTCACAAGGAACGCCCGTTTTTCAACGGCCTCGTCGCCTTCATGACCTCCGGGCCTGTCGTCGTGCAGGTGCTGGAAGGCGAGAACGCCGTCGTGAAGTACCGCGAGGTGATGGGCGCCACCGACCCCGCCAAGGCGGCGGCAGGCACGATTCGCAAGGATTTCGCCGAAAACATCGAGGCCAATTCGGTGCACGGCTCCGACAGCCCCGAGAACGCCAGGACGGAAATTGCCTTCTTCTTCAAGGATACCGAAATTACCGGGTAATCCCTCCCGTAAAACTACTAGGCTAATGCGCTGGCATTATTTATAAGCGGGGGAGAACAACCCGTAACAAAATGCCGCAGGGAGGGAAAATGAGCGCATTAGGCCAGTTGGGCTTCGACCAGCCAGCTTTCTGGTTGTCGGTGCTGGAGATCATCGGGGTCAACATCCTGCTGTCGGGCGACAACGCGGTCGTGATCGCGCTCGCCTGCCGCAACCTGTCGCCGCGGGCGCGCAACTGGGGCATCGGCATCGGCTCCGCCGTCGCGGTGGTGCTGCTGATCGTCTTCACGGGCATCGTCGCCACCATCCTGACTTGGCCGTGGCTGAAGCTGGTGGGCGGCGTCGCGCTGCTCTACATCGCCATCGACCTCCTGCACGAGGAAGAAGACGAGAAGGACATCAAAGGGTCCGACAAGTTGTGGAACGCGGTGGTGACGGTCGTCATCGCCGATATCGTCATGAGCCTCGATAACGTCGTCGCGATCGCGGCCGTCGCCAAGGGCAACTGGTGGCTGCTCATCCTCGGCCTGACGGTTTCGATCCCGCTGATCGTCGTCGGCGCGGCGCTCATCACCGGCGTATTCGTGCGCTGGCCGTTTCTGGTCTGGGTGGGCGCGGGCCTGCTGGGCTGGGTTGCCGGCAGCCTGATGGTCGAGGATCCCGCTTTCGAGAAATATCTCGGCTTTACACCTTCGGAGCCTTGGGAGTATGCCGCTGGCATCGCTGCGGCAATATTCGTCCTTGCTGTCGGCTATTTTCGGCATCAAATGGCGTCCTCGGCCGGACAGGCGGAAGCGCACAAGAAGCTGAATTAAGCCGCGAAAAACGCTCGGCCGATTGTGCTGAAAATCGAAACGGATCGCGCTCGAGCGGCCGTAACAGGATGATCGGATGAAGGCGGGAGTTTTTCGGCGCGGGACAATCGTGGCACTCATGCTCACGGCCGGCGTGCTGGGCGGTTGCGCGGAGCATACGAACGCCAAACAGGCCGCGGGCGCGCAGACGCCCGCCGCCGCCGACGCGTCGCCTGGCGCTGCGAAGACGCGGATCGCGAAGATATGCATGAGCGATCCCGAGCGCTTCTTCGGCAGCGCCAATAGCCCGGCGCGGTGCGGCTGCTACGGCGCGGGCGTCGCGAAGACGCTCAACAAGGACGAGCTGAGCTACGTCGTCACCTATAACGAGATACCGAGCCTCGCGTCGAACGAATACGACAACATCAAGAGCCGCTGCATGGGCGGCGGCGCGGCCGACGACGACAAGCCGGCGCCGAAGAAAAAAGCCGCCAAGAGTTCCTAAGAAGAATTCTCAAGAACATTCCTGGTCCGTGCGGCGCGTTGCGTGCAAGCGGCTACGGCCGACTGTGGAGCGCCGACGCGGAATCCAGCGCTCTCCCCCGGATTCCGGGCTCGCGAGTTTTTGCTCGCGCCCCGAATGACAGGAGAAGGAAGACGATGGCCTGAACGATTGCGCGGGCGTTATTGCCGGGCGGGCATCCGGGAAATACTTTCCGCAAACGCCTAGATCGCGACGACGCGATCTCCGACGACCCGGATTTTCCCCTCCGCCAGCATCCTGAGCGCGGCCGGGTAGATTTTGTGCTCCACTTGCAGCACGCGCGCGGCGAGCTTTTCCTCGGTGTCGTCCGGCAATACCGGAACTTCCGCCTGCGTCACGATCGGGCCCGAGTCGAGTTCGGGCACCACGAAATGCACCGTCGCGCCATGCGTCCCGACCTTCGCGAGCAGTGCGTGCCGGTGCGTGTCCGTTCCCTTGAAGGCGGGAAGGAGCGAGGGGTGGATGTTCAGCATCTTGCCGTGCCAGCGCTCCACGAAGTCGTCGGTCAGGACCCGCATGAACCCCGCGAGGCATACGATTTCGGCTCCGGCGGCATCCAGTTCGCGCTGGATCGCGGCGTCGAATTCCTCGCGCGAGGAAAATGCCTTGTGGTCGACGACGGCGGCCGGAATGCCTTCGGCTTGCGCGAGTTCGATGCCTTTCGCTTCCGGACGGTTGGAGAGCACGAGAACGATCTCGGCGGGGAAGCTCTTCGCCTTCGCGGCCTCGATCAGCGCGGCCATGTTCGAGCCGCGCCCGGAGATCAGGATGGCGACCCGTTTCTTCTTCACGGCTCAGGCCTCGAGCTTCAGCTTGCCGGTGAAGGAAACGCCTTCGCCCTCGACGATCTCGCCGATCGGCGCGATGCGCTCGCCCGCCTGCGTGAACGCGTCGGACACCGCCTTAACGTCCGCCGCGGCCGCGACCACGATCATCCCGATCCCGCAGTTGAACGTCCGCAGCATCTCGGTCTCTTCGATGTTCCCCGCTTTCGCGAGCCACTGGAAGACGGGCAGGAGATGAATGGCGTCGAGGTCGACTTTCGCCGCCGCTCCGGCGGGGAGCACGCGCGGAATGTTGTCGACGAAACCGCCGCCCGTGACGTGGCAGAGCGCCTTGATGCCGTCGTTCGCTTTCAGCGCCGAGAGCACGGACTTCACGTAAATCCGCGTCGGAACGAGCAGCGCGTCGATCAGCGGCCGCGAGCGGTCGAACGGCGCGTTTGCCTGCAGGTCCGCGCCGGAAACGTCGATCACCTTGCGGACGAGCGAAAAGCCGTTCGAATGGACTCCGGAAGAGGGGATGCCGAGGAGAATGTCGCCGGGCTGCACGTTCTTTTTCGGAAGCAGCTTTCCGCGCTCGACCGCGCCCAGCGAAAACCCGGCAAGGTCGTAATCGCCGTCCTTGTAGATGCCCGGCATTTCCGCCGTCTCGCCGCCGATCAGCGCGCAGCCTGCTTCCTGGCATCCTTCCGCGATGCCGTGAACGACATCGGCGGCGACGTCCGGCTCCAGCCTCCCGCAGGCGAAATAATCGAGGAACAGGAGGGGCTCCGCGCCCTGCACGATGAGATCGTTGACGTTCATGGCGACGAGATCGATGCCGATTGTGCCGTGCTTGCCGCTTTCGACCGCGAGCTTGAGCTTGGTGCCGACGCCGTCGGTGGCGGCCACCAGCAGCGGATCCTGGAAGCCCGCGCGCTTGAGATCGAATACGCCGCCGAAGCCGCCGATTTCGGCATCGGCGCCGGGACGGGCGGTCGCCCGCACGAGCGGCTTGATGAGGTCGACAAGGCGGTTGCCGGCGTCGATATCGACGCCCGCGTCGCGATAGCTCAGGCCCTTGGATTTTTGCATGCGGTCTCCGCGGCACTCGCTAGCCGGAAGGCTTCGTTTCCGCAAGAACGGCGCAGCCCGCCACGCGCTTTGCACACACGAAGATTCCGCCGCTATATTTAGAACGCGGGGAGGTTGGCCGCCAGCCAAAATCGCCGAAAATGGATGATTTCCCCGGCACTTGGCAGAGTGCCCCTGGGGCATTTAAGTGGCCGCAAGGGGGCCGTAAGACGCGTGAATCTTCCCAACGCCATTACTATCGTGCGTTTTCTGCTGGTGCCGGTCGTCGTCTGGGCGATTGCGACGCACCAGATGCAGATCGCTTTCTGGCTGTTCGCCACGGCCGCGATTTCCGACATGCTGGACGGCTTCTTTGCCAAGCATTTCGGCATGACGAGCGAGTTCGGCGCCCATCTCGACCCGCTGGCCGACAAGGCCATGCTGGTGTCGATTTACGTCATGCTCGCGGTCGCGGGGAAGCTGCCGCTCTGGCTCGTGATCGCGGTCGTCTCGCGCGACCTGATGATTCTCGCCGCCGTCATGATGTCATGGATGATGGACCGGCCGATCAAGATCCGGCCGCTCATGGTTTCCAAGGTGAATACGCTCGCGCAATTCCTGCTCGCGGCGCTGGTGCTGGCGGCCGGCGCTTTCGGCATCGATCCCGGCAATGCGCTGACGCTCGGCTTCGTCGCGGTGGGCGTCTTGACGGGCCTTTCGGCCGCGGCCTATCTGCTGACCTGGATGCGCCATATGGCGTCGTGAGGGGCTTATGAACCTGCAACGGCAGCTTCTTTTCTGGCTCGGCACGCTGATCGTTTTTATTTTTCTCGTTTGGCTGCTGAAGGACATTCTCCTTCCCTTCATCGCGGGGACGGTGCTCGCCTATCTGCTCAACCCGCTGACGGACCGGCTGGAGCGCAACGGCGTGAGCCGAGGCATCGCGACGCTGGTGACCGTCGTCTCGTTCATCCTCTTTTTCGTCGTCGTCGGGTTCGTCTTCGTTCCGGTGCTCGGCACCCAGCTCGTGAGCTTTATCCAGAAGCTGCCGGGTTACATCACCCGCCTGCAGGAACTCGTGACGGTCGAGAACAAGGAGTGGCTGCAGCACACCATCGGCATGAGCCTGCCCGACATCCAGAAATCGCTCGGCGACCTGGTGGGCGAGAACGCGCGCTGGCTCGGCTCGGTCGTGCAGTCGGTCTGGTCGGGCGGCCGGGCGCTGATCTCGATCTTCTCGCTCCTCGTCATCACGCCGGTCGTCGCCTTCTACGTGCTGAACGACTGGCATGCGGTCATCGACAAGGTCGATAGCTGGCTGCCGCGCCGTCATCGCGCGACCATCCGCGAACTCGCCGGGCAGATCGACCGGGCGATCGCGGGCTTCCTGCGCGGGCAGGCGTCGGTCTGCTTCATCATGGGCATTTATTACGCTCTCGCGCTGGTGCTGGTCGGCCTCAATTTCGGATTCCTGATCGGCGTGTCGACCGGCGTCCTTACCTTCATTCCCTATGTCGGCTCGCTGTCGGGATTCCTGATCGGCATGATCGTGGCGGTGGTGCAGTTCTTCCCGAGCTGGTGGCCGATCATCGGCGTGGCGGTCGTGTTCATCATCGGGCAGTTTCTCGAGGGCTATGTGCTTTCGCCCAAGCTCGTCGGCGAGAGCGTGGGGCTGCATCCGGTGTGGCTGATGTTCGCGCTGTTCGCCTTCGGCTATCTGCTCGGCTTCGTCGGGTTGCTGATCGCGATCCCGCTCGCGGCCGCGATCGGCGTGCTCTTGCGCTTCGCGCTCGCGCGCTACATGGCAAGCCCGCTCTACACCGACAAGCCGCGCCGGGGCGCGGGCTGATCGTGCCGCGCGAAGGCGTTTTCGCACGGCAGCTCACCTTCGACCTTCCGCACGAAGAGAGCTTTCGCCGCGACGATTTCCTGGAAAGCCCCGCCAACGCCGCCGCGCTCGCGCTCGTCGATCGCTGGCCGGAATGGCCGAAACGCGCGGCTTCCATCATCGGCCCGCACGGCTCGGGCAAGAGCCATCTCGCCGCGATCTGGGCGGAGCGGGCGGGGGCGCGCACGGTTTCGGGGCACTCGCTGCTGCGCCAGGAGGTGCCGTCGCACCTCGCGACCGGCGCGCTGGTCGTCGAGGACGTCGCACCCGGCAGCATCGACGAGGCGGCGCTCTTTCATCTGTTCAACTTCGCGCGCGAAGGCGACGCCTATCTTCTGTTCACGGCATCGGAACGCATCGACGGCGCGGGCTTCGCCTTGCCCGATCTCGTCTCGCGGCTGCGCTCCATTCCGGCGGTGACGCTCGCGCCGCCGGATGACGCGCTGCTGTCGGCGGTGCTGGTGAAGCTGTTCGCCGACCGCCAGCTTTCGGTGGGGGAAGGCGTGATCGCCTACATGCTGCCGCGCATCGAGCGCTCGCTCGCGGGCGCGCGGTCGGCGGTCGCCTTGCTCGACAAGGCCGCGCTGTCGCGGGGCAGGGCCGTGACGAAGCAGCTCGCGGGGGAAGTGCTGCGGGAGGGGTAGCCGGCAACGCCCTTCCTGTCATTCCGGGGCGGGCACCGATCTCGGGCTTGCCCGGGATCGGAATGATTTTGCAAGTCGGCTATAGCCGACTTGCGTGCGCGAGTCCGGAATCCAGAAACTCTTGTATGCGCTTGTCCGGGTTCCGGCTCCGCCGCCTGGTGGCGTCCGGAATGACGATGTTACTTGTTCCGCTCGAACGCGACGACGCGTCCGTTCTCGAACGCCAGCGCAAGCTCGCCGCGCTTTAACTTCAGCGCCTGCTCGCCGAACATCGCGCGCCGCCAGCCGGAAAGCGCCGGCACGTCCGGCTCGTCCTCGGCGGCGATCTTCTGCAATTCGTCCACGGTCGCGACGACCTTCGCGGCCACCCCGTGCTGCTCGGAGACGAGCCGCAGGAACACCTTCAGCAGCTCGACCGTGGCCGAAGCGCCGTTCGAGAGCGGCTTGTCGCGCAGGATCGGCGGGAGGGTGGAAGGATCGCGCGCGAGCGCGTTCCGGATCGCTTCGAGGATGGCCTCGCCGGATTTCGAGCGCTCGAAACCCTTCGGGAGCCCGCGCATGTGCGAGAGCGCTTCCGGCGACTTCGGCTGCTGCTGCGCGAGTTCCGTGATCGCCTCGTCCTTGATGACGCGCGAGCGCGGCACGTCGCGCGTCTGCGCCTCGCGCTCGCGCCAGGCCGCGACTTCCATGAGCACCGCGAGTTCGCGCGGTTTCTTCACGCGCGCCTTCAGGCGCTTCCAGGCGTGTTCCGGTTCCTGCTTGTAGGTGGCCGGAGAGGTGAGCACCTTCATCTCCTCGCTGACCCAGCTCGTGCGCTCGCGCTTGTCGAGATCGGCCTTGAGCTTGAGATAGACGTCGCGCAGATGCGTCACGTCCGAAATGGCGTAGGTAAGCTGCGCGGGCGAAAGCGGGCGGCGCGACCAGTCGGTGAAGCGCGAGGACTTGTCGATCGTATCGCCGGTGATGCGCTGCACGAGCTGGTCGTAGGAGATCGAGTCGCCATAGCCGAGCACCATCGCGGCGACCTGCGTGTCGAACATCGGCGCGGGGATGGTCTTGGCGAGATTCCAGAAGATTTCGACGTCCTGCCGCGCGGCGTGAAAGACCTTCACCACGCCCTCGTTCCGCATCAGTTCGTAAAGCGGCGAGAGGTCGAGGCCGTTCGCGAGCGCGTCGATGATGACGGCTTCGTCGGGCCCGGCCATCTGCACCACGCAGAGTTTCGGCCAGAAGGTCGATTCCCGCAGGAATTCCGTATCGACGGTGACGAAGGGATGTCGCGAAAGCCGGTCGCAGACGGCGGCAAGATCGCTGCTCGAAGTTACAAGGTCCATGCCTTCCCGGCTTTCGTTGCCCGTTCTGCGGGCGATGCCGCCCCATGGAACGGGGCCGTGACGTAATCCATACCCGAACAGGCGGAATTTTCCACCCGCGATTTTCCGCCTTCAGAGCTTGTCGGCTTCGGCCCGGCTGCTGACGGTGACGTGCAGGTCCTTCACCAGGCCGTTCGCGAGCGAATAGACCCAGCCGTGAATGGCGAGCGGCTGGCCGCGCTCCCAGGCGCTTTGCACGATCACGTCCGAAGCGACGTTGCGCACCTGCCGGATGACGTTCAATTCGCACAGGCGATTATGCCATGCGTCGTCGTCGCTCTTGAGCGTCTCGAGTTCGTGCTTGTGCTCGTGCGCGACTTCGCGGATGGGATGCAGCCAGTGATCGACCAGTCCGCGGCGCTCGCCGTCGACGGCCGCGCGGATGCCGCCGCAGCCGTAATGCCCGACGACGAGGACATGCTTCACTTTCAGCACTTCCACCGCGAATTGCAGAACCGACAGATAGTTCGCGTCCTGCGGAGGCGCGAGGTTGCCGACATTGCGATGGACGAACATCTCGCCCGGATCGAGATCGACGATTTCGGTCGCGGGCACGCGGCTGTCGGAACAGCCGATCCAGAGATATTCGGGCGCCTGTTGCCCCGCCAGCCGCTTGAAGAAGCCGCTGTCGGCCGCGATCTTCCGCTCCGCCCAGACGCGGTTGCTCTTGATGAGGTGTTCCAGCATGCAGGCTGCATAGCCGCATTGCAGCGCAGCGACAAGAAGGAGGTAGGGGCTTAGGCCCCGGCATGCTCCGGGGACGCCGCGGGGACGGCCGTCTCCTGAACCCGCTTGTGGGCGGCGGCGAGGGCCGCCGTGAGATTCGGCTCGAAATCCGCGAGCGGCGGCCGGACGCCGTGGGTGAGGAGTTCCCGCTCGATCGCGGCCGTGGCGCCGGCGATATGGACCGAAGCGCCGCGCCGTCTTGCCTTGTGGACGAAGCCTTCGATGGTCGTGGCGGCGGTCGAATCGAAGACCGAGATCGCGGAGAAGTCGATCACATAGGCCTTGGGGTGTTCGCCGATGCTGTCGAGGGTGGCCGCCACCGTCGCGGCGGCGCCGAAGAAGAACGCGCCGGAAATGCGGTAGACGATGACGTCGGGGTCGGTCGCCGTCGCGGCGTCGTAGGGCGTGCGGCGGCCTTGTTCGTCCGGCTTGTCCTGCTCGATCACGGCGGGCCCGGCGCGCCGTATTTCGACGGCCTGCGCCATGCGATGCAGGAAAAGAAGCGTGCCGATCCCGAAGCCGACGAGGATCCCCTCGGTGAGGTCGCGGAAGATGACGAGCAGGAAGGTCGCGAGCAGCACGACCGCGTCGCCGGACGACGCGCGGACGAGGGTGGCGAATTCGCGCTTCTCGGCCATGTTCCAGGCGACGACGGCGAGCAGCGCCGCGAGCGCCGAAAGCGGGATGAAGCTCGCGAGCGGCGCCGCGACCAGCATGAACGACAGCAGGCACGCCGAATGGATCATGCCCGAGATCGGGCCATGCGCGCCGGCGCGCACATTGGTCGCCGTGCGCGCGATGGTGCCGGTGACGCAGATGCCCCCGAACAGCGAAGACGCGATGTTGGCCGCGCCTTGCGCGACCAGCTCGCAGTTCGAGCGGTGACGGCGCCCCGTCATGCTGTCGGCGACGACGGCCGAAAGCAGGCTTTCGATTCCGCCGAGCAGCGCGAAGGAGAGCGCGGCGGGCAGCATCGTCGCGATTTTATCGAGCGAGATATCCGGCAGGCGCGGCGCGGGCAGGAGGCGCGGAATGCCGCCGAAGCGGCTGCCGATCGTTTCCACCGGCAGCGCGAGCATCCATGTCAGGAAGGCGGCGATGCCGACCGCGATCAGGAAATTCGGCCAGTGCGGCCGCGCGCGCCGCAGCGTCGCGATGATGACGACGGAGAGGAGCGCGAGCATGACCGCGCTGAAATTCATCGTCGGCAGTGCCGGCGCGAGCGCCTTGAGCTTCGGCAGCAGCGGCCCCGGCTCGTGCGCGAGCGTGAGGCCGAGGAGATCCTTGATCTGGCTCGCGCCGATGATGACGGCGATGCCGGCGGTGAAACCGACCGTGACAGGATAGGGGATGTATTTGATGAACGTGCCGAGCCGCAGGAAGCCGACCGCGAGCAGGATGATGCCCGCCATGAAGGTCGCGAGGATCAATCCGTCGACGCCGTGCTGCGCTACCGTCGCAGCGACCAGCACGATGAAGGCGCCCGCCGGTCCGCCGATCTGAAAGCGGCTGCCGCCGAGCGCGGAGACGACGAAGCCGCCGGCGATCGCGGTGTACAGTCCGCGATCCGGCGTCACGCCCGAGGCGATGGCGATCGCCATCGAGAGCGGAAGCGCGACGATCGCGACGGTGAGGCCGGAGACGAAATCCGCCCTGAGGTCGGCAAGCCCGTAACCTTCCCGCAGCGTCGTGATGAGTTTGGGCGTGAAGAGTTCGCGGAACGTGGGTTCTTGCGCGCGGACGATCATGGCATCTCGTGTTTCCTGCCCGTGCGCGCTACGCGCCGGGGGCGCGCGGCCTTGCGCCGTTGCGGCTTTTCCGCGTTCGCGGCGGTTCTCGGCCGCGCCGGTTCCTTCAGGCGCACGCCGCGTCCGCTGCCCGCGCTCGCGCCATGTTCGCCGATCAGCTCGATGCCCGCCGCGTTCAGCGCCTCGACGACCTTCGTGAGCGTGTCCACGACGCCGCGCACATTGCCTTCGCTCGCTTCCATGCGCTGAATCGTCGGGAGCGATACGCCCGACATTTCGGCGAGTTTGCGCTGGTCGATGCCGAGGAGGGCGCGCGCGGCGCGCATCTGGGCGGGAATGATCATGGGGGCGGGTACCGCTTTATCCGTGAATACTGATGTATAATACATCAATATAGAGGTTAAAAGCCTGATACCGGCGCCTTCCGCCGCAGGGCGAACGTTATTTCCGGCCATGATCGGCGCGACATCTTGAATAATGCGCCCGATTCTGCTCTAAGACGCGCGCAACGAAGCGCTTCGCGCTTCCGGGCCGCGTGTTGAAATCGAAATTCCTTTCATTTCCGCCCGTTTTGCACCTTCTGTTCATCGGCAACCCAGCCACGCGGGATGTCTTTAACCACCCCGCGTTTCGCGGCGGCGGTCCGTCCGGACTCGCCCGCTGCGCTTAACGCTTGAAGAAAGTTTGGCCTTTGACCTCGTTCAAGGAACTCGGCCTTGCCGCGCCCATCGCGCAGGCCCTCGCCGAAGAAAAATACGAAACCCCCACGCCGATCCAGGCACAATCCATCCCGCACACGCTGAAAGGCCGCGACCTCGTCGGCATCGCGCAGACGGGCACGGGCAAGACGGCGGCCTTCGCGCTGCCGATCCTCGATCATCTCTCCAGGAACCGCTTTCGTCCCGAGCGGCGGCATTGCCGCGTGCTGGTGCTCTCCCCGACGCGCGAACTTTCCGGCCAGATTCTCGAAAGCTTCCGCACCTACGGCCGGCACGTTCGTCCCTCGACGGCGCTCGCGATCGGCGGCGTTCCCATCGGCCGCCAGATCCGCTCGCTCGCCAACGGCGTCGATATCCTGGTCGCGACGCCCGGCCGCCTGCTCGACCTCATGAACATGAACGCGGTGGCGCTCGGCAAGCTCGAGATCCTCGTGCTCGACGAAGCCGACCGCATGCTCGACATGGGCTTTATTCGCGACATCCGCAAAATCATCGCGAAGCTGCCCGAGCGCAAGCAGACGCTGTTCTTCTCGGCGACCATGCCGCAGGAGATCGAGAGCCTCGTCGCGCAGTTGCTCAACGATCCGGTGCGCGTCTCGGTGACGCCGGTCGCCAAGACCGCCGACCGCATCAACCAGCGCGTCATCCTGATCGAGAAGGGCGGCAAGAGCGCGCTGCTCGCCGAGACGATCAAGAGCGAGAAGCTCGATCGCGCCATCGTGTTCACCCGCACCAAGCACGGCGCCGACCGCGTCGTGAAGTCGCTCGCGCGCGACGGCATCGATGCCGGCGCCATTCACGGCAACAAATCGCAGAACCAGCGCGAACGCGTGCTTGGCGATTTCCGCTCGGGCCGCGTCCGCGTGCTGATCGCGACCGATATCGCCGCGCGCGGCATCGACGTCGACGGCATCAGCCACGTCTTCAACTTCGATCTGCCGAACGTGCCGGAAACCTACGTTCACCGCATCGGCCGCACCGCGCGGGCGGGCGCGGAAGGCGTCGCGATCTCCTTCTGCGATCACGAGGAGATGGCGTATCTCCGCGACATCGAGAAGCTGATCCAGTTCAAGATCGAATCCTCCGATCGCCGCAAGGACCCGCATGCGCGTCCCGCGAGCCAGCCGCAGCAGCAGCGCCGCGGCGGCGGCCATAACCGTAACCATCACGGCAAGAGCCGTCATGAAAATCGTCATGAGAACCGTCCGGAGAACCGTGGCGGCGGCCATCGTCACGGCCAGAACGGCGAGCGGCACGGTCATGGCAATGCTCATGGCCACGGCAACGCCAATGCGCATGGCGGCCGCAAGAGCGGCGGCCAGCACCAGCAGCATTCCGGGGATGGCCGGAACCACGGCGGCGGCGAAGGCGTCGGCGGCGTTGCCTTCTTGAATCGTAAGCGCGATCATCGGCGCAATCGCGGAGAGGGCGGCCACGGCCGCCCCGCGCACTGAAATCAGACACCGAACCGGACTCGGAGAACTGCATGGCGAAAGAAGAGATGCTCGAATTCGACGGCACCGTCACCGAGGTGCTGCCGGACGGGAATTACCGCGTGAAACTCGACAACGACCACGTCATCCTCGCCTACGCGGCGGGCAAGATGAAGAAGCATCGCATCCGCACGCTGGAGGGCGACCGGGTCATCGTCGAGATGTCGCCTTACGACCTCGACCGCGGCCGCATCAGCTTCCGCCACAAGACCGGCCCCGCGCCCGATCCCAACGCCCAGCAGCGCCGCGGCAACAACAACTTCCGCCGCCGCTAGGCGCAGGCCGGGAAACCGTTTTCGCCCGCTTTGCCATGCGGGCGAATTGCGTTATGCACTCGCCGTCATCGAGCTGAACGGCAACGGGCTGAACGGGAACATCATGCATCGCTATCGCTCTCACACCTGCGGCGCGCTCCGCGAGTCGCATATCGGCGAGACGGTGCGCCTTTCCGGCTGGTGCCACCGCATCCGCGACCACGGCGGCGTGCTGTTCATCGACCTGCGCGACCATTACGGCATCACCCAGGTGGTTGCCGACCCGGATTCGCCGGCGTTCAAGACGGCCGAGACGCTGCACTCGGAGTGGGTCGTTCGCATTGACGGCAAGGTGCGCAAGCGCCCCGAGGGCACTGAAAATCGCGAGCTGCCGACCGGCGCGGTCGAGGTCTATATCCGCGAGATC
>Ga0153956_1001517_pt1 | contig 20045 bp, 23 predicted proteins | sample TSFL040MetaG_FD_104704 | JGI IMG/M metagenome (GOLD analysis project Ga0153956, IMG submission 104704) | Attine ant fungus gardens microbial communities from Florida, USA - TSFL040 MetaG | ecosystem: Host-associated > Fungi > Mycelium > Unclassified | place: USA: Florida, Wekiwa Springs...
CCATCTCGTCGTCCGCGACGGGGAGGGCGCGTCGAAGTTCATTGCGATCGACGTGACCGGCGCCGACAGCGACGCCAGCGCGCACCGCATCGCGCTCAGCATCGCCAACTCGCCGCTGGTCAAAACCGCGATCGCCGGCGAGGACGCCAATTGGGGCCGCGTGGTGATGGCGGTGGGCAAGGCCGGCGAACCCGCCGAGCGCGACAAGCTCGCGATCCGTTTCGGCGAGACTCAGGTGGCCGAAGGTGGCCTCGCCGTCACCGGCTATGACGAAGCGCCGGTCGCCGCGCACCTCAAGGGCAAGGAGATCGACATCGGCGTCGACCTCGGCCTCGGCGACGGCCGCGCGACGGTCTGGACCTGCGACCTGACGCACGGTTACATCTCGATCAACGCCGATTACCGTAGCTGATGCCGCACAATCCCGTCGATCTCACCAAGGCGCTGATCGCCGCCGAGAGCGTCACCCCCGCGCGGGGCGAGGTGTTCGACGTGCTGGCGCGCGCGCTGGCGGTGATCGGGTTCGCCATCGACCGCTTCACCGTCGGCGAGGCGCCCGATGGGCCGGTCGAGAACATGATCGCGACCCGGCCCGGCACGGGCAAGCACTTCGCCTTTGCCGGGCATCTCGACGTGGTGCCGCCGGGCAGCGGCTGGGCGAGCGGCGCGTTCGAGCCTGAGGTCCGCGGCGGCCTGCTGCACGGCCGCGGCGCGGTCGACATGAAGGGCGCGATCGCCGCCTTCGTCGCCGCGGCGGCGCGGCCGCATCCCGAAGGCACGCTCAGCCTGATCATCACCGGCGACGAGGAAGGCCCGGCGATCTTCGGCACGCGCGCGCTGATCGCGCGCATGGCCGAGCGCGGCGTGAAGCCAGATCTGTGCCTGGTGGGCGAGCCGACCTCGGCCAACCGGCTGGGCGACACGATCAAGATCGGGCGGCGCGGATCGGTCAACATCTGGATCGACGTGCCGGGCAGGCAGGGCCACGTCGCCTATCCGCAACTGGCCGACAATCCGATCCCCAAATTGGTCGCGATCCTCGCCGAAATCGGCGCGATCGAACTCGACCGGGGCAGCGCGTGGTTCCAGCCCTCGAACATCGAGATGACCGACATCACCGTCGGCAATCCGGCGACCAACGTCATCCCCGCGCATGCCTCGGCGCGGCTGAGCATCCGCTTCAACGATCTGCAGCGCGGCGACGATCTGGCGGCGCGGATCGAGGCGATCGTGCACCGACATGTGCCGGAAGCGACGATGCTCGCGCGCGTCTCGGGCGAGGCGTTCGTGACCGAGCCGGGGCCCCTCTCCGCGCTCGTCTCGGATGCGATCGAAGCGCGGCTGGGCCTGCGCCCCGAACTATCAACCACCGGCGGCACCTCCGACGCGCGCTTCCTGTCGCAACTCTGCCCGACAGTGGAATTCGGCTTGCTCAACGCGACGATGCACAAGCTCGACGAAGCGGTGGCGATCGACGACCTCGCCGCGCTGACCGACATCTACGCAGGCGTGATCGCGCGGGCGCTGTCCAGCGCGAACTAAGCCCGCAGCGCCGCGCGCTCCTCGCGCTTCGACCAGGCGATGAACGCCTCTTCGTCCATCGGCTCGGCGACGGCATAGCCCTGGATCACGTCGCAGCCGATCACGCGCAGCACGTCGGCCTGCGCCTGGGTCTCGATCCCCTCGCCCACCGCTTCGCAACCGAGGCCGTGGATCAGGCCGATCACGGCGTGGGCGATGGTGCGCGCCTCGGCCCTGTCGGCGATATGCTCGATCAGGCTGGAATCGAGCTTCACGCGATCGACCGGCAGATCGCGCAGTCGGGCGAGGTTGGAATAGCCGGTGCCGAAATCGTCGATCGCGATCGTCGCGCCATCGGCGCGGAGCATGGCGATCGCCTCGATCACGTCCTCGCTGCAATGCATCGCCAGCGTCTCGGTGATCTCCAGCTCGAGCAGCCGGGCTGGCGCGGCGGCGTCATGCATCGCCTGGCGCAGCTTGCGGAAGAAGCCGGCATGATCGAGCTGGCGCGGGCTGATATTGACCGCGAGCCGCTGCTCGATGCCCATCCGTCCCCAGCGCGCGATCGTCTCGGCGACGGTCGCGATCACCCATTCGCCGATCTCGACGATCAGCCCGGTCTCCTCGGCGCGCTCGATGAAGCTGCCAGGCAGGCGCAGGCCCTGCTGCGGGTGCCGCCAGCGCAGCAGCGCCTCGGCGGCGACGATGCGGCCACCCGGCAAGCTGACCTGGGGCTGGAAGACGAGCGTGAACTGGTCCTGCTCGATCGCGTCGCGCAGGTCGCTTTCCAGCTGCACGCGATCGGCGATCTGCGCCGCCAGTGCCTCGGTGAAATGCTCGGCGCGCCCGCGGCCATTGGCCTTGGCGTGATACATGGCGGCATCGGCGGCGCGCATCAGATCGGTGAGGTTCACGCCGTGGTCCGGACGCAGCGCGATGCCGATCGACGCCCCGATCAGCACATCGGTGCCGTGAAGGTCGAACGTCTCGCTCAGCGCGAACAGCACACCCCGCCCGATCCGCGAAGCTTCCCGCGCATCGTGGACGCGCGGGAAGAACATCGTGAACTCGTCACCCGCCAGCCGGCCGATCAGCGGCGGCGGCGCGCCGCTTTCTGCGGTGAAGCGATCGGCCACCGCGCGCAGGCGGTTGGCGACCATGCCGAGCAGCATGTCGCCGGTCGCATGGCCCATCGTGTCGTTGACGCCCTTGAAGCGATCGAGATCGATGAAGAACAACGCCGCCTGCGCGCCGGGCGGCAGATCGGTCAGCATGCGTTCGCAGCTGCGGCGGAAATTGGTGCGGTTGGGCAGCGACGTGACGGGATCGAACATCGCCAGCCGGTGCACGCTGTCGAGATTGGCGGCCAATTGCGCGAACAGGCCTTGCATGGCGTCGGCGAGTTGCGGGACGCTCTGACCGATTTCGGGCGGAATCTCGCCTTCGAGATCACCGTGCGCGGCACGAGAGAGGCGCCCGATCGCCGCGTCGATCGCCGCCGCGGTTCCGGAAATGGCGCGCTCGGCCGAGGCCCAGCACATCACCGCGCAGACGATGGCGGGGATCACCGCGCGCGCAACGTTGTCGATGCCGATATTGCCGTTGGAGGTGGCGACGAGAGCAAGGATGAGAGCCACCGCACCCGCGCACAGGGCGAAAGTTACAGCACGGCCTTTGAGCGACTCACCGTCCATCGCGTAACTTGATCCCCGTCTCAGCCGGCACGCCCCGAGCGAGGGTGAAAATGCGCGCGAAAGGTTAAGAATTCTGCCGGGTGCGGTTTTTCCGCAGAATAATGTACAGCGCGCCGGCGCCGCCATGGCGCGGATGCGCGCCGCGTACCGCGGCGATGGCGTCGGCATGGCGCGAGGCGGCGAGCCAGTCGCCCACCGCGGCCCGGATCGCACCTCTTGCGTGCGGCCGTTCGCTCTCCGGCCGGGGCGGCTTGCCCGTCACCAGCAGCACCAGCCGATCACCGGCCGCGATCGCCCGCGCGAGCGCATCGTCGAGCAGGCGATAGGCGGTGGCGAGCGTATGGCCGTGCAGATCGACCGAGCGATCCGGCGCGACGAGCCCGCGCGAAAGGTTGCGATCCCAGCTGGCGTCGAGCGTAGCCCCCGCGTGGTCGCGCGGCTGGCGGCGGGGCGCGAGCGCCTTGAGCGCGGTGCGCTCTGGAGGCGCCGGAACCGAAACTGCCGGAGCCTTGGGCGGCGTAGCGGGCGGAAGCTTCACGCTCCGTCCCGCCATTGGCCGCACTTCCGCCATCGCCCGCGCCCAGAGCGCGGCTTCGTCAGCGCTGAGGCGACGCGCCGCCACCGCCCCTCCCCGCCGTGATCCGGTCGAGCACGCCGCGCGGCAGCAGCAGGAAGGCGGTGCCGTGCGCCGACATGCCGCCCGCGATCGCCTCGGCCTCGTCGCCCGCGCCCCAGAAGGTATCGACGCGGTTGGCGCCCTTGATCGCGCCGCCGGTATCCTGTGCGATCCACAAGCCGGTCGCATCGGTGCGATCCATCGACAGGAAGATCGGTGCGCCGAGCGGCACGAACTTCGGATCGGCCGCCACGCTCGCCCCCGGCGTCACCGGATAGCCGAGCGCACCCATCGGCGGCGTGTCGCTGATCTTGAAGAACACGAAGCTCTTGTTCTCGCGCATCAGGTCGCGTCCCTCGTCGGGATGCGCGTGCAGCCAGGCGACGATGCCCTGCATCGAGGTCTGGCCGGGGCCGAGCAGCCCGCGCTGCTTCATCAGCGCGCCGATGCCGGTGTAATCGCGGCCGTTCTGGCTCTCATAGCCGATCCGCACGCTGCGTCCGTCCGGCAGCAGCAGGCGGCCCGAGCCCTGGATCTGGAGGAAGAACAGGGCGACCGGATCACGCGCCCAGGCGACGATCGGCGCGGTCTGGTTGATCGCACCCTGCTCGATCGCGGTACGATCATAATAGGGCACGAGCCGCGTGCGATCGACGCGGCCGCGGATCGACTTGCCCTTCAGCGCATCGCTGAACTGGCCGAGATCGACATCGACCAGATCGGCCGGGCGGCCATAGATCGGCACGTCATAGCCGCTGCGCCGGTCGAGCGAGCCCTCGATCTCGGGCTCGTAATAGCCGGTGGCATAGGCCTGGCCGTCGGCGACCTGCGCGCTGTCGAACCATTGCACGAAGAAATCGCGCGCATTGCTGTCGGAGGCCGATTGCGCGGCGCCGCACGACGCCTGCCAGTCCGCCGGCTGGGTCAATCCGCTGGCATCGGTGCGGCGCAGCAGCGCGGGACAGGTGGTGCGGAACGCGGCGAGCGCGCGGCGCGCCTGCGCATCGCTCATCGGCAACCCACTGACCCGCGGCCCCGCGACGATTCCAGCGGAAAGCGCGGTGACGGCGCCGGCGGCGGAAGGCGCAGCGACCGGCGCGATCGGCGTGGCGGCGACGGGCTGGCGCGGCGGCGTGTAACGCGGCGGCACGTAATGCGAAGGCGCGCCGCGCGTCGGCGGCACGATGCGCCCGCCGCACGCGCCGAGCAGCAGCGCCAGCGCGATCCCCCCCAATGCCCGCATGCGCATCAGGCTTCGTCGGTGTCGGCGAGTTTCCAGTTCGGGTCGCGGCTCTTGAGCGACCGGGCGAAGGTCCAGATGTCGTGCGTCTCGACCGCATCGGTCAGCGAACCCGCAACGACATTGCCCTCGGCATCGCGCGTCACCGCGGCGATATCGGCGTCGAAACGCACCGTGATCCGGGCGATTCCGGCCTCGACCGAGGCATCGGTGATCAGCGTCCGCTCGATCGACACGAGGCGATTGTCGAGCACATGGCCCGCGGTCGCGCGCGCCGCGATCGCCTCGCCGAACGCGTGGGCGACATCCGCTTCCACCAGCCCGGCGAGCGCCGCTTCGTCGGCCTTCCAGAACGCTTCCAGGATCATGCGATAGGCGCTCTGCGCGCCCTCGATGAAGCGGCCCACGTCGAAATCGGGATCGGCCGCGATCACCGCGCGCAAGCCGCCTTCCGCACCGCTTTCGATCGGGCGCTTGACGATTCGGCGCACTTCGGACGTGACGTCGATGGTGCGCGGCAGCGGCGCCGGCGGTACGCTCTCCTCGGCCGGCTTGGGCAACACCTGCTCATGACCGGTGCGCTTGCCCAGGACCATATAGAGACGCAACGCCAGGAACCCGGCCACCATCGCGAGAATAACTACGTAGACCACCGCACCTCCGATTTCGCTTCCAACATAGGCCCAAGCGCGCTGCGTTTCAAATCGCGACTGGCCGCAACCGTTGAACTGCCGGGCGCGCCCTGCTAGGCGCGGCGCCAATCCGCCACGCGAACGCTTCGCGGGCGCATCCCGATCCCGAAAAGACCAAGGAAATTCATTCGATGAGCGAACAGGACACCGGCATGGGCTTCAACGAGGCCGGTCACGATCCGCTGGCCAACGGCGCCGACACCGCGCCGGCGGCAGGCCTGATCTCGCAATACATCAAGGATCTCTCGTTCGAGAATCCCAACGCGCCGGCTATCTACCAGAACCAGACGCCGCCGCAGATCGAGGTGCAGTTCAACATCGGCACCACGCAGGTGGCGGACGAAGTCCACGAGGTCGTGCTGAAGATCGAGGCGAAGGCGCAGGTGGGCGACAGCGTCGGCTTCATCGTCGATCTGTCCTATGCGGGCCTGTTCGGGCTGCGCAACATTCCGGCCGAGCACGTCCAGCCGTTCCTGCTCGGCGAGGCGCCGCGCCTGCTCTTCCCGTTCGCCCGCCGCGTGCTGTCCGATGCGGTGCGTGACGGCGGTTTCCCGCCGCTGCTGCTCGATCCGATCGATTTCGGCGGCCTCTACATGCAGCAGGAAGAAGCGCGGCAGCAGGCGCTGGCCGGGGAAGCCGGTACGGCCTGATCCGCCGAAGCGGGGGCGCCGGGGATGAGCCTCGTCAAGAACACGGCCACGATCGGCGGGCTGACGCTCGTCAGCCGCGTGCTCGGCTTCATCCGCGATCAGTTGATGGCGCATTTCGTGGGCGCGGGCTTCGCGTCGGACGCCTTCCTGATCGCCTGGCGCCTGCCCAACCTGTTCCGTGCGCTCTTCGCCGAAGGGGCGTTTTCGGCCGCGTTCGTCCCGATGTTCAATCGGGTGGTCGGGGCCGCCGAGAAGGACGGACGCGAGGGGCTGCCGGTCGGCATCCGCTTCGCCGAGGACGTGCTGTCGATCCTGCTGCCGTTCCTCGCCGTCTTCACCACGCTGATCATGGTCTTCCCCAAGCCGATCGTCTGGCTGATCACCTGGGGATTCAAGGAAGGCGGCGGCGAGGCGAAATTCGAGCTCGCCACGCACCTGACGCAGATCACGTTTCCCTATCTCGCGCTGATCAGCCTCGTCTCGCTGATGGGCGGAATCATGAACTCGCTCAATCGCTTCTGGGTGAATGCGGCGGCGCCGATCCTGCTCAATGTCTGCATGATCGCCGGACTGCTGTTCTTCCGCGGCCATGACCCGATCGAGACAGCGCGAACACAGGCGATCGCGGTCACCGTCTCGGGGCTGGCGCAGCTGGCCTGGCTGATCTGGTCGGCGCGGCAGGCCGGTGTGGTACTGAAGCTGAAGCGCCCGACGCTCGATCCGCAGGTCAAGAAGCTGCTGGTGATGATCTGGCCCGCCGCGGTCGGCGCGGGCGCGGTGCAGTTCAACCTGCTCGTCATCTCGATGCTCGCCGCCGGCTTTCTCGGCCAGGGCGCGGTGTCGTACATCTACTATGCCGACCGGCTGAACCAGCTGCCGCTGGCACTCGTCGGAATCGGCGTCGGCACCGCGATCCTGCCGGTCATCTCGCGCCTGATCGGCGCCGGCGACGAACAGGGCGCGATCCACACGCAGAATCGCGCGATCGAGCTGTCGCTGTTCCTCACCCTGCCGGCCACCGCCGGGCTGATGATCGCCTCGACCGCCCTCATCCGCGCTTTGCTCCAGACCGGCGCGTTCACCGCCGCCGATACCACCGCCTGCGCCGCCGTGCTCACCGCTTTTTCGTGCGGCTTGCCAGCCTACATCCTGATCAAGGTCTTCACGCCGGGCTATTACGCCCGCGCCGACACCAAGACGCCGGTGCGCATCGCGATGATCGAAATGGCGTGCAACATGGCGCTCAACCTCTTCTTCGTGTTCGGCACCAAGCTCTCCTACGTCGGCCTCGCCATTTCGGGCGCGTCATGTGCGTGGATCAACGTGCTGCTGCTCTATGTCGTGCTGCATCGCCGCGGTCATTTTCGCATCGACGCGCAGTTGAAGCGCCGCGCGATCCGGCTGCTGCTGGCGACGCTCGCGATGGCCGGGTTCCTGTTTTTCCTGAACCCGATCGTGCTGCCGCATCTGAGCGGCAACATCTTCGAGCGCGCGTTCTGGCTCCTCGCGCTGATCGCGCCCGCCGCGCTCTGCTATTTCGGCTGCGCCTTCCTGTTCGGTGCGTTCAGCTGGAGCGAGTTCAAGGCGCTGGCGCTACGCCGCCGCGCTTGACCTGAGCCGCCTGCTCCGCGAGAGCGCGGGGATCATGAGCAGGCGCATCCTTTCGGGCATCCAGCCCACCGGCAACCTTCACCTCGGCAATTATCTCGGGGCGATCAAGCGCTGGGTGGAGATGCAGGACGCGCTCGCGCCGGGGGACGACGCTTTGTTCTTCCTCGCCGATCTCCACGCGCTGACCATGCCCGTGGTGCCGCCGGTGCTGGCGCGCAACACGGTGGAGATGATCGCCGCCCTGGTCGCCGCCGGGCTGGACCCCGATCGTTCGATCCTGTTCAATCAGGCGCGCGTGCCCGCGCTGAGCGAGCTGGCATGGCTGCTGAACGGCACCGCGCGGATCGGCTGGCTCAACCGCATGACCCAGTTCAAGGACAAGGCGGGCAAGAACCGGGAGAGCGCCAGCCTCGGCCTCTATGCCTATCCGGTGCTGATGGCCGCCGACGTGCTGCTCTATCGATCGACCCATGTGCCCGTCGGCGAGGACCAGAAGCAGCATCTGGAGCTGGCGCGCGACATCGCCACCAAGTTCAACCAGGATTTCGGGCGCGAGGTGTTCACCCTGCCCGCGCCGCTGGTCAGCGAGGAGGCGCCGCGCATCATGTCCCTGCGCGACGGCTCGGCGAAGATGAGCAAGTCCGATCCTTCGGACGCCTCGCGCATCAACCTGTCCGACAGCGACGACACGATCGCGCAGAAGATCCGCAAGGCGAAGACCGATGCCGAGCCTTTGCCGGACAGCGTGGACGGCCTCGCGGAGCGGCCCGAGGCGCGCAATCTGGTGACGATCTACGCGGTGCTCTCCGGCAAGAAGCCCGCCGACGTGCTGGCCGAGTTTGCCGGTCAGGGCTTCGGCGCGTTCAAGCCGGCGCTGGCCGATCTCGCGGTGGCCTCGCTCGGCCCGATCCGCGAGCGCATGACGCGCCTGCTCGACGATCGCGCGGCGCTGGAGGCGATCCTCGCCAAGGGCGCCGACAAGGCCCGCGCCCTCGCCGCCCCGACGCTCCGCGCCGCGCAGGAAGCGATCGGGCTGCAGGTTTAGACTGATTCCACCCCTCCCTTTCAAGGGAGGGGTTGGTGTCGCCTATAGTGTATTGCCGTTTTAATACACTAATGATATGCCACCCTCCTAACGGAGGGAATGCCATGTACAGCGAAAGCGATATCGATGGCGCGGTGGCGGCGGGCGCGCTTTCGCGCGAAGCCGCCGCGGCGCTGAGAAACTACGTCGCCGCCAGCAGCAATGCACCAGCGGTCGACGAGGAACATTTCCGGCTGCTGACCGGCTTCAACGACATCTTCGTCTCGATCGCGATCGCGCTGCTGCTCGCCGCGATCGCGCAGATCGGCCAGACGATCTGGACGCCACTCGCGGGCGGCGGCGTGGCTGTCGCGGCGTGGCTGCTCGCCGAATATTTCACCCGCCAGCGCCGCATGGCGCTGCCCAGCATCATCCTGCTGCTCGCCTTCGTCGGCGGCGTCGCGGCGACCCTGGTCGGCGTGCTCGTCTGGGCCAATCCCGATTTCTCCGACACGGTCAACATGCTGATCGGCGGCGGCATCGCGCTCGTCTCGGCGGGCGCGGCGTGGCTGCACTGGCGGCGCTTCATGGTACCGATCACCGTCGCCGCGGGCGCCGCCGCGCTCGTCGCGATGGTCGCCGCGCTGGCAGTCGCGGGCGTCCCCGAAGCGGCGCGCGAGACGGTGGCGCGCGAGACGGTATTGTACCCTGTGCTGCTCGCCTGCGGCATCGTGGTGTTCGGGCTGGCGATGTGGTGGGACATGTCCGACACACGCCGCCAGACGCGCCGCGCCGACGTGGCCTTCTGGCTTCATCTCGCCGCCGCACCCTTGATCGCGCACCCGGTGTTCCAGATGCTCGGCGTGTTCAACGAATCGATCTCGCTGCCGATCGCGCTGGTCGTGCTCGGGCTCTATCTCGTCTTCGCCTTCGTGGCGCTGGCGGTGGACCGCCGCGCCCTGCTCGTCTCGAGCCTCGTCTACGTGCTCTATGCGATGTATTCGCTGTTCCACACTGCCGGCGCGGTCGAACTGGCCTGGGCGCTGACGGCCTTGGTGATCGGATCGGCGCTGCTGACGCTCTCCGCCTTCTGGCATCCGGTGCGCCGGATCGTCGTCGGCACGCTGGGCAGCCTGGGCAACCGCCTGCCCCCGGTCGGCGCGCTGACCGCCTCGGCCTGACATCAAGAAGTTCTGGTGAGACCTGTCCGGTGGCCGGAAACGGCCGCCGGACTTTTTTATTCCTCGACGAGCTTGAGCAGCCGCCGCTCTACGGGCGCCAGCACGGGGCCAAGCTCGTGGCCGCGCTTCAGCACCATGCCCTGCTCATTGACCAAAGCCCACATGCCCTGACGGTTGCGCAAGGCAGGGCGCTTCTCGATCCGATATTCGGGCCGCTCGGTCGCGCGGCGGAAGGCGGCGAAGATCGCCGCGTCCTGGCCGAGCTGGATCGCATAGTCCCGCCAATGCCCAGCCGCGACCATCCTCCCGTAGAGATCGAGGATGCGCGTGAGCTCCAGCCGTTCGAAGCCGATCTGGCTGGGCGCGCGCTGCGGACCGGGGAACGGGGTGACCGTCCCCATCAGGCGCGGTCACGCTCCAGATCGTGGCGATCGGCCTGCTCGGCGAGCAAGGCGTCGAGGCGCTTGCGCATCGTCTCCAGCTCGCAGCGCATCAATTCCATCTTCTGCGTCTGCGGATCGAACAGGTCGCTGCACGGCGTGCCGTAGGCGAGAAACGGCTTGGGCTCCCTGCCGCCCTCGACCATCGTCGCGCGCGCCGGGATGCCGACCATCACCGCGCCCTCGGGCACGTCGCGCGTAACGACGGCGTTCGCGCCGATCCGCGCGCCCGAGCCCACCGTGATCGGGCCGAGCACCTGCGCGCCCGATCCGATGATCGCGCCGTCGGAGATGGTCGGGTGGCGCTTGCCGGCGACGCCATCGTCCGGGCTGGTGCCGCCCAACGTGACGCACTGGTAGATCGTGACGTTGTCGCCGATCTCCGCCGTCTCGCCGATCACCACGAAGCCGTGATCGATGAAGAAGTTGCGCCCGATCTTGGCACCCGGATGGATATCGATCGCGGTGACGGCGCGCGACCAGTGATTGACCACGCGCGCCAGGAAGAACAGCCGCGCGCCGAACAGGGCATGCGCGATGCGGTGATAGAAGAGCGCCCAGACGCCGGGATAGAGCAGGATTTCCGCGCGGCTGCGCGGCGCGGGATCACGCTGCTTGATCGAATCGAGATAGGCAAACAGCCCCGCCATCGCGCGTCCCCTTCTACGCAAGACCGACGATTTAGGCTTTCATTCCGTCGAATTAAAGTACCGGACGGTCGTGAATTGTCCCGCGTTAAAGCCTATCTTTCTTGTAGGATTTTGGATTTGTGTCAGCCTCGGGCGCGAACACATGGGAGTTCGCCGCCGATATGCCCGAGTGGATGACGTTCGATTTCGACATCGCCGCTTTGCTGACCTTCATCGCGGTCGGCTTCGCCGCGCAGATCGTCGATGGCGCGCTGGGCATGGCGTTCGGCGTGATCTCGAACACCCTGCTGCTCGGGCTCGGCGTGACGCCCGCCGCGGCCTCGGCGGGCGTGCATACGGTCGAGACCTTCACCACCGCGGTGTCGGGTGTCAGCCATGTCATGCAGCGCAACGTGCGTTGGCGGCTGTTCTTCCGCCTCGCCATCCCCGGCGTGATCGGCGGGATCCTCGGCGCCTATGTGCTTTCCAATATCGATGCCTCGGTCGCGAAGCCGTTCATCCTGGCTTACCTCACCGCGATCGGACTGTGGCTGCTCTGGCGTGCCTGGCGCTATCCGCCGCAGGAGCGCGAGCCGAAGGTCGTCGAGCCTTTGGGACTGGTGGGCGGATTCCTCGATGCCGCGGGCGGCGGCGGCTGGGGGCCGGTAGTGACCTCCAACCTGCTCGTCCAGGGCGCTTCGCCACGCACCACCGTGGGTACGGTCAACACCGCCGAATTCTTCCTGACCGCGACGATCTCGGCAACGTTCATTGCGCAACTCGGCTTCGCGGCAGTGACGCTGGCGACGGTCGGGCTGCTGATCGGCGGCGTGATCGCCGCACCGTTCGGCGCGATCCTCGCCAAGCGCGTGCCGGCTAAACGGCTGATGTTTCTGGTCGGCGCGATCCTGACGGCGACCAGCCTGTTCAACCTGTGGCACGCGCGCTCAAAAGACTCATATTGGTCCCGGTGCAAAGCTCCGGTCGAGGCATCGAGCCTCGACCGACGCTAAACCCACCCCTTGCCCCTCCCTGTTAGGGAGGGGAATCAGAATAAGGTAACGCTAAATCTCAATTCACCGCGGCGTGGACCGTCGCGACCGCTTTCAGCACCGCGCCGATACGCACCGCGGTCTGGATCGCTTCGGCCGTGACGCCCGCCTTCTTCAGCACCTGTTCGTGGCTGTCGATGCACATGCCGCAGCCATTCATCGCCGACACGGCAAGGCTGAACAGTTCGAAATCGACCTTGTCGATGCCCGGCTGGCCGATCACGTTCATGCGCAGCTTCGCCGGCATGCGCTGATATTCGTCGTTCCCTGCGAGATGCGTGAAGCGGTAATAGACGTTGTTCATCGCCATCACCGCCGCCGCCGCGCGCGCGGCATTGGCCGCCTCGGACGAGAGTTTCGGCTGCGCTTCCGCCTCGGCGGCATCGACCAAAGGCTTGTAGCCGGTGGCATGCGCGCAGGCGAGGAACAAGCCGAACTTCTGCTGGTCGGGCAGATGCTGCTCGTTGAGCAGCGAGCCGACGTTCAGGCGGATATCCTTGGCGAAATCGGGGAGCGTCTGGGCGAAATCTTTGAGGGACATGAGTCTGCTTCCTTCCCCTCCCGCTCGCGGGAGGGGACCGAGGGGTGGGCGCCCGCTATCCGCGAGCGTTGCGCTGAGTTGAGGGCGGGCGCCCACCCCCTAACCCCCTCCCGCAAGCGGGAGGGGGAATGGATCAGGCTGCGATCTTCAGGACGTCGTCGCCCTTGTTCCAGTTGCACGGGCAGAGTTCGTCGGTCTGCAGCGCGTCGAGCACGCGCAGCGTCTCGGCGGGGTTGCGGCCGACGTTCAGCCCGTTGACCTGCACCGCCTGGATCACGTTGTCCGGATCGACGATGAAGGTCGCGCGATAGGCGACATGCTCGTTCGCATCGAGGATGCCGAGCTGCTTGGCCAGCACCGCGCCGTTGTCGGCGAGCCAGGGGAAATCGGCGGCGGCGAGATCGGGATCGGACTTGCGCCATGCGAGGTGCACGTGGGCGGTATCGGTCGAGGCGCCGATCAGCACGGCGTCGCGGTCGGCGAAGTCGTCCTTCAGGCCGGCATAGCCGACGATCTCGGTCGGGCAGACGAAGGTGAAGTCCTTCGGCCAGTAGAACAGCACCTTCCACTTGCCGGGAAAGCTGTCGTGGCTGAGCGTCTCGCCGGCGGGCAGCGCGTCGGTGCCCTGCTGGACGGGGATCGTGAATTCGGGGAGCGTGTCGCCGACGGTCAACATGATGTGGGGCCTCCTGGCAAAATGGAACGGCCCTTCGAACATCCTCTTGGGGGCGTTGATTCGCCCTCTGTCGTGCGGCGGATATAGCGCTCGCGCTCATCGATCCAATAGGTTATTTGAGAAACGTTGATCGATCGAGGCGATTTTCCGTGGCGACCTACCTGCCGACGCTCAAGCAGCTGCAATATCTCGTCGCACTGAAGGACCACGGCCATTTCGGCCGCGCGGCCGAGGCGTGCTTCGTCACGCAATCGACCCTGTCGGCGGGGCTGCGCGAACTGGAGACGCTGATCGGGGTGACGCTCGTCGAGCGCACCCGGCGCGTGGTGCGCTTCACGCCGCTCGGCGATCGCATCGCCGACAAGGCGCGGCGCGTGCTGCGCGAGGCGGAGGAACTGGGCGACATGGCGCGTGCCGCCGGCCGGCCGCTCTCCGGCGAGATGCGGATGAGCGTGATCCCGACGATCGCGCCGTTCATGCTGCCGCGCATCCTGCCGCGGCTGCGGCGCGATTATCCCGACCTCAAGCTGTTCCTGCGCGAGGAGCCGAGCGCCACCGCCTGCGAGGGCCTCAATAACGGCCGCACGGATTGCGTGCTGCTCGCCCTGCCCTATGCCTGCGGCGAGGTCGCCTCCCAGCCGCTGTTCGACGACGCGCTGTTCGTCGCCGGGCCGGAGCAGGAACTGGGCCATGACCGCATGATCCGCCCCGCCGATATCGACGAGACGCGGCTGCTGCTGCTCGAGGACGGGCATTGCCTGAAGGACCATGCGCTTGCCGCGTGCAACCGCCCCGAATTGCGCGCCGAGGCGACGATGATGGGCACCTCGCTGCACACGATCGTGCAAATGGTCGACAACGGGCTGGGCGTGACGATGCTGCCGGAGATGGCGCTCAAGGCCGGGATCCTGGAACATACCGGCCTGATGGCGCGGCCGCTCGATGCGGAGAATCCCAGCCGCAAGATCGCACTCGTCTGGCGCCGCGCGTCCCCGCGCGAGCGCGATTTCAGGCTGCTGGCGGAAGTGCTCGGCGAGGCGCGCTAGCGGGTCCAGCGCGCCGCGGCGTCCGCATCGGTGGCGCGTGGTTCGACCCAGCGCGAGGTCTCGCCCCGCATCTCCTGCTTCCAGAACGGCGCATCGGTCTTGAGCCGGTCGATCAGGAACGCGCAGGCCTCCAGCGCGGCGTGGCGGTACCGTGCGGCCGCGGCGACGAAGACAATGGCCTCGCCCGGTCGCATCGCGCCGACACGATGGACGATGCGGGCGTTGCTCACACGCCAGCGTTGCCTTGCTTCATCCACCAGCGCCGCGAGCGCCGCTTCGGTCGCGCCGGGATAATGTTCGAGCGTCAACCCGGTCACGCCGTCGTCGGCGCGGACATGGCCGATGAACGTGGCGACGGCGCCGGCTTCACCCACCGCCGCCAGTTCGGCGGCGAGGTTTATCGGTGCTTGCTGGACCGAAATACTCATCCGCCGGTCACCGGCGGAAAGATCGCCACCTCACGCGCGCCGATTATCGGCGCGTCCATCGGCACGAAACGCTGATCCACAGCAGCACGCAATCGCGTGCGATCGGCGAAGGTGGTGGCATAAGCGGCACCGCGCCCTGAAAGCCAGTCGATCAACCCGGATACCGTCGCTACCTCCGGCGGCGGTTCGACCGTCTCGCTTCCCGTCCCGATTCCTTCTCGCACCCAGGCGAAATAGAGCAGATCGATCGTCGCCACCGGCTTCAATCCATGTGCTTGAGGCCGACGCGCAGATAGTCCCAGCCGGTAAGTACGGTGAGCGCCGCCGCGCCCCACAAGGCGACGATGCCGGCGAGATGCAGCCATGGCCAGCCGGCCAGCGCGCCCGACAGGATCAGCCCGCCCAAGGCGATCAGCTGCAGCGTGGTCTTCCATTTGGCGAGCCGGCTGACCGGCACCGAAACTTGGAGGCCACCGAGGAACTCGCGCAGCCCCGACACTGCGATTTCGCGCACCAGGATCACCAGCGCGGCGATCTGATGCACGCCGGCTATCACCGGTGGATCACTATCGCGCGTACCGACCAGCAGCAGGATCACGGCGGCGACCATGATCTTGTCGGCGATCGGATCGAGGAAGACACCGAGCTTGGAAACGGTGCCCTTGGCGCGCGCCAGATAGCCGTCGAAATAATCGGTGATGCCCATCAGACAATAGAGCGCGAAGCCCAGCGCATAGCCGGCGTGCCAGCTCGGCCACCAGAGCAGCCATGCGAGGAGAGGTACGGCGACGATTCGCGACAGCGTCAGGATGTTCGGGAGCGTTAGCATCGGTATTGGCTTACCCCCGCCGCGCGCCGCCGCAAAGCCCCGAGCGGCACAGGCTGATGCACGATAAGCGATTGTCGCGCCCGTCTTCGCCCGGTATGCCCGCGCTTCTCAAGGGTCAAAACCGGGACTAACATGCTGAATGCCTTGGGGCTGTTGAAAGAGCGCCGCTTCATGCCGCTCTTCACGACCCAGTTTCTCGGTGCGCTGAACGACAATCTGTTCAAGCAGGCGATGGTGCTGTTCGCGACCTACAGCATCTTCAACGATGCGCGCGTCGAGCAGAGCTTCAACGCGCTCGCTACCGGGCTTTCCACCCTGCCCTTCATCCTCTTCTCCGCGCTCGCCGGGCAATTGGCGGATACGCACGACAAGGCACGGATCATCCGCATCGTGAAGACGGCCGAGATCGCGATCATGGCGCTCGGCACCGGCGGACTGATCCTGGCGGCGCGCGGCCATACGCACACCGGCATCGTGCTGATGCTCGCCGCGGTGTTCTTCCTCGGCGTGCACTCGACCTTCTTCGGGCCGATCAAATACGCCATCCTGCCGCAGCATCTCGGCAAGGACGACGTGCTCGGCGCGACCGGACTGGTCGAGGCCGGCACCTATATCGCGATCCTGGTCGGCACGATCATCGCCGGATTCCTGACCGATCACATCTGGATGACCGCGGTCGGCACGTTCCTGGTCGCCGGCGTGGGCTGGATCAGCGGGCGGCAAGTGGCCTCCGCCCCGCGCGAAGGGGCCGCGCTGGCGATCAACTACAACATTTTCACCTCCTCGTGGCGGCTGATCAACGGCACGATGCACATCCCGCGCCTGTTCCTGGCGATCTGCTCGATCAGCTTCTTCTGGACGATCGGCGCGGTGCTGATCATCATCTTCCCGCCGCTGGTGAAGAACCTGCTGACCACCACGCCCGAAGTCGCCAGCCTGTTCACCGCGACGCTGTCGATCGGCATCGCGATCGGATCGGTGGTGATCAATTCGCTGCTCAAGGGCCGCGTCTCGGCCAAATACGGACCGGTCTCGGTTCTCGCGATGGCGGTATTCGTCGTGGTGTTCTCGCTGATGGTGCGGCTGTGGATTCCGGCGGCGCCGGGCCATTATTACGACTGGAAGGAATTCATCGCCCAGCCGCGCGCCATCCCGGTGATGCTGTCGCTGCTCGGCATCGCGATCACCGGCGGGATGTTCGTCGTGCCGCTCTATGCCTTTTTGACGACCACGGTGCCCGCGGATCAGACCGCGCGCACCGTGGCGGCGAACAACGTCGTCAACTCGCTGGCGATGGTGCTGGGCGCGGTGGTGGTGATCGGCATCAGCGGCCTGGGCGTGACACCCGAGAACATGCTGTTCGTGGTCGCCGGGATGTGCCTCGTCGCCGCCTGGCTGGCGCAGAAACTGCACCTCGCCTGCGACTGACGCCTCAGGCGATAAACGTATAGAAACAGATGAAGAAGGCGGTGAAGCTTAGCAGGAAGAGCTTCCAGTCATTGTCCTGCGCGCGCGCCGCGCGGACCTTGACGTCGCGCATCACCGAGCGGCGGAACGGATGGCCCTGCTGGGCGGCGAGCGAAAGCGTGCTGTGGTCCATGGCGCGAAGTTAACGCGCCGTTTACGATTCCGGCTATCGTTAAGCGTGGTTAACCACCGTCCGTATTCGGGACAGTGGCCTGGGCGCGCCTGACACGGGCTGGTCTCGCGGAACGCTTCGGAACGCCGCTTCCGCCAGCGCACACGCTTCCGTCACGTCGTCGGGCGTGGACACCGAGAAGTCGGGCACGATCAGCGCGTCGGTCGCCGGATCGGCGGCGCGGAAGGTTTCCGGCCGCGTCACGTTGCGGCTCCCGATCGGAAAGCTTCCGTCCATCGCGATCTCCTGCATGCAGAGCCCGATCGCTCGGCGGCGACAGCGGCGTCAAGCCACTGGACCGCCACGCGCCGTTAGCCCAGCACAAATGTACTATCTCAAGAGATAATACAGAGCGGCGGTCAGGACGCGCGCTTGTACGGCACGAACTCGTTGAGACTGACGAAGCCGCGCTGCATCCGGCTCGCCGAGTCGAACAGCCGGACCGAATCCATCCTGCAGAGCTGGGACCCGAACGTCTTGGTGACGAGCACATCGTCGCTGCGCAGCGAGTCGGCGCCGTTCGGGCGGTTCACGTACAAGGTCGATCCCACGTTGTAGACGATCGCGGTACCGTCGATGATCTGGCTTCCGCCGGTACGCGGCAGATCGATGCAATCCACCGGCTTGCCGGCGACGCGCCCTTTGAGCGCGTCCGCAAGCACGTCGGCCGGATCCTGATGGCGCGCCACGGCGGGCCCGGCCAAGCCAGCGGCGATAAGAGCCGCGGCGATGAGGGGATAGGACGATCGCATGCCAACCTCCTGGTGCAAAGCCCGACTTTATTCCAGCGAAGCTGAACACAGGCTGTGCCGCCCATCGCATCGATAGCTTGGCGTGCGTGAAGGAATTCTTGTATATAAATCATCATTCATATACTCGATAAAGGCATCGCTTGTTACAGCGGCTTCGGAGAGGGAACGATCATGACCACGGGCAATCGATCATCGGGACCGATCGGCGGCGATGCCCGGATGCTGATCGCCGGCGCGTGGCGCGAAGGCGGCGCGATGCGGGACTCGATCAATCCCTATGATGGAAGCAAAGCGGGCCGCTATCCCGAATCCGATGCCGCCGATCTGGAAGACGCGCTGGCCGCGGCGGCACGCGCCCGGCCGGAGGTCGCCGCGACCCCGGCCCGCCTGCGCGCCGAGATGCTGCGGCGGATGGCGGTGCTGATCGAGGAGCGCGCCGAGCCTATCGCGCAGGTGATGACCGCGGAGATCGGCAAGCCGATCCGCGATTCGCGCATCGAAGTGCTGCGCACCGCCGGGCTGCTGGTAATGTCGGCCGAGGAAGCGGTGCGGATCGAGGGGCAGCAGGTGCCGATCGACGCGCATCCCAACGGCGACGGCAAGCTGGCGGTGATGTGGCGCTTCCCGGTCGGCGTGGTCGCCGGGATCACGCCGTTCAACGCGCCGTTCAACCTCGCCTGGCACAAGGTCGCGCCCGCGCTCGCGGCGGGCAATGCCGTGGTGCTGAAGGGGCCGGCGCAGGGCGCTTTGGTGGTGCACGAGCTGGCCAGGATCGTCGCCGATGCCGGCGTGCCCGCGGGCTGGGTCAACATATTGTACGGCGATACCGTCGGCCCGGCTCTGGTGCAGGATCCGCGCGTCGATTTCATCACCTTCACCGGCTCGGCGCCGGTCGGCGAGCGGATCAAGGCGAGCTGCGGGCTGAAGCGCGTCGCGCTCGAACTGGGCGGGGTCGGGCCGAGCATCGTCCATGCCGATGCCGATCTCGACGCGATCGCCCCGGTCTGCGCGCTCAACGCCACGCGGCTGGCGGGGCAGAGCTGCCTGTCGGTGCAGAACCTCTACGTTCACGACGCGGTCTATGACGCCTTCGCCGAAAAGTTCGTCGCGCGCATCGCCGCGTTGAAGCTCGGCGATCCGACGGTCGAGGACACCGACGTCGGCACGCTCGTCAACGAGAAGGCGGCGTTGCGCGTCGAGGCGTGGGTGAACGAAGCGGTGGGGCAGGGCGCCACGGTGCTGACCGGCGGCAAGCGCCACGGCGCGGCGTTCGAGCCGACCGTGCTCGCCGACGTGCGTCCCGGGATGAAGGTGGTGGACGAGGAGATTTTCGGCCCCGTCGCCGTGCTGCACCGTTACGCCGATTTCGATGCGCTGCTCGGCGAGATCAACGACACGCCCTACGGCCTGCATTGCGGCCTGTTCACCAACGACATGCAACTGGCGTTCAAGGCGATCCGCGCGCTGCGCTTCGGCGGGGTGATCGTCAACGGCTCCTCGACCTGGCGCACCGACCAGATGCCCTATGGCGGGATCAAGAATTCCGGCATCGGCCGCGAAGGCCCGCGCTACGCGATCCGCGACATGACCGACGAGCGGCTGGTGGTGTTCAATTTTTAACTTCTAGGACGGATCGCCATTTACCGATCTTTTCCCGCCAGGGGGAGCGTGCGAGGTCGCGCATGCCCCCGCCAGGGAGGGATTGTAGAGCGAGATGATGCCTGGTGGAATCACGCCATGTTCCCCCGCGAAGGCGGGGGTCCAGAGTCTCGGGCGACAACGCG
>Ga0153956_1001519_pt1 | contig 20012 bp, 15 predicted proteins | sample TSFL040MetaG_FD_104704 | JGI IMG/M metagenome (GOLD analysis project Ga0153956, IMG submission 104704) | Attine ant fungus gardens microbial communities from Florida, USA - TSFL040 MetaG | ecosystem: Host-associated > Fungi > Mycelium > Unclassified | place: USA: Florida, Wekiwa Springs...
AGAGGCGATCATGAGACGCATTTCCTCGATGTCCGCCCGGGCGCGGTCCGCGAGCGGAGCAGGCAGGTCATCCAGCCGGAACGCGAGGCGTGTGAGCGGCGTGCGCAGGTCATGCGCGATGGCGGCAACCATCTGGGTGCGTTCCTGCAGCAGGGTGTTCAGGCGGCTGCGCATGGCTTCATAGGCCTCGGCGGCGGCGCGGATCTCGGGTGGCCAGGATTTCCGGTCCGCGGCATCCAGCACCGGCTGGGTCCGGGTTGCCGCCCTGGCGGAAAACAGCATCAGGGGGCTTGCCAGGCTCGATGCCAGCAGCCAGGTCAGTGGCAGCAGCACGATGATCTGGAGCCCTAAGGCGAGGTACAGATGCTGTGGTGGCCGCGGTGCATCCGGCGGTGGCCCGCGAAACTCAGGCGGTGGCGGCGGGCGGTTCGCCGGGTCTGGCTCACGGGGCGGTCCCGGGGGGTGGAGGTCTCCGGGACCGCCGGGTGCGAGTGTGCCGTGCGCCTGCGCAGCGGCATGAACGGGTATCGGTGGTGGGTGGGAGCTCCTTGCGAAGCCGCTCCAGTACATGCTCAGGTCGGCGACCGCCAGCACGGCAGCCAGGTACAGGAACAGGCGTACGCGCATGCTCGGGGGATTGTTCCAGGCCATCCGTGCCTGCCTCAGGCGCGCCTGACCGCCGCCGTGAACATGTAGCCCTCGTTGCGTACGGTACGGATGAGTTCCGTGCCGTCACGCAACTGCAGCTTGCGCCGCAGGCGGCTGATCTGGCTGTCGATGGCCCGGTCGTAGATATCCCGTTCGCCGCGGTTGGCGAGGTCCAGCAGCTGGTCGCGCGTCAGAACCCGCTGGGGATGCTCGACGAAGTTGCGCAGCAGGGCGAACTCGCCGTCGGACAATTCGACGAACACGCCGCTGGGATCACGCAGCACCCGGCTGCCTGCATCGATACGCCAGCCGGCGAATTCGAAGACCCGGGAGGAGCCATCCGCCGGGGCAGGGCCCTGCCTGCGCCGCAGGGCGACCCGGACCCGCGCCAGCAGCTCGCGTGGATTGCACGGTTTGGCCAGGTAGTCATCGGCGCCGATTTCCAGGCCCACGATCCGGTCGGTGTCGCTGCCCAGTGCGCTCAGGATGATGACCGCGGGCCCGTTTTCCACGGCGATTGACCGGGCGGCACTCAGGCCGTCCTCGCCCGGCATCATGATGTCGAGAATGATCACATCCGGGCGATTCACCTGCATGGCCTGGCGCAGGGCGGTGACATTCGCGGCGGACTCGACGATATAGCCGTGGCCGCGAAGGTAGTCGCCGATGAGCTTGCGCAGGTCCGCGTCGTCATCGACCACCAGGATTCTGGACTGCAGGTCCATGGTTGTGGGGTGAATCATCCCGTCAATTCTATGAGCTTGAATTATCAGGAAATTGTCATCGAATGGCAAAGCGGGGGCGAGGTGTGCCGGTATGTGTCAACGGCTGACAAACAGCGGCATAGGGGCGGCGGATTTGTGAATTAGTGTTTCGGAAGGTTCTTGAAAGCACCCTCCAGGAGACACCATGGATCAATCGTCGGATCACCCGCATGACGTGCATCACGCGGGTCTTTGGGAACACGTACAGCTGATCCGGCAGCGCACTCTCGCGCGCCGCCGGCTCATCGGCAGGATGGTGGCGGGTGCGGCCGTACTGCTGGTGGAAGGCTGTGGCGGCTCCGGTTCGGATGGTTCGTCATCGGGCAGTACCACCACCACTGGCAGCAGCAGTTCCAGCGGCAGTTCCTCGACCACGACCACCAGCAGCAGTTCGACCTGCGTGGCGGACCCTGCGGAAACCAACGGTCCCTATCCGGCGGATGGAACCAATGCCGTGAACGGCAGTACGGTTAACGTGCTCACGCAGTCCGGAATCGTACGCAGTGACATCACCAGCAGCTTTGGTTCGTCGACCACGACGGCGCCGGGGGTGCCGGTCACCCTGACGCTGACGGTCGTCAACGCCAGTACATCGTGTTCCGACCTCAGCGGCTATGCCGTCTACATCTGGCACTGCAACCGCGACGGCAATTACTCGCTCTATTCCAGCGGCATCCAGAACGAGAACTACCTGCGCGGGGTCCAGGTCACGGACAGCAATGGCCAGGTGACCTTCGAGACCATCTTCCCGGCGTGCTATTCGGGGCGCTATCCCCACATCCATGTGGAGGTGTACAAGTCGCTGTCCACCGCGACCAGTCAAAGCAATGCCGTCCTGACGACGCAGCTGGCGATGCCCAGTGCCACCTGCAATACGGTTTATGGGACCGCCACCGGTTACAGCCGGAGCGTGACCAACTTTTCGCAGGTGTCGACGTCCACGGACAACGTCTTTGACTCGAGCTCATCGGAACAGCTGACGGTGCAGACGCCGACGTTCTCCGGCAGCGTCGATGCGGGCTATGTGGCCGCGGCGACCATCGGGGTGACGGTATGAACCCGGCGGCCGCGGTGGCGGCGCCAGGCAGGGGGTCGGCAATGGCTGATCAGGACACGCGCATCAAGGCCGGCGACGTCGTGTACTACGACAATCCGGTCACACAGCGGACTGAGCGCCACGTGGTGGCGCAGTGTCGTGAGGTGCCTGTCCCTGGCGGCCGGCATGGCTGCAACCGCATCGTTTATACCGTCTCGGGCGAGTCCATCATGGCTCACCACCTGCGGCATATGCGCCAGGCCGGGAGCGCTTCTCACCTCCGGCGGTCATCTGATCGCGAGCTGGCGCGTTCCGGTCATGCATGAAACCCATGTTGCCGGGACGGCTTGGATTGCTTCTGGCCCTGTCATTCATCGGCTGGACGTCCGTAACGCGGGCGGATGCGGTGTCCGCGCTGCAGGTGCTGCGCGTCGGCGGTTGCGCGGGCACGTTGCCGGCCATGCAGCCGCTGCAACCTGACGCCCGGCTGGACAGTGCGGCACGACGGTGGGCCGAGGGCGCTTCGCTTGCGTCCGCAGTGGCGCGCGATGGCCAGCCCCACGGCAGGACGGTGGGACTGCGTCTTTCGGGTCCGGATGATGCCATCCTGCAGACGCTGCGAGAGGCGCATTGCCGGTCTTTTGCGGATCGCTCCCTGGCCTATTTCGGCGTCCATCGCCGGGGCGACGAAACCTGGGTGCTGATGGCTTCGGGCCGGCCGCAAGGCGAGCTGCCATCTGCTGCTTCATATGGGGAGCCATCGGCACCTGCAAGGCCTTCGGGGCCTGCGACTGTGCCGCAGCCCCAGCCGGCATCCGCCATGCCACGGCAGGTGCTGCAACTGGTCAATGAGGCTCGCGCCAGCGGCGCGCGTTGCGGCGGACGATCATTCGATGCCGCGCCAGCGCTGCGATGGTCCGGGACCCTGGGTGAGGTCGCTTCCGGGCATGCGCTGGACATGGCCCGCCATGGCTATTTCGAGCACGTGGACCTGCGGGGACACACCCCCGCAGAGCGGGTGCGAGCCGCCGGTTACCGGGAAAAGCTGGTTGGCGAGAACATCGCCTATGGTCCGGATTCGGCGCAGGAGGTGGTGGCGGGATGGCTCCACAGTACCGGGCACTGCGAGAACATCATGGACCCGAGGTTCGTGGAGATGGGTCTGGCCGTGGCCGCGGGCCGGGGCTCGAAGCACGGGCTGTACTGGGATCAGGTGCTGGCCACCCCGGTGCAATAGGCGGGCCCGCACCTGCAACGCCCGCACCGCGCCGCGATCATGGCGCCTACAGCAGCGGCCCCACGGTGGCGAAGGCGTTGTACCAGACGCGCTTCCAGGTGGGCCATGCCCGTACTTCGTCGGGGTCGATGAGGGTCGATTGCGCCAGGTATTCCTGCTGGCGCCGGCGGATGCTGGCGGTGAACTGCTCGTCGCGCAGCAGGATGTCGTTTTCGAAGTTCAGGTCGAAGCTGCGGATATCCATGTTGGACGAGCCCATGAAGGTCAGCTTGCCGTCTACGGTCATGATCTTGGAGTGCAGCAGGCCGCCGTTGTATGCGGCGATGGTCACGGCGGCCCGGACCAGCTGGGGGTAGTAGGAGCGGCTGGCACGGGCGACGAACCCGGAGTCGTTGCGGCGCGGCAGGATCAGCGTCACCCTGGCCCCGGCGAAAGCGGCTCCCAGGATCGCAGCACAGACCACTTCGCCGGGCACGAAGTATGGCGTCGTGATGATCAGTTCGCGCCGGGCGGTGAAGATGATGCGGGAGAACAGCTGTTCGGTGACGTTGCGGACGATATTCGGGCCGGTGCCGATGACCTGGGCGTGGAAGCCAGAATCGAACCCCGGGACCGGGTCGATGAAGTCCGCGAGTTCTCCCGGACGGTCGGCCAGCCAGCTTTGGGCGAACAGCAGGTTCATCTGGTGTGCCACCGGCCCTTCAAACCGTGCCATGACGTCCACCCAGGGTGCGAACTTCGCCTTGGGCGAGAAGGCGGCGTCCGCGCAGTTCTGGCTGCCGCAATGGCAGATGCGGCCATCGATCACGGTGATCTTGCGGTGGTTGCGCAGGTCCAGCCGCCGGTACAGCACGGTCCGCAGGGGATTGCCGATCGGCAGCACCACGGAGGTCTCAACTCCCGCGTCCCGCAGCCGCTTCCAGCTGTCCGAGTCAATGAAGTCGCGGGAGCCCACGGCGTCCACCACGGCCCGGCAGCGTACGCCGCGTCCGGCGGCACGGATCAAGGCTTCCGCAGTGTGGCGTCCGGTCTCGTCATCGAGCCAGATGTAGTACAGGACGCTGATGGTCCTGGCGGCGGCGTCCAGGTCCGCGATCAGGCGCTGGCGGGCGCCCTCGGGGCTTTGCAGCAGCTCGGCATGGTTGCCCCGTGTCACCCCGAAGCCATTGATCGAGGTGGCGAAGCCACTGGCCGGCCCCCATTGCGGCAGATCAGGAGCTGCGCCGCTCGAGAGCACGGCGGGAGCGGTCGCGGCAACCGCCGCGTCGATGCGCCTGCGATCGGGGCCGCTGAAATGAATCTCTCCGATCAGCAGGTAAAGGATGACCCCGAACAGTGGCAGTACCAGCAGCACCAGGATCCAGGCGGTGCGCGTGTGGGTGTTGAGCTGGGGGCGGGCCAGGATTCGCAGGCTGACCAGGCAGAACAACCCGATGTTCAGGAGCGTGAGCAGTGTCGCCATGAGCCGAGTCTAGAACGAGCTTGGACGCTGCAGTGCACAATCGCGTCGGAGTCCGCTACCAGCACAAGTTCATGGCGGTCGCCGCCTTGGCTATAGTGGTGTGCATCAGGACTTCAGGATTGTCATCATGGATGGATCGGCTGTCACGCAGATCGAGCGGCGTCAATTCCTCAAGCTGTCGGCGGCGGCCGGTGGCGCGCTGGTACTGGGCTTCACGCTGCCGCGCGCGCGCGCCGGGGCTGGAACAGCGCCTCTCAATGCCTATGTGACCATCACGCCCGCGGGCCGCGCCCGGCTCGTGATGCCCAAGACTGAAATGGGGCAGGGCATCTATACCTCGCTGGCGATGATGATCGCCGAGGAACTGGAGGTGGACCTGGCGGCCGTGGACGTGGTGCCGGCGCCGCCGGCGCCTGACATTTATGGCGTGGAAGGCGACCAGTCCACCGGCGGTTCCACTTCCACGCGCGACTGCTGGGTCAGGCTGCGCGAGGCCGGGGCCGTGGCCCGCACCATGCTGGTGACAGCCGCAGCCCGGCAGTGGGGCGTGCCGGCCGGCGACTGCCAGGCGGAGCACGGTGTCGTGACCCACAAGGCGTCGGGCCGCAGCGCCAGGTACGGGGAGCTGGCGGCTGCCGCGGCCGGATTGCCGGTGCCGAAACCACCGAAGCTCAAGGACTGGCAGGACTACAAGGTCATCGGCCGCTCCACGCCGCGCCTGGAGGGGCGCTCCAAGGTTTTCGGCACCGCCGTGTTCGGCATCGATGCGCGACCACCCGGCATGAAGTACGCGGCGCTGGCCCTGTCCCCGGTGCTGGGTGGCAGGGCGGCCACGCCGCTGAACGAGGCGGCGGCGCTGGCCGTGCGTGGTGTACGCCAGGTCGTCAATGACGGCGACGCGGTCGCGGTGGTGGCCGATGGTACCTGGGCGGCGATGAAGGGCCTGGAGGCGCTGCAGCTGAAATGGCATGACGGCCCCAACGGCGACGTGCAGCAGGCCGGACTGGTCGCAGAGCTGGTACAGGCGGTCAAGGACAAGGGCGCCGTGGCCTCTGACCGCGGCGACGTCAGCAAGGCGATGGCGGAGGCCGCGACCCGGGTCGAGGTGCAGTACCAGCAGCCTTTCCTGGCACACGCCACCCTGGAACCCATGAATGCGACGGTGCACTGGCGGCCCGAGGGCGTGGAAATCTGGACCGGTACGCAGGCGCCCGACCGCGTGGTCGCGAAAGTCGCGGAGCTGGGCGTCAAACCCGCCAGCATCACCGTGCATAACCACGTGATCGGCGGCGGCTTCGGCCGGCGCCTGGAAGTCGATGGCGTCGTGGTCGCGGCGCGCATCGCGCGCCACGTGACAGGGCCGGTGCAGGTGCTGTACCGGCGCGAACAGGACATCCAGCACGACCGCTACCGTCCCTACTACGTGGATCACATCCAGGCCGGCCTGGATGCGCAGGGCCGACCCGTGGCCTGGACCCACACCGTTGCCGGCGCTTCGGCCACGGCGGCCTGGTACGGCGAGTCCGCCCTCAAGAACGGCCTGGACGATGACGCCGTGGAGGTGGCGCGGGACCCGGTCTATACGCTGCCCAACCTGCTGGTGCGGTATGTGCGGCATGAGCCGCGCGGCCTGCTTACCTCATGGTGGCGCGGCGTGGGACCCACCCGCAGCGTGTTCGTGGTGGAGAGCTTCATCGATGAACTCGCCGCCGCCGCGAAGCAGGACCCGATGGCCTACCGGGTGTCACTGATCCGGGACCCGCGCACGCACGCGGTGCTGCAGGAGGTCGCGCGCCGTTCCGGCTGGGGCACGCCGCTCAAGCCGCATCACGGCCGCGGCGTGGCGGTGCAGTATGCATTCGGCAGCTATCTGGCCGCGGTGGTGGAGGTGGTGGCCGAGCCCGGCCAGCAGCCGAAGCTTGCGCGCGTCACCGCGGTCCTGGATTGCGGGCAGATGGTCAATCCCGACAACATCCGTCAGCAGATGGAGGGCGGCATCCTGTTCGGGTTGACGGCGGCCATGCAGAGCGAGGTCACCATCGCCAACGGCAGGGTGCAGCAGAGCAACTACAACGATTACCAGGTGATGCGCATGTCAGAGGCGCCGCCGATGGACATGCACCTGATTGTCAACCATGAAGCACCCGGCGGCATCGGTGAAACCGGTACCGCGGTGGCTGCGGCCGCGCTGTGCAATGCGATCCATGCCGCCTCGGGCCAGCGCCTGCGGACGCTGCCGGTGACGCGCTCCTATAAGACCTGAGCTGCCTGGGTGACCTGCCGGCGCTGTGCCGCGGGCACGCACCACAGGTCGATGGGATTGGAACGGCCGCGCAGGGTCATGGCCGGGAGTTCCTGTGCGCTGATCGCCTGGCCGCGCTCGTCCAGCGAGTGTTTGACCGCGCTGGACAGCACCATCTCGCCGGCGCGGGCGCGCTGGCACAGCCGCGAGGCGATGTTTACGGCGTCACCGATGATGGTGTAGCTCATGAAGCTCGGTGAGCCGATGTTGCCGGCTACGACCGCGCCTTCATTGATGCCGATCCCCAGGCCGGTGTCGATGCCGTGGCGCTCGCGCCAGCTGTCGGCGAGCGTCGCGAAGCGCTCCAGCATCTGGCCACCGGTGGTGACCGCGCGGCAGGTTGCGTCGGCCTGGATGAAGGGCACGCCCCAGCCGACCATGAGGCAGTCCCCGGCCATGTGGAACACGGTGCCTTCGTTGTGAAAGGTGATCTCTGTCAGCAGGCTGAAGTATTCGTTCAGCAGCGGCACGACCTCGTGCGGTTCCAGGCGTTCGGAGATGCCGGTGAAGCCGCGCAGGTCGGCGAACAGCACCACGGCGCGGGTGCGGATGTCCGTGATGGCCGGCAGGCTGGGGTTGTCGCCCAGGATGCGGTCGGCCAGTTTCGGTGAGACATAACGTCGAAAGGTGGCCTGTAAACGGTCCATTCTCGAGGCTTGCTCGAACAGGGGGCCCTCTGGGCCGCCGTTGCCGGCGGCCAGGAGTTCGAATTGGTCCATGCTCACGGGGCTCAAGTCTAATGCCAAAATGTCGCCAATTGGAAACAGTCTCTGGACCTGGGTGCCACCCGGGGGCAGGGCGGGTCCGGTAACATTCCGGCCCGGAATTCCGACCCGGATACAGGAAGCAAGCATGGCCAAGGTCAAACAGGGACACCCCGCAGTTGCCGTGGAGCACGGCGGTGTCACGCCCGCGCAGGCGGAGGAGGCGGTCCGCACCCTGCTGCTGTGGGCCGGCGAGGACCCGTCGCGCGAGGGCCTGCTCGACACCCCCAAGCGGGTGGTGAAGGCCTATTCAGATTGGTTTTCAGGCTATGCGGTGGACCCCCGGGAGTACCTGCGCCGGACCTTCGAGGAGGTCGAGGGCTACGACGAGCTGGTGGTGCTGCGTGACATCGCCTTCGAGTCCTACTGCGAACACCACATGGCGCCGATCATCGGCCGTGCCCATGTGGGTTACCTGCCCTCCGACAAGGTGGTGGGCATCAGCAAGCTGGCGCGGGTGGTGGACGGCTATGCCCGCCGCTTTCAGGTGCAGGAGAAGCTGACCGCGCAGATCGCAGCCTGCATCGACGAGGTGCTCAAGCCGCGCGGCGTGGGCGTGGTCATCGACGCCGAGCACCAGTGCATGACCACCCGTGGCGTGCACAAGCGCGGCGTGTCGATGGTCACCAGCCGCATGGTGGGCATCTTCCGCAGCGACGCCCGCACCCGGGCGGAGTTCCTGCAGTTCATCGACATCCGCGGCGCCCGCACGATCTGAGCGACGCCCTCATGTCCGGCATCCGGCCTTCAGCCACCGGACGCTTCGCGAAGCGTCCAGGGCCGGGGGCGGCCGTCAGCCAGGAAAGCGCCCAGGTGCTTTCTTCTCCCGGCTGCACAGCCACAGCGCCGCGGGCAGGGCGGTGAAATCCGCCAGCAGCGCCAGCACGAAGGCCGAAGAGGACACGATGCCGAACTGCCGCATCGGCGGCAGTGGTGAGAACGCCAGTGCGAGGAAGCCCCCGGCGTTGATCAGCGTCGCGAACAGCACCGGTTTGCCCGCCACGAGGAATGCGTGGCGCAGGGCGCCCGCCAGGTCCTGGCCCGCCGCGCGACCTTCCTGGTAGTGGTAGAAGAAATGCACCTGGTCGTTTTCCGTGGCGCCCAGCACGGTGGAGCCGATCAGGATGGTGGCGATGTTCAGCGGGATGCCGCAGGCGCGCATCACCAGGAACGCGGCCAGGATCGCGAACAGTGACGGGATCATCGCCATCAGGCGCGCGAGCGCGCTGCGGAACACCAGCAGGAAGGCGCAGAAAATCACACTGGCCGTCAGCGCGAAGCTCTCCATCAGCGTCGGCACCAGCTGCAGGGTGATCTGGTCGCTCAGTACGCTTTGTCCCACGACCCGGGCCCGGGTGTCCTGCAGGGCCGGATTGGCCGCCCGCACCCGCTGCCAGGTCTGCTCGATGTAGCGGCGCATCTGGCCGATTTCACCGAAGTCGTGGTCCCGGCCGCGTACGGTCAGGCGCACGTTGGACAAGCTGGCGACATCCACGTAGCCACGGGCGTCCGGTGTGTTGAGCAGCACTTGTTCCAGATCGGAAGCCAGTCCGTCCCACGCGCCGGCATCCTGTGGCAGTTCGTCATGCCCGGATTGCACGTAGCGCATCCAGCGCAGCAGCGAGGTGGGGCCATCCACGGCCGTGATGCGCGGATCGCTTTCCAGGGCGCGGGTGAGCTGGTCCACGGCACGCAGGAAAGCGGGGTCCAGCGCCGTACCCGCCGGCGGTTGCAGCCACAGCTGGTAGACCCCGAGGCCGGCCGTGGCCTCGAAGCGGCGGGTGTCCCGTGCTGCCGGCACGTCCGGATCGATGTAACTCAGCGTATCGGTCTGCAGCGCCAGAGGCTTGAGGTGCCCTGGCAGCCCGGCAAGGGCCACGCAGCCTGCAGCCATGCCGAGCACGGCCAGGCCCACCATCAGCCAGCGCAGGCGCCGCGTCACCGGCAGCCAGGCATCCACAAAGGCCGCATAGCCGCCGCTGGCCGCACCGGCAGCGGGGATGGGGCGGTGGCGCACCGGTGTGCGCAGCAGTCCCTGCAGCGCCGGGAACAGCGTGAAGCAGGCGAGCCAGGCAATGATCAGTCCGCAGGCCGTCCACAGGCCCATCTCCCGTACCGGGCGGATGGCCGAGACAGCCAGGGCCGCGAAGCCCACCGCGGTGGCGAAGATCGAGGCCGTGCAGGGCAGGAACTTGTTGGCGAGCACCCGCGCCTGGTGAACCTCGAGGCCGGTCGCCGCGGCGTCCTCCGGCCCGAGCCGGTCGATGTAGCGGGAATGTATGTACACCAGGGTGGCCGTTGCCGTGATCAGCACCGTAAGCGGCACCAGCGAGGAAACGATGGTGTGTGACCACCCCGTCAGCACTGCGAATCCCATGGCCATGGCCACCGTGGCGCCCAACGTCACGACGATGGCCAGCAAGGCCCGCCAGGAGCGGTACAGCAGGAAGATCAGCGTGACCAGGAACAGTCCGAACAGCGGCATGGAACGCTGGGTCGCGACGTTGGTCTCGCGTTCGAGCCAGGCCTCGAGCCAAGGCGAGCCGACCTGGCGGATGGCGCTGAACGGCCCGCCGCGCGCGGCGGAGAACGGCGCGATGGCCGTGTCGATCGCGGCGAGTTCCCGGTCCCGGGCGGCGGGCGTGCCGGCGTCCAGTTCCAGTGCGATGCCGATGAAGTTGTCCCCCAGGAGGCCCGCGCGGCGGAACAGCCGGGTGCCGCTGGCGAAGGCGCGTACCGCGGTGGCCTGCTCCCCGGTGAGCTGCGTGGCCGGGTTGGCGCCGCGCCAGATCGTGAGCACGCTCTGGGGGTGCACGCCGGCAATGGCGCCGAGTGCGTGCTCGAGGTGGTCGACGCCCTGCAGTGAGGCCGCGCTCAGAGGGTCGGATGATTCGAGCATCAGCAGTGCATGGTCGCCCTCCGGGAACAGTTTCTCGAACTGCGCGGTGGCGCGGGCGTCGGGGTCATCGGCCACCATCAGGCTGCCGATGGTGTTGTCGTCCGGGATGCGACTGGCGCCCCAGGCGCCGAGCGCGCCCAGGACTACGAACAGGACGACGATGGCGCCGCGCAGGCGCAGCAGCCGGTGGAAGAAGCGGGCGCCCGCAGACAGTGCCGGCACGGTCGTATCGTTCATTGGCGGTATGGCGTGGGCAGCGCGGCGATGGAGCGCGCCGGGCGGCAATGATAGCCTAACGGCATGATTCCACTGCTGGCCGCTGCGGCTTCACTGCTGGTGTTCTGCGCCCCGGGCTATCCCGGCGCCCAGGGCGATGCGCAACCCCTGGTCGATGAGTTCGCCGCCGCGGCCACCCGGGCCGCGGGACTGCCCGCGGGCAGCATCACCGCCGTGTATGACGCGGATGAGAACAGCGACCTGGCGCGCCTGGCCAAAGCCGATGCGGTGCTGGCCTTCGTGCCCTGGCCGTTCTACGTGCAGCACGGCGCGCAGCTGCACCTGAAGCCGCTGGTGCAGGCGGATGTCGCGCCCGTGGGCACGACGCAGCGCTGGACGCTGGTGGCAAAGGCGGGCCATGCCGCACCTCCGGCCGGACTTGCAGGCCTGACCGTCATCAGTACGGCGGGTTATGCGCCGGCCTTCGTACGTTCGGTGGTGTCCGCGGGCGCACCGCTGCCGGCCGATACCACCATCACGGCGTCCGGGCAGGTGCTCTCGGGTCTGCGCCGCGCGGCCAGCGGCGAGCCCGTGGCGCTGCTGCTCGACCAGGAACAGGCCGCGGCACTGTCCGGCCTGCCGTTCGCGCCGCAGTTGCAGCCCCTCGCGACATCGAAGCCGGTGCCGGTGGCGCTGATCGCCGTGGTCGGCAACCGCCTGCCGGCGGCGAAGGCCAAGACAGTCCGGGAGGCGTTGCTCAGGCTCGCCGGCACGCCCGACGGCGCGGCCACTCTGGGGCGCCTGCGCCTGAAGGGCTTTGTCGCGCCCGATCTGCCGGCCGGTGCGCCATGAGGCGCATCCTGCCGCTGCTCGCACTGTGCCTGGCGGGTTGCGTGAGCACACCCCGGGTTCCCCCTGCCGCGGGTTCCGCACCGGCCCCGGCGCCGGCATCCCCCGTCCCGGCGCCTCCCTCCGCGCCGCAGCCGCAGGGTTCCGCCCCCGCCCCCGCGCCGGATGCGAACGCCGGCCATGGCCCTGCCTACTTCCTCGCGCTGGTCCAGGGTGACTCGGACCTCATCGATACTGAAAAGTACGCTTCGGGGCGGGAGCGCCTGGTGGCTGACGCGCAGTCACAGGCGGAACGCTGCCTGGCGCTGGCGCCACAGGACGGGCAGTGCCATTACGCGCGCGGCATCGTCTATGGCCTGGCGGCGCGTGAGCAGCCGGTGCTGGCGGGCACGCTGCTCAAGAACATGCTCGACAGCCTCGCGCAGGCCGAGGCGCTGTCGCCGGGGATCGATCACGCCGGACCCGCGCGGCTGCAAGCCATCGTGCTGATGCGCGCGCCGTCCTGGCCACTGGGACCGGGCGATGCCGATGCGGCGCTGGCGGCAGCCAGGCGGGCGGTGGCGATCGACCCGGCGTATCCGGCGAATCTCGCGGTCCTGCGGGATGCGCGGAAAAAGGTCACCGCCGACAAGTGAGGGGCCGGCCGCGGACGGCTGGCGTCGTTCAGCGATACCCTTTCGCCTGGAGAGTGAACAGCGCGGCATAGCGGCCGTTGGCGGCCATCAGCTGCTCATGGCTGCCGCGTTCGATGATGCGGCCGTGCTCGATCACGGCGATTTCATCCGCCATGCGCACGGTGGAAAAGCGGTGCGAGATCAGGATGGCCATGCGATCGCGGGCCAGTTGCCGGAAGCGCTCGAACACCAGGGCCTCGGCCTGCGCGTCCATCGCGGAAGTCGGCTCGTCGAGCACCAGCACGTCCGCGCGGATACGCATGAAGGCCCGTGACAGCGCGATCTTCTGCCACTGGCCGCCGGACAGTTCGCGGCCGTCCTTGAACCACTTGCCCAGCTGGGTGCGGTAGCCGCCGGGCAGGGTGTCGATGAACTCCCGGGCCTGGCCCTTGGCGGCGGCGTCGCGCCAGCGGGCCTCGTCCTCGAAGAACGGCTCGTCGCCGGCGCCGATGTTCTCGCCGACCTGCATCTGGTAGCGGGCGAAGTCCTGGAAGATGACGCCGATGCGGTCGCGCAGCGCGCGGGCGTTCCAGTCCTTGAGGTCCAGCCCGTCGAGGGTGATGCGGCCGCGGGTGGGCCGGTACAGCCGTGTCAGCAGCTTGATCAGGGTGGTCTTGCCCGAGCCGTTTTCACCCACCAGCGCCAGGCTGCCACCGGGCTTCAGGTGCAGGCTGATGGCGGCCAGGGCGGGTTCGGCCGCGCCCGGATAGGTGAACCATACATCGTCGAAGCGGATGCCGGCGCCGGGCTCGGGACCGTGGGTGGCGGTGCCGTCAGCGTGTTCCACCGGCGTTTCCAGGTACTCGTACAGCGTCGACAGGTACAGGTTGTCCTCGTACATGCCGCCGATGGCGGACAGGGAGGCGGAGACCGCTGACTGTCCCTGCCGGAACAGCGACAGGTACATGGTCATCTGGCCCAGGGTGATGGCCAGGCGTACGGCAGCCAGGGCGATCCAGGCATAGGCGCCGTAGAGCGCCGCGGTGCCCAGCAGTCCCAGCCCGAAGCCCCACAGGTCGCGGCGGATCGCAAGCGCGCGGTCCTCGCGGTACAGCAGGGCGAAAATGTCGCGGTAGCGCTGCAGCAGACGCGGTCCGAGGCCGTACAGGCGCACCTCCTTGGCGTGTTCCTCGCGTCCCAGCACGGCTTCCAGGTACAGCTGCATGCGGGTTTCGGGCGACCGCCAGCGGAACAGCCGGAAGGCATCACCGGAGAACTTGGCCTCCGCGACGAAGGCCGGCAGTCCGGCCAGCAGCAGCACCGCGACGGCCCAGGGCGAGAAGTGCCACAGCAAAGTGCCGTAGCTCACCAGCGAGATGGCGTTCTGCCCCAGGCCGAAGGTGCGCATGACCAGGCTCAAAGGCCGGCTCGAAGCTTCGCGCCGCGCCCGGGTCAGCTTGTCGTAGAACTCCGGGTCCTCGAAATGTGCCAGGTCCAGGGTGAGCGCCTTTTCCAGGATCATGGCGTTCACGCGCTGGCCCAGCTGCGCACGCAGCAGCGACTGGCACAGCGACAGGCCGCGCTGGGTGGCCGCCATGGCGGCCACCAGCGCGCCCTCGAGGGCGACGAACTGCAATACCCGGTGGGCGTCGCCGCCGTGCATGGCCGACACCACCGCATCCACCAGCCGTGCGCCGACCCAGGCCACGCCGGCGGGCAGCATGCCGGCGAGCAGGGTGAGCACTGCGAGTGCCAGGGTCAGCGGCCGGTTGGTGGCGACCACCAGCGCGAGCGCGCGCCGGCTGTAGCGGAAGACGCTGAAAAAGCCCTGCAGCGTGGCGCCCGGGCGGTCTTGCGCAGCCGGGGTGCCGTGACCACGGTGGGCCTTGGATGCGCTCATGGGAAATTCCTGCAGCCGTGGGACGCTGCATCCTACCTGTCATCTGGCATTATGTAGTCATGGCATTGCTGCAAGCCCCGCCCATCGCCGACATCCAGCACATCATCCAGCTGGCCGTGGCGCCGGTATTCCTGCTGTCCGCCGTGGGTGTCACCCTGACGCTGTTCACCAACCGCCTGGCGCGCATCGTGGATCGCGCCCGTGCACTGGAGAACGCCCTGAACGGCCATCCCGAGCCGAAGGAGGTGCATGAGCAGCTGAAGGTGCTCGCCCGGCGGGCCAGCCTGATCAATATCGCCATTTCCCTGGGCATCATCTCCGGGATCATGGTCACCGGAACGGTGGTGCTGCTGTTCACCAATGCGCTGCTGGCGCTGCGCCTGGACGTGGTGATTGCCGTGGTCTTTGCCGCGTCCATGCTGGCGCTGGCGGCGGCGCTGCTGCAGTTCCTGCGGGAGGTGCGGTATGCCACCGCCCACCTGCGCATCGGCTCATTCCAGGTGGGTCGGGTGTAAACCGCCGGCCGCTGGCCCCGGCCCTTCCCGGGGCGGGTTTCAATATGGCTGATGCGGCTGCCGGACCCGTTCGGGGCGCCCTTCGGATGCCATCCCGGGGTTCCGATGCGCTCAATGGGGGGATTTCTGGTACGCTGCGCGCCCATTTTTCCCCGCCCGCATACCCCGCCATGAACCGCCCGATCCGCAACATCGCCATCATCGCCCACGTCGACCACGGCAAGACGACGCTGGTGGACTGCCTGCTCAAGCAATCCGGAACCTTTGCCGCGCACGAGAAGGTCTCCGAGCGCGTCATGGACTCGAACGACATCGAGAAGGAGCGCGGCATCACCATCCTGGCGAAGAACTGCGCCATCGAGTACGGCGGTACCCGTATCAACATCGTGGATACGCCGGGACACGCCGACTTCGGCGGTGAGGTCGAGCGAGTGCTGTCCATGGTCGACGGCGTGCTGCTGGTCGTGGACGCCGTCGAGGGCCCGATGCCCCAGACGCGGTTCGTCACGCGCAAGGCGCTGGGCATGGGTCACAAGGCCATCGTGGTGGTGAACAAGATCGACCGGCCGGGTGCGCGTCCGGGCTGGGTGATCGACCAGACCTTCGAACTCTTCGATCGCCTCGGCGCCACCGACGAGCAGCTGGACTTCCCCGTGGTGTATGCCTCGGCGCTGCAGGGCTGGGCGAGCCTGGACCACACCGAGAAGACGCAGGACATGACCGCGCTGTTCGAGGCGGTGTTGCAGTACGTGCCGTCGCCGCCGAGCGCGCCGGAAGCGCCGCTGCAGCTGCAGATCTCCACCCTCGATTACAACTCCTACGTCGGCCGCATCGGCATCGGCCGCGTGCGCCGCGGCACGGTCAAGGCCGGCCAGCAGGTGGCGCTGCGCCATGGTGATGAAAACCGGGGCACCGGCAAGATCGCCCAGGTGCTGACCTTCACCGGCCTGGAACGCCAGTCCGTGCCGGAGGCCGTGGCGGGCGACATCGTCGCCGTCACCGGCATCGACGAGGTCAATATCGGTCTCACCATCTGCGATCCGCTGGCGCCGGAGGGCCTGCCGCCCATCAGCGTGGATGAACCCACGCTGTCGATGAATTTCCAGGTCAATACCTCGCCCCTGGCCGGGCGCGAGGGCAAGTACGTGACCAGCCGCCAGATCCGCGAGCGCCTGCAGCGCGAACTGCAGAGCAACGTGGCGCTGCGGGTCGAAGACACGCCCGAACCGGACGTCTTCCGGGTCTCCGGCCGCGGTGAGCTGCACCTCACCATCCTGATCGAGAACATGCGCCGCGAGGGCTACGAACTCGCCGTGGGCAAGCCCCAGGTGCTGAACCGCGTCATCGATGGCGTGGTGAACGAGCCCTACGAGGCGCTCACCGTGGACATCGACTCGGAACACCAGGGCTCCGTCATGGAGGCCCTGGGCACACGGCGCGCGGACCTGACGGACATGGTGGTGGACGCCATGGGACGCGTGCGCCTGGAGTACCGGGTGCCGGCGCGCGGCCTGATCGGCTTCCAGGGCGAGTTCATGACCATGACGCGCGGCACGGGACTCATCAGCCATATCTTCGACGGCTTCTCGCCGGTGAAGGGCGACATCCCGGATCGCCACAACGGCGTGCTGATCAGCAACGAGGCGGGCGAGGCGGTGGCCTACGCGCTGTTCAACCTGCAGGAGCGCGGCCGCATGTTCGTGAGCCCCGGTGAGAAGCTCTACGAGGGCATGATCATCGGCATCCACAGCCGCGAGAACGACCTGGTGGTGAACCCGGTCAAGACCAAGAAGCTGACCAACGTGCGCGCGTCGGGCAAGGATGACGCCATCCTGCTGACGCCGCCCATCGCGCTGACGCTGGAGTACGCGGTGGAGTTCATCGCCGACGATGAACTGGTGGAGGTCACGCCGGAGAACATCCGTATCCGCAAGCGCTACCTGTCCGAGAACGAGCGCAAGCGCTTCTCGCGCGCGGCGGAGGCGGCGGAGTAGCAACCGCTGTCCGCCATGAACGCTGCGTCTAGGTTTCGATAAAGACCGAGAGGGTGCGCGCCGGCAGTGTGCGCGTTGCGCCGCCGGCCAGCGTCTGCGCCGCGGGCTCCGCGCTTTCCTGCGCGGTGTCGATCACGAGCTTCCAGGCCCGGCCGGGCGCCGCCGCCGGCAGCAGGAAATCCATGGCGCCGGAATAGGCGTTGATCAGCAGCACGAAGCTGTCATCCGACAGGGCCTGGCCCCGGGTGTCGACGCGGTGCGCGCCGGCGCCGTTCAACCACACTGTCAGGCAGCGCGCGTAGTCGCGCCGCCAGTCGCTTTCGGTCATTTCCGTGCCCTGGGGCGTGTACCAGGCGATGTCCTTGCGGCCGTCCGGGCCCGCGCGGCCGGTGAGGAAGCCGGTGCGGGTGAAGACGGGGTGGGCACGGCGCAGCGCGATCAACCGTGCAACGAAATCCTGGAAAGCCTGCTCCTGCGGCGCCGTGGCCCAGTTGACCCAGGAGGTCTCGTTGTCCTGGTTATAGGCGTTGTTGTTGCCGCCCTGGGTGCGGCCGATCTCATCGCCGGCCAGCAGCATGGGCACGCCCTGTGACAGCAGCAGCGTGGCCATGAGGTTGCGCCGCTGGCGGCCGCGCAGGGCGTTGATCTGTTCGTCGGTGGTGGGGCCCTCGGTGCCGCAGTTCCAGGAGTGGTTGCTGTCGGTGCCGTCGCGGTTGTTCTCGCCGTTGGCCGCGTTGTGCTTGGTGTCGTAGCTCACCAGGTCGTTGAGGGTGAAGCCATCGTGCGCGGTGATGAAGTTGATGCTCGAGAGCGGGCCGCGGGCGGCCGTGAACAGATCCGCCGAGCCGGTGAAGCGCCCGGCGAACTCCCCCAGCAGGCCGCCGTCGCCCTTCCAGAAGGCGCGCACGCAGTCGCGGTAGCGGTCGTTCCATTCCTTCCAGCCCGGCGGAAAGCCCCCGACCTGGTAGCCGCCGGGGCCGATGTCCCACGGTTCGGCGATCAGCTTGACGCGTGACAGCACCGGGTCCTGGGCGATGGCGTCGAGGAACGCGCCTTGCGGATCGAAGTCGTCCACGCCGCGCGCGAGGGTGCTGGCGAGGTCGAAGCGGAAGCCATCCACGTGCATTTCCTGCACCCAGTAGCGCAATGAATCCATGACCAGCGCCAGCGCGCGCGGGTGGGGCGCGTTGAGGGAGTTGCCGGTGCCGGTGAAGTCCCGGTAACGCCCGGGGTTGCGCGGGTCCAGGCGGTAGTACGTGGCGTTGTCGATGCCGCGCAGCGACAGGGTGGGGCCGCGCTCATCGCCCTCGCCGGTGTGGTTGTAGACCACGTCGAGGATCACCTCGAGTCCCGCGGCATGCAGCGCCCTGACCATGGTTTTGAATTCCACCACGGCATCGGCGCCGGCCGTGGCGTAGCGCGGCTCGGGGGCCAGCCAGGCCACGCTGTTGTAACCCCAGTAGTTGCGCAGGCCCTGCTGTGCCAGGTGCCAGTCGTCGATGAAGGCGTGCACCGGCAGCAGTTCCACGGCCGTGACGCCCAGGCGCTTCAGGTGTGCGATGACGGCGGGGTGAGCCAGGCCGGCATAGCTGCCGCGCAGCGCTTCGGGCACCTGCGGGTGTTTGAACGTGAGGCCGCGCACATGCGCCTCGTAGATGACCGTGTCATGCCAGGGGGTGGCGGGCGGCTGGTCGTCGCCCCAGTCGAAGGCCGGGTCGGTGACCCGGCAGCGGAACATGCCCGGCGCGCTGTCGCGCGGGTCGGGCCGGCCGGTGCCGGCAGGGTCATCGGCAGGTCCGCAGCCGGATTCGGGTCCGGGCCCCGGGGTGTGGCCGAACTGTGTGCCATCCCAGTGCAGGCTGCCGGCCAGTGCCCGGGCATAGGGGTCCAGCAGCAGCTTGTCCGGATTGAAGCGCAAACCGCGCGCCGGGTCGTAGGGTCCGCTGCAACGCCAGCCGTACAACTGACCGGCCCCGGCCTGCGGCAGGTAGCAATGCCACACCTGGTTGGTTTGTGCGCTGAGCGCGATGCGCTGCAGCTCCCGGCCGTCCTGAGCATCGAACAGGCACAGTTCGACCCGGGTGGCAGCGGCGGAAAACAGCGCGAAGTTCACGCCGTCGCCGTCCCAGGTGGCGCCCAGCGGCGCCGGCTTGCCAGGCCATACGGTGGTGAAGGGCGCCGTGGCCGTCATGCAGTGTTCAGGCGGGCGCCAGGAACAGCACGCCCAGCGGCGGCAGGGTGAGCTCCAGGCGCCAGGGCAGGCCGTGTTCACCGGCTGCGCGCGGCTGCGCCTGTACGCTGCCGTGATTGCCCTGGCCACTGCCGCCGTACGCAGTGGCATCGCTGTTGAGGCATTCGCGCCAGGTGCCACCCGCGGGTACCCCGACGCGGTAGCCCCGGCGCACCACGGGGGTGAAGTTGCAGACCACCAGCACGCCGTGGCCAGCCCGGTCCCGGCGCAGGAAGGCGATCACGCTGGCGGCGGCGTCGCCGGACTCCACCCATTCGAAGCCGTCGTGGGAGAAATCGAGCTGGTACAGCGCCGGCGTGTGGCGGTAGAAATTATTGAGGTCACGCACCCACTGCTGCACACCCGCATGCAGCGGGTACTGCAGCACGTGCCACTCCAGGCTGGCGTCATGCTGCCATTCACGCTTCTGGCCGAACTCCCCGCCCATGAACAGCAGTTTCTTGCCGGGATGGCCCCACATGTAGCCGAACAGCAGCCGCAGGTTCGCGAACTGCTGCCATTCGTCGCCGGGCATCTTGCCGAGCAGCGAGCCTTTGCCGTGCACCACCTCGTCGTGCGACA
>Ga0153956_1001520_pt1 | contig 20000 bp, 21 predicted proteins | sample TSFL040MetaG_FD_104704 | JGI IMG/M metagenome (GOLD analysis project Ga0153956, IMG submission 104704) | Attine ant fungus gardens microbial communities from Florida, USA - TSFL040 MetaG | ecosystem: Host-associated > Fungi > Mycelium > Unclassified | place: USA: Florida, Wekiwa Springs...
AGAGGTTCGAAGTTGGCGTGACGAATAAGGAAATAATTGGCGCAGTCTTGGTAATGCTTGTTGGTTTACAAACCTTGATATTGGCAAGCGGCACGAAAAACTAATTCTTTTTAAAAAATACAGTGAGATCGAATATCCTCGGTACGATAATTACGACGCAATAGAAGTTTCAAAATACGCTAGTATTCCTGATGATTACGGCAATACGATGGGCGTACCAATTACATTTCTTGATAAATACAATCCCGAACAATTTGAGATTCTTGGAATAACCGACCGAGGAAATGAATGGGGCTTGAAAATGAAGGAATATACTTTGGCTGAGGTTCCGAATCCCGGCGATCTAAACCGCCGGGCCGCGATCAAGATCGGCGATACATACAAAGCCACATACGCACGGCTCCTCATCCGACGTAAGGGGAATTCAGAATGACATTAACAAATTCGAAAACACCTTCCTCGAAGGCTTTTGAATCATTCGTCATCGGCAACCGTGCTCTCTGTTTTTGGGATGCAGATATCCACGAGGTAAATGTCTCATTTATTCAAAGCATCGATCCAGAATACTTTTCATCTCTCGCCGAGCTTTATTCTTCGATATTAGACGGTGGTAAAGGGGAAACCGAAATTTCTCGCCAACATGCTGCTGTTGCTGTGAGAATGGCACATTCGCAAGCTTTAGAGGCCTTTTTCTCACTTCTCTTTGCAAGCGTCCAGGCTCCACGGTGTGTTTTTGGTTGGCTATCTAGCTGCTCTAATAAAGAGCTATCGCAATGCGTCAATGAAATCCAATCTGGGAGGAATATTCTGACAAGATTTGATGGCGAATACGGCTCGTGGGAGGCCCTGGCCGAGCTAACTCATTACCCTCTCTTGACGAAAGAAGCCAACGGAATCGATATTATTGAGAATTTCGCGTTACTATGGACTCGGCTCGCCAGTGACTTCACTAATGATTTGTTCGCGAAAGAATACAATTGTATTAAACATGGATTGCGCGTAAGAATGGGGGATACTTTGCAGCGATTGGCCTACAGCCCAATGTAAATACACCTGCGCCGCCAGAGGCAATGCAGACTATCGCGTCGAGCGAGTTTGGAACTACGTTTTACAATCATGAACGGATCGCTAAGACTCCAAATTATCTTATTAGCAGAATCTCGCGGAATTGGTTCCCTGAGAACTTTACAAGAGATCTTAGCCTTATCGCTTGCTCAATGGCTAACATTTTAGCGTTCCTAAAATTTACCTTAGCGATTGACGAAAGTGAGATTGTGTATTCGTGGAAAAATCTCCTATCCGGGGATAGGCATTGGGCTGGCGAAATGAATCCGACTCTCACCCGTCATTCTCGGATCATCGCTGATAAAATACCCCTTCGGACCGAAAAGCAGATAATAGATTCGTACAAACCTTAGAAAATATGAAGATCGAACTCAAAGATCGAGTGCCTGAAAGGCACAGATTCAATAGCGTCGGGTGAAACCCGGCGAAAGCGACGCAGAAAACAAACCGTCCCTGAAAGGGACGAATGACAGACACGAACGAATTCGTCCCCTACAGGGACGCGAATATTTATCGCGATCTCTCGTCGGGATTCTCCCGACGCTATTAGATCGATCCCTTTCAGGGATGTGAAAATTGCGGTTATGGCACAAACTTTATACAGCAGTTACATGCACATTGTCTTCTCAACGAAGAACCGATTTGATTTCATTCAACCTGAAATTGAGGACGAACTGTACGCCTATATCGGCGGTATCGTGCGAAATTACAAATCCGTATTGATGGGAGCCGGCGGCACGTCTAATCACGGACATTTACTGATCTCGCTGAACAAAAATTATCTTGTACCTGATCTAATAGGTGACGTGAAACGCGAGTCTTCGAGTTGGATCAAAACAAGATCCGCGATGCTCTCAAAATTTGGATGGCAGGACGGCTATTCAGCATTTTCGGTTGGATACACGCAGATCCTGGCCGTCAAAAGATATATCGCCAACCAGAAAGAACATCACAAACAGAAATTGTTTGAAGATGAAATGCGGACATTCTATAAAAAATACGATATGGAATTTGATGAGCGGTATGTTTGGGATTAGATCGCGAATTCGTCCCTTTCAGGGAGACAAAAAATTAATGCGTCCCAACGCCGGGATTCTCCCGACGCTATTGAATCTGTCCCTTTCAGGGACTCTTGGAAGAACAATATGAAGATCGAACTAAAAGAAATAACTATCCGCGAACTTGTGAAAGGTTATTCCGATGACAAAGACGACGGAGTTGTCGGCTATGACGGGAAACTCGACATTCGCCCGCCGTATCAGCGCGAGTTTGTTTATAAGGACAAGCAGCGTGACGCCGTCATTAACTCGATACAACATGAGTTTCCGCTGAACGTAATGTATTGGTCTGTTCTGCCCGACGGTAAATTTGAGATGATCGACGGCCAGCAGCGCACCATCTCGATCTGCCAATACGTGACCGGCGATTTTTCTTTCAATAAGCTTTACTTTCACAACCTACAGGACGACCAGCAAGCTCAAATTCTCGATTACAAGCTGATGGTCTATCAATGCACTGGCACGGACAGCGAAAAACTTGAGTGGTTCAAGATCATCAACATCGCGGGCGAGAAACTTTTCGATCAGGAACTCCGCAATGCAGTGTATTCCGGGCCTTGGGTGACAGATGCGAAAAGATATTTCAGCAGACACGGCTCCGCAGCCTACGGACTTGCGGGCGATTACCTGAACGGCAGTGCGATTCGACAGGATTATCTCGAAACGGCGATAGATTGGATAAGCGACGGTAATATCGAGGACTATATGTCCAAGCACAGCCAAGACCCGAACGCTGTTGCTCTGTGGAATTACTTTCAATCCGTCATCAGTTGGGTCAAGGCGACGTTTCCAAACTATCGCAAGGAAATGAAAGGCATAGCTTGGGGAACGCTTTATAACAAATACAAAGACGAACTCTACGATGCAAAGATTCTTGAGGCTCGCATCCTAGAACTCATCGAAGATGATGAGGTTCAAAACCACAAAGGCATCTACCCTTACATTCTCACGGGCGACGAAAAGCATCTGAACCTTCGCCAATTTGACGACAAAACAAAACGTCGCGTTTACGAGCGTCAAAAAGGGCTTTGCAATATGTGCAAAAAGCCGTTCGACATCAGCGAAATGGAAGCCGACCACATCGACCCATGGCATTCCGGCGGAAAGACCGTCGAAACAAACTGCCAAATGCTCTGCAAACCCGATAACCGAAGAAAGTCCGGTAACTAAATATTATGAAACACGAGGATTTTTCTATCGGCCTTGAATTTTATACGACGACGGGGAAGTGGCGTTGTACAGATGTAGGCACTCGAACTATTGCTGCTATTCGAATCGATCAAGTTACTGTGGTTTCTTATAATAATGAGACAAAAGAACGCTCTGAACGAATAGTTACGGACGATCCGTCGTGGTTCAACGGCTCGCCGTATGCCGTTGCAGAATCTGTTTTTGATGAGCACGGCTTCGGTGGCTGTAGCCGCGAACAAAATGATTTTGTAAACTTCCGATATGCTGATTGATTCCCATTGTCATATTGACGGCGAGGCGTTTGACGAGGATCGGGATGAGGTTGTGTGTTGACCTCGATATTGGAAGCAGATCGTTTAAACCGAAGCGGAATGAGTCAAGAATCTGAAAAATCTATAAAAGATAAGGGCGAGATGATTCTGTATGAGTCGGAAAATGGCGACGTTCGGCTTGACGTACGACTTGAAAACGATACTCTTTGGCTTACACAGGCGGCCTTGGCCGAATTGTTCCAAACAACCCAACAGAACATAAGTCTTCATATTCAAAATATTTACGAGGAAGGTGAGCTTGAAACCGATGCAACATACAAGGAATTCTTGTTAGTTCGACAAGAAGGCAATCGTAAGGTAAATCGTAGTGTAGGACATTACAATCTTGATCTGATCATCTCCGTAGGTTATCGGGTTAAGAGTCTGATCGCGACGCGGTTTCGCATTTGGGCGACGCAGAGGTTAAGGGAATATATTGTCAAAGGGTTTGTATTGGACGATGAGCGGCTGAAAAACCCTCCCGGAAAAGGCGTCCCCGACTATTTTGACGAAATGCTCGCCAGAATTCGTGATATTCGCGCGAGTGAGAAACGGGCATATCTTCGAGTGAAAGAGATATTTGCGATGGCAGCCGATTACGCCCTGAGCGACAAAGATACTTCAAAATTCTTCAGCGTGATCCAAAATAAACTGCATTATGCCGCAACCGGCAAAACTGCCGCCGAAATAATACGTTCGCGTGCGAACCATGAACTTCAGAATATGGGCCTTACGTCATGGAAAGCGGACGAGGTGCGCAAAACCGATGTCACTATCGCAAAGAATTATTTGGACGAGACGGAGATCGATGAATTGAACCGTATCGTTACAATGTGGCTTGATTTTGCGGAAGATCAGGCAAGGAACAGAAAGCAGGTCTTTATGGCTAATTGGGAAGAGCGCCTTAATGCTTTTCTTAAATTCAACGAGCGCCGCGTTCTTGACAATGCCGGTTCGATCAGCAAAGAGGATGCTGATGAATTTGCAAAACACGAATATGAAAAATTTGCCAAGGTTCGGCGGGATCATAAGGAACAACTCGGGGAGCGTGAATATTTTGCACTCTTGGAAGAAGCGGCAAAAAGAACGAAACGGAAATGAATTTGTTAATCGATTCCCATTGTCATATTGACGGCGAGGCGTTTGACGAGGATCGCGACGAGGTTGTGCGTCGTGCGAGGGAAGCGGGCGTTGCGGCGATGCTGAATGTCGGGACTGGCGATCCGCATTCGGACGACTTTCGTCGGGCGGTGGCGGTTGCGGAGAAGTACGACGGCGTATATGCGTCGGTAGGCGTGCATCCGCACGATGCGAAACTTTACGATGACAAAGCGGAAGCACATCTGATCGACTTGGCGAAGTCGGAAAAGGTCATCGCGTGGGGCGAGATCGGGCTTGACTACTATTACGACCACAGCCCGCGTGATGTCCAAAGGGAAGTTTTTATTCGGCAGATACGCACTGCAAAGGCTCTCAGGTTGCCGGTGATAATTCACAGCCGCGATGCTAATGACGATACTGTCGAGATATTGACCGAGGAATTCGGGCCGAGCGGAGACACTTCCGTCCGCATGAGTGCGAAGCACGAAAGCAATCTCGCCGGAGGAACCGGCGATGCGGATGAGGGCGCCCGCGTTCCCGGGATCCTGCATTGCTTTGGCGGCACACCTGAGATGGCAAAGGCTCTGATGGACGTCGGATTCTTCATTTCGTTTGCAGGTAATGTCACTTTCAAAAAGGCCGATAATTTGCGTGATGCGGCTCGAGCCGTCCCGCTCGATAGACTATTGGTCGAGACGGATTGTCCATTTTTGACACCTGTTCCGTTTCGCGGCAAGCGTAACGAACCGAGTTACGTCGTCAACACAGCTCGTTTTCTTGCCGAATTTTATGGCGTGGAATTCGATCAAATTGCACAACAGACGACACGGAATTTTCTTGATCTATTTAAACTTGAACTCACCGCAGAGACGCAGTGGCGCTAAGCGGACTCTCAGCATCATTTACGAACGGTCGCAGCATTCTTTTGGTTTTCAAACTCTGCGTCTTAACGTCTCTGCGGTAAAATATTTTTTATGGCAAAAGAAAATTCATTTGATATCGTTTCCAAGACAGATTACGCCGAGGTCACCAACGCTCTTAATCAGACCGAAAAAGAGATCTCGCAGCGTTTCGATTTTAAGGGCAGCAAGGCAAAGGCGGAGCTTCAGGCAAAGGATCTGATGCTGTCCGCCGAGGATGATACCCGCCTGAGAAATATGAACGATATTCTCCAGAGCAAACTCGTCAAACGGGGCATTTCGCTAAAGGCACTTGATTATCAAAAGATCGAACCTGCCGCCGGCGGTACCGTTCGTCAACTCGTCAAGGTCCAACAGGGCATTCCGACCGACAAGGCAAAGGAGGTCGTCAAATTCATCAAAGACGGCAAATACAAGGTTCAGGCATCGATCCAGGGCGAGACCGTACGCGTTTCGAGCAAAGACCGCGATACCCTGCAAGAGGTCATCGCCGCATTAAAAGCTAAGGATTTTGGTATCGATATGCAGTTCGATAATTACCGATAGGTAAGGGGAACCGCGAAATACGCTAAATATCCGAAAATGAAAGGATGATCTCTCAAACATCTCAGCGACTGAAAAGAGCATAGCAATAGAGAGATATTTAGTTAATTTAGGATATTTCGCATATTCAGCGATCTGATAACAGCAAATGCAAAAGTTTGCCACAGTAAGAAAAGAGGTGATGCCGGGGACGTCGGCTAAGAGGATATTTGATCTGATCCGCGGCGAGATGTCGGCGGTCGAGGTCGAGTTCGAGCGTCAGGTCAACTCTAATATCCAGGTCGTCAAATATCTTGGCGATTATCTTCGGGCGTCAGGCGGCAAGCGGCTGAGGCCCGCTCTTTTGATACTTACCAATTATGCGGTGTCGGATGGCCTTTCGCAGGATAATGTCATTAGGCTTGCGACCGTGATGGAGATGCTGCATACGGCGACACTTGTTCACGATGACATAATCGACAACGCAGATGTGAGGCGTAACCGTCCGTCAATAAATGCCAGATACGGCAATCAGAGTGCCGTTCTGATGGGCGATTGGCTGTATATGTCGGCATTTGAGACCGCATTGCAGGAGCGTTCGCTCGAAATATTGGACATTTTGACCCGATTGACCCGCGAAATGACCGAGGGCGAACTGATCCAAATGACGATGATCGGCCGTCAGGACATATCTGAATCAGAGTATTTTGACATTCTGAGGCGAAAGACGGCGTATCTTTTTTCGGCATGCTGTGAGATCGGTGCGATCCTTGCGGGTGCCGATGACGAGGTGCGAGAGGCGATGCGAAACTATGGCCTCGATCTCGGCATCGCGTTTCAGCTTGCCGACGATCTCTTAGACCTTACCGCTGATGATGAGAGCCTCGGTAAGGCCGCCGGAGCTGACCTGCTCGAAGGGAAATTGACCTTACCGCTTATATATTTGCTTAACAAAGATAACTCGCTAGTTTCAGAATTTGAGCGAATAATGCTTACCGGAAATTACGACGATTTTTCACGCGCAGCCCTAATTGACAGGCTTTTCTCATACGGGATCGTCGAAGAGATACGGGCACGAGCTTTAGCGCATACTCAGGCAGCAAAAAAAAGTCTTGATGTTTTAAGCAAAAACAAGTATCGTCTTGCATTGGAAGAGATTCCTCAATTTGTAATACAACGCAGTAATTAACACCGGACATTTAACGGTGATCCTGAAGAAACAGTCTTTTAATTTTCAATTCTGAAAGATACGGCCATTTACGGTACTGCGGATGTAGGTAGATACAATTGTCTCAATATGTTAGACGAAAACCTTATAGCAACACTCGAACAAAGTCTCAGGCAGACACGAAATGCTCAAAATCGCCTTATGGGCCGGCTTCGTGAGGCCGAGGCCGAGGTCGAACTGCTTAGACAAGAGATAACCGCTCTCGAGAACAGCGCTTCGCAGACAGAACAGGCGATAGACAGCCTTTTGGTCACGATGCGTTCAGGTTCGCGTGGTCGTTCGCTCGGCCGTACTGTCCAGATATCTGACGATCACGGTTCGGTCTCCTCAAAACGCATCAGCTCCGGTTCGATAGAGAATGCAGTGGTATATTCGCCGCGTCCGTCAAATCTGAGCTATATTAGCCAGCATCGCAGCGTTCCGACCATCTCGCCTAATATGGAGCCGTTGTCTAACCGCTTCAGCGACCGTACTATCACACAGGCATGTACGATGCTGCTTCGCGAATCAGGCCGCCCGCTGCACGTCAACGAACTTTACAATATGCTTATCTCGGGCGGTATGAAATTCAAGGGAAATAACCCGACGATCTCGATCGCTGTCTCGCTAACCCGCAACCGCCGTTTTCGCAAGGTCGATCCCGGTACATTCGATCTGATAATGAGAGAGGCGTCCAATACCGGAACGTAATACCTGTCATTGACGGAAAATAGCTAATTAATGACCCCGCACGGTGATGCCGCTGCGGGGTTTCTTATTTGCAAAATCCGGCGATTAAAGTTACTAATATTGTGTTTAACTAATTTTACAATTAAAGCGGAGAGATCCTGTATCCAGGGAATCGAATATGAGAGTAATTTCAGCTTTGAGTGCGATAGTTGCCGTCATCGCTTTGGGTGCGGCGGTACAGGCGCAAAAAATAACGCTGCGGTCGCAACTCACGCCAAACTGCACATCATCTGTCAATCGGGCAAATTTTGCTGACCTGTTCGCCGAGGGAAATGTCGCGGTGCTGGGAACATACGGCTGTAAGGGCGCGTTCATTTTTGATATATCAAACCCTGAGTCGCCTGTTCTTGCATCGTGGTACAATCCGTCACCAAATCAGCAGTTTCTCGAGGCGATCGTAGTCAACGGACGAGGTTACTTCGGCAGCGGAACGGGCGGCGGCGTACATATCGTCGATCTGCATGATCCGTATCACCCTGTCCTGCTGGGCACCGTAGATTCGTCACACGGCGGCGGCCATAATTTGATCCATGAGATGATGGTCGTACCGCAGGGCAAATCGACATATTTGATCGAGAATTACAACAGCACGGCTATGCTGCCTGTAAAGATCATCGATGTAACTAACCCCGCAAGCCCGGTCTTTAGATCGCAGTTCACGTCTGCGAGCGGCGGCTGGATACACGCAATGCACATTCGCGGCAATCGTATGTACACATCCGAGTACACCGGATCTAATGTCGAGATATATGACATTTCAAATCTCGGCAGCGGCACGCCGCCCGTAAAACTCGGCACGATCGCAAGCAACACGACCAATCACAGTTCGTGGACGAGCGAGGACGGCAAATATCTGTATTCGTGCCGTGAGACCTATGACGGTGATCTAAGGATCTACGACGTACAGGATCCTGCACATCCATTCCTCGTGCGCAGCTATAAGACGAGCGAACTGAATCTGAATGCGATCTGTCCGCATAATCCGGTCGTGATGGGCAACAAGCTGTATATCTCGTGGTATCAGGCGGGGCTGCAGGTTTTTGACATCTCAAACCCTGTCGATCCTAAGCCGATCGCGCAATATGATACATACCCGATCAACTTTGCTCCGACCGACGAACAGATCGCGAGTTCTAACGATCGCGGCCAGCCGTGGGACACCTATTGCGGAGCTAACCTACAGAGTGCCGTTCTGCCTAGTTCGTATGACGGCAATTGGGCGGTATATCCTTTCTTAGGAACCGACAAGATCGTCGTCGGCGATCTTGTTAACGGCCTTATACTTCTCGACGCGTCGCACGTTGACGAGATCGCAAAGAACCGCGTTTCTGATTTTGACGGTGATAAAAAGACCGACCTGGCGTATTATTCGCCGGCGAACGGTGTTTGGACATACGAGGGCAGCGGCACGTCGAGCCAATCTCAGGTTCAATTCGGACTTGCCGGCGATATCATTCAATCCGGCGATTTTGACGGTGACGGCAAGACCGATCAGGCTGTCTTTCGCCCATCGAACGGCACATGGTATCTGAATCGCAGTTCCGCCGGATTTGGAGCAGTGCAGTTCGGTATGTCGAGTGATGTACCTGTCGTCGGGGACTTTGACGCCGACGGTAAGACCGATATCGCGGTCTGGCGGCCTTCTAACGGTGTCTGGTATATCCAGCAGAGCACGCTTGGTTTCAAGGCACTGCAATGGGGAACGAACGGCGACAGTGTGATGACAGGCGACTATGACCATGACGGCAAATCTGACCTCGTTGCATGGCGTCCGTCTAACGGGGTCTGGTATGTGCTGCAAAGCACGACGACGACACCGTTATTTACTCAATTCGGACAGGCGGGAGACAAGCCCGTATTCGCCGATTTTGACGGCAACGGAGCTACCGATTACGCAGTTTACCGTCCATCGACGGGCGCCTGGTTCACACTCGATCCGGTGACGAGAAACTTTAAAGCATATAATTTCGGCATCTCTGAGGACATTCCTGTTCCGGCTGATTATGACGGCGACGGCAGATCGGATATTGCGGTCTATCGCCCGAGTCAGGGAACTTGGTATATGATAAATTCGTCAGATAATTCATTCTATGCTCGTGCATACGGACAGGCGGGCGACCGTCCTGTGCCTTCATCGGTCAATCCGTAGAGCATATTGATCTTGCGGAAACAAAAAGGGCGGTTTCGGTTCGAGGCCGCCATTTTTTTTGATAACGGTAATTTCAGATATCTCAGTTCTTAAAGGAACGTCAATATGAAGCTAAGACTGACTATCAACGACGGAACCCTTGCGGGAAAGGCGTTCGAACTCGAAAATGGCTTTTTATCGGTCGGCCGTGCGGACTCTTGCTCAGTACGGCTCGATCCGCTGACCGAAAGGATCGCCTCAAAACAGCACGCATTTATCGAACGCAAGCCTGACGGTTTTTATGTCTCGGACAATCAGAGCACCAACGGCACACTTGTCAACGGTGAGATCGTTACGACACGACGGCTCGGGTCGGGCGATCAGGTGCAGTTCGGCAGAAACGGCGTGATCGCGTATATCAATATATCGGGCGATGAGGCGGAACCTATTCCACGCGAAGAGTTTCGTGAGCAGCAGGTTCAAAATTTTAACAGCCTTGCCCAGCAGCAGCCTCAGAGCGTACAGACATCACTCGTAAATTTTGGCCTTAACGGAGCGGCGGCCGTTAAACCCGAACCGGCAAGTTCAGGCAGCGGTAAGATCATCGGCATCGTAGCCACGGTCGGTGTGATCGTGGTGCTTGCGATACTTGTTATGCTTTTGATGTTCGGTATGATCGGACTAGGGCCGGCGATCGTGGCGAGTATCGTTGCGTTCGTGCCGATGTTCTTTTACATCATTCCGTTCCTGTGGCTCGATCGTTACGATCCCGAACCAAGTTGGCTGCTTGCCCTCGCTTTTTCGTGGGGAGCACTGGTCTCGGTGATCGCCGCCCTGATAATCAATACAATATTCGGCGCCGCGGTCAGCATCGCGATATCACCGAACGTAGGCGATGCCGCAGGTGCCGTCATATCCGCGCCTTTTGTCGAAGAGGGAGCGAAAGGGCTGGGCCTGATCGTGGTACTCGTATTCTTTAGAAAATATTTCGATGATGTGCTCGACGGCATTGTCTTTGCGGGTGTGATCGCTCTGGGCTTTTCGACGGTCGAGAATGTCCTTTATTACGGCCGTGCTTTGGGTGCGGGCGGGTTTGGAGCGTTAGCGGTGACCTTTGTCATGCGCGGCATTATGTCGCCGTTCTGTCATGCGACATTTACGTCGATGACGGGCATCGGCTGCGGCATTTCGAGAGAGTCGCATAACAAGATCATCCGCGTAATAGCTCCGATCGTCGGGTATTTCTTTGCCGTCGGCCTGCATATGTTCTGGAACGGAATGGCGGTCATCGGCGGCGAAAAGGCATTTCTCACGGGCTATTTCATCGCTGAGATACCTTTCTTTTTGATCTTTGTGGTGTTTACGCTTTTTATTATGCGTCGTCAGAACAAGATCCTTAAAGAGATGCTTGCGATCGATGTCGCACTCGGCCTGATCCCGCCGGAACTCGAATCGAAAGCAACATCGGCTTTTCGCAGTTTTGGCTGGCTGGTCAGCGGTATCTTTGAAGGCAAGTTCGGTGCGCGAAGCAAATATCTGCGTGCCGTCGGCAAACTTGGTTTAAGTTACTGGCACATACAGCGTGCAACCAAAGCGCATGGACAGACAGCGAGCTTTCAGCAAAATCCGATCTTGAGAGAAGAGGTCTTAAAATGGAGAGACGCGGTGTAATATTATTAGCTGCAAAAGAGGAAAGGCTGTTCGAAAAATATCTCGAACAGCCTTTCTGTTAATGGTAGGCCGAGCAGGGATCGAACCTGCGACCCACGGATTAAGAGACGGTGGATGAGGGGCTGTTGATGGGACGGTAACATCAATGATCACACCGGTTACAGGCAATATTTAAAATAGGTGTGAACACATTCACGGAACAGGCAGAGGACAAAATATGCCCTAATTCAGCCTAAAATGCCGTTTTAATGGGGTCTATTCGCATGGGGTTTGCTGTCAAGATCGAGAGCCTTTAATTTGCCGTCCATTATCTGGTTAACTGTCGTGATAGTTTCTTTAATGGTCGGCAACGCGAGCTTAAATCGGGATGATCCTGACTCGATATAAGCCGGATCGTGAGAGGTTAAATACTTACCGTACTCATCAAATGCGGACGTGTGCATCTGGTGAATGTCTTTGATCTTCATTCCGACGACCTCGTATCCTTTTGGCGGTTTAGTTTTGGAGTATGATCCAAAATATGCCGCCGATTCAGTTGTTGATACTCGTCCAAGTTCGGTTTGTATCTCTGTGAGCGTCGAACTGCCGTTGGACAAGCCGGCCATTACAACCGCAAACTTCTCATCACCGTCGCGGAGACGGGTTAGGTATGCGAAAGCACCGCTGAGGTACTGACACTCATTCGCGGGCAGTTTACAGTCCGGTTGTGGGCTAGTGTTGGCGTTCGATGCGGTGTTGGTTGGGTGTTGACTTTGTTTGTCGGCGGCAGCTCCTATGAGGATAAATATGGCTGCGATTACGATCAACACGACCGTCACGATACCGACCGCAAAAAATACTGGGTTGTCAGCGATCTTGTCGCCAAGCGTTTCAGTGCCCGTCTCTCGGCGGTATTCGCGTGCCGCCTCGTTGGCTTGGGCTTCGGCGGCGAGGCGTGATGCCCGTTGCGGGTCTGCGAGATCGGCGGTGTAATTGCTGTAACCGCAGAATGCGCATCGCCACGTCGGTGTGTGCGATATGGCGATAGCGATCCAGACGGGCAACCAAAGGCCGCAGAGAAAAACGCTCGCAAGGATGTGCGGCGTATGGTTCATCGGCGTGCTCTGAAAGAGCCGCATCTGGTTGCACTGTGGACAGTAAAAACTTGCTTGATCCATGAAAGCGGGGACTGAACTGTAAATTCTATCTATGAACCGCCATGTGACCGCGAACTACACCCAGGACTCGGAATGAGTCCTGATGGGTGACACGGCGGGGTGTGTATTCGGCATTTTTCGACACGAGATAGAGACCTCGCGTCGATTGTTGAAATATCTTAACACAGGTTAGTCCGTTGATGACCGATGCGACGTATTGGCCGTTACGCGGTTCGGCCCATGTATCGACGATGATGAGATAGCCCGGGCGGATATCGGGCGAAGCTGAGTCACCGGTGACCTCGTACATCATAAATCCCTCACGACCGCCGGTAATGAACTCGTTAAGGTCGAGGTCTCGGTAATCTTCGCCGATCTCGATGCCGGCACCGGCGGAAATCGGCGAAAGTGAATAGGGAATGGTGCGGGCGGATCGTGGTTTGAGTGCGTATTGCTGCATTATCGTGCTCTCCTTTTAGCTTCTGCGTATGATTCGTCTATTTTAGCGGGCATTTTCTTTTTTGATCTGGTCGCAAGCGGCATTCCTGTTTCGCTGGCTAGGCGACGCTTGATCTCCTCACGTTCATTGTACTCATCTGACGGCCCAATACGGGCAACGACCGGTACGAGTTTTGGCTCGCCTCGAAAAAGATGCGGATAAAGGCTCTTTTCCTCGTTGATGGCTTTTTTCAAAAGCGTGCTGACGAGGGCAGAAACCGTTAGCTCGCGTGAGTCGGCAACGATCTTCGCCTCGGCCTTCAATTCGGGCGTAATCCTGATTTGTAACCAGTCCTCTTTCTTCTTAGGTGTCGTCACTGCATTGTTCATACGCTTCTTCAAAAACTAATTCAAAACTTTTTTCACGATAGGTGTTGACAATGTCACTACACGTGGTTTATGATTATTTCCACGTTGTCACTACAACGTCACAACCATCATGAAACAGGAAATTTTACAGATCAGGATCAGCGACAACGAGAAAAAGGAGATCTATGAAGTTGTCACCAGAATGGCTGACAAAGATCTCACGGTCTCGCGATTCATCCGTGAGGCGATCAGGGAAAAGATCGCTGCACTCGATAGCGAACAGAAGCCAAAAACAACATTGGCCGCATAGGCAGGCGATATACCGATCGAGACGTTATGAGATACATCAGCCAAAAATCAGCTATCGCACTGGTCAGGTCTATCACCGGACTCTCGATAGCGACATGCACTGATGCGGTAAAATCGCTGCCCTCTAAACAGGACGGGCAGTTTTACGCTTAACCTTTTCTCTGTTGCGACGGACGCCCGTTTGACTGTATGGCGTTTTAATGAGCCGTTCGAGCGATGCCCGCCATTCATCGATCCGTGCCGATTGCTCTTTTACCAGCGACGCCATTTGAGGGCTAAGTTGCACGGTTCGCCGTGATGTTCGGGTCTTTGGCGGCCCGAACACAAATCCGTCGCCTGTAAATTTTACTGAGCGATTGACCCGCACATATCCGTTTGATACATCCTTCCGTGTCAGACATGTGTACTCTGACGGACGCAGTCCTGTATCGAGTGCGAACGCGAGAATATGATATACAGGGTTGTTGACGCACGTTGTTATAAATCGCCGGGCCTCGACCTCATCAAACACCTCAACGTCCTTTTTAGCCGCCATCGGGAGGATCACGCCCTTGCACGGGTTGGACGAGCATAGTTGCCACCGGATCGCCTGATTGAATACCATCGAGAGAAAGGTGTTGAGTTTGCGGAGCATCACGGGCGATGCGTTCAGTGAACCGTAGAACTGTTGAACATCAAACGGCGTGACGGAGTCCGATCGTGCGAATTGGGTATTTTTGACGTAGAAATCGAACAACCATTGATAGTCATCGAGCGTGCGGGCCGACACCGCACCTCGTTTTGCGGCGAGGACGCTTAACGCCATCGATTCGACGGACGATGATGGAGCCGGGGCGAGGCCGTTGTACTCTCGCTTGATCTGTTCGGCGATGTCGGCGGCTCGTGTCGCGGTTTCGGGGATGCATCGACGGGAGTACTGTTTAGTGGTAGATTTGCCGTCGGCTCCTTTTTGCGAAAATGTCAGGCGAACGTGCCATGCTCCGCGTTTGACAATGACGTATTTCGGCAAGTGTTGAGGCTTTTTTTTCATTGGAACAAAAATGTGAACAGTTTAGAGACCGATTATGAGCGATTTTGAGCGATTTTTATCAAAAAAATGCGGATACGCACGAGCGGCTTTTGAGCCATCTACCTCACGCGGATCCGCTGTATCACCCAATTTTATTGGGCTTTCTGTTAATGGTAGGCCGAGCAGGGATCGAACCTGCGACCCACGGATTAAGAGTCCGTTGCTCTACCGACTGAGCTATCGACCCAAAAACAGAACGTAGTATAGCAAACGAAATTCATTTGTCCAATTGCTACAATTTTTTAGTGCGAGGCACGTTCTACATTTGGAGAAAAGCTTTAGAGCATACAAGATAGTTTATAGATGCGTGAGTGTCCTAAATGTGAAAAGTGTTATCCCGACGAGGTGTCAAAATGCCCGGCGGATGATTCGCCGACAAAGATCTCACTTCCGGGAGGTCAGCTTTTGTCCGACCGATACTTGTTGGAGAGCCGCCTCGGGCGCGGAGCGATGGGACAGGTCTATCTTGCAAAGGACCGAAAATTTGATGCCCGTCGTGTCGCGATAAAAACGGTCCGTCAGGATATCTTAAGCAGCGAGGATCTGCAAGAGGGCGAGGCTATCGCCCGTTTCGGCCGCGAAGCGCAGGCTGCGGCGTCGATACAGCATCCTAACACCGTCAGCGTAACCGACTTTGGCGAGACAAAGGACGGCGTCTTTTACCTCGTTATGGAATATGTCGAGGGCGAGACGCTGCACAGGCTGTTAAGACGTGAGGGCACTCTGCCGATCAAACGTGCGGTCAACCTGCTTCGTCAGATCGCCGACGGCGTCGATGCCGCGCACGAACTCGGTATTTTGCATCGCGATCTTAAGCCCGCAAATATCTTTATAATGCAAAAGGGCAAAGGCGACGGCTTTATCAAGGTCGGCGATTTTGGTCTTGCAAAGATAGTAAATCAGACCGTCACCGATGCGTCATCAAATGCTACGCCTTCGTCACGAGGCATCATCGGCACGCCTGAGTTCATGGCGCCTGAGCAGATGCAGCCTGAAATGGGCGTCGATAAGCGTGCCGATCTCTATGCGCTCGGCACTATCGCGTATCTGATGCTGGGCGGCAAGACTCCATTCACGGGCGACCTTATGCAGCTCGTTATGCAGAAGATAATGCACGAGCCGCCGCCGCTCTCGTCGATACGCACTGACGTTCCGGGCGATGTCGAACGGGTGATAATGAATTCGCTCGCGACCGACCCAAATAAGCGGCCGGCATCTGTTTCAGAATGGATCGATGCACTCGAGACCGCTGCTTCCGATGTCGAGGAAAACAAAAGGTCAGGCGGCCATCGTCTTGTCATTCTCGCACCGGTAAATGCTGAGGTCTATGTCGATGACGAGCGCCGTGCCAGCGTCGGCAGTTCGGGACGCGTTGTGTTGAGCGATGTCCCGCCGGGCCGGCACATCCTGCGGGTCTCAAAGACAGGAGAAAAGGACGATGAGCGTGTCATCGAGATACGCAGCGGTGCAAATGAGCAGGTCATACAGGCGCAGTTGAGGCAGATCGGCGATCATGGAAGTCATCCGTCATCGTCTCAAGGCCTGAGTTCGAGCGGAGCTCCGCCGTCGAGTCTGATGCCGGGCATTGTTGCCTGTACCAAATGCAATGCTAGATATGCCGAGGGCGTAAGATTTTGCGGCCGATGCGGCGGCGGCACGTTCGTATTGGTCAGTGCGGGCGAGGTCGGCAACACATTTCCATGCCCTGGATGTGCCTCGCCGCTGCCTATGAATTCGAGATTTTGCGGCCGCTGCGGGCTGAGTATGACCCGCGATCAGCAGCCGCGATCAACATCGAATATGCCAGTAGGGTTTGTAACTCAACAGCAGACGCCGCCGCCGCAGGCAGAAAGGCTTTGCCGAAGATGCGGCGGCGCGTATCCGGCACACATAAAATTTTGCGGCCGCTGCGGGCTTACGCTTTGATCTTGAAATAAATCCTCTTTGTTTGTATCGCACTTATCGAGATTTGTGCGTATAATATCGGCATAAATCTTTATCTAATGATCCAGGAGACTTGAATGAAGATCTGCCCCAAGTGTCAGAAGACATACAGCGACGATAACCTCAATTTTTGCCTCGAGGATGGTACTGTCCTACAACAGGCACAATCAAACCCGATGCCTGAGACGGTGCTGCTCAATCAGCCTCGTGTTACAAATCAGCCTCCGATGGGCGGCCAACAGGGCGGATGGCAGACAGGGCAGCCGCAGCAGCCTTTTCCGATGCAGCCGCCGAAAAAGTCCTCGAAGACCTGGATATGGGTTGTCGGTATTTTGGCCTTGGTCGTGCTGTTTTGCGGCGGCGGCCTTGTCGGCCTCCTGATCTGGGCCGGTAATCAGCCTGACATCGTTTCCAATACATCGACATCGCCGACGCCGAGCAAGAGCAACTCGCCATTCTCGTCTAAAAGTCCGACGAACGGTTCGCCTAATACGACAAATTCATCGCCGTCAGACCGTAAGAATGTCGAGGATCTAGACCTTGCAACGTGGGTAAACCCGAATTCGACCACGGGAAATACAGATTTTACCGATGGTGAACTTTTTATGTCGTCGCGTATGCCGGGTTATTACTATGCACTTGCCGGCCTCGAAGACCAAAAGAGTGTAAATGCAGATAGCACGGTTACGGTCAGAGCACTTGAGAGCAAGGACACGACATTGGGTTACGGATTGATCTTTCATAGCCAGACACGGCCGCTGCAGCAGGGTTATGCACTGCTGATCGATGCGAAAAAAGGACGTTATCGCATCGTGCACCACACGCCCGGCAAAGAGTCGCCGGTCATTAACTGGACCCGAAGCGACGCGATTATCACGGGCACAGGGCCTAACAAGCTCGAGGTTCGCGATAACTCGGGAAGTATCGATATTTACATTAATGATAAACAGGTGAACACGATCAAGAACGAATTCGGCTACTCTGACGGTGTGATCGGATTATATGCCGGTGATGCGATCAAACTCGCTTTCAGCAAACTGCAGATCAGGCGATAACCTAAATGAAGCAATGCCCGAAGTGCGGTAAAACGTACACCGATCCGCAATTGAATTTTTGCCTCGACGACGGCGAGCTTTTGCTTCAGTCGTCGTCGGGTGCAGATATCGACGATGCACCGCCAACGGTGATGCTCAACGAGTCGCGGGTCACTAACCCCGCCGGTTGGACCGGTCAGGCTCAGCAGACCTACGGCCAGGCTCCGATACCGTATCAGCAGCCGCAGATGTATGTGCCTGCCGGTCAGTTCGGCCCGTCTCAAACGCTTGCGATCGTTTCACTTGTTCTTGGCATTGCCAGCGTCACGATCGGATGGTGCTGTTCGCTGGGCATCATTCTTGGCCCTGCTGCCGGTATTACCGGTTTTATAGCAATGTCGCAGGCTAATAAGGATCCTCAGCATCACGGCGGAAAAGGGCTTGCTATCGGCGGTATCGTCACCGGGATCATTGCGACAATTGGTTGTGCGATCCTATTACTTTTCGGTATGTTGTCCGGCCTATTAGGCAAGTAATAGGTTAGCGGTTTAAGATAATTAAGGTTGTCTTAGCTGTCTGTTAACAAATGCGAGTCAGTTTAAATGTTATCGCCGGGCCACAATTAGGTCGTACTTTTTCTTTCGATCAGCATGACACGTTCATGATCGGCAGAAGTGAGGATTCGCACTTTTGCCTTCCGCAGGACAGGTTTTTCTCAAGACATCACTGCATTGTCGAGATCGCACCGCCGCAGGCTTTCCTTCGCGACCTTGGCTCGACCAACGGTACATTTGTCAACGGACTGCGCGTCGATACCGCGCACCTTAAGAGCGGCGACCGCATACAGGGCGGCGAGACCGTACTTGAGGTGATCGTATCTGCCGAACCGCAGATGTCCGCGATGACCGATCCGGGAGCACGGCTTCAGACGATGCCTTCGCTGGTGACGGTGTCGTGTCTTAATTGCGGCATTCCGTCGCAGGTCGAAGCGTCAGCACCTGAGTCAAAGATGACATTTGTCTGCGACCAGTGCCGCGAAAAGTTAAAGGCAAATCCTCAGCCGATACCCGGCTATCAGATGATCCGGGTTATTGGACAGGGCGGAATGGGGAGCGTGATGCTCGGACGCTCAGAACGCGACGGACGAGCTGTTGCCATCAAGACCCTTTTGCCCGAGGTTGCCGTCAGCGAACAGTCGCTAAAGCGATTTATGCGTGAGATCGAGGTCGCCGCCTCACTCAAACATCCAAATATCGTCGAATATATCGAGCACGGCACGCATAATAATATCGTCTATCTCGTTACCGAATTTATCAACGGAATGGATGCGGGCAAACTTGCAAAACATCGCAACGGGCGTGTCGATTGGCGTGAGACGGTCCAGATCATAGAGCAGACACTTGCGGCACTCGATCATGCGCACTCGCTCGGGTTTGTCCATCGCGATATCAAGGAGCAGAACATTCTCGTCGCGGGTACTTATCCTAACGGAGTTTCAAAACTTGCCGATTTTGGACTGTCAAAGAGTTTTATGCAGACAGGTATGAGCGGCGTAACGATGGTCGGCGATGTCGCCGGCACGATCGCGTACATGCCGCCTGAACAGGTTCGGGATTTTAAGGAAGTAAGGCCGCCGTCAGATATCTACGCAATAGGAATGACCGCATACAGCCTGCTTACCGGTTCGCATCCGCTTGATATAGGTCCAAAAGCCGGGATCGCCGAAACTGTCAAGGCTATTTTCGAAAAGCCCATCATCCCTATAGATCAGCGTGTA
>Ga0153956_1001521_pt1 | contig 19983 bp, 17 predicted proteins | sample TSFL040MetaG_FD_104704 | JGI IMG/M metagenome (GOLD analysis project Ga0153956, IMG submission 104704) | Attine ant fungus gardens microbial communities from Florida, USA - TSFL040 MetaG | ecosystem: Host-associated > Fungi > Mycelium > Unclassified | place: USA: Florida, Wekiwa Springs...
CGGATTGTGCTTTGACATCACCCTCGTGATCGCTGCCGTCAACGTCGTCTTTCCATGGTCAACGTGCCCGATCGTCCCTATATTTACGTGCGGCTTACTCCGGTCGAATTTCTCTTTACTCATCTTCTCTCCTGGTTTAAGACGTGAATCTTAAATTTGAACTAAAAACTTAGTTGCTCGCCCCCTTGACCTTGGCAATGATCTCCTCTGCAACGTTACGCGGAGCCTCGGAGTATCGTTCGAAGTGCATCGACGATGTTGCACGGCCTTGCGTTGACGAACGAAGGTCAGTCGTATAACCGAACATCTCGGACAGCGGAACGAATGCGGTGACGACCGAAACATTGCCCGGACGGGGCTCCATTTTTTCGATCTGGCCGCGGCGGCGGTTAAGGTCGCCGTTGACCGAACCCATGTATTCCTCAGGTGTTACGACCTCGACCTTCATGATCGGCTCGAGCAGTACAGGCTTTGCCTTTTTAACTGCATCCTGGAATGCGAGTGAACCGGCGATATGGAACGAACGCTCATCAGAGTCAACTTCGTGATATGAACCGAAAACAAGGCTCGCCTTGACGTCAACAAGTTCGTAGCCCGCAAGGAAACCGCGTCGCATAGCATCGCGAATACCCTCTGAGACAGGCTTAATGAACTGACGCGGGATCGCACCGCCGGTGATCTTGTCCTCAAAGACAAATCCCTCGCCCGGAGCCGGTTCGATCTCGAGTTCGACGTGGCCGAACTGGCCGCGGCCGCCCGACTGTTTCTTGAAGACCTCTTTTCCGGGTGCCGGAATAGTGATCGTTTCGCGATAAGCAACCTGCGGCTTACCGACATTAGCCTCAACGCCGAATTCACGCTTCATACGATCGACGATGATCTCAAGGTGAAGTTCGCCCATTCCGGCGATGATTGTCTGGCCGGTCTCATGATCGGTCGAGACCTGGAATGACGGATCTTCCTGAGCGAGGCGGTTAAGAGCGATGCCCATTTTATCCTGATCGGCACGTGTCTTAGGCTCAACCGCAACACGAACGACCGGATCCGGAAACTCCATCGATTCAAGAATGATGTGCTTCCCTTCGTCAGAGATAGTGTCGCCGGTGGTGACATTCTTCATGCCGCCGATCGCGACGATCTCGCCTGCCGATGCCGTTTCGACATCTTCACGCTTATTGGCGTGCATGAGCATCAAACGCCCGACACGCTCTTTTGTATTCTTGATCGTGTTGTACACGTACGAACCCGAGGCGACCGTACCTGAATAGATGCGGACAAAAGCAAGCTGGCCAAGATGTTTGTCGGCCATCAGCTTGAACACAAGGCCTGAAAAAGGCTCTTTCGGGTCAGCCGCGCGAGTCTCAACTTCGTCAGTTCTGGGGTTCGTGCCCTCAACGGCCGGAATGTCGAGCGGCGACGGAAGAAAATCAACGACCGCATCAAGCAGCGTCTGAACGCCCTTATTCTTAAACGCCGAACCCGTAACGACCGGAACGATCTTAAGCTCAAGCGTGCCCTTGCGAAGGGCCTTGCGAAGCTCGTCGGCCGAGATCTCCTCGCCTTCGAGATACTTCATCATAAGATCGTCGTCGAGGCTCGAAACCTGTTCGACGAGCTTTTCACGCCATTCTTTAGCCTTATCGGCAACTTCAGCAGGGATCTCGACAGTCTCGTACTGTGCCCCCTTGCTCTCGTCACTCCACACAAGGCCTTTCATCTCGATCAGATCGACAATGCCTTTGAGCTGATCTTCGAGGCCGATAGGCAGTTGAAGAGCCACCGCATTTGCTCCGAGGCGATCAAGGATCGACTGGAACGAACGCTCGAACGAAGCACCTGCGCGGTCCAGCTTGTTGATAAAGCAGATGCGCGGAACGCCGTATTTATCAGCCTGACGCCAAACCGTCTCAGACTGAGGCTCAACGCCTGCGACGCCGTCAAAAACAGCGACCGCACCGTCAAGAACGCGAAGCGAACGCTCGACCTCCATCGTAAAATCAACGTGGCCCGGCGTATCAATGATGTTGATACGGTGCTCAACGCCGTTACGCTTCCAAAAGCACGTGGTGGCAGCCGAAGTGATCGTGATACCACGCTCCTGCTCCTGCTCCATCCAGTCCATCGTGGCGGTACCTTCGTGAACTTCGCCGATCTTGTGCGAAACACCCGTATAGAAAAGCACACGCTCGGTGGTCGTGGTCTTTCCGGCATCGATGTGTGCCATGATGCCGATGTTTCTATATTTGTCTAAGCTTATCTGTGCCATTATTCGTTGTTAGCTGTTAAATTGTTGATCGTCATCAAAAAACCAGGCGGCAATTAACTATTAACAATTAACTGTTTGTCATTAACTAAAACCTGTAATGGGCGAACGCCTTGTTCGCCTCAGCCATACGGTGGACATCGTCCTTCTTCTTCAACGCTCCGCCGCGGCCGTTGGTCGAATCGAGAAGCTCGCCGACAAGGCGGTCTTCCATTGTTTTTTCGCTGCGTCCGCGTGCGTTCGAAACGATCCAGCGGATAGCGAGCGTATTACGGCGATCACGGCTGACCTCAAGAGGCACCTGATAGGTCGCACCGCCGATACGGCGTGATTTAACCTCAAGCGTTGGGGCAACGATGTCAAGGGCTTTCTTAAAGACCTTGAGCGGCTCTTCGCCAGTCTTTTCGGCCAATTTTTCCATTGCACCGTAAAAGATCTGCTCAGCGGTCGTCTTTTTACCGGCCCACATAAGACCGTTAATGAACTTGGTAACAGCAACGCTGTTATAGATCGGATCCGGAAGAACTTCGCGCCTACCGGCAACTCTACGTCTTGGCATTTCTTATTTCGCTCCCTTTGGACGCTTAGCACCGTACTTCGAACGGGCCTGATTACGATTTGCAACACCCGAGGCATCGAGCGTACCGCGAATAACGTGATAACGGACACCCGGAAGATCCTTTACACGGCCGCCGCGGATGAGCACGATCGAGTGCTCCTGCAGGTTGTGGCCGATACCCGGAATGTAGGTCGTAACCTCGATCTGGTTGGTCAAACGCACACGAGCGACCTTACGAAGAGCCGAGTTAGGCTTTTTCGGGGTCGATGTGTAAACGCGGGTGCAAACGCCGCGTTTTTGCGGGTTCGACTGCAATGCGGGGCTGGCGGTCTTATATTTGACACGCTCACGGCCCTTACGAACTAATTGGTTAATTGTCGGCATATCTCTTTGCTGAGGCCCCGGCGTTAGCAAGGGCGTAACCTTCAACGTTTCGCTTACGCCCTTACTCATGTACGGGCTTCTGCACTAATGGCAAAACTAAAGTCTTACCTGACTCTTGCCGAAATATTTTTCCGGCAGTTAGCTCAAGCAGCATTTAGCTGAATGAATTAATTTAGTTAGTTAACTCCTAAGAATTGTACTTTGCTGTAGCGTGGCAAAAAGACGTGTTATTCAAGCCCGGCGACGTTTGTGCGTCGCCGATTACGCTACAATTCCTGTTTCAATTCTCAAAAATCAGCCTCACATATCAGCATAAGCCAAGCAAGGCAAACGAACCGTTCAAGTCCGAAACTTTAGATACTATGAATTTCGGCAACTTCTGTCAAGTTAACTCAGCGAGTTTTGCCGTAAACATCTTATTTAGTATCAGCCGCCGCAGATCTCGTCGATCGCGTCGGAGTATTTTTCATCGACCACACTGCGCTTGATCTTGAGTGTCGGGGTCATTTCGCCTTTGTCGATCGAGAATTCACGCGGCAGCAGATAAACACGTTTGATGCGTTCGTAATCGCTGAGTTCGCGGGTCAGATCAACGGCATCCTTTTGGACACGCTTAATAATATCAGGATCGGCGGCCAGCTCCTCGCGAGGGCCTTCGAGTTTGTGGCCTGCGGCACGCATATCATCTTTTAGAGCTTCCCAATCGGGCACGATCAATGCCCCGACCTGTTTGCGGCCCGAACCGACAACTACGGCCTGTCCGATCAGCGGGCTTTGTTTCAAAAGGCTTTCGACCTGCAGCGGAGCAATGTACTTGCCGTTAGACAGTTTAAAAAGATCCTTGATGCGGTCTGTAATATAAAAATGTCCGTCCTCATCCTTATAACCTACATCGCCGGTGTGATAATAACCCTCGTCATCGAGAGCTTTGGCCGTCGATACCGGATCATTATAGTAGCCGATCATTACGTTTTTGCCTCGGACGAGAACTTCGCCATCCTTTTCGGCGATCTTCATCTCAATGCCTTCGAATGGTGTTCCGATCGAGCCGATCTTGTTATCTTCAGGACGATTTGCACAGGTCACGCAGGCCTCGGTCATTCCGTACCCCTGAAGGATCGGAATACCGGCCGCCCAAAAAGCGTAGCTGAGTTTTTTTGACAAAGGCGCTCCGCCCGAGACAAAGAATCTCAAAGCTCCGCCGACACCGGCACGCCACTTTGAGAAAACAAGCCGATCTGCGACCGCATGCTTTGCCGCAAGCACCGGCGAAACCTTTTTGTGCAGATCCTTGGCCCCCCAATAATCCTGTCCGACCTCCAGCGCCCAATCGAAAAGTCTTGTCTTGTAGCCGCCGGCGGCTTTACCTTTTTTAACGATTTTATGATAGACCTGCTCGAACAGTCTCGGGACGGCGGTCATGATCGTCGGCCGAGCCTCATTCAGATCAGAGCCAAGTTGGTCGAAACTTGCACAGTAATGCACGAACACACCGTTAGAGCAGAGTACGTAAAATACCGTCCGCTCAAAGATATGCGACAAAGGCAGTACGGCAAGGCTGCGGTCGGATGAGCTGATCGGCAGCCCGTTAGAGATCGCGAGCACATTTGAGACAAAGTTCTCGTGCGTCAGCATCACTCCCTTTGGCTCGCCGGTAGTTCCTGATGTGTAAATGATCGTGGCCAGGTCATCACTCTTAAGCTCGGCCAGAGAGCGATCGACGATCTCGGCATGGGCATTTGCTTGTTCCAACCCGGCATTCTCAACATCTGCCAAGGTGATGGCTCGACTTTCCTGCTGAGGCATACCGTCGCTGTCGAAAAAGATGGTCTTTTCAAGCGATTCGACACTTTGAACCGCATGCTCGGCGTGTTTCCAAAGCTTTTTGCCCGAAATGAACAACATTCTTGCTCCGGAATTTTCGAGAATGTGCCTTATCTGATCGACCGCCTGTGTCGTATATATCGGTACATTGACCGCCCTTAAGCTCAAAATAGCCAGATCGACGAACGACCACTCGGGTCGATTCTCCGAAATGATAGCGATGCGATCACCGGCTTTTACGCCAAGGGCAGCAAGCCCGCTCGCGATGCTCCTTATCCGGTCGATCGCGTCGCTGCCCGAGATGGTCCTCCAGCGTCCCTCGGCCTTAAAGGCAAGAGCATTGCCTTTAGCGTTTCGACTGAAAGCCTCAAAACAAAAGTGCGGAATTGTTTGCGGGATCGTGTCAAATCCGATCAGATTAGCGGCGTGATTCATTAAGTAAGATCCGTCGATGTGTTTCGAAATATATGGACGTAATGCAAATTTTCGTCGTTCTTGTTCTGTCCGTCGATCTCTATAAAACCTTTGTTGCGAAGGGCTTCAATGACAACTTCGCGTCGGCGCTCGGCCTCGTGATGTATCTCGATAATCAGATATCTGCAGCCGACGATCAATGAACTTGATGAAAAAGGAAGCACCTCAAATTCGGCTCCCTCGATATCCATTTTACAGATATCTATGCGCTCATTGCCAAACGCGTCAGACACTATCGAATCAAAAGTATGGCCCGCAATACTTATCGACCTGTCAGATCCGTCGGTTCCGGAATATATGTTATCTCCGGCTCCGCCCTTACCTATTGTGATCGAGATCGTACGCTCTGAGCCGCAGACTGCCGCGTTCAAGAGTGTCATATCGCAATCGAAGTTTCGCTCGAGGTTGAACCGCATACGTGAGTAAGTGTGCGGATTCATCTCGATGGCGGCCATTTTTCTAATGTTATATCCTTCGCTTTTGATCAGCAGCGGAAAACCGCCATTGTTCGACCCGAGATCGAGCAAATTTATATTCGGCGGCAGGTCGAGGCCGTCGATAAGTTCGCGGTACATTTCTGTCGCCAGCACCTGTCTGGCTCCATTTGCGTCGCCGTTCGCGTGATCTTCGAGAAACTCGACATTCTTATAACGATAGACATGAACCGATTCTTTCGGAAAAAAAGTACGTGCGGCGATCAGGAACCACCGATTATCGAACCGCATGACCTCGCGGATCCCTCTGATCTTGGTTGTTAAGCTCACAAATTTACAGATGTCTCACTGACCAATATATCAGAACTCGTGCGGACAAGGATAAAGCACAGGGATAAAGCCGTTACAGCAGCATCAGCACGGCTTCGCCTTTAACGGTGATTTCGCCATTCTGGTTGGTGCAGATGGTTTCGAGAGTGATTATACCTTTGTCCTCGCGGATCGCCTTGACCGTACCAGTCGCTGTGATCGTGTCTCCGATAAAGGTCGGTGCGGTAAATCTCATCGTCTGTGAAAGATAAACGATGCGCCGCTCTTTAAATTCAGTACCAAGTATCGCCGAGATAAACGCTCCGCTCAGCATACCGTGTGCTATCCTCTTGCCGAATCGCGTTGACGCCGCAAATTCTTCGTCAAGGTGGATCGGATTATGATCGCCCGACACGTCAGCAAATTTTCTGATAAGTTCGTCAGTTATTTCCCGCGTCGTCGAGAATGTGTCTCCGAGCTTGACGTCGATCTTGTTTGTTTCCATATATTTAAGTGACCTGCTATCGCTTGCCGTTCAGTCTAATTTGAAATTCACTCGGCTGAGTTAGACAATATTTCTGAGATGATAAAGATCGATCAGAGTATTTGCACCAACTATACCGAAGCGACCTCACGCGAATGGATCGAGACAAACGGCATCGGCGGCTACGCATCGGGCACAGTCTCGGGCACGCACACCAGACGATATCACGGACATCTTGTCGCCGCACTTCGCCCGCCGGTCGATCGATATTCGCTGCTGGCAAAATTTGAAGAAAAGGTCATCATCGACGGCATTTCGCACGCTCTCACATCCGATCAATATCCTGACACCGTCGATCCGAAAGGTTATCTAAGCCTGATCGAATTTCGCCTCGATCCTTTTCCTGTCTGGACCTTTGAGATCGACGGTGTAAAGCTCGAAAAATCGCTCTTTATGGTCCACGGCGAAAATACGTCAGTGATCCAATGGCGTGTCACTGACCGGCCGAAAGATGCAGAACTCTCACTCGAACTGCTTCCGCTAATATCGTTTCGAGACCATCATCATCTGCGCGGCGAAGACTGTACATTCGCCGTCGATCGCTCTAACGGCACCAATGCTGTCGAGATCGGGCTGACCGACAGTGCTGCAAAGCTTGTCTTATCAAATAACGCCGTTTCACTCGGTGATACCGGTTATTGGTATCGCGATTTCCAGTACGCGATCGAGTCCGAACGCGGTTTCGACCATTCCGAATCGCTCTATCAGCCCTTTTCTCTCACCTTTGACCTAAAAGATACCGCCGTTGTCATCGCATCGACAATTAAGCGTGACGCAGGCGAGGCCGACGCATTGCAGCAGGCGGAGTTAGAACGCCGTGCAAAGCTGGTCGTCGTCGCCGGAGCCGAGACCGCTTTTAGCCGCGAGCTTGTGCTTGCGGCGGATCAGTTCATTGTAACCCGCGGCGTCGGCAACTCTGTCATTGCGGGCTATCATTGGTTCTCAGACTGGGGACGCGACACGATGATCGCACTATCGGGCCTGACGCTCTCGACCGGCCGCCCCGAGATCGCAAAGAATATTTTGCGCGAATTTTCACTTTACATCTCTGACGGAATGCTGCCGAACCGCTTTCCTGATGAAAGCGAAACGCCCGATTATAATACGGTTGACGCAACGCTCTGGTATTTTGAAGCTATCCGCGATTATGCCGAGCACACGGGCGACACGTCATTTGTCAAAGATGAGCTTTACGACAAACTCGTTGACATCATCGACTGGCACATACACGGCACGCGATATAACATTCGCGTCGAGCCTGACGGCCTGCTCCACGCCGGCGAACAAGGATCGCAGCTGACATGGATGGATGCCAAGGTCGGCGACACCGTCTTTACGCCGCGCATCGGCAAACCTGTCGAGATACAGGCACTCTGGTATAACGCCCTGTGTACGATGTCCGATCTTGCGACCGAATTTGCCGACGCCGCACGAGCAAGGCAATTTGCTGAAATGTCGATCATCGCCCGCGAAAGCTTTAACGGCCAATTTTGGAATATCGCTGAGGAATGTCTCTTTGATGTTGTGGGTGATGACGGCAATGACGCATCTATCAGGCCTAATCAGATCTTTGCCGTCAGCCTGCATCATTCGATGCTCGTATCGGCTCGGGCAAAGCGCATCGTCGATCGTGTTCAGCGTGACCTGCTTACGCCGTTTGGCCTGCGTTCGCTCGCCGCCGATGATCCTCAATACGCGGGTATTTACATCGGCACTCCTTTTCAGAGAGATTCGTCATATCATCAGGGCACTGTATGGGGCTGGCTCATCGGCCCTTTTATCGAGGCATATCGCAAGGTACACTCGACCGGCCGATCTCTCGATAAAGAAGCTCAAAAATTCACTGACGATCTCATACGCGGCTTTCGCGATCATCTCAGCGTCGCAATGCTCGGCCAGGCTGCCGAGATCTTTGACGGCAACGAGCCTCACGCCCCGCGAGGCGCCGCCGCTCAAGCCTGGAGCATCGCCGAACTCCTCCGCGTCAGCTCACCCAATATCATGACCAAAGAGATCTAATACTTTGGCGGCCTGTTCGCATACGCGATCCGGTTCCGAAACGCAGGGTCAGGTCCAGTAGTTGCGGTCGAGCGAACGGTAATTTATGGCTTCGCTTAGGTGAACTGTTTGAATGTCGGTGGATGCGGCAAGGTCGGCGATGGTGCGGGCGACCTTTAGGATACGGTCGTGGGCGCGAGCGGAGAGGCCCTGACGCTGCATTGCTTTTTCGAGGAGTGCTTCGGCATCGGAGTCGATCCGGCAATGATCGCGGATCTGTTTAGGACTCATTGCGGAGTTAGAAAAAACCTTCCCGTCAAAACGCTCAAGCTGTAAATTGCGTGCCGCAACAACACGAGCGCGCACCTCAGCCGACGATTCGCTCGGTTCGACATTCTTACCGCGAAGCTCGTTAAACTTTACCGCCGGGACATCGATATGGATGTCGATGCGATCCATCAGCGGCCCTGAGATCTTGCTGACATAACGCTGTATCTGCGGTCCTGAGCATTTGCACTCTCGTGACGACCCGAAATATCCGCACGGGCACGGATTCATCGACGCGACGAGCGTAAAGTCCGCGGGAAATGTCAGCGATGACGCCGCACGCGAGATCGTGACATTCTTATCCTCCATCGGCTGACGCAGCACCTCGAGGACGCTGCGGTCAAACTCAGGCAGTTCGTCGAGAAATAATACGCCGAGATGTGCGAGCGAGACCTCGCCAGGTTTAGGCACCGAACCGCCGCCGATCAGCCCGGCCTGACTGACCGTGTGATGCGGCGCCTTAAATGGCCGCTCGGTTATCAATCCAGTGCGTCCGGTCAGCCCCGCGACCGAGTGCACCTTTGTTATCTCTAACGCCTCGTCAAACTCAAGCGGCGGCAGGATAGTCGAGAGCCGCTTTGCAAGCATCGTCTTGCCCGATCCCGGCGGGCCGATGAATAGGATGTTGTGGCCGCCGGCACTTGCGATCTCAAGTGCCCGTTTTGCCGTCTGCTGGCCGCGTACTTCTGAGAAATCGACGGCATAATTACCGTGTCCGGCACGCAGTTCGTCAGGGGCGAGAACCATCGGCGAAACAGTCGTCGGACGCCCGGCTTCGATCTCGCGGCATATCGCGGCCGCCGTGCGCAGGTCAGCGACAGGATATACATTCAACCCTCTAACGACCGCTGCCTCGGTCGCATTCTCTTCGGGAACGAGCAGATGCTTGAACCCGTTATCACGAGCCGACAGAGCGATCGACAATGCACCGCGAACGGCTCGCACACGCCCGTCGAGTGACAGTTCGCCGATACTCATCAGTCCATCGACGGGCGAGTTCGTCAGATCGCCGTTCGCACCCAAGATGCCGAGAGCGATCGGCAGGTCAAAACTCGCACCTTCTTTACGAACGTCCGCCGGAGCGAGGTTTACGGTCGCCTTGTCTATCGGAAAAAAGAAGCTGCTGTTCTGTATCGCTGCTCGTATGCGCTCACGCGACTCGCGAACCGCTGTGTCAGGCAGCCCGACGATCAATATCGCGGGCGAAGTATCGTCACCGCCCGCCGGGCGCAGATTGACCTCGATATCAACGATCAGTGCATCGATACCGTAAACGGCCGCAGACTGAGTGCGAAAAACCATATTAAATGAAGAAAACTCTCTGCTGACATATCCGTGTCTATAAATTCATTGAACGTATCCAAGCGGACACTTACTTATAGATCAAGAAAGCAAAACGCTGTCTGCCCTCTGATCTATTCACTCGTTCCTTTTTCGGGCACGTACGCAGATGCCGCACGATAACGGCAGACGGCTCACCTGCCGTTGCTCACTTCTTACTCTTTTTCGATTTTTTGACTGTCGGCGTCGGCCGCGAACCGACGAGCACCTTGAGTTCGTCCATGAACTCGGACACATCGGCAAACTCAAGATAAACCGAAGCAAAGCGAACATACGCGACCTTATCAAGCATCTTGAGGCGGCGCATTATGATCTTTCCGACCTCGGTCGTCGGCAATTCGCGTTCGAGCGAATCCTGCACGTTCTTTTCGACCTCGTCGGCGATCTTTTCGAGCTGAGTTGTCGAGACCGGCCGCTTTTCAGCCGCCTTTAATAGACCGGCGAGCACCTTGTCACGATAAAAATGTTCACGCTTGCCGTCTTTTTTGACGACCATGTACGGTATCTCATCGATACGCTCGTAGGACGTAAAACGGCGGCCGCATTCGAGACACTCGCGGCGGCGGCGGATCGAGTCGCCGTCTTTCGCCTCACGCGAATCGACGACCTTATCTTCAAGATGAGAGCAAAAAGGACACCGCATAGATCACTTTGACTCAGGTTCAAAATCAGGCGAATCGGACTCGATCTCACGCTCGGCATTCTCACTTGAGAGCAGGCTGCGAAAACGTTCGATACTGATGTCGCCTCGAAAGAGATAATATAAACCGAAAATTATCGCGGGGGCAAAATAGACGAGGTGCATCGCGATCGAAACCGCGGCCGCGTCCTCGTGGCGAATGTCGTTCTTGAGAAAGATCAGGCTCGCCGCCGTTGCCGTATGAAACGCTCCTGCAGCACCGCCGGGCGTCGGTGCAAGCGAACTGACCGTCGCAAAGCCCATGATGAACAGCGAATCGCTGAACGTGAACGGCATATCGAACGCCAAAAGTACGAACCACGTCGGCAGAGCGATCGCCAGCCATAACAGGAAAGTCCAAAAACTGACCCAAAATAATTGACGCCAATCACGCAATATCCCGAGTGCCTGTGACAGATGCTCGAGTATGCTTATAAATATCTTTTGCAGCCGCGACGGTATCCAACTGCGCATCGTGACACGGTCGAACCAGCGATTGACGCTCTCGGATCGGCCCTGATAAATGACAAGAACTATAAAACCGGCAACCACGCCGGCAAGTAGCAGCCAGCCCGCGAGCGAGATGAATTCGAACTCCTTTGCCCGCCCTTCCTGCGGTTTAAAAAAGAGCAGATTTATCGCGAAAAAACAGACGAGCGATGCCAGATCGAATATGCGCTCAAGCCCGAGCGTAACCACCGCCGCCGACGGCCGCACTCGCCGATCACGCATCGGCAGCCACATCGGCCTAACGATCTCACCCGCACGCCCGATCAAAAAGATCGCGGCAAAACCGACCGTCGTCGTCGCAAAAAGCTCTCTGAGGCTCGACTCTGTGATCGGTGCCAAGAGCACTTGCCACCGCACCGCACGAAAAAAATATCCGGCGCAGATGATAAAGACCGCCCACCACAGATACCACGGATCTGCCTGACGCAAGCTCTGTGTCACCTCCTGCCAATCGAGATTGCGGCCAAAGTACCAGAATATGGCGGCCGTGATCAGCAACAGAACTATATACTTTATGTATTGACGCAATGCGGTTAATGTTATGCGATAGATTATGGTTTCGAAGCACGGCCTGACGTTTTTGCAGACCTTAAAGACAAAGAAGAACGATACCGTATTTTTGGCGATTTTACTAAATCGCGTCCACACTGTTTATGCCGTATCGTCACTAAATTTATCGTTTAATGGGCCTGATGGCCGTTTTTGTCGGAACTTTTAAGATCACGGCTCGTAAACTCACATTGACAGAGCGAGGTTTCGGGCTTTGTTGTTGATAGCATTTATCAACTAAAGTTATTCGGGGAGAGACTCGATTGGAAGCTGCAAAAGCTATAACCGAAATTAACGGAGCTGAACTCGTCAGGCGTGCACGCTCGGGCGACGGTGCCGCTTGGGAAGAGATCGTGACCGCGTTTTCGCGTCGCATCTTTAACCTCGCGTACCGCTTCACGTCGAGTGCCGAGGCGGCAGAGGATCTGACGCAGGAAGTTTTTATCCGCGTCTATCGATCGCTCGACCAATATGACGCCAAACAGGGCGACCTGCCTAATTGGCTCATGCGTCTTGCACGCAATTTGATAATCGACGATTACCGGCATCGCCAGCGTAATCCGCAAAACTCGATGGCTGACGCCGTCGATGATCATCAGTATCACCTTCGCGCGGTCGGCAACTCGGCCCAACGCGAGATGGAGCGGAAAGAGCTTGCAAGCCAGGTACAGGAAGGGATCGATAAATTACCCGAGGATCTCAGGACATGCGTCATACTTCGCGACATTGAGGAATTGACCTATCAGGAGATCGTCGATGTGCTGAAGATACCCGAGGGAACCGTAAAATCACGCATCAATCGCGGGCGAATTGAGTTGGCAAAGATTTTGAGACGAATGAGAGTAGTGACGATATAAATCATATTGACGGGATCTTTAATGAAACAGGAGCATGACAACATAATCAACTGTTCGGCGTTCGAGGAGCTGCTGACCGATTATCTCGACAAGACGCTTGACGCGGGCCTTAACCAGTCTGTCGCCGAGCATGCTCTGGCGTGTCCGCTCTGTCACTCACTGCTCAACGACGTAAAAGATTCGATGGATGTCTGTCACGCGATGGCGACGCCAAAGATCGCTCTGACAAAACTCGAGGCACGCGTCCTGTCGATGACGACGCCCGAGACCGCTTTGAGCTGTGAGGAATTTGAAGGCTATCTGACCGATTACCTCGACGGATTTTTGCCGGCGGCTGTTTTTCATCGTTGGGAGCGTCATGCCGTCCTTTGCAGCAGCTGTGAGGATCTGCCGGGAATGGTCGTCCGATCTATTGCCGCCTGTTATACATATAAGATGGACGAGCTTGAGATACCCGCAGGCCTGCACGACCGCATCCTTAATTCGACGCTCGGCACGATCGAAGCCGAAATGGCAAAAGCATCGTGGACATCTATCGCAGGCGAATGGATACGCGGGCTTAGATTCCCTTTGCCGCTGCCGCAGCTTGCTCCGGTCGCGATGATGCTGATACTTGCCTTTCTAGTTTTCAGCCAGGGAGCATGGACATCAGACGGGCCGGGCAAAAATGTATATCAAAAGAGTCTCGAACTTGCCGAGAGTACTTATCAGCAATCCGCTGAGGCATGGAACGGCAAGCCCGCAGACGACAGAGAGTCTCTAAAGTCCGAACCCACTTCCGGCACAACGACATACGTGGAGGGCAAGAGCAAATGAACTGTGCCTATCACGTTCATAACGCTGCCGTCACAAGCTGCAACAGTTGCGGCAAACCGCTCTGTCCTGCGTGCGATCACAGGATCAAGGGTTTTCCGTACTGTCAGGACTGTATCGTCCAGGGCGTCGAACTGCTCCGCAGCCAGCCAAATTCTAACTACGCACCGTACGTCACCAAACGCACGTCGCCATTTGTCGCGGCACTGCTCTCAGCTATCTGTCCCGGCCTCGGTGCCGCGTATAACGGACAAACGACAAAGGCACTCGTGCATTTTGCCGTATTCGTAGGGCTTTTTCAGATGGCGGTGCTGACCGCGACGCCGCTTTTCGTTCTAGGGTTTATGGGAATGTGGCTCTTTGCCCTGCTCGACTCATGGCGAACTGCCCAAATGATCCGCTCAGGGGTGACGCCCGACGTTGCCGAGGATATTCTCGTAAAGCGATTTTCGGGCAATCCAAAACTCTGGGGTGTCGTGCTCGCCCTGCTTGGCATCACATTTCTCTTCCAACGCATCTTTAATGTCGGTGTATTTATGCGATTCCTGGTACCGGTGGCACTGATCGGGCTTGGAGCATACATTTTGCGAAGCTATATCTTCCGCTCGAAACCGTCCGCCGGTGATGCGAACGGTTCTTCGGCAATACCGACAGCGAGTTTTGCACTGTCACAACCGCTTTCAGGCAGCGGCAGCTGTTATGACGAAGACCACGATTTTGAGACACGTTCGCGATTCGGCACATGGCGTGACCGCTGAGTATCATATTTTGTGAGGTGAAATTATGCCGCTTTGGTTAGCAATTACAGGTAAGATCGGAATGTTGTTCGCTCTCGTTGCTCTCGTCGTCGTCTTTGTCGAAAAACTCATCGCACTCGTTGCCTTTGTCGCCATCGCTGTTAAAGTGCTGATATTTCTCGCCTTCTTTCTGGTGTTCGGCATTGTCGGCTATCTGGTTTTTCGTGCATGGCAAGATAAACGCCGCTCGGCGTAATGTCATTTAGATTACTGACACACCCCTAAATGTCCATTTTTTAAGGCTTGAGAGGTTGCCTTTCAAGCCTCTATATGTTTTTATTGTTACTTCAATTAAATTTTTTTAATTGAAGATGGTCAGTTACTTCCACATCTGACGAGAGTGAAGCCTTACTCCACATTATCGCTCTTGTCGCCGGTTTCGCGTTAGTCGCTCGCGGCTATTCTTGCGTGATTCCTTGCGTCCGAACCTGTAATGTTCGGTTGCATTAAATCATTTAAAGGAGCTTTACAGCATAATGCAGAAAAACGACAAGTTTTATACTTTTCTATTTAAGCATTCATCTAAGAACAGGATATATATTCGCAAGATCGCGATATCAAAGAGTCGCGTTCATTTTGGTTCGATCGGGTTTTTATTATTAGCCAGTATCTCGCTGCTTGGACTCGGTATTAACGGAATGGTCAATTCCGATGCCCTCGCCGCAAAACTCGACACATCAGATCTCGCAGCTTCGACCGCAGTTTCCCAAAACCAACAACCTCAGCAGAACGACATCAATTATTCACGGCCCGGCGATGCAGCCGACATGACAGCTAATAGCGGCGGCCCTGAGGTCGGCGATGAGAATGACTCTGAGACATCAGAGATCGACCTTGAGGTCAAAGCTGCTGCGGCAGAGCTTACACTCGATAACCGTCCAAATATGTGGCCCCACGAGGGCAAGATCAATAACGAGTTCGGTTTTAGGCGTAATCCGTTCGGCGGACGTGCGTATGAGTTTCATCCCGGCATGGACATCAACGGCGAACGTGGTGAGAATGTACTTGCACCCGCTGGCGGCACTGTCATCAAAGCCGGTTGGACTGGCGGTTACGGTAATATGGTCGAGATCGACCACGGTAACGGACTGACGACCCGCTACGGTCATATGTCTAAGATCGAAGTACAGGTCGGCGACACGATAACCCGCGGCGAACTGATCGGACTGATCGGATCGACGGGACGCTCGACCGGGCCGCACCTTCATTACGAACTACGTCTGCACGATCGGCCGGTCAACCCGAGACACGTACTGCCGACCGAGCCTCTGACAGTTACCAAGAATAATTAACATTTAAAATAAGGTTTAAAAACACTATCAACGGCGGAGTTCATCCGCCGTTATTTTTTTGTCCGCACTCAGCTTCTTGTCGGTACCCGCAATATACGGACACATCGTAACGGTGCCATCAGTATGGCTCCCCGCAATGTCCCTAACCAAAATGTGATATATTAGCTCTCTAATTCGTTCCCGAAAATATACGATTCGACGAGGAAAAATGACTTATATGAAACCGTTTATCAGAGGTTTATTTGCGGCCGGAGCGCTGTCCGTCCTATTAACGACATCAGCTCCGTTCACATTTGCATTTGACGAGGGTATGTATATGCCCGGCCAGATCGCTTCTCTTCCGCTCAAAAAGAAAGGGCTTAAGATCAAACCGGAAGAGATATATTCGCCAAATGGCGGCGGCCTGTCCGAGGCGATCATTCGCCTCAGCATCGGTTGTACGGCCGAGTTCGTCTCACCCGAAGGCCTGATCCTGACCAATCATCATTGCGGATTTGATGCTCTGGTGACGAACTCGACGCCTGACAAAGACCTTGTCGAGACAGGTTTTAATTCCGGCGGCCGAAGCGGAGAGATACGAGCGATGAATGGAAAGGTTCCATATTCATTACAGATCACACAGCGTGTCGAGGACGTTACCGCAAAGGTAAAGGCCGGAACCGACAACCTCTCGGGAGCAGATCTCGCGGCGGCGATCAAAAAGAATTCCGAAGCTCTCAAAGACGCCGAACAGGCAAAGGCTCCGAGCGGTTCGACCATCACGATCCAGATGTTGAACAACGGCCTCTACTACTATCTTTACCAGACCGCCGAGATCAAGGACATCCGTGTCGTGTATGCTCCGCCGCGCAATATCGGCGTTTACGGCGGCGACCCCGACAACTTTGAGTGGACGCGTCAAACGGGCGATTTCACCTTTTTACGCGCATACGTTGCCCCCGACGGTTCGCCGGCAGAGTATTCGCCGAATAATGTGCCGTACAAGCCGAAACGTTTTCTGACAGCCAACATCGGCGGTCTAAAGGACGAAGATTTTGTATTTGTCATGGGCTTTCCGGGCGGCACGACGCGCTACCGCGAGAGCTGGTCGGTCAGTTATGCACGCGACGCCAACTTCCCTTTCCTCGTCAAATGGCTGACTGCTCTCAGCAACAGCCTGAAAGCGATCGGAGCGACCGATGAGGCAAAACGCATTGCCTTTCAGGATCGCATCGCAAGTTTTGATAATTCGCGTAAAGCGTATGATGGCGGTGCACGCCGCCTGCGCCAGGCGGACGCAGTACAGAAACGCGAAGCCGAAGAATCCCGAATGGCAGCCTGGATCGCCGCAGACCCGTCGCGACAGGCTCAATACGGCACGCTCCTCAGCGATCTAAGATCGGTGTCCGAGACCTCTAACGCAATGCAGAACCGCAACGTTCTGCTCCAGCGATTTCCCGATTCGACAGGTGCAACGCCGGTATTTGGACAGATAGTAGCCGCAATGGCGGCAACCGCCGACGGACGTCCGATGCCGACTGACGAACAGCGTGCCAAAGCTCTTGCCGGTATCAAAGAAGCTTATGAGGACCGCGAGCCTGCACACGAATTGGCAATGCTCAAATTCTTTCTAAAAGCGATGGACGAACTTCCGGCCGGACAAAAATTCAAGCCTGCCGAGGATCTCTTTGGCTCACTCAAGGGCCAGGCCCGACGTGATGCCGAGGCAAAATTTGCCGACTCGATCGCCAACGGTGAATTCACATCGCCGGAAAAGACCGCCGGACTCTACGGCCCTCGCACAATGGAGTACGTTAAAGAGCGTGAGGACATTTTGACCTTTGCCCGCGGAGTTGTCGCAGAGCGTACCGCGATCGCACAGCGAAATCAGGTTTTCGCGTCAAAGATCGACGGCCTCAGGCTCAAATATCAAAATGCACTTCTTGGTATGCGCGGCACTGCGACACCTTATCCAGATGCCAATTTCACACAGCGTTTCTCATACGGCAATATTCGCGGATATCGCTCACGCGAAGCCGAATTTCGCACGCCTTTTACCACGATGAAAGGTATGTGGGAAAAGGACACCGGCATCATCCCGTTCGATATGCCGCAAAAGCTCAAGGATCTGCAGACCGCAAAGGATTTTGGCAGATTCGGCGAAGGTGACAGTGTTGTCGTTAACTTTCTCTCGACGGCCGACATCATCGGCGGCAACTCGGGTTCACCGATCCTGAATGGCAATGGCGAACAGGTCGGTATCTGCTTTGACGGAAACTTTGAGGGGCTTGGCAATGACTTTTACTACGATCCTAACGTAAACCGCACCATCTCGGTAGATATCCGTTTTGTGCTGTTTGTCGTAGAAAAATTCAGCGGAGCAAACTATATCACCAACGAGATGAAGATCGTCGGCGGTAAAACTCCCAGATCGTAAGGCATCCGATACCCGATAACAAAAAGGAGGATCGCCTCGTGCCGTCCTCCTTTTTTTACCATTAGTCAAAGGTTTAGAATAGTACCTTTGGGTCTTTTACAAGTTCGACACGCTGACGGCAACGCATCCTGACGCTTTTCGGACATGGTCATTCAGCAAAATATGTCTGCCGATAAGGAGATCATCAATAACCGCCTCGCTTACCACGAGTATTTTATCCTCGATAAATTTGAGGCCGGAGCCGTGTTGCTCGGCACCGAGGTCAAGAGCATCATGGCCGGACGAATACAGTTAAAAGAATCGTTCGTCCAGATAAAGGATGGCGAGGTCTGGCTGATCGGCGCTCATATTTCCCATTACTCACACGGTAACATCAATAACCACGACGTACTCCGGCCCCGCAAGCTTCTGCTTCATAAACGCGAGATCGAAAAGCTCATTCGTGAGACCACTCAAAAAGGTATGACGCTCGTTGTAACAAGCATCTATTGGAAAAATGGCCGCATAAAATTTGAGATCGGAGCTGCCAAAGGTAAGAAGCTTTACGACAAACGCGAGACAGAAATGCGTAAAACTATCGACAAAGAGACGAGGAGCGAGTTGAAACAACGGCTGAGATAAGTTATAGATAATAAAGCATTTTTCAGCTATAACATTATTTAATAGATTTTATTGACAGAATTGAGGTGTAAATGAAATTTCAGGGAATCTCGAGTGGCTTCATCGATGTGTCCGTCGATGCTCATGCAGTTGCCGTTTTTAAGGGCGAAAAACCGTCCGGCGGCCTTTTAAAAGATCTCGACAAATTGACCGGCGGCGTGATCGCTGACATCGTCAAGACCGAGGAATTTAAAGGGAATACAGGCGAGACCGCACTTGTACGTTTTTCGGTAAAAGGCAAAACGGGACGCATTTTGCTGGTCGGCGTCGGCGAGGAAAAGAATTATACTCTGCCCGGTGCCGGAGCATTTGTCGGTACGGCAACCCGATTTTTGAGAAAGCGGCATATTAAGAGCCTTGCCGTCCTGCCGCGATATGCTGATGATGCTGTCGGGGTCGCACAGCATTCGACACAGTGCTTTATCACGAGCCAGTTCGACATAGATAAATATAAGACCAAGGATAAGAACGTCAATTCGGTTGACAGTCTGACCATCTGTGTCGAGGGTGCCAAACCCGCCGATCTCAAGTCCGGCATCGCTCGCGGTACCGCGATCGGCGAGTCGATGAACTTTACGCGTGACCTCTGTAATGAGCCTCCTAACATCCTGACCCCGACCGAAATGGCCCGACGTGCTCAGGCAATGGCAAAAGAGGTCGGCCTCAAATGCGAGATATTAGACGAAGCCAAGATGATCAAGCTTGGCATGGGTTCGCTGATGAGCGTCTCGATCGGCTCTGAACAGCCGGCAAAGATGATCGTACTCAAATACACTCCGGCAAAGAGCACCGCCAAAAAAGGCGAGATGCTCGGCCTCGTCGGCAAAGGCATCACCTTTGACACGGGCGGCATTTCGCTCAAGCCCGGCGACGGCATGGACGCGATGAAGTACGATATGTCGGGCGGCGGCACGGTCATCGGCACAATGCGTGCGATCGCTCTGCTCAAACCG
>Ga0153956_1001522_pt1 | contig 19978 bp, 18 predicted proteins | sample TSFL040MetaG_FD_104704 | JGI IMG/M metagenome (GOLD analysis project Ga0153956, IMG submission 104704) | Attine ant fungus gardens microbial communities from Florida, USA - TSFL040 MetaG | ecosystem: Host-associated > Fungi > Mycelium > Unclassified | place: USA: Florida, Wekiwa Springs...
AGAGACGCCCATCCGTTCCCGCCGCCGCACCTCGGCTCGGCGGCGGGGCGCGAACCGGGCTCACACCACTTTCTCACCTGCCGGCGTCACTTCGAAGGGGGTCGGTGAATGATCGGGGCTAAGGGACAGGCCGGTGGTTCGAATCCACCTCGGGGCATTGCTTGTTTGCAGGCTTTCCCGCTGTGGCCGCATTTGCGGCGGTGAGGCGCGGACACAGAACGGACACGCACTCTGCGCTGCGGCTCCGCTTTCTCGCCGTCCGTCCGTGGCTCCCGTGCCGCCCTGATCGCGTCCTCTGCGGCCAGCTTCGGCGCGTCGTCCAACTCGTCGATGACGTGTCCGTAGGTCCGCAAGGTCATCTCGGCGCTATGCCCGAGTTGGCGCGCGACGTAGATCACGCTGCGGCCCTCGTGCAGCAGGAGCGAGGCGAAACTGTGGCGCAAGTCATAGGGCCGGGGCTTCCCGATCCCCGCCGACTCGCAGGCGGGGACGAAAGCGCGACGACGCCACTTCTCGAAGCCATTTGCCGACCATTCGCCGCCGTCTGAACTTGGGAATATCAACTCGTCCCCGCTCGGATCGCCGCTCGCGTTCTTCCACACCGCCAGGTCGTCGGCGACCGGGGAAAGAATGCGCACGGTCCTCCGCGTTCGGGTCTTCTCCGCGTTGACAATGATCGTCTGATCTTTGACGTGCCGCCAGCGTAGCCCTCGTAGCTCACCGGGGCGCACGCCGGAATAGGCGAGGACCGAGACAATCGTCGCCTCGCGGAGCGGCAGAACCTGCCTCAGCAACTCGACCGTCGCGGGCGCGAGCGGGTGGACCTCCTCGCCCTGTGGCAGCGCCACCTTGCGGATCAAGCGTTGCGGGTTGATGGCGATCCGCTTTGACTCAGCCGCTCGCTGCAAGATCGCGCCGAGCAGGATCACGGCCTTGTTGACCGCGTGCGGCTTCACGCCGTCACGCACCATGTCGGACTGAAACGTCGCCACGGTCTCAGGGTCGAGATTGCGAAGCTGCATCCCTCCGAGGCGCGGCGAGACGTGCTTGTCATACACGCAGGCGTACTTCTGTCGCGTGTTCCGCTTGAGATGAGCCGTGTGCGCTTTCGCCCACACCTCCGTGACGTACTCGTCCAGTGTTTCCGTTCCTGCATCAGCGGAAGCAAGCTCTCCAAGTCGCTTCTTGCGCTTGACTTCTCCGTCGAAGGCAACCGCATCGCGTTTGCTTCCGATCACCCGCGAGCGTGGCTCGCCGCCTTCGTCTCGCCACCGGACCCGCCACACGGAGCCACCCTTGCGCTCCACCTTTTCGACGCTCATTGCTACTCCTCTCCGTCGAGCCGATTGAAGGCGGCGGCGAGACTAGCGCCACCAATTCCAGATTCACGAACGTCCTGCCGCGAGGCTGTCTGTACGGCTTCACGCGGCTCGATCCTGCTGGCGAGAACCCATTCCGCTACCGCGCCAGGACTGATGCGGATACGGCCGCACAGCTTCGACGCCGATAACTCGCCTCTATCTATCGCACGGTAGATCGCCTGGCGGCTCAGACCATAGGCGTCGGCGACCTGGCGAGGGCTAAGCGCGGGCGGAACGCTAGACATATTCAAGGCCCCGCAAGCCGCCACGACCGATTGCCAACTCTACGAAGGACGGGAGATGCTCCATTGCCCGTTCCCGGTTGGCGTGGCGAATCGCAGAATGCGTCATGTTTCGTGGTGTGAACTCGCCTGGCTCCCCGCAGTGCACAATTCTGCCTCTCAACCGGAGAACGCGGAACTCGCGCCTACTGCACGCGGGGTTGGCACACTCAAAGATCGCGGGCGTGGAACGGAGGTCGTCTGAGTACACCTGCCGTACTCCTTCCGAGCCGCATCTGTCGCAGTGAACTGCCGTCGACATATCTCTATACCTCCGGTCGCTCGGGGGCTGCTCGGTACACGCCCCCGCCCGTCTGCTCGATCAAGCCAGCCTTAAGCGCGTGCTCCCTAGCCCGATTCCATGTCCCACTGTGCTTGTCCTCATCAAGTCGCTTGGCCAGCATGCCGATCTTGAGCGGCCCGCTCTCCGTCAGGGCCTCTCGCATCTTGAAGGCAAGTGCCTCGGTCTTGGACGGCTCCCGCGCTACCGCCCCGAGACTCACGACTGTGGCAGTCAACAGACAGCCATCCTCGTTTCGCGTGGCGACCTGGATTTCCTCAGGCGGGGGTTCAATCCCGTTGCGTAGCTTCTCTACTCGTAGTTCGACATTGAATGCGGCGTATCCATCACCAGACTGCTCCTCACCGCCGTCGCCTGCCTTCTTGCTCAGGGTGATGTGAGCGTCGGCTTGGCCAGCCCACTGACGACCACCCATCATCGCTTGGCCGCCGCCTCTCGGCTGGCCCGCTTGCGACTTACGGTGGTGATGGAACAAGACAACGGCAAGGTCAGCCTCCTCAGCGATGGCGCGAAGTCCCTTGTAGATCGCCACGGCCTCGGAGTTGTTGTTCACATCTTCGATATTCGTCGCTGCCATCGCAGTGTCGACCAGGATCACGTCCGTGGAGTGCTCTACGGCCTGCTCAAGCAGCCAGCGATTCCAATTTGCATCTCCCAGAGACACCCCTTGGCGACTTGAGTACCGCAGAGCCTCAACCTGCTGATTCGTTGCGCCCAGCGCGCGTAGCCTCGCCCGGATCACCGCAGATGGGTTCTCCTCGTCAATGGCAAGAACCCGACGGGCCTCTACTGAATGACCTAGCCACTCGGTCTCGCCAAGTGCGGCGGCAATCAGGGACAAGGACAGCCAAGTCTTGCCAGCTCCGGTGTCGCTGGACACGATGTTGACGGTGCCCCGCTCAAAGAGCCCGCTCACGACATAACGCGGTGGTTCGGGCGGAGCCTCAAAGTCAAATGCGAGCCAATCGACCTCGGCTACTTGCTCCCGAAGGCCCGCTAACGCCTTTTGGATTTCACTGAGTGGAACCCGCGGCGGCGCAGTTCGGACCGCGCCTGCGGTTGAAGCATCCTCAGTGACGGCTGCTGCGGGGTAGGGACCAAGCACGGCTTGGTCCCCCTGCCAGCCGAAGCTGCTTTGCGATTTCTCCGCCACCGCGCCATAACCCTTGGTGTAGCGGTAGCGGCGTAAGAAGTCTGAAGTTGCGTCACTACCCATGCCGCAGCCTCCCCGCCCAGCCAACGATCCCGTCTAGCTCGTCCTCTGGCAGCGGCGAGGCACAAGCGCTGGCGTTGACGGCCGTAAGCACTTCCTCGATTTCGACCCCGCTGTAGCCCTGCCCTCGGAGCCATCCTGCCCATCGGGTCAACTCATCGTGCCGCCGACCCTCAGGAATTTCCTCAAGCGGGACAAAGCGACTCCGCTCGACCTCGTTGCGGCTTGGCTGCGAGGCACCTGAACTTCGGCGTCCCTGAATCTCCAAGATCGACGCACTCACGATCGTCATGGGCCTCACCGTTTCCCAGGTCCAACCGGAATCGTCTCGGCTTGAGGGCGGCGCAACGACATAGCCGCCCTCTGCCTTGACATCAACTCCTGGGGCGATCCCACTATTGGAGCTTCTGACTTGTCCTTCGGGGCGGTAGTAGAGATGCCATCCACCGCTCGCCGTCCGTGCCGTAAGCGTGTCAGGCCACGCGGAATCAAGCCGACCTCCGTTGCGGGGGTCTACATCGACAACGGCTATTCCTTCACCGGTTCGAACGCCGATATTTGCGTCCGGCTTGAGCTTCCACCACCACTCCACTCGATCGGCGTCGCTGCTCGCGTCCTTCACACCGTGGCGGACTAGGCTCCCGTAAGGCTCCTTGCGATTGGGCCGAAGCGGTAGAACTCGCATCCCGGCGGCGGCGTACGCTATTGCGGCTTCCCTAAGGGTGAGATCAGATATAATTTGTTCAGTGCTGGATGGGGCCGCTCCCTTAGGGGCGGCTCTATTATTTTCCACGTTAGTCACCTGCTCCGCTCAGCAGCTTTTCTAACGTCACTGCCTTGTCCTGGTCCGTAAGCCGAAGACCGTGCTCAACTCGACTGATAGTGGGTTGGTCAACTCCAACTGCTGCGGCTAGCTGAGCCTGGGTAAGGCCAAGCCTTTTCCGCTTCTTAGTTATCTCATTCATACTTATACATTTTACTCTCTTGAGCAAAGAATTTTAGACTTTAGGTCATTGGTGTCGCACTGCCACAGTGCCATGACAGTCGGGTGCCACGTGGCACCGGGATGTCACACCTGCGATTTGAGCCTCGCGTGTGTCGACTAGGGGACTCCTGTCGCGCAACTGACCGAGCAAGAGGTGCCTACCCCCGGCTTTCGGCATTGCAGAGCGGCATGTGGGACGCTGCCAGGGCGGGATCCACTGGCGCGAGCCACCCCATGCCAACGAGCAACCTCCGGCACGGACTAATGCACCGCCGACCCGCGCTTGGGGAAGCGTGACGGAGTGACGCGGCCACAAGGATCAAACCACACACTTAAGAAGCGGCAGCACAGCGCTCCCGGTCGGCCGCGAGCAGAACAGCGCGCACCGTCGAAGCGTGCCAGCGCGCCCCGCCATGCGCGGTCGGCACGCTATCATCGTCCAGTCGTTGGGCGATTACCCTTAGGGATCGGCCGGACTCGCGTTCATCGACAATCCGGCCGACAAGCTCGTCTGCCAAGCGCCGAGGGCGGCCAAGTCGAACTCCCGCCGCGCGCTTGGCCGCTAAGGCTTCCTTGGTCCGCTGTCCGATCAATCGCCGCTCAAACTGAGCGAAGGTGGCCAGAACATGGGCCATTGCCTCGCCCGCCGGGGTCGTCGTGTCAACCGCACAGTCGAGCGCGACAAGCGCCCAGCCTTCCTTCTGCGCAGTCGCCATTACTGCCGTGAAGTCCAGCATCGACCGCGAGAGACGGTCGAGCTTCGCCACGACCAGAGCCTCCGCCTGGTGCCTGCTCAGAGCCTCCAGCGCCCCCTGTATACCTGGCCGCCGCAAGTCTCTTGCGGAGTAGCCGGGGTCTTCAACAACTTCGATCAGGCTCCATCCCCGGTGCTCGCACTCACTGCGGATCGCCGTGCACTGCGCCGCGATCCCCGCGCCACTCTCGCCCTGCTCCTCAGTCGAAACCCTCGCATAACCTAGAACCTGCATGGGAGCTATACCTTCTGTGCCATGCCCCCGGCTGTTGGCGCAGCGCGGGAGCGCTTGTCAGATCATGTACAGCAAACGACCGTTTCCTGTACAGCGAAGCTATGACGAGACGCAAGCCTGGCGAACAGCCTTCGTTGCTTCTCCGCGTTCCACCCGCGCCTGACTGACTCGTCGTTGGTTCCTTCGAGCGATCCGTAGATCCTGACGCCTCGCGGAGTTGCTGTGCGCCTCCTGCGCTCGCCTGAATCGCCTCCTCATCACTCGCTGAGCCACTATGAGCCTCTGCTGAGCTGTCGCCCTAGCTGAGTGAGCCTGTGCGCACGAGATTGGCACAAAGTCTTCTTCATTCACTTCTTCGGTTGGGGGACTCGGCGCGGCCGGGACAACAACCGTAAAGCTCCAAATCGGCCCGACTTCGCTACACGGTTCAGGTTCCGGAAAGCAACTGATACCCCGGCTTGCGTCCCAATAGTAGGTTCCTGGGGCGAGTTCGCCGTAGGTAGTCCCGTCCGTCCGATACCCCCCGAACACGACTTCCGATTTACATTCGGTTTCCGCTGCATTCGTGGGATGGGTAGAGCGGGTGTATCCGACGGTGAAGGCCTTCGCCAACCGGCCGTCGGGGCCGAGTTCGGGACTGGTCGCGACCGTGACGCTGTAGGACATCGATTCGAAAGGAGAAGTCGCACCTGACGGCTGGAACCGAGGACAAACAAAGTCGAAATCCATCGTGACGATAGGTGGCGTCACCGGAATCTGAGCCCCGTTTCCAGGTGAGAGGTTTTCTATGGGCGGCTCGGCCGCATTTGCGGTGGGCGGGATGAGCATCGCGCCTAGCAGCAAAGCGAATCCGATCCTCGATTTGATCGCCACTTCTTCCCGCCTTCGTCGTGTGGTCGCTACGGGACGGACCGCCGTCACGCGGCCCGCCCCGCTCCGCTTGGGGGGCATTTGGAGGAAACCTGGTGCCTCTTGACCGCGCGACGATACCAACCCGGTGATGGGTTTGCTACGGGTAGCAATTCCCGTGGATTAGAGAGGGCGGGGCCGACAGGCTTGCCCGGCTTTGAAAGATCACGAGATCGCCACTGAATTCGGAGACCTGCTCCGCGCTGCCCGCGACGGCGCCGGGCTTTCCCAGGAACGAGTTGCCTTACTTGCCGGGCTGGACAGAACCGCAGTCGGACAGCTTGAGCGAAGCGAAACCGCGCCCCGGTTGGCGACGGTGATCCGGCTGGCAGGAGCCTTGGGAATCGAGCCTTGCGACCTGATGCCTGCACTTCGGTGGAAACCGTCAGATTCGCCAAGCCCCAAAGGGAAATTCTCAGCAGCCTGAGACTATGGCCTTGCCGCAGGCCCATGTCTTGTACTTTCGTATTCCTTCCGCACAATGGCTCTCATTCGGCCGCAGCGATGCACGTTTTCCTCTCTTACAACCGCAACGACAGAGAGATCGCCCGTCGGCTCGGCGCTCAACTGAAGCTGGTGTCAGCCGACGTTTGGTTTGACGAGTGGGAGATCAAAGCTGGCGACTCGATTCCCGGCAAAGTGAACGACGCCCTGGCGACGGTCGACACCGTAGTCGTCATTTGGTCTGAGAATGCCAGCGGTTCAAAGTGGGTCCGCGCCGAGCTTGAGACCGCTATCCAGGCAGGCATTGAAGACGGAAGCCTGCGAGTAATCCCGGTGATACTCGATGACACCCCCTTGCCGCCTCTGATTCGGCGGCTCAAATGGGTCGATCTACAAGACGAGGACGAGACTCGGGCGGTCAACGAGATCATGGGTTTCTCAAACGACCGCGACCGAATGCTTGCCATTCAGGCAACGCTTGACGAGGCCGGAATAGAAGTTGGATATTTCCCCGGCTATGGAAACGTCGCCGCGTGTCCGCGCTGCGGCGCGGGCCTCGACAAGCTACGTGGATGGCAGCAAGTGGACGAGCGAAGGGACGACACCTACGCCGGGGTCCAATGCACGGAGTGCGGCTTCAACGACGGCGGCGAGATCTAGCTGTTCGGCGGCCGTGCCCTCGCTGGTTTGTCCAGTGATTTGCTCGTTTCAGCTTCGGTCTTTTCGCGCCGTTCGGATGCTTCGTTGATCTCCTGGGATGCTGCCGGTCCCTCTCGCTCGATATCCGCGAGAAGCGCGTCGATTCGGGGTTGGTGCAGCAGTCCCCACGCCCCCCAGGCAATCCCGGCGACGACAAGCGCAAGCACCACCGCCGCGATGACGCGACCCGAGCCGGTCTCGCTCGGCGTACCGCTTACTGCGAGCAGATAACCCGCCGCCTGAAGGACGAATCCACAGACGAGGTAGCCGACCCCAAACTCGCCTGCAACCCGATTACGGCAGCGATCTTCTTGCTGGCCCTTTTCAAGACCCCAATACGTATTGAGACGAGCGAGTTCTCGCGGCGTCAGGAGTAGGCCAGTGGCAAGCAGGATCGCGCCGGAAATATCAAGAGCGAGGCCAACTAGAAATAGGTCCGTCAGCGAGAGATATTCCATAGAGCCAATCTGGCAAACGGGACGGCTGAGGTGCCCACGGGCGCGGACACGTAATGGACACATCAGTCCGACCTATCGCGGTAGCGCGCGACGGAAGGCCACGGATCAAATGGCCCTCTGCAATGGGAAAAGCTCCGCGAAAGCGCATGCCAAAGGGCCGCGCTCTACCCTGCTCTGTTGCCCTCCTAAGGGATAGGCCGGTGGTTCGAATCCACCTCGGGGCACTCTTCGAGCCGACGCGGGCGAGGGATCTGATCGAGGGCCGGGGCGACGCCGGGTCTCGATCTCACAAAACACCTACCGCGGGCGTCTATCTCCTCGACGGGTCAAACGACAGAAAGGTTCAGATGTCCATCGAGGACAACAAGGAAGTGGTCGGTCGCTGGTTCACCGACTTCTGGGGCAAGAACTTCAACCCCGACATCATCGATGAGCTGGCGCATCCCGACATCCGCTTCGAGTACTCGTTGCACCAGCCGCTCCGCGGGCGGGATGCGGTGCGGGAGTTCGCCCTCGGGTTCCGGGAGGCGTTCCCGGACCTGGGCTTCGGCGGCACCGCCGAGCTGATCGCCGAGGGCGAGTACGTCGTCGGCCAGTGGATCGGCGGCGGCACCCACACCGGGGCGCCGATGACCGACCTGCCGCTCGGCGGGCTGCCGCAGGCGAACACCGGCAAGGCGATGCGCTTCACCGGCACCACCGTGCTGCGCGTCCAGGACGGACTGATCACGGAGGAGATCGGCCTCGACGACGGCGTCACCGTCCTCCGGCAGCTCGGCCTGATGCCGGGCGGTTGAGAGTCGAGGCGAGCGAACACGTCGAGCGCCTGGCGAAGGAACGTCTCAGTACGAGACGTTCCTTCGCGGCGGTGGGCCTGCGCTCCTAGGGTCGGACGGATGAGCCCTGCCGGGAACCGGGAAAGCGGCAAGCCGTTCGAGGGGATGGCGGCGATCGTCACCGGGGCCGCGGGGGGAATCGGCCGGGCCGCGGTGGCGGCGCTGGCCGGGCGCGGGGCCCGGGTGCTTGCGGTCGATCGCCGCGAGGAGGTCGGGGAGATCGCCGCCGGGCCGAGCGAGGGCGGCGCGGAGGTCGTGGCGCGCACGGTCGACGTGACCGCGCCCGCGGAGGTCGAGGCGATGGTCGCGGCCGCGGTCGAGCGCTTCGGCCGGCTCGACGTCCTCGTCAACAACGCCGGCGCCACCGGCATCCCCGCCACGATCGCCGAGCAGGACCCAGCCGCCTTCGAGCGGGTGTTCGCGATCAACGTCGGCGGCGTGTTCCTGGGGATGAAGTACGCGATGCCCCATCTGGCCGCGGACGGCGGCGGGGCGATCGTCAACGTGTCCTCGGTCACCGCGGTGCGGCCGCTGCCCGGCCTCGGCGCCTACAGCGCCTCGAAGGAGGCGGTCGTCTCACTGACCCGGGTGGCGGCGCTCGAGGGGGCCGCGGCCGGGGTGCGGGTCAACGCGGTCCTCCCCGGCCCGACGGCAACGCGGATGATCGGCGAGCAGGACTTCAGCTCCGACGTGCCGCTGGGCCGCGCCGCCGCGCCGGAGGAGCCGGCCGCGGCGATCTGCTTCCTCGCCTCGCCGGCCGCCTCGTTCATCACCGGCGAGGCGCTCCTCGTCGACGGCGGCATGTCCTGGGGACGGTCGGCCGAGGAGGCGCGGCAGTGGGCCGCTGGCTGATCCCGACGATCGGCTACGTCGTCGTCGTCGGCGCGCTCGGGGTGACCAGCAAACTCGCCCTCCGCTCGCTCACCTGGCAGACCGCGATCGTCGCGACCGCGGCCGTCTACGTCGTCGCCACGATCGTCTTCGCGGCGCTCGGCCAGGTGAGGTTCGGCTCCGGGATCGACGTCTTCTGGGCCTTCGCCTCCGGCGTCCTCGCGGTCGGCTCGCTGATCCTGCTCTACGTCGCGCTCGGCACCGGCGAAGCGGGCAAGGTGGTGCCGATCTCGGCCGCCTACCCGGCGGTGACGCTGGTGCTTGCCGCGATCTTCCTCTCCGAGGCCCTCACCCTCGGCCGCGCCGCCGGCGCCCTGCTGGTGATCGGCGGGGTCGTCGTCCTCACCGCCGTCAAGTGACCCGCCATCGCCTCAGGGGATGACGACGCGCTCCCGCGCGGGCAGGATCATCGACCGCGCGGCGTCGATCGCGTCGAGGCGAAGCAGCGCCCGCCAGTCCTCGTTGTCGGCCGCGGTCGCCGCCGCCATCGCCGCCTCGTCGCGCCACCAGAGCTCCCGCACGCCGTCGTAGGAGCCGCCGCCGACGTCCTTGGCGTCGTCCCCCGCGTCGAGGTCGTTCTGGATCTGGACACCACCCTCGGTGACCGGCGTCCAGACCACGTGGCGGGTGGCGCCGAGTTCGCGGCCGAGCGAGGTGTCGTCGTCGCCGAACCAGCCGGCGAGGAAGTCCTCGCGGCTCGAGCCCGCCGGCCGCGAGGCGAAGATCAGCAGCTTCACCCCGCGCTCGCCCTCCGGCTCGAAGCCGTCCTCGTCGAGCAGCGCTTCGCGCGAGACCAGCAGCGGCCGCGGGTTGCCCAGGTTCATGAACTTGGTCTCGTCGACCATCAGCTCGGCGGAGAAGCGCGGCGAGGCGACCATCTCCTCGATCGCCGCCAGCTCGTCGTACCAGGTCTCGGCGCAGCCGTCGGGCCAGGTCTCACCGAGCCCGGCGGGCGGTGGGAACCCGTCGATCCGGTGGCTCTGGACGTAGTGCTTGATCTGCGGGAAGGTGCAGGCCAGCTCGGCGTGGCCGGAGGCCCAGTAGCGGTGGAACTCCTCCACCGAGATGTCGGGTTTGTGGGCGAAGAGGTCGTGGACCTTCACCGGTTCTGTCATCAGTCCGCTCCTTGCTCGGCGGTCGCGGCGTTGCCGAAGCGCAGCCGCAGCGACCGGACGTAGTTACCGATTGCCGCCCCGGCGCTGCTCGTGTAGAGGAGCAGGGCGATGATCGTCAGGCCGCCGGTGAGGAGGTAGGCGTAGGCATCGTTGATGCCGAGCGTGGCGGTGAGGTTCTGGACGACGATCAGCAGGCAGGCGCCGAGCAGGCAGCCGACGAAGGTGCCGTGACCACCCGCCAGGCTGGCGCCGCCGAGCACCGGCGCCGCGATCGCCAGCAGCAGGTAGCTGGCGCCGACGGTCTGGTCACCGGTCGCGATCTGGGCCGAGAGCAGGACGCCGGCGCAGCCCGCCAGGGCCGAGCAGACGACGAAGGCGCCGGAGCGGACGAGGCGCGAGTTGACCCCGAGCCGATGGGCGAACTGGGCGTTCAGGCCGACCGAGCGGAGGCGCAGCCCGGTGCCGGTCGAGCGCAGCGCCCAGTCGGCGACCAGGGCGAGGACGACGAGGACGACGAAGGCCCAGGGCAGGACCCAGACTTCCTTCGAGAGCCCTTCCAGCAGGGCCGGGCTGATGATCCCCGAGGCGGTCGGGCGGATCATCAGGCCGACGCCGTTGACGATGCCGAGCATGCCGATCGTGGCGATGAACGGCGAGAGCCGCGCGCCCTCGACCACGGTCGCGTTCAGCGACCCGACGATCACGCCGAGCAGCACCGCGATCAGCAGCGAGAGCAGGATCGCCGGCAGGAAGTCCCCGCTCTGCACGAACTGGGACATCAGCACGATCGTCAGGGCCATCACGGCGCCGACCGAGACGTCGATCTCACCGACGAAGAGGACGACGAACTCGGCCGCCGCGATCGCCGCCAGCGGCATCGCCAGGAAGAGCAGGTTGTAGACGTTGGCGTGGCTGAGGAAGACGCTGTTCTGGCTCTGCGCGTAGGCGCCGATCAGCACCAGCAGGAGCGCCAGGAGGCCGAGCCGCGGCCCGTTCTCGTGGCGGGTGAAGAAGTCCTTGATCCGTCCCACGCCCGGCCGGGACGCGGGGCGCTCCTCCGCCGCGGCGACGGCTCCGTCCTGACCGTGGCCGGCGGCGGTGAAGGAGTCGACCACCGACTGCTCGGTGGCGCCCGCGGCCGCCAGCTCGGCGACCTGCCGGCCGCGCGAGAGCACCATGATCCGGTCGCAGAGGCCGACCAGCTCGGAGGCGTCGGAGGAGACGAGGACGACCGCGAGCCCCCTCCTGGCGGCGTCGCGCAGCAGGTTGTAGATGTCCATCCGCGAGCGCACGTCGACCCCCTGGGTCGGCTCTTCGGCGAGCAGCACGCGCGGCTCGCCGGCCAGCACCCGGCCGAGCGCCACCTTCTGCTGGTTGCCGCCCGAGAGCGAGGTCGGCGGCGCCTCCGCCGAGCCCATCCGGATGCCGAAGGCGTCGACCGTGTTGCTCACCAGGTCACGCTCGCCCTGCCAGCCGATCACCCCCCAGCGGCTCAGCTTGTCGAGCATGCCGACGGTGAGGTTCTCGCGGATCGGCAGCGAGCGGAACAGCGACTCCTCGGCGCGGTCCCCGGAGAGGTAGATCGCGCCCGCGTCGATCGCGTCGCCGTAGCCGCTGACCGTCTCGCCGCAGATCGTCAGGCCGCCCGAGGGCGCGCCGATCCGGGCGAGGCCGCGGAGGAGGCCGATCTGGCCGTTGTCGTCGGCGCCGGCGATGCCGACGATCTCCCCGGCGCGGACCGTGACGTCGACGGGGCCGAACCCGGGGCCCGCCAGATCACGGGCCCCGAGAACGACCTCGCCGATCTCTTCGGGGGTTGCCTTGGGAGGAAACTCGGTGTCGACGTTGGTCCCGGCCATCAGCTCGACCAGGCCCTTGGCGTCGGTGCTGTCGGCGCGGTGGGTGCCCTGCCACCTGCCGTCGCGGAGGACGGAGATGTTCTCGGCGACCCGGAACACCTCGGAGAGGCGGTGGGTCACGAACATCACCGCGCAGCCGCCGGCGGCGGCCCGCCGCATCAGCTCCAGGGCGTTGTCGACGCCGCTCGCGTCGAGCGCCGAGGTGGCCTCGTCGAGCAGCAGCAGGCGCGGCCGCGAGGCCACCGCGCGGGTGATCTCGAGGCTCTGTCGGTCCCCCGGGGAGAGGCCCGCCGCCGCCGCGGTGACGTCGAGGCGGCCGAGGCCCCACTCGCCGAGGCGCTCGGCGGCCCACTTCTCGTGGCGACGGTAGGCGGGACGCTGCTCTCTCGGCGTGCCGAGGTAGAGGTTCTGGGCGACGGTCAGCTGCGGCAGGATCGAGCCGTCCTGGAAGACGGTGAGGACGCCGTGGTTCTGGGCGACGGCGGGGCTCAGACGGTGCAGCGTGTCGGTGCCGACCGTGACCGTCCCCTGGTCGGGACGGACGGTGCCGCTGACGATGCCGACGAAGGTGGACTTGCCCGAGCCGTTCTCCCCGACCAAGGCGTGGATCTCACCCGGGCGCAGGACCAGCGAGGCCGGTTCCAGGGCGCGGACCACACCGTAGGCTTTCGAGATCCCGCGGACGTCGAGCGCCGCCTGGTCGGTGGAGGTCAGCTGATCTTTGACTGGCATAGGGGTGGGGTTTCGTCAGTGGTGGTGTGGGTGACGGGTGGGTGAGGTGACCGCGGGCCCGGGAGCGGCGGCTGCTCCCGGGCCACGGTCGGCTCGGCGACTAACCGGCCGCGAGCATCTTTTCCACGAGGGAGCTCGGCACCAGGACCGTCGGCCCCGGGAAGGAGCCCGGTTTGCCCTTTTCGTACTGTGACTTTTCGGCGGGGACGAAGACGACCGGGAGATCGATCTCTTCCGGCACTTCTTCTTCGTTCATCTTCCGCATCATCGCGGTGAGCGAGATGCGCGACGCGTAAGCCAACGAGGACGTCTGGTTCAGTTCGTAGGCGTTCTTCGTGCCCTGTCGTTCCGACCAGTTTTTGACCAGACCGTTGCTCTGGTTGACCGCGACGATCGCGGGCGGCGTCTTACCGGCCTTTTCGTACGCTTCGATGATGTTGATGCTCGGTTCGGCGTAGTCGTAGAGGATCGCTTCGATCGGCTTGCCCGAGGCGATCGCCGCCGACGCCGCCTTGGCCGCGCTGGCCGGAGTCCATTCCGTGTCACCCTTATAGGAGACGGACATTTCCGGATATTTTTCGCTCAGCTCTTCTTCGGCGCAGCCCCACCACACTTCACCCTCGGGGTTGCCGGGAGGGCCACCGAAGAGGGCGATGCTGACTTTTTCGCCGAGGATTTTCGCGGCGGTGTCGGCCATCGTCTTCCCGGTGCCGCACCATTCGACGACGACCTGGCTGGTCAGCGCGTCGGTGCTCGCGCCTTCGACCGGGCCGACGTAGTTGGAGATCACCGCTCCGGCCCGCTGCGCGGCCTGGAAGGCGGGGACGACGGCGGTGCCGAAGTCGTCATAGGTGAGGATCACCTGCGCGCCCTGGGCGCTGAGGCTGCGGATGTTCGCCTGCATTTTCGCCAGGTCACCTTCCGCGTCCAGGTAGATGTACTTGCCGATTTCGGGGTACGTCATCGCCTGGAGGATCGCTTCCATCTTGGTCATTTTTCGCCAGGTGTTGCCACCGAACCCGTCGGCGACGCCGAGGGTCACGTCACCGCTGCCCAGGGTGCAGCTCGACTTCGACCAGCATTCGAACGCCAGTTCTTCCTGTTCGGGGGTGAGTTCGAGACTTTCCGCCGCGTGATTGAAGGCTTCGATCCCGACTTCTTCGAACTGGCCTTCTTCGTAGGGGACGCCGATCGCCTGCGACATCAGTTTTTCGGTCGCCGCGTCGACTTCGGTCGAGCCCGTGGAAGCTTCTTTGGTTTCACCTTCTTCGGCTTCACCTTCTTCGGCTTCCCCGGCCGCGCCGGTTTCTTCGGCGGGTTCTTCGGACTGCGTGGTTTCGCCGGCGCTGGAGCTTCCGCCTCCGCCGCAGCCCGCGGCGAACACGCCCAAGGCAGCGACGAACGCCAGCATCAGCAGGGCCATGTACCACCGGCCTGCCATCGTCTTACGGACCATGTGTCTCTTCTCTCCTCTTCTTGGTTTACGCGGCGGTGGACGGCTCGCGCGGGGTTTTCGAGCCCCGCAACCGCCCCACCAGTGCCCGCACCCTGGGCGGGTTCTGGACAACGAAGACAAGGGTCAGGCCGAGCACCAGCACCGCCCCTTGGACCAACTCCCTGAGTCCCCCTGACAGTCCCTTCACCCGAAGGTCGTAATCGAGGAGGTAGATGAAGACGGCGCCGAGCATGGTCGCCACCGGGCTGACCCGGCCGCCGTTGAGGGCGGCGCCCCCGAGGACGACGGCGACGATGCTGAGCAGCAGGTACGGTTCGCCGAGCGTCAGGTCGGGAGTGCCGACTTCGCCGCTGGCGAGCACGCCGCCGAGGCCGTAGCTGAGGGCGGCGATGACGTAGGCGAGGATCCGGTAGCGCCGGGCCGAGAGGCCGGCGAGGAACGCCGAGCGCTCCGAGGCGCTGCTGGCGACCAGGCGCCGCCCTTGGACGACCCGGTGCAGGAAGACCGTGCCGACCAGGGTGAAGGCGATCGCGATCAGGAACAGGTAGCTGACCCCGGCGACGATCGTGTCACCCGCCCAGTGCGCGAGCCGCGGCGGCACGTTGGAGGCGGGCAGGATTTCTCCCCCGTAGAGGCGCATGAAGCCGAGGATCAGCTGCCCCGTGGCGAGGGTGACGACCAGCGGGTTGAGCCGCAGCCCCTCGACCAGGATGCCGTTGACCAACCCGATCAGGATGCAGGCGACGGCGCAGATGACCAGCGCTTCGAGCAGGCCGCTGTTCTTGCCTTCGGAGGCCTTGAGGATGATCACGCCGGTCAAGGTGACCGTCGCCGGAACGCTCAGGTCGATGCCGCCGGTGCCGACCACGAACGACTGGCCGATCGCGATGATGATCAGGATCGAGAGCGGCGGCAGGACGGTCGAGAGCGTGCTCTGGGCGAAGAGCCCGCCGCTGATCGTCAGCTCGGAGAAGATCAGGACCGCGATCACGCCGACCGTGATGACCTTCAGCGGCGTCACCGAGCGCAGCTGCGCGAGCATGTCGCGGCGGTTCACGGTGCCTCCGTCGCGGGGCCGGGGATGATCCGCCGGCCGATCAGGTCGCGGAGCCAGTGGCAGAAGGTCTCCTCGGTGTCGTAGACGGAGGAGAAGCCGGCCTGGCTGATCTTGATCCGGCTGGAGAAGCCGGGCGGCGGCGCGTCCACGGCGCCGTGGGCGAAGATGTAGTCGGCCAGGTGGTGGGCCTCGCCGAGCAGCTCCGGCAGCGTCGTCCGCCGCAGGCCCTCGCGCTCGACGATCCGCTGCCAGGCCCCTTCCTTGTCGGCGAAGTACTCGGCGACCGAGAAGGAGGCGTCGGGGCCGGGCTCGACCCCGAGGGTCGCGGCGATCGCGGGCCAGAGGTGGCGCCACTCGAAGACGTCGCCGTTGGTCAGGTTGAAGCGCTCGTTGACGGCGAGCGGCGAGCTGCCCGCCCATTCGATCGCCTCCGCCACCAGCCGCGCGTCGGCGGCCTCGGTGACGTAGGGGACGCCGCCGGGGAAGGAGAACGGCTCGCCTTCCTCGCGCCGCAGCGCGGCGTAGGCGCCGAGCACCGGCGGCAGGTTCATCGCCACCCCCCAGGCGCGGCCGACGACCAGCTGCGGGCGGAGGATCGTCCAGGCGATGCCGCGGCCCGGCAGCTCGCGCAGCAGGTGGTCCTCCTGCAGCCAGTAGAAGTTCTCGTGGTCGTCGCGCGGCGCCCGCTCGCGGGCCGGCACCGGGATCGGCTTCAGGTGGCTGCCGTACGCCTTCGTCCCCTGCATCAGGGTCACGTGGCGCAGCGAGCCGGCCTCGACCAGGGGGTCGAGCGTGTTGCGGAAGAGCGCCAGGTTCAGCTCCATCTGCTCGCGGTCCGACCAGCCGCCGACCAGGCCCGGCTGCTCGGTCAAGGCGGCGAAGACGAGGTGCGTCACGCCGGGCTCGCCGGCGAGGGCCGTCCTCGTCGCGGCGGCGTCGGTGAGGTCGACGGGCAGGTGGGTGAACTGGCGCGAGCCGGTGATCTCCGGGGTGCGCCGCGACAGCGCCACGACCTCGTGGCGGCCCCGCTCGAGCAGGCGCTCGACGACCGCGTTGCCGACCACGCCACTGGCGCCCGCGACCACTGCCTTAGGCATGAGAGTCGACCTCACGCATCTTCTGTCTCCAACCCTTTCCGTGACCCAGACCGATCGCGCTTTTCCCGAACGCTCCGCTCGGGCCAGTCCTTGACCCAAACGGTTGGTTGGTTACCTTAGAGTCTGTTTCGGTGTCTGTCAACCATCAGTCTCGGCGCCCTATGAGGGGCCGCAAACACCGTTATAGAGCCAAAACCACCCCTAGGGGCGGTGGATCGGCTCAGTTTGAGACACCTTGCGCGAACCGGACAGTCGGTAGGTAGCGCGCGAATTCGCTTACGTATCGGGCGCGCGCTCGAAGGGCGCGAAGGTGCCGTAGCGGCCGCCGAAGAAGACCAGCGGCCGGTAGGTGCCGGAGACGTCGAGGTCGAGCACCCGGGCGAGCACGATCGTGTGGTCGCCGGCGGGGTGCTCGGCGTCGATCTCGCAGTCGATCCAGGCGACGCCGTCGTCCAGCGCCGGACCCGCCCGACCGGGGTGCCAGGAGACGCCGGCGAAGCGGTCGACGCCGGCGGCGGCGAACTGCCGCGAGACCTCTTCGTGGTCGTGGGCGAGGACGTTGACGCAGAAGCGCCCCGCCTCGCGCAGGGTCGGCCAGGTGGTCGACGTGAGCGCCGGGCAGAGCAGCAGCAGAGGCGGATCGAGCGAGACCGAGGTGACCGAGTTGGCCGCCATCCCCACCGGCTCCTCCCCCGCGCCGGCGAACGCGGTGACCACGGTCACGCCGGTCGGCAGGTGGCCGAAGACGCGGCGGAAGTGGGCCGGACCCGGGCCGGCGTCGCCGCCCATCAGGCCGCCTCGGAGGAGAGGTCGCGATCGGGCCGGCCGACCACCAGCGCCGCGGTCATGTCGGCGTAGGCGACGGCGACCCGCTCCGGGTCGTCGACGCCGGCCGGCCGGTACCAGCCGGTGAGGCCGTTGATCGCGGCGAGGATGAGCAGCGCCGCGTAGCGCGCTTCGCGGTCGCGCCCCTCGGCGCCGAGGGCGTCGGCGACGTAGCTCTCGACCACCTCGAAGGCGCGGCGCCTCGTCGCCACCGCCGCCTCGCGTCGCTCGCCGGTCAGGTGCCGCCACTCGTCGACGTAGACCGAGACCACCTCGAGGTTCTCCAGGTACCAGAGGGACCAGGAGCCGACGAACCGGTAGAGCCGGTCGACGCCGGCGACCTCGCCGCTCTCGATCTGCTCGAGCACGGCGAACGATTCGGCGGTCGCGCGCTCGAAGATCTCCGCCAGCAGCCCTTCCTTGCTGTCCATGTAGTGGTAGAGGCTGCCGCGGAAGAGCGAGGTCCGATCGGCGATGTCCTGGAGGCTGGTGCGGTCGTAGCCCTCCTCGTGGAAGGCGGCGGTCGCCGCGGCGAGGAGCTCCGCCTCGGGGTCGGCGCTCGCCTCCGTGCCCTGGCCCCGACCCGGATCGACCGCGAACGACCCGCTGCCCTGGCGACCGTCGCCGCAGCGGACCATCCGGCCGATCATCTCCGCCTGGACGTCGGCGATCGCGGCGGGCGGGTCGGCGCCGCCGGGTCGGTACCAGGCGGGCAGCCCGCTGATCACCGAGAGCAGGTAGAAGGCGGCGTAGCGCCGGTCCAGGCCCGCCGGCGCCTCGCCTGCGGCGCAGGCCTCGTCGATCAGCGCCTCGACCCGGTCGTAGACGTCGCGCCGGATCTTCAGCGCGCCGCGCAGCCGGGCCGGGCTGAGGTGCTTCCACTCGGCCAGGTAGACGCTGACCATCTCGAGGTTCTCCAGGTACCAGAGCGACCAGGCGCGGACGAAGGCTTCGATCTTCGCCACCGGCGAGCCCTCCATCGCCTCGATCTCGCCCATGATCTCGCCGGTCTCCGCGGTCGCCTGGGCGAAGATGTGGACGAGCAGGTCTTCCTTCGAGCCGAAGTGGTGGTAGAGGCTGCCCTTGAGGATCCCGACGCGGCGGGCGAGGTCGCTCATCGAGGCGCCGGCGTACCCCTGCTCGTAGAAGAGCTGGGTCGCGGCGCTGAGGATCTGCTCTTTCCGGTTGCTGCGACTGGTTGACACCGGTGCCGCTTTCGGCGTCCCGATGGACTCGGTTCCTCGCTTAGTCAAGCAGAACTCCTCTCGACCACCCGTCGCCGGCGCACCGGGGCGGCGGGCTCGACGCCGAGGTCCCGGACGATCTGGCCGACCAGGTCGGGGTCGGGCGGCCGGTGCCCGTCGAGCTCGTGCCCGGGGCGCGAGAGGTAGACCAGGACCCCCGCCCCCTCGCGCTCGATCAGCTCCATCGATTCCTCCAGCCGCGCGTGGCAGTCGCAGGCGAGGCCCCGGAAGACGTCGCCGGCCAGGCAGGCGGTGTGGGCGCGGACGAGGGCGTCGCGGCCCTCGACCTCCCCCTTGACCATCGCGACGTGGTGGGAGTCGTCGAGCAGGCCTCGGTAACCGCGGGCGCGGAAGTCGCCGAAGAGGGTCGGCAGCGACGTCTCCACCACCCGTTCGATCAGCTTCTCCGTCCGCCGCCGGTAGGCGATCAGATCGGCGAGCATGATCATCTTCAGGCCGTGCCGTTCGCAGAAGGGGACGAGGTCGGGCAGCCGCGCCATCGAGCCGTCCCCGTTCATCACCTCGCAGATCACCCCGGCCGGAGTGAGCCCGGCGAGGCGGGCGAGGTCGACCGCGGCCTCGGTGTGGCCGGGTCGCTCGAGCACCCCTCCCTCCCGCGCCCGCAGCGGCGGCAGGTGGCCGGGGACGACGACGTCGCCCGGGCCCGCGTCGGGCGCGACCGCGGCCTGGATCGTGCGCGCGCGGGCCTGGGCCGAGGACCCCGATCCACCGTCGGCGGCGGCGATCGTCTCGGTGAAGGCAGCTTCCGGCGCCGCCCTCCCGCCGCCGCCCGCCATCAGCTCCAGCCCGAGCCGGTCGCAGCGCTCGCCGGTGAGCGCCAGGCAGATCAGCCCGCGCGCTTCCTTCGCCATGAAGTTGACCGCCTCCGGCGTCGCGAACCGCGCCGCCATCACCAGGTCGCCCTCGTTCCCGCGGTCGGCCTCGTCGCAGACGACGATCATGCGCCCGCGCCCGATCTCCCGGACGGCCTCCTCGACGGTGGCGAACGGCGGGCTCATCTCTCCGGCGGCCTCACCAGCTCGGCGACCTGGCGGCTGAAGGCGACGTCGACCGCCAGCTCGCCGAAGAACCAGCGCCCGTCGATCGCGCTGATGTTGGTCTGGAACAGGTCGTCGCTGGTGCCGAAGACACCGTCGGGCCCGGGCGAATTGTGAGTCACCGTCACGCCGCCGAGCGCGGTGTGGATCAGCGGGTCGTAGGTTCCC
>Ga0153956_1001523_pt1 | contig 19977 bp, 18 predicted proteins | sample TSFL040MetaG_FD_104704 | JGI IMG/M metagenome (GOLD analysis project Ga0153956, IMG submission 104704) | Attine ant fungus gardens microbial communities from Florida, USA - TSFL040 MetaG | ecosystem: Host-associated > Fungi > Mycelium > Unclassified | place: USA: Florida, Wekiwa Springs...
CAGCGGCCCGACGACCAAAATGGCCAAACCCGTTCGATAAAATCTTCTGCTGTGCACGATCAATATAATCCCACCCGGCGATGAAGCGTCCGTCACATCACCCGTTTGCGGCGCGACCGTGACATGGGGCCACGGCGGTTCCAAAAATGCGCAATTAGCATCAATTACGGTTAATCGCCAAAGCCGGCTTCGGCTTTTCCCTATCGGCGCATGTACCGGTCCGAAAACCGGTCCCCATTTTTCGGGATCACGCGCTAATTCCGCTTCTGCCAGCGGCCGCGCTCGTCGGCCTGCCAATATGTGGCCTCCAGCCCCCTCGCCTTGCAGTCGGTCCAGGCCGCGCGCGCCGCAACCAGCGCGTCGTCATCGTCACCGTTGAAAACGAGGACCATGCGCTCGTAAGCTGTGGTGTCCGCCGGCAAACCGGCCTGATCGACCAGGAACCGGACCTGCGCATCGTTCGGATTGCCCTCGTCCAGCACCAGCAGGATCGGCTGTTCCGCCGCATCCGCCGCGCGCCAGGTGGCGTGCGGCAGAAACGAGTCGTCGCGATAGGTCCACAGATGCACATCGAGCGCATCGGCGCGCTCCTCCGAGGTCGACTGCACCACGCACCGCCAGCCGCGCGCGAGCGATTTCTCGAGCAGCGGCGGCAGCACGTTTTCCAGCGCCATGTTCTGCAGATGGTAGAACAGAACCTCGGTCATGCTGTCTTACTTCTTGCCCTCGTAGTAATCCGCCACCAGGCGGTCGAGCAGCCGCACGCCGTAGCCCGAACCCCAGCTGTGGTTGATCTCGGTCTTCGGCGCGCCCATGGCGGTGCCGGCAATATCGAGATGCGCCCACGGCACATCGTTCACGAAACGCTGCAGGAACTGGGCGGCGGTGATCGAGCCGCCATGGCGGCCGCCGGTGTTCTTCATATCGGCGAATTGCGAGTCGATCAGCTTGTCGTAGTCGGGGCCGAGCGGCATGCGCCAGACCCGCTCGCCGGTCGCCTGCCCCACCGCCGCAAGCCGTTCCGCAAGTTCGTCGTTGTTGGAGAACAGGCCGGCATGCTCGGTGCCCAGCGCCACCATGATGGCGCCGGTCAGCGTCGCCAGATCGACCATGAACTTCGGCTTGTACTTCTTCGCCACGTACCAGAGCACGTCGGCCAGCACGAGCCGGCCTTCGGCGTCGGTGTTGATGATCTCGATGGTCTGGCCCGACATCGAGGTGACGATATCGCCCGGCCGCTGCGCATTGCCGTCGGGCATGTTCTCGACGAGGCCGATGGCGCCGACCACATTGGCCTTCGCCTTGCGGCCTGCGAGCGCATGCATCAGGCCGACCACGCAGGCCGCGCCGCCCATGTCGCCCTTCATCTCCTCCATGCTGCCGGCCGGCTTGATGGAGATGCCGCCGGTGTCGAAGGTCACGCCCTTGCCGATGAAGGCGACCGGGGCATCGCCCTTCCTGCCGCCGTTCCAGCGCATCACCACCATGCGGGCCGGACGCGCCGATCCCTGGGCCACGCCGAGCAGCGCTCCCATGCCCAGCTTTTCCATCGCCCTGACGTCGAGCACGTCGATGGCGACGCCGAGCTTTTTCAATTCGCCGGCGCGGCGGGCAAACTCCACCGGGAACAGCACATTCGGCGGCTCGTTGACGAGTTCGCGTGCCAGCAAGACACCGTTAACCACACGGTCGCTGGACGCGAATGCCTTCTTCGCCGCCGCAATGTCGCCGACGGCCAATGACACCGTGACTGCGCCCGGCTTCTCCTCGCCATCCTTCTTCTTCGTCTTGTAGCGATCGAATTTATAGGCACGCAGCAGAATGCCCGACGCCACCGATGCGGCCTGCCCTGCCGTCATCCCACCGGACGGCAGTTCGGCGATCACGGTGACGGCATCGCCGGAGGAGCCCACCTTGCCAGCGAGCACGCCGCCGAACTTGAGGAGATCGGTTTCCTTGATATCGCCCGCCTTGCCGACGCCGATCACCAGCAACCGATCCGCCTTCACGCCCTCCGGCGCGAGAATGTCGAGCGTCGATCCGCTTTTCCCCTTGAATCGCCCCGCCGCAGCGGCGCGCTTGATCAGGCCGGCGGCCGCGCCCAGCGCTTTGGTCGCCGCCTTGCCCAGTTTCAGCGCGTCATCGCTGAACACAACGAGCGTGCCGCGGACGGCCTGGGACAACGGGACGAAGCCGACCTTGACGGTGTCGGACATGGGCAAGACCTCCAGGAAATCGAAATGAGGCATATCGAACCAAAACAGCCGATGCGCCGGACCCCGCTGTTTTTGTCCCCGAAGCCGGGGCCGTCAAGCCGGAGGGCAATCGGGCGTGAGATGACAGCGCCGAGCCGGCCCCGATTCCCTGCCGTCCGTGTCGGAATATGTCCCATGCGGGCCGGACGCTCCGTCCACATTCTCCGGAGCCGGCACCTTGGCCGGCGCCGCCCGGCGACACGGTCTTGTTTTCAATGGCTTGAGCGCCACATCAGGCACGCGATCGTCCAATTCGGCAGGCAGCCATCGCGCAGCCATTTTGTTGATCGATCAAAGGGATGCTAAGCATAAGGATCGGTTCGGAAATGCCGTGACGCCCTCGGGGATTCCCTGATCGGGGATGGGCGCACGGGCAAGTTTTCAGGCCAAAACGGGGACCGATGGGGTCGATCGACAAATACATTTTCCGGACGGTCCTGGCATCGTTTGTGGTGGTTCTGGTCAGCCTGACGGGCGTGATCTGGATTACCCAGGCGCTGCGAGGCATCGACCTGATGACGAGTCAGGGACAGACGATCCTGACCTTCCTCGGCGTTACCAGCCTGGCGATTCCGGTGCTCGTCCTGGTCATCGCGCCGATCGCCCTCATGATCGCCATCGCCCATACGCTGACCAAGCTTGCGACCGATTCCGAAATCATCGTGATGAACGCCGCCGGCCTGTCGCCGATCCGGCTGCTGCGCCCTTTTCTCTTTGCGACCCTGGTGGTGTCGCTGATCGTCGGCTTTATCGGCTTCTATCTCGCCCCAGACGGGCTGCGCCGGTTGAAGCGCTGGGACACGGAGATCACCGCCGACGTGCTGACGAATATCCTGCAGCCGGGCCGCTTCGCGCAACTCGACCAGAACCTCACGATCCGCATCAAGGAACGTCAGCCCGGCGGCCTGCTGGTCGGCATTTTCGTGGATGACCGCCGCGATCCCAAGGAGCGCAACACCATCATCGCCGACCACGGCACCATCCTGAAGAACAATGACGGCTCGTTCCTGATCCTTGAGGACGGCAACCTGCAGCGCTTCGAAACCGGCAAGACCGATCCGGCCATGGTGGCGTTCGCCCGTTACGCCTTCGACATGTCGAAATTCTCGCATCGCAGCCAGGACGTCACCTACGACATCCGCGAACGCTATATATGGGAGCTGCTCGCCCCGCCGGCCGACGACCCGCTCTATCAAAAGGTGCCGCGCCAGTTCAGCGCCGAATTGCACGACCGCCTGATGGCACCGCTCTACCCGTTCGCCTTTGCCGGCCTGACCTTCGCGTTTCTCGGCTCGCCGCGCACCACGCGCCAGAGCCGCAATTTCTCGATGGGCAACGCCATCGCTGCCGTATTCGGCCTGCGAACCGCCGGCTTCGCCTGTTCGGTGACGGCGGCGAAATCGGACCTCGCCATCCCGCTGCAATACTTCCTGCTGTTTACAGCGATCGGCGTCAGTCTGTTCGTGATCGCGCGCGGCATCGTGCTGGAGCCGCCGGCGAAAGTCATCGAGGCCATCAACAGGTCGAATGCGCGTCTGGCACGGCTGTTTCGACGATCGGCCACCGCATGAACATGATCGTCAACACCATCGGGCGCTATTTCGCGGGCCGCTTCCTGGTCGCCGCGGTGGGCGTATTCGTCAGTATTTTCATGCTGTTGGTGCTGGTCGATTACATCGAGATGGTCCGGCGGACGTCGGGACTGGCGACCGTGCCGCCCGGCCTGTTCGTGCTGCAGACCTCGCTCTACCGGGTGCCGCAAGCGCTCGAAAAACTGATGCCGTTCTGCATCCTGATCGGCGGCATGACCTGTTACCTGGCGCTGTCGCGCCGGCTTGAGCTGGTGGTCGCGCGGGCCGCCGGGGTTTCGGCCTGGCAGTTCATTACGCCCGCTTTGTTCAGCGCGCTGATCCTCGGCATCCTGGCGACCACGGTCTACAATCCGGTTTCGGCCGATCTGCGCGAAGAATCGAAGCGGATGGAAGCCAGGATGTTCGGCGAGGCACCCGGAGGGGGCGTTCAGGATGCATCGGGCTTCTGGATCAATCAGGTCAACAGCGAGGGACAGGCGATCATCAACGCCGCCCGAAGCGAGCAGCAGGGTCTGCGCCTGACCGGCCTGACCGTGTTCCGCTTCGATACTGAATCCCAATTCAGCGAACGCATGGAAGCCCGTGAAGCGACCCTCGAACCGGGGCGCTGGGTCTTCAAGGGGGTACGTCGATACTCCCTCGATTCGCCCATGGTCGAGCAGGACACGCTGAATCTGGAGACGACCCTCACCCCGGCGCAGGTGAGAAATAGTTTCTCGACCCCCGAAACAGTGTCATTTTGGCAACTTCCTACGTATATCAAATCCTCGGAAAGCTCGGGTTTCGCGACTGCGGGATATCGTTTGCAGTACCATAAGCTCATCGCACAGCCGTTTTTGCTGGTGGCGATGGTCTTGCTGGCCGCATCCGTCAGCCTGAGGTTCTTCCGAATGGGCGGTGTCCAGAAGATGGTTTTGAGTGGCGTTGGGGCCGGGTTTCTGCTCTATGTCCTGTCGAAAGTTACGGAAGATTTGAGCAAGGCTGAGTTGATGCATCCGATTGCTGCGGCGTGGCTGCCTGTTTGCGTGGGCGGCCTCACCGGCTTCTTGGCCTTGCTGTACCAGGAGGACGGGTAGTGGCTGTTTTTGCCGCCCTCCATACGCGAAAGCTGGCTTCGAGACTGCGCATCCCCGTTTGCGCGGATTGCGGTCGCACGTCCGGTGCGGTTGCATCCGTTGCCGCAACGATGCTGTGCCTCACGGTCACGTTCGGCGTGGCGTCCACCAGCCCTGCCTCCGCCCAGAGCTTCACCTACAATCGCCCGGCAAGCCGGCCGAAGCCGCCGCCGGCGCCCCAGAACGGGCAAATGCTCGTTCAGGCGACCGAGGTGAATTACGATTACAACAACTCGCGCGTGGCCGCCGTCGGCAGCGTGCAGATGTATTACAACGGCACGTCGGTCGAGGCTGACAAGGTCGTCTACGATCAGAAGACCAAGCGGCTTCATGCCGAAGGCAATGTCCGGATGACGGATGCCGACGGCAAGATCACCTACGCCAATCTGATCGATCTCAGCGACGACTATCGCGACGGCTTCGTGGATTCGCTCCGCGTCGATACGGCGGACGCGACGCGCATGGCCGCGACACGTGCCGACCGCTCGGCCGGCAACTACACAGTCTTCCAGAACGGCGTCTACACCGCCTGCGCCGCCTGTAAGGACGACCCGAAGAAGCCGCCGCTCTGGCAGGTCAAGGGTGCACGCATCATCCACGACCAGACCGAAAAGATGATGTATTTCGAGGATGCGAGCATCGAGTTTCTCGGCACGCCCCTCGCCTATGTGCCCTACTTCTCGACGCCCGACCCGACAGTGAAGCGCAAGACCGGCTTCCTGATGCCGGGCTATTCGCAGAACACCAATTTCGGTTTTGCCGTCGACACGCCGTTTTACTGGGCGATCGCGCCCGACTACGACGCGACGATCACACCGCGCATCACGACCAAGCAGGGCGTTCTGTTCCAGGGCGAATTCCGCCAGCGGCTGATGAACGGCTCGTACCAGATCCGCGCCTACGGCATCAACCAGCAGGATCCCAATGCATACGCCGGTCAGGTCGGCGACAAGGACTGGCGTGGGGGCGTCGATACCAAGGGCCAGTTCGCCATCAACGACAAATGGACATGGGGCTGGGACGCCGTTGCGCTCAGCGACTACAACTTTTTGTACGACTATCGCCTCGCGATGTACAAAGACCCGTACCAGTCGTTCCTGAATTTGCAGACCGAGGCCGTTTCGCAGCTTTACCTGACGGGCGTCGGCAACCGCAGCTTCTTCGACCTGCGCACGATTTATTACCTGAGCTTCTCCGGCAACCAGAGCCAGGTGCCGGTGATCCATCCGGTGTGGGACTATAATAACGTCATCAACCACAATATTCTGGGCGGCGAACTCAGCTACAAGTTCAATTTCACCAGCCTGACGCGCGATCAGGCCGCATTCACCTCGCTCAACACCAATGCCACCAATAACGGCCTGTGTTCGCTGACCTCGGCGGACTCCGCGGCACGTACGCCGCTGAACTGCCTGCTGAACGGCATCCCGGGCACCTATACGCGCTTCACCGGCGAAGCGAACTGGCGCCGCTCCTTTACCGACGAGTGGGGCCAGATTTTCACGCCATTCGCCAGCGTGCGGGTCGATGCGATTGATGCGTCGATTTCGGATCAGTCCGTCGCCTCCAACTATCATCTACCGGGCGACACCCAGGCGCTGCGCGTGATGCCGACGGTCGGCCTCGAATATCGCTATCCGTTCATCAATGTGCAGCCCTGGGGCAGCACGGTGATCGAACCGATCGCGCAGGTCATCATCCGTCCGAACGAGAGTTACGCCGGTCGTTTGCCTAACGAAGACGCCCAGAGCCTGAACTTCGACGCCAGCAACCTGTTCAGCGTGGACAAGTTCTCGGGCTATGACCGCGTCGAAGGGGGCAGCCGCGCCAATGTCGGCGTGCAGGCCACGACTCAGTTCGATCAGGGCGGGTCGATCAAGGTGCTGTTCGGCCAGTCCTACCAACTGTTCGGGATGAATTCGTTCGCCGTTGCCGATCTCACCAATACGGGCATCGATTCAGGACTGGATAAACCGCGCTCGGATTACGTGGCCAGCGTGAGCTACGCGCCCAATCGCACCTATTCCTTCAGCACCCGCGCCCGTATCGACGAGGCCACCGGCAACGTGTCGCGCTTCGAGGCGGAAGCACGCGCGGGCTTCGACCGCTGGTCCGTCAGCATGCTGTACGGAAACTACGCACCGCAGCCCGAACTCGGCTACATCACGCGCCGTGAAGGTATTCTCACGACAGGGTCGATCAAGCTCGCTTCGAACTGGGTCGTGACCGGCGGCGCGCGTTGGGATCTCGAGGCAAACAAGATCAATCAATACATGGTCGGCGCCGGTTACGTGGACGACTGCTTCATTCTCGCCCTGAACTACGTGACCTCTTACAGCTACGTCACCAATCTCTCGTCTCCGCCGGTTCTGAGCCATACGGTCATGTTCCAACTCGGCCTCCGCACGCTCGGCAATACACAGGCCGGCGCCGGCGGCGGTCAGGTCTATTGAGGGCGCGGATTGACGCAGCCCGGACTTCAAGCTCCCGCTGCCGTGAAATTTCCGCTTTCGGTCGCGATGTATTCGCTGCCGGCATGAATTCGGCCGCAAAACGGTATTTCTGGAGAATGATGAACGCGATGAATGCCCGTCACGTTGTGCATGCTGCGCTTGCGGCTGCTGCGATGGTTCTGGTTACAGCGGGATCGCCGGCCCATGCGCAGACCGTCGCGGTCATGGTCAATGGCGAACCGATCACCAATTTCGACATCGAGCAGCGCATGAAGCTGAACGCCCTGTCGGGGGTAAAGAACAATACGCGCAAGGAAGTGATCGACGCCCTGATCGACGACAAGGTCAAGATCAAGGAAGGCAAGAAATTCAGCGTCGATCCCGGCTCGTCCGATGTCGATGCTTCCTATGCCACCATGGCCTCGCGCATGCGGCTCACGCCCGAGCAGCTGACGCAGTCGCTAGCATCCAAGGGAATTCGTCCCAATACACTCAAGAGCCGCATCAAGGCGGACATGGTATGGACCGCAATTGTCCGCGGCCGTTACAAGCAGAGCATGCAGGTCAGCGAGAAAGACGTCGAGGCTGCGGTCCAGAGCCAGGGCGGCGATGCCAATGCGGATGCGTTCGAATATCAGATGCGCCCGCTGATCCTGGTCGTTCCGCGCGGCGCGGGCAGCAGCGCCATGGAAGCACGTCAGCGCGAAGCACAGGGACTGCGCGAACGGCTGCAAAGCTGCGACGACGCCATCCGTGCCTTCAAGTCGATTCAAAACGCGACGATCAAAGGCATCGTCGTCAAGACATCGGCCGACCTTCCGCCGTCGCTGCGCGACCTGCTCGACAAGACGCCGATCGGACACCTGACCCCGCCGGAGGTCACGGCTCAAGGGATCGAGATGGTGGCGCTGTGCGGACGCAAGCCCACCAAAGTCGATACGCCGAAGAAGCGTGAAATCCGCGACAAGATGTTCGCGGAGAAATACGAAGCCAAGTCGAAATCCTATCTGCAGGAAGTCCGCAAGGCGGCGATGATCGAATATCGCTAACCTCCGATCCGGCCAAGGCGGCAACATGACCAAGCCTCTTGCACTGACACTCGGCGAACCCGCCGGTATCGGCCCGGACATCGCCATCGCTGCCTGGCTCAGGCGGCGCGAACTCGATCTGCCGCCGTTCTATCTGCTCGGCGACCGCGATTTCATGGCGATACGCGCGAAGGCGCTCGGCCATGATGTCCGGCTGGCGGATGCGACACCTGCCACGACGGCCGCGATGTTCCCCGATGCACTTCCGGTCGTCTCCATCGGCCACACGATTACTGCGCAAGCGCGCCGCCCCGACGCCTCCAGCGCACCGGCCGCGATCGCCGCGATCCGCCAGGCGGTCGCTGACGTTGAAGCCGGCCACGCCGGTGCCGTCGTCACCAATCCGATCGCCAAAAGCGTTCTGTACCGCGCCGGTTTCTCGCATCCCGGCCATACGGAATTCCTGGCCGAACTTGCCGCCCGAGACGGCAAGGTGCCGCTGCCCGTGATGATGCTGTGGTCGCCCGAACTCGCCGTGGTGCCGGTCACGATCCATGTCGCGCTGCGCGATGCCATCGACGGCCTCTCCGGCCCGCTGATCACCGCCACCGCCCGCATCGTCGTGGCCGACATGAAGGCGCGCTTCGGGATCAAGCGTCCGCGTCTTGCGATTGCCGGTCTGAATCCCCATGCCGGCGAAGACGGCAGCATGGGCGACGAGGAACAGGCGTTCATCATGCACGCCGTCACCGTGCTGCAGAACGAGGGCATCGATGCGCGCGGGCCGCTGCCGGCCGATACCATGTTCCATCCGGCCGCACGCGCGACTTATGACTGCGCCGTCTGCATGTATCACGATCAGGCGCTGATCCCGATCAAGACCATCGCATTCGATGCAGGCGTGAATGTCACCCTCGGCCTGCCCTTCATTCGCACCTCGCCGGATCACGGCACGGCCTTCGACATCGCCGGCACCGGCAAGGCCAATCCGTCGAGCCTGATCGCCGCGCTGAAGCTCGCGGCACGCATGGCCGCGACGACCTCGGCATGAGCACCATCGACGATCTGCCGCCGCTCCGCGAGGTCATCAAGCGCCATGACCTGCAGGCGCGTAAATCGCTCGGCCAGAACTTTCTGCTCGATCTCAATCTCACCGCACGGATTGCGCGCGCCGCCGGCCCGCTCGAAGGCGTGACCGTGGTGGAAGTCGGCCCCGGTCCGGGCGGCCTCACCCGCGCCCTCCTCGCCACCGGCGCATCGCGCGTTATCGCCGTGGAACGCGACGAACGCGCGATCGGCGCGCTGGAAGAAATCGCCGCTCGCTATCCCGGCCGGCTTGAGATCGTGCTCGGCGATGCGCAGACGTTCGATCCGCGTCCGTTGCTGAACGGCGACCGCGCCAAGATCGTCGCCAACCTGCCCTACAATATCGGCACACAGCTTCTCATCGACTGGCTGTGCATGGAGCCGTGGCCGCCCTGGTACGACATGATGGTGTTGATGTTTCAGCGGGAGGTGGCGGAACGCATCGTGGCGCAAGGCGACGAGGACGCCTATGGCCGGCTGGGCGTGCTCGCCAACTGGCGCGCGGAAACGAAAATCCTGTTCGACATTTCCCCCGCCGCCTTCACGCCGCCGCCGAAAGTGACGTCGTCGGTCGTGCGCCTGGTGCCGCGCGCGGCGCCGGAGCCGTGCGAGCGCCGCCTGCTCGAACAGGTCGCCGCCGCGGCCTTCAACCAGCGCCGCAAGATGCTGCGCCAAAGCCTGAAGCCGCTCGGCGTCGATCCGGAGCAACTGGCCGCCGCGGCCGGCGTCGAAGCCACACGACGCGCCGAGACCATTCCCGTGTCGGGCTTCGTCGCCATGGCGAACAAACTCGCTGACCTGCGGAAGAACAGATAGCACGCGATCCCTCATGGTGAGGAGCGCGCCATGCGCGCGTCTCGAACTATGAGCTGTTTGAGCGTTGCACCCATCCTTCGAGACGCCGCTTCGCGGCTCCTCAGGATGAGGGGGAGCTTGTCGCGGCCGCCCCTATTGAACTCCCCGCCATCCTGTGTTTGCTAGACGGCAACGCCGTCCAGGGAAGAAACCACCATGCCAAAAATGATCCGCCAGTCGCTGGTCAAATTCGACGCTCCGCTCTGCGAAACCATCATCGACACACCGAAGCCGCAGGGGCGCGAAGTGCTGGTGCGCATCGAGCGCTGCGGCCTCTGCCATTCCGATCTGCACATTCAGGACGGCTGGGCCGATCTCGGAAACGGCAAGAAGCTCGACACCACCCGCGGCATGACGCTACCCTTCACTCTCGGTCACGAGATTGCCGGGATCGTCGATGAGGTCGGGCCGGAAGGCGACGCATCGCTGGTCGGCAAGAAGAAGGCCGTGTTCCCGTGGATCGGCTGCGGAAAATGCCGTGATTGCCTTGCCGGCGACGAAAATCTCTGCGCGCGGAACCGCTTTCTCGGCGTCTCCATCGACGGCGGCTTCGCCACGCATGTGCTGGTGCCCGACGAAAAATACCTGCTCGACTACGATCCGCTGCCGACCAATGTCGCGGCAACGCTGATGTGCTCGGGCATCACCGCCTACGGCGCGCTCAAGCGCCTCGTCGACCGTCCGCGCCAGCGCAACCTGCTGCTGGTCGGCCTCGGCGGCGTCGGCATGGCCGGCCTCTCGCTCGCACAGGCGATGTTCAAGCAACCGATCTCGGTCGCCGATCTCAATCCGGCCGCCCGCGAAGCCGCGCTCAAGAACGGCGCCGCCTTCGCCTATGATCCGGCCGAGCCCGATGTCGCCAAGCGCATGGTCAAGGAAAACGACGGCGGCTTCGACGGCGTCGTTGATTTCGCCGGCAATGACAAGTCCATGAACTTCGCGGTGGCGACCGTTGCCCGCGGCGGCAAGGTAGTGGTGTCCGGCCTGATGGGCGGCAATTTCAGCCTGCCGATGGTGCAATGGATCTACAAGCGCATGACCGTGGAAGGCTTCATGGTCGGTACGCTGGAGGAAGCCAAGGAGCTGATGGCCCTCGCCCGCGCCGGCAAGGTCAAGCCGACGCCCATGAAGGAAGAACCGATGGCCGATGCGCAGAAGTGGATCGACCAGCTCCGCGCCGGCAAGGTGGTCGGCCGCATCATGCTGGCGAATTGAACTTCGCCTAGATACAACACGTCCGCCCTCATCCTGAGGAGCATGCCGAAGGCATGCGTCTCGAAGGATGGACCACATGCTCTGAGCCCTCATCATCTCATGGTTCGAGACGCATGCCTTCGGCATGCTCCTCACCATGAGGGACGGAGACATATTCTCTTACAACTGCTGCCTGAGTTTCTGCACGAAGGCGACCATGCCGACCTGACGTTCGAGCTTGAGCTGCTCGGCGCGCAGGATCGACTTCACGGCCTCGAAGGCGATGCCGATATTGTCGTTGACGACGACATAGTCATAGGCGTCGAAATGGCTCATCTCATCACCCGCCTTCTTCATGCGACCGCGGATGACGTCTTCGGAGTCCTGCGCACGCGTGTGCAGCCGCTGCTCCAGCGCCTGCACGGAAGGTGGAAGGATAAAGACCGACACCACATCGCTCGGCGCGCGCGAATTGAGCTGCTGCGCGCCCTGCCAATCGATGTCGAACAGCACATTGTGGCCGTTCGCAAGCGCCGTCTCCACCGGCGCCTTCGGCGTGCCGTAGCAATTGTCGAACACGCGCGCCCATTCGAGCAATTCGTCATTGGCGACCATTGCGTCGAACTTCGCCTGATCGACGAAATAGTAATCCTTGCCGTCCACTTCGCCGGGCCGCGGCAGGCGTGTGGTGACCGACACCGACATCCGGAGATCCGGCAATTCGTCGATCAGCATGCGCGTCAGCGTCGTCTTGCCGGCACCGGATGGAGACGACAGCACGAACATCAAGCCGCGGCGCTCGACACCGTCGAAATTAGAGACCGTCGCCATGGTCACTCCAGATTCTGAACCTGTTCCCGGAACTGCTCCACGACGTTCTTCATTTCGAGCCCCGTGTTGGTCAATTCGAGATCGCCCGATTTGGAGCAGCAGGTGTTCACTTCGCGGTTGAACTCCTGGGACAGAAAGTCGAGGCGCCGTCCGACCGGCCCGCCCTTCCCGATCATCTCGCGCGCTTGAGAGATGTGCGAAGCGATCCGGTCAAGTTCCTCGCGGATATCGGCCTTGGTCGCGATCATCAGCGCTTCCTGCGTCAGGCGATCCTGATCGAAGCGATCGGAGGCATCGAGCAGCGTCGCGACCTGCTCGGCGATGCGCGCACGGATCGCTTCCGGCTTGCGGCCGGGCGCAGCCTCGGCTTTCTTCGCCAGTGCCTCGATCTCGTTCAGGCGCAGCGCGAGAATATCGCCCAGCGTCGCTCCCTCACGCTTGCGCATCGCGACGAGCGCCTTCAGAGCGTCTTCAAAAGCCGCTGCGATCGCCGTTTTGGCCGCAGCCTCCTCGGCCTCATCCGCCTCGGGCTCAACCACTTCGATCACGCCCTTGATATTCATCAAGCCGTCGACGCTCGGCGCCACGGCATCGATCTTGCCGGACATATCGGTCGCGATCTTCAGCACCGCATTCAGCACGTCCTCGTTGATGCGGACGGTGCCGACGGCATTGGCGCGCTTCACCGTGAGATTTGCATAGACCGTGCCGCGCGACAGCACGTCGCCTGCACGCTTGCGTGCCGTGGTTTCCACTTCGTCGAAGCCGGACGGCATCCGCATCCGCAGATCGAATCCCTTGGCATTGACGGACTTCAATTCCCATTCGAACGTATAGGGGCCGCTGGTGCCGTGGCTCCGTGCAAAGCCGGTCATGCTCGACAACACCATCGCGAAACGCCTCCAGAAAACTGCAATGAGATTCGCACAGACGCGAACCGGAATGACGATAGGCTCTTTCGAACCGCGAAGAAAACCGGAAGCGCTCCCACCTCTCCCCCCGCGCGAAGTGAAGCTTCGCTAGAGGGGAGAGGTGAAAAACGAATCCTGCTATTGCGCTGCGCCCTGACGGGCCGGCGCATTGCGCGTGCGTTGCCTGGCTGGCGCCGAGCGCGGCGGCGTGGTGCCGGTCGCAGACGTGCCGGCCGCGGAATTCGCGTTGCTGTCGCTCGCTGCGGGCGACGCCGACGGCTGATCTTCGGCCGGCTCCACCGTATCGTTCTGCGTGGCCTTTTCGATGGCGCGCAGCTTGGCGACGTTCTTCTGATGCGCGTCGTAGGTTTCCGTGAAGATGTGACTGCCGGAGCCGTCGGCAACGAAGAACAGGTCGCGCGTGCGCGCAGGATTGGCCGTCGCCTCCAGCGAGGCACGGCCGGGATTGGCGATCGGCCCCGGCGGCAGGCCGTCAACCACATAAGTATTGTAAGGCGACGGCTGGGCGATCTCGCTGCGCTTGATCGGGCGGCCCAGCGTCCCCTTGCCGCCGACCAGCCCGTAGATGATGGTCGGGTCCGACTGCAGTTTCATCTTCTGTCGCAAGCGATTGGCGAACACCGCGGCAACGCGGCTGCGCTCGTCCGCACGGCCGGTTTCCTTCTCGACGATGGAGGCCAGCGTCACCAGTTGCTCCGGCGTCTTGACGAGCACGTCCGGGTTACGTCGTTCCCAGATCTCGGTCAGCACGCGCTTCTGTTCACGCTGCATGCGCTGGATCACCTGCTCGCGCGGCGTGCCGCGCGGAAATTTATAGGTTTCCGGCAACAACGTGCCCTCGCGCGGCATCTCCTTGATGGAGCCGGTAAAGATATCGTTGTCGGACAGGCGCGCGACGATCTGCTCGGAGGTCAAGCCTTCCGGAATCGTGATCGAATGCTGCACCACCTTGCCGTCGACGATGGTGCCGATGACATCGCGCAGATTGGCGTTTTTCTGGAACAGATATTCGCCCGGCTTGAGATCCTGGGCAGCCTTCAGCGCGAACACGGCGCCGAGGAACACCCAGCGATTGGCGTCGATGACGCCCTCACGTTGCAGCACCTCGGCGATATCGCCCTTGCCGGAGCGGGCGGGAATATTGACGACCTTGTCGTCCTGCAGCGGCCCCGGCGCTTCCAGCGCCTGACGTCCGTAGATGTAAAGCCCGCCGGTGGCGAGCATCAGCAGAATGATCAGCGTGATGACGGCATTGCCGAACACGACGAGCGGGCTGCGCGCCACATCGGACCGCTTCGGCGGCGGCGGAACCTGTTCCGGCTCCAGCGCGGCGCGCGGGCTTCTGGGCGAAATAGGCGGCCTCTCACTCATCAATGATACCTAGAGTCCAATCGTGACGGGATCGAATCCCATACCCGTCAATAATATACGCCCACAGCAGCAATCAGAGCGGATTGCGGCGAAACGGTGGAGAGTCTCGCAAGCATGATCCTGAAAAGCAGTTTGCGGTTTTCGAATCGGATCACGCCTCGGACGACACCCGCTTGAGAATCACCGACGCATTAGTTCCGCCAAAGCCGAAAGAGTTCGACAACGCGACATTGATCTCCTTCGATCGCGCCTTGTGCGGCACGAGGTCGATCGCGGTCTCCACTGACGGATTGTCGAGATTGATGGTCGGCGGCGCGACATGGTCGCGAATCGCGAGGATACTGAAGATCGCCTCGATGGCACCGGCCGCCCCGAGCAGATGTCCGGTGGACGACTTGGTGGACGACATCGCAATCTTCGATGCGGCATTGCCGAGCAGACGCTGCACGGCGCCGAGTTCGATCTCGTCGCCGAGCGGCGTCGAGGTGCCATGGGCATTGATGTAATCGAGATCGGCTGCCGTCAGCCCGGCGCGCTTCAGCGCTGCGCTCATGCTCCGGAAGCCGCCATCGCCGTCCGGCGTCGGCGACGTGATGTGGTAGGCATCGCCGGACAGGCCATAGCCGACCACCTCGGCATAAATCTTCGCGCCGCGAGCCTTGGCATGTTCGTAGGCTTCGAGAATGACGACGCCGGCGCCCTCGCCCATGACGAAACCGTCGCGATCCTTGTCGTAGGGCCGCGAGGCCTTTTCGGGTGTGTCGTTGAAGCCGGTGGACAGCGCGCGCGCGGCAGCAAAGCCGGCCATGGCGATGCGGCTGACCGGCGATTCCGTGCCGCCCGCCACCATCACATCGGCATCGCCGAGCGCAATCAGGCGGCTCGCATCGCCGATGGCGTGTGCGCCGGTCGAACACGCGGTGACGACCGAATGATTGGGGCCCTTGAGACCGTGTTCGATGGAGACATAGCCCGACGCCAGATTGATCAGGCGTCCCGGAATGAAGAAAGGCGAGACTTTGCGGGGGCCACGCTCCTTGAGGACGATGGCCGTCTCGGCGATGCCCGTAAGGCCGCCGATGCCGGAGCCGATCAACACGCCGGTGGCGCACTGATCCTCGTAGCTGGCCGGATGCCAGTTCGCATCGTCGAGCGCCTGCCTGGCCGCGCACATGGCGAAGACGATGAAATCGTCGACCTTGCGCTGGTCCTTCGGCTCCATCCACTGATCGGGATTGAAGGTGCCGTTGGTGCCGTCGCCGCGCGGAATCATGCAGGCGATCTGCGCCGGGAGATCCGCCACCTCGAAGGTGTCGATGCGCCTGGCGCCGCTCTCGCCGTTGAGGATGCGCTTCCAGGTCAGCTCGACGCCGCAGCCGAGCGGCGACACCATGCCCAGGCCCGTGACGACTACCCGTCTCATCGCATCCTCCGCAGTTTCTTTCCAAAAGCAAAATCGCGCTTCACAGCAAGAAGCCGGTGGATCGCAGTGGCGCGACCCGTCCGGCTTCAGAATGTGTCACGCGAAGAAATCAGCTCTTGGCATTCTTCTCGAGAAACTTGGTGGCGTCGCCGACGGTCAGGATCGTCTCGGCGGCGTCGTCCGGAATCTCGCAACCGAACTCTTCTTCAAACGCCATCACGAGCTCGACGGTGTCGAGGCTGTCAGCACCGAGATCGTCGATGAAGCTCGCGGAATCGATCACCTTCTCGGGTTCGACACCAAGGTGTTCGACCACGATCTTCTTCACTCGCTCGCCAATCTCGCTCATTTCAACCTCGTGCTTGTTACCCAGGCTCGTCCGTAGACGATACGAGCCATCATGGAGCGTTTAACTCGTTAAACCTTGCGCTTGCGCGCTTTGTGGAGTGACCCCGTCATCCCGGACGGCGCCTCGCGAAAACGGCAGGCTCGCCCCGCCAATATACAGGGTTTCACCTTCCTGCAATGGCCTTGTTTGCCCCACCGTCGGACGACCGATTAGCATACATCATATGGCATTGCCACACGCCGCCACAGCCATCCAAAGCTCAATTAAATCACAGCGTTGCGGGAACCCCAAAGGGATCCGAACGCTCAGATCATCGCCATGCCGCCATTCACGTGAATGGTCTGTCCCGTCACATAGGCGGCCTCGTTGGAGGCGAGATAGACAGCGGCTGCGGCAATGTCCTCGGGCGAACCGAGGCGGCCCGCAGGTACCTTGGTGAGAATCGTTTCGCGCTGCTTGTCGTTCAGCACATCGGTCATCGGGGTCGCGATGAAGCCCGGCGCGATGCAGTTCGCTGTGACGCCGCGCTTGGCATATTCGGCGCCCAGCGTCTTCATCATGCCGATCAGGCCGGCCTTGGCGGCGGTGTAGTTCCCCTGCCCGGGATTGCCGGTCACGCCGACGACCGAGGTAATGGCGATGATGCGGCCGAAACGCTTGCGCATCATCAATTTGGTGGCCGCACGCGCGAGACGGAAGGTCGACGTCAGATTGACGTTGATGACATTGTCCCAGTCTTCGTCGCGAAGTTGCACGAACAGATTGTCGCGGGTGATGCCGGCATTGGCGACCAGAATGTCGAGCTGGCCCATGGCCTTCTCGGCCGACGGCACCAGTTCCTCGACTTCGGCGGCGTCGGAGAGATTGCACGGCAGCACATGCGTCCGGTCGCCAAGCTTGGCCGCCAGCGCCTCCAGCACCTCACGCCGGGTGCCCGACAGCGCCACCGTCGCCCCCTGCGCATGCAGCGCCGCCGCAATCGCACCGCCGATACCGCCGGTGGCGCCCGTGACCAGCGCGGTCCTGCCTGTCAAATCGAACATCGTTTTCTCCTGTGGCCGAAGGCCGAATTCAGTTTAACCGAAGCAGCGACGCTCGGATCACCTCTCCCCGGCGGGGAGAGGTGAAGAAAGAACCGAGCCTAGCCCGCCTTCAGCGCATCCTTCGCTGCGGCAATATCGTTCGGGCCGCCGACGGCGATGCCGACCGCGCCGTCCGCGATCCGCTTCACGAGCCCGCTCAGCACCTTGCCGGCGCCGATTTCCAGAAAACGGGTGACGCCCTGCCCCGCCATATAGGCGACGGATTCGCGCCAGCGCACGGTGCCGGTGACCTGTTCGACCAGGCGGCGGCGAATCTCGTCGGGATCGGTGATGGCCGACGCCAGCACGTTGCAGACCACCGGCACGGCCGGCTTGTTGATGGTCACCTTGGCCAGCGCCTCCGCCATCACGTCGGCGGCCGGCTGCATCAGGCTGCAATGGAACGGCGCGGACACCGGCAGCAGCATGGCGCGCTTGGCGCCCTTGGTCTTGGCGATCTCGACGGCGCGGTCCACCGCGGCCTTGTCACCGGACACCACGACCTGACCGCCGCCATTGTCGTTGGCGGCCTGGCAGACCTGTCCCTGCGCGGCCTCCGCGGCGACCGCCACGGCCGTCTCGTAATCCAGCCCGAGCAGCGCGGCCATGGCGCCGACGCCGACAGGGACGGCCTTCTGCATGGCCTGGCCGCGGGTACGCAGCAGGCGCGCCGCATCGCTGACCGAGAGACTGCCGGCGGCGGCGAGCGCCGAATATTCGCCGAGCGAATGACCGGCCACGAAAGCCGCATCCTTCGACAGGGAAATCCCGGCTTCCGTCTCCAGCACGCGCATGGTGGCGAGCGAGACGGCCATCAGCGCCGGCTGGGCATTCTCGGTCAGTTGCAGGGTCTCGGCCGGGCCGTCCCAGATGGTGGCGGTCAGCTTCGCGCCGAGCGCCGAATCAACCTCGTCGAACACCGCTTTGGCGGCCGGAAAGGCATCGGCCAGAGCCTTGCCCATGCCGACGGCCTGGGAACCCTGGCCGGGAAATGTGAATGCTGCGGTCATCGGCTCGCCCCGCTCTCGCTTTTTCGGTTAAACTGCTGGAAACGTGCGCCGTAAGACACTGGCATGACACCGGATGTCAAGTTGCAGCGCCAAAACGGATGCGCGTTTCCCTTGCTATCCCGGCGAAAATCCGTATAAGGCGCCGATCCGCAGATCCCGGCCGGGAGCTGAACGGACGGTCACAGCACAATCCATTGACAGATTATGTTGCGGTAGGGCCAGTCGGTCCGTCGTCCCGTGCTTCCGCCTTCTGAGCAGTCGAGTCCTTTCCGAAGGGTTCGAAGGGCTTGCCGCCGGGTGACGCGCCAACACTGGAAAGGACACCCATGCCTCTTTACGAGCATGTATTCCTCGCGCGTCAGGACGCGAGCGCACAGCAGGTGGAAGACTTCACCGCGCAGGTCAACGGCATCGTCGAAGGCGCCGGCGGCAAGATCACCAAGACCGAGAACTGGGGCGTGCGCTCCCTCACCTACCGCATGAACAAGAACCGCAAGGCGCACTTCGTTCTGCTCAACATCGACGCTCCGTCGGCCGCGATCGCCGAGATCGAGCGCCAGGAGCGCATCAACGAAGACGTCATCCGTTACCTGACCGTCCGCGTCGAGGAACACGAGGAAGGCCCGTCTGCGATGATGCGCAAGGCCGATCGCGACCGTGAGCGCGACGACCGTCCGGGCGGTGGTTTCCGTGGCGACCGTGAAGGCGGTTTCCGTGGCGATCGTCCGGATCGCGGCCCGCGCCGTCCGCGCGACGACAACGAAGCATCGGTTGAGGAGTAAGACACATGGCTGAAGCTGGTGCACGCCGCCCGTTTTTCCGTCGCCGCAAGACCTGCCCGTTCACGGGGGCCAACGCGCCGAAGATCGACTACAAGGACAGCAAGCTGCTGATGCGTTACGTGTCCGAGCGCGGCAAGATCGTGCCGAGCCGCATCACGGCCGTATCGGCCAAGAAGCAGCGTGAACTCGCCCGCGCCATCAAGCGCGCGCGTTTCCTCGGCCTGCTGCCTTACGTGATCCGCTGATATCGGTTCGGGGCGCTGAAAAGCGCCCCAAACCCGATCCCGTAGCCCGGATGAAGCGAAGCGAAATCGGGGGACGGCGTTTCAACATTTTCCACATCCCCGGATTGCGCTTCGCTCCATCCGGGCTACGCAACATCGATTTCTCATAAGGCTTCCGGGACGTCCGGTCGCCGATGGTTGGGGCGAAACGCCTCTAACCGCTCGAAGGGGGCGGGACAGCTGATGATTTCCAGTCTCCTGATCGCGCTTGCCGCCGGCTGTGCCTCGGCGCTGATGTTCGCCTCGATCGTCTCGGGCGCGCTGATCTCGATTTTCCTGTTCTATCTCGCTCCGCTCCCGCTGATGGTCGCCTGCCTCGGCTGGGGTCCGATGAC
>Ga0153956_1001525_pt1 | contig 19947 bp, 18 predicted proteins | sample TSFL040MetaG_FD_104704 | JGI IMG/M metagenome (GOLD analysis project Ga0153956, IMG submission 104704) | Attine ant fungus gardens microbial communities from Florida, USA - TSFL040 MetaG | ecosystem: Host-associated > Fungi > Mycelium > Unclassified | place: USA: Florida, Wekiwa Springs...
AGAAGATGGTGCCGACGATCGAGGGCGAGTTCGCCCGCAAACGCCGGATGATGGTCGGCCTCTGGGACATCGTCGTCGGCGAAGGCATGCTGGTCCCGCGCGGTTACCCGCCGCTCTTCGCCTTCGAGCTCTTCAGCCACCGGCTGCTCCGCTACGCGACGCCGTTCCTCCACGTCCTCGTCTTCCTCGCCAACCTGGTGCTGCTGGGGACCGGCTGGTTCTACTACCTCACGCTGCTCATCCAGCTGGCGCTGCTCGCCGTCACCGCGCTCTCCAACCGCCTCCCCGATGACACCGTCGTGCGCCTCTGCCGCTACTACGTCCTCACCCAGGCCTCGATCGTGCTCGGCCTCTGGGACCGCCTCCGGCACGGGTCGGCAGGGCGCTGGGAGAAGGCGCCGGGGACGCGCTGATGCCGCACTTCGTCGACCGCCTCCTCGCCGCCCTGGGGCTCCTCGTCCTCTCCCCGGTCCTGCTCGCCTTCGCGATCTGGATCAAGCTCGACAGCCGCGGCCCGGTCGTCTACCGCCAGCGACGCGTCGGCAAGGACGGCCGCGTCTTCGAGATGCTGAAGCTGCGGACGATGAAGGAAGGCTCCGACCCGGTTGGTGTCGGGACCGTCGTCGGCCAAGGGGACCCGCGGGTGACCAAGCCCGGTGAGCTGATGCGCCGCACCTCGATCGACGAGATCCCCAACCTCGTCAACGTCCTGCGCGGTGAGATGGCGCTCGTCGGCCCCCGTCCGGCCCTCTCCGCTCACCTCGACCACTTCGACCTCCACGGCCATCCCCGCTTCCGCGTCCTCCCGGGGATCACCGGCTGGGCGCAGGTGAAGGGCCGTGCCGACATCACCTGGCCCGAACGGGTCGAGCTCGACGACTGGTACGTCGCCCACCGCACCCCGGCACTCGACCTCCGCATCATCGGCATGACGATCCTGCCCGTCCTGACCGGCAAGGGCGTCTCGCCTGAGTAGGGTTCCGGCCGTGAGCGATCGACCCGAAGTCTCCCTGCGCGCCTTCCAGCCCGGGGACGCGCCCGCCGTCCACCGCTGGTTCAACAACCCGGAGGCGACGAAATCGCTGATGGAGCAGCGGGGGAGCTTCTCGCCGGCGGAAGCGGAAGCGTGGACGGCGCGCGCGGTCGCGGGCTCCGACGAGGACCGCAAGTACGCGATCGTGGTCGAGGGCTACGACGAGCCGGTCGGCTTCACCGCCCTCTACGGGCTCTTCCGCCAGACCGCGCCGGAGCTCGGGGCGCTGATCGGCGACGACGTGCGCGGCAAGGGCGTGGGGCGGCGGGCGGAGGCGCTGACGATCAAGAAGGCCTTCGACGAGTTCGGCGCCCACCGCGTGTACGGGCGGATCCCGGCGCGCAACGAGATCGCGAAGAAGACCGTCGCCAGCCAGGGCTGGAAGTACGAGGGGACGATGCGGGCCCACCTCGCGCGCGAGGGCGAGCCGCCCGACGATTGCGAGGTCTGGGGCGTCCTCCCGGACGAGTTCCGGGCCGCCACCGCCGACCTGTTCGGTGAGTAGGCCCTTCGCGCAGCTGATCGAGGACGGCGGCGCCTCGGCCGTCGGCGGGGTCGGCGGCCACCCGAGCGAGTTCTTCCGCGGCGTCCACTTCCTCGCCGCCGAGAAGGCGACCCACACGCTGCGGATCGAGTTCGAGGACGCCGAGCTGCTGGCGCCCCTGCTGGTGCGACAGATCGACGGCGGCCCCGACCTCGACGCGATCTCGCCCTACGGCTACCCGGGTTTCAGCGTGGTCGGGGAAGGCGCGGTGGTCGACGGGTGCATCGACCCGGCGGAGGTCGACTTCCACCGCACCGGCCTCGTCTCCGTCTTCATCCGCCACCGGCTGGACCTGGTGCCGCTCGCGGGCGCGACCGAGCGCAACGTGGTCCAGATCCACGACCCGGCGCTCCAGCCGAAGAGCCGACCGAGCGACCGCCGCCAGGTCCGCCGCAACCTCGAGGCCGGCTACGCGGTCGGGCTGATCCCCGGGGGGGAGACGAGCGCCGCCCAGCGCGCCGCCTTCCTCGACCTCTACGAGCAGACCATGCGCCGCACCGACGCCGCCGACCATTACTTCTTCGGCGGCGCCTACTTCGACGAGATCTTCGGCGCCGAGCGCACCTGGCTGGCGCTGGCCACCGACCCCGACGGCGCCCCGGCCGCCGCCTCGCTCGCCTGCGTCTCGGACGGCTACCTCCACTACTACCTCAGCGGCAGCGCCGACTCGCACCTCGCCGTCTCGCCGATGAAGAACGTTCTCGCCCGTTTGATCGAGCACGCGAACGAGCTCGACCTGCCGCTGAACCTGGGCGGCGGCATCCGTCCCGGCGACGCGCTGGAGGAGTTCAAGCGCGGCTTCGCCAACCGCACGCTCGCCTGGCGCACCTCGGAGGTCGTCTGCGACCCCGACCGCTACGCCGCCCTCACCGGCGACCGCGACGCTGCTGGCTTCTTCCCGGCGTATCGCGCTTGAAGCTGGGGCCCGGAGGTGGAAAGGAACGAACTGCCAAGGGACGACGGCCGTCTCGGCCACGGCCCTGGCAGGCTGTGGCCGAGACGGCCGGGATTGTGGGGAGCGATGAGGGGTTCGTGGCGGCGGAGTGACGCGCGCGTCACGGGAGAGGTACGGATGCGTCACAAGACTCGCAAGTCGTGGGAGGGATGCCGGGAACGTCACGCTTCTGTGCGTGTTGGGCAACAGTCACTTTCGCAGCGCGTTCTCGGGCCCTGATCTCAGGTCCGAGAAGAGACCGAAGGTGCGTGGAGGTGTGACGTTCCCGGCGTCTTCGTCGACGGATGAGGTCTCCCGAGACCCACCTCGGACGGCCGCCGCGCCCCGGACCGCCGTGGCATCTACATCTAGTCGGCCGAGGCGGCGAGCGCCGCCGCGTCGGCGGCCCGCTCCCACGGACGCGCCGAGCGCAGCGCCCCGAGCACCGCCCGCGTCGCCGGCGCTTTGTTCAGCGCGATGAAGTGGATGCCGGGCGCCCCCGCCATCAGCAGCTCGGTGCACTGCTGCGCGGCGTAGGCGACGCCGAGCTCGAACTCGCGTTCCGGATCCTCGCCGGCGGCGGCGAAGCCGCGCTCCAGCGAAGCGGGGATGCTCGCGTCGCAGAGGTCGCAGATCCGTTTCGTGTGGGCGAAGCTCTGCACCGGGATCACGCCCGGGATGATCGGCACGTCGATGCCCTTCGCCCGCGCCGCGCGGACGAAGTCGAAGTAGATCTGGTTGTCGAAGAAGAGCTGCGTGATCAGGTACTGGACGCCCGAGTCGACCTTCCGCTTCAGGTAGTCGAGGTCGGTGTCGAGGTCCGGCGCCTCCGGGTGGACCTCGGGAAAGCAGGCGCCGCCGAGGCAGAAATCCCAGCCCGCGTTGATGAAGCGCGCCAGGTCCGCGGCGCTGCCGAGCCCGCCCTCCGGCTGGACGAAGTTCTCCTCCCCGCGCGGCGGGTCCCCGCGCAGCGCGAAGACGTTGTCGATCCCGACCTCCTGGATCCGGTCGATCGTCTCCGCCAGCCCCGCGGTCGTCTCGCCGACGCAGCTGAGGTGGGCCATCGTCTCCAGCCCGTGCTCCTCCTTCAGTCGCCGGGTGATCTCGACGGTCCCTTGCCGGGTCGAGCCGCCCGCGCCGTAGGTCACCGAGACGAAGTCCGGTTCCAGCGGGGCCAGCGCCGCCGCGGTCGCGAACAGCTGCTCTTTGGCCTCGTCGCTTTTCGGCGGGAAGAACTCGACCGAGAAGCTCGGTCCACGGCTCGCAAGGATCTCGTCGATACGCATCGACGAAGGGTACCTGGACGCGACTGCTAGCCGACCGGCTCGACCGGGCCCGGCGGGGCCGCCCTCGTGCTCTTCGCGGCGCGGGCTTCGAACTCCGCCTCGATCTCCTCCAGCGGCTTGCCCTTCGTCTCCGGCACGTACTTCCAGCAGAACCACAGGGTCAGCAGGCCGATCGCGGCGTAGAACCAGAAGGCGCCCGCCCGCCCCAGCGCTTCGATCAGCAGCAGGAAGGTCAGCGAGACGATGAAGTTGAAGGTCCAGTTCGCCATCGTCCCCAGCCCGGCCGCCTTCGAGCGCACCCCGAGCGGATAGATCTCCGCGTTCAGCAGCCAGAAGATCGGCCCGAGGCTGATCGCGAAGGAGGCGACGAAGGTCATCAGGCTGAGGATCGCGACGACCGAGGCGACGGTCGAGCCACCGCCGCCGACGAACGCCGCGCCGAGCGCGACCAGCGAGATCACCATGCCGGAGACGCCGATCATCAGCAGCTGGCGGCGGCCCGCTTTGTCGAGCAGGCGGATCGCGACCAGGGTCATGCCGACGTTGATGACCCCGACGCCGACCGCGGCGAGGATCGAGCCCGCGGAGGAGTTGACGCCGGTGAATTCGATGATCGTCGGGGCGTAGTAGATGACCGTGTTGATGCCGGTCACCTGCTGCAGGATCGCGAGGCCGATGCCGACCACCAGCGCCGCTTTCACGGCCGGCTGCAGGAGGTCCGACCACGAGCCCGGCTTGGCGTCGGACTGGACCGACTCCTCGATCTCCTCCAGCTCGCGGTCGATCGTGTCGGGGTCGTCGACGCGGATCTTCGCCAGCACCGCGCGCGCCGCGTAGTCGTCCCCCTTCATCACCAGCCAGCGCGGGCTCTGCGGCATCCGCAGCATCCCGAAGGCGAGCGCCAGCGCCGGCACGCAGCCGAGCCCGAGCATCCAGCGCCAGCCTTCGATGCCGTCGAAGGCGAGGCCGACCAGGTAGGCGACGAGGATCCCGATCGTCACCGCCAGCTGGAAGAAGCTGACCAGGCGGCCGCGGCTCTCCGACGGCGCGACCTCCGAGATGTAGACCGGGGAGGCCGCCGAGGCGAGGCCGATCGCGACGCCGATCACCACCCGGGCGACGACGAGGACGACGAGCCCGGGCGCGGCGGCGCTGGCCAGGGCGCCGATGATGAAGACGACGGCGGAGAGCAGGATCATCAGCCGGCGGCCGTAGGTGTCGGCGGCGGGCCCGGCGATCGCGGCGCCGCCGACCGCGCCGATCGGCACCGCGGCGACGACCAGTCCCTGGGCGAAGCTGCCGAGGTGGAAGTCCGTCTTGATGAAGAGCAGGGCGCTGGCGATGACGCCGGTGTCGTAGCCGAAGAGCAGCCCGCCCAGGCCGGCGATCGCCGCCGTCAGCACCACGTTGCGTCGCGCTCGCCGCGCGGAGGCCTCCGACCCGTTCATGCCCGCGAGCACCCTATCCGCGCACTTTGCGGAATGGAAGGGGATGCGCGTCCAACCCGCCTTCCGGTGGGCGCTGACCGGTCGAGGCGGCGAGACCGTCCGACCGGCCGCCTAGCTTTCCCGGTGGTCGTGGGGACCCTGCCCCTCCCGCGACCAGCGACCGGGGCGCAGTTATCTGCGGGAGCCGGGCGTCGCGAGCACTCCCCGCGAGTCGTGTGCCGTGACTAGCCCGCCCGATCCCGCCAGTGCGAGGTGAGCGGCGCGCGTCAGCGCCCGCTCCCCGCCCCGTGGTGTGGGACGATTGCGGCGTGGGGGAGGAGGTTCGCTATGAGCGCGTCGGGGCCGCGGCCGTGCTGACGATCGATCGGCCGGGGCGGCGGAACGCTGTCGACGCCGCCGCCGCGCGGGCGCTGCGGGCGGGACTCGAGCGCTTCGAGGCCGACGACGGTGCCCGGGTCCTGGTCCTGACCGGGGCCGGGGGAGAGGCCTTCTGCGCGGGCGCCGACCTCAAAGCGATGGACCTCGAAATCGACGCCCCGGCCGGGCCGATGGGCTTCAGCCGGCTGGCCGCCTCGAAGCCGACGATCGCCGCGATCGACGGCTGGTGCCTGGCCGGCGGGCTCGAGCTGGCGCTCTGGTGCGACCTGCGGCTGGCGACGCCGGGCTCCGTCTTCGGCTGCTTCGAGCGCCGCTGGGGCGTGCCGCTGATCGACGGCGGCACCCAGCGGCTGCCACGCCTGATCGGGCTCGGGCGGGCGCTCGACCTGATCCTCAGCGGCCGCCCCGTCGACGCCGAGGAGGCCGAGCGGATCGGGCTCGTCACCTCGATCACCGCGCCGGGCGCGCACCTGGAGCGGGCGCTGGTGCTCGCCGAGTACCTCGCCGCCTTTCCCCAGGACACGATGCTCGCCGACCGCCGCGCCGCGATCGAGGGGCTGGGCATGCCGCTGGCCGACGGCATCGCCCTGGAGCACCGGCTCGGCCGCGAGACGCTCGCCACCGCCGCCCGCGGGGCGACCCGCTTCGCCTCCGGCGAGGGCCGCCACGGCGCGCCCGCGTCCCCCGGGTCCTGAGGTTCCAGATCGGCGGTCCTGGGTACCAAGGGCCGAGGGCGTCGAGTGTAGGACCCGGTTCCTGCGCTCAAGAAAGCCCAAGTTGAAGTTGGATCAGTTCCGGTACCGTGCTGTTCGTGGCTCAGAGATCATCGATGCGACCGCCCCCCGGTCGACAGCGCCTTTCGCGCGAGTTCATCGCCCGTCACCAGCGGGCGCGGATCGTGAACGCGCTCGCCGAGGAGACCATGGACCGCGGCTACCGTGCGGTCACCGTCGCCGACATCGTGCGCCGCGCCGGGATCGCCCGCAACACCTTCTACGACAACTTCGCCTCGAAGGAAGACTGCTTCCTCGCCACCCAGGACTACGCGGTGGAGGAGTCGCTCGCGCGGATCGTCGAGGCCGCCACCGAGCTCGAGAGTTGGGAAGACCGCCTCGCCGCCGGGCTCGGCGCCTTCCTGAAATACGTCGCGTCGGAACCCGCCCTCGCCCGCACCTGCATCGTCGAGGCGCTCTCCGCCGGCGAGGCGGCGCAGGAGCGCTACGAGCAGTCGATGCAGGCCTTCGTGCCGCTGCTGCGGCTCGGCCGCGAGTCGGCCCCGGACGGCGAGGATCTCCCCGAGACACTGGAGGAGACGATCGCCGGCGGCATCTTCTGGGTCATCTACCAGCGCATCGTTCTCGGTGAGACCGAGCAGATCGAGGCGCTGCTTCCGGACCTCGTCGACTTCGCCTTGACCCCCTACATCGGCGCCGAGTCGGCGCAACGGGCCACCGCCCGGTTGTAAACGATAGGTATCGTCGCCCCGTGGCTCTCGACCCAGCAGACGCTGCCGAGTATCCGCCGGAGCTCTCGCGCCTGCCTCCCGGCCGGCACGGGCTACCGCGGGACTTCGTCGTCCACAACCAGCGTGAGCGCCTGATCGCGGGCCTCGCCGAGGCGGTCGCCGAGAAAGGCTACGGCGGCACCACGATCGCCGACATCACCCGCCACGCGGCGGTCTCGCGGCGCACCTTCTACGAGCATTTCGACGGTAAGGACGAGTGCTTCGTGGCGGCTTTCGACACGGTCACCCAGCAGATGCGCGAGCGCGTCGACGACGCCTTCAAGGCCCAGGACGAGTGGCCCGTGGCGCTCCGGTCCGGGATCGAGGCGATGCTCGCCTTCCTCGCCTCCGAACCGAACCTGGCGCGCCTGGCGATGGTCGAGGCCCTGGTCGCGGGCCCGGTCGTGGTGGAGCGCTACGACGCCGCCGTGCAAACGTTCCTTCCCTACCTCTCCGCGGGCCGCGAGGGTGCCTCCAAAGCGGTGCTCAAACACCTCTCCGACTCGACCGAGGAAGCCCTCGTCGGCGGCATGGTCTCGCTCGTCTCCCGCCGCATCGTCGCCGGCCAGACCGAGGAGCTCGAGTCGCTCCTCCCCGACCTCACCGAGTTCACCCTCGCGCCCTTCGTCGGCAGCGAGGAAGCGGCGCGCGTCGCCAAACAGGGCTAAGACAAACTTTCTTGTGTATCGGTAAAAGGCATTGACTCTCTAGGTACTGCTGAGGTACCTTGGCTCCAGGCCATCCGGAAGGCAGCACGTTGGTCGCTCCGCTGGTTGTCCTCGCAGCCTTCTTCAATCCCTGTGTCGGCTGCGGCAGCTCGGGCACGGGCGCAATCGTCACTCCAATCGAGGGCGGTTCGTCCGGTCCGAGTTGCGTATCCCGTTTGGCCACGCTGTAGGTACCCTCAACCGCGCCGCCCGAACATGTGGCCGCTGGGGGCGACGGCGCGGAGCTCGGCGACCGCGTGCTCCCGCTGCTCGCGGGTGCGCGGGCGGGGGCGTCGCGCCGGCGAGGCGGCAGCCTCGGCGGCCTTGACCTGGGTGCGCTCCAGCGCCTCGACGTGGGTGACGACGACGTTGGTCGTCCCTTCGCGCCGCTCCAGCTTTCCCTTCGCGCGCAGGAGGGGGGCCGAGCGGACCAGGGCGCGGTGGCGGTCGTAGACCGGCGGCGGCACGATCAGGTTGACGTTGCCGCGCTCGTCCTCGAGCAGCATGAAGACGATGCCCTTGGCCGTCTCCGGGCGCTGGCGGGCGACCACCATCCCGGCCACCTCGACGACGGCGCCGTCGCGGGTCACCGCCAGGTCACACGAACGCAGGATCTTCGGGTCGAGGCCCGGCCGCAGCATCTCCAGCGGGTGCCGTCCCAGGGTGAGGCCCGTCGACCGATAGTCGGCGATCAGCTTGCCCCACTCGCCGAGCGGCTCCAGCTCCGGCGGCGCCGGGGGCTCGATCGGCAGCGCCAGCTGGGTCGCCCCGCCCGTCGTCCGTCCCGCGCCGGTCACCCCGATCCGCCAGAGCGCGCCGCGCCGCTCGCCGTCGCCGTCGGCCGGGATGCCGTCGAGCGCCCCCGCCCAGGCCAGCCTTTCGAGGCTCGGCAGGCCGGCCCCGGAGCGCGAGGCCAACTCAGCTATCCCCCGGTAGGGCCCGCCGCGCTCCCGCTCGGCGGCCAGCGCCTCCATCTCCTCCTTGCGCACCCCCTTCACGTAGCCGAGGCCGATCCGCACCTGCAGGCCGCCGCGCAGCTCCGGGTCCTCGCGCGGGGACTCGACGTGGCAGAGCGCCCGGCTGACGTTCGCGTCCGGCGGCGCCACCCGGATGCCGCGCCGCTGCGCCTCGTGGACGAGCGAGTCGGGCGGGTAGAAGCCCATCGGCTGCTCGTTCAGCAGCGAGCAGAGGAACTCCGGCCCGCGGTGCACCCGCAGCCAGGCCGACTGGTAGGCGAGCAGGCCGAACGCCGCCGAGTGCGCCTTGGGGAAGCCGAAGCCGGAGAAGCCCTGGATCTGCCCCCAGACGCGCTCGGCGATCTCCGGCGCGACGCCGCGCTCCGCCGCCCCCAGCACGAAGTGCTCGTGGTGGGACTCGATCGCCTGCAGCGAGCGCTTCTTCGACATCGCCCGCCGCAGCCCCTCCGCCTCCGAGGAGGAGAAGCCCGCCAAGGCCATCGCCACCTCGATCACCTGCTCCTGGTAGACGATCGTCCCCAGCGTCTCCTCCAGCACCGGCTTCAACAGGGGATGGGGATAAGGGATCTCGTAGCTCGGATCTTCGCGAAGCCTTTTCCTTCTCTCGATATATGGGTGGATCGCGCCGCCCTGGATCGGCCCCGGCCGCACCAGCGCCACCTGCACGGTGAGGTCGTCGAGGTTCCGCGGCCGGGTGCGGGGGAGCATCTGCATCTGGGCGCGGCTCTCGATCTGGAAGACGCCGGTGGTCTCGGCGGCGCGGATCGATTCGTAGGTCGGCTCGTCGTCGAGCGGGATGCGGGAGAGGTCGAGCCGCTCGCCGCGGCTGCGTCCCAGCTCCTCGACCGTGCGCTCGACCGCCGAGAGCATCCCCAGCCCGAGCAGGTCGATCTTCAGGAAGCCCGCGTCGCCGCAGGAGTCCTTGTCCCACTGGACGATCTGGCGGCCGACCATCGCCGCGGGGACGACCGGGCAGACGTCGATCAGCGGCCGGGTCGAGATCACCATCCCGCCCGGATGCTGGGAGGCGTTGCGGGGCAGTCCCATGATCTCGTTCGACAGCTCCATCAGCACGCGCCAGCGCGGCTCGGCCGCGCGCCGCTCGCCCAGCGCCGCGACGAGGTCGCGCTCGATCTCCTCCGAGGTCTCGTGGAAGCCGCACGTCTTCGCGACCTTGTCGATCTCCGCCGGCGGCAGCCCGAGCGCCTTGCCGAGATCGCGCACCGCGCCCTTCGGCCGGTAGGTCGGGAAGGCGGCGACCAGCGCCGAGTGCTCGTGGCCGTAGCGCTCGTGGACGCGGGGGATGAGGACCTCGCGGATGTCGCGCGGGAAGTCGAGGTCGATGTCGGGCATCGAGGCGGTTTCGTCGTTCAGGAAGCGCCCGGAGAAGAGGTCGGCTTTGACCGGGTCGACGTGGGAGAGGCCGGTGAGGTAACAGACGATCGAGCTGACGCTGGAGCCCCGCCCGCGCCCCGGGGGAAGGATGGAGCGCGCGGAGTCGGGACCGCGGACCTCCACCGCGACCTCGCGGGCGAGCTCCAGCATGTCGCGGTGCAGGAGGAAGAAGCCGGAGAGGTTGAGGCCACGGATCGTCGCCAGCTCCTGGTCGAGGCGCGTCTCGGCCTCGCCCCGGCGCGGGTCGCCGGCATAACGCTCGTCCATCATGTGGGCGCAGACGCGGGCGAGCTCCCCGTCGGCGCTCTCGTCCTCCGAGCCGGGGTAGCGGTAGCCCAGGTCCTGCGTGAGGTCGAAGGTGAGGCGCTCGGCGAGGCGGACGGTCTCGGCGACGGCGCCGGGGTGCTCGGCGAAGCGGGCGGCCATCGCGGCGGGCGAGGCGAGCGCCGAGGTCGAGTTGCCGCGGCGGCGGGGCTCGGAGGACTCCAGCGTCTCGTTCAGTCCGATCGCGACCAGCGCGTCCTGGAGGTGGGAGCGCGAGCGGGCGTGCGCGTGGACGTTGCCGGTGGCGACGGTCGGGACGCCGAGCCGCTCGGCGAGCAGCTCCAGCCAGCGGCTGCGCGCCCGGTCCCGGCGCCAGTATGGGCGCTGCAGCTCGACCCGGAAGCGGTCGCGGCCGAAGGCGGCGAGCAGCCTGCGCCCGAGCGTCTCGCCGAGCGCCGTGTCCCCGCGCTCGAACGCCCCCGCCAGCGCCCCGTCCCGCGCGCATCCCGACAGGCACACGAGCCCCTCGGCATGTCGCTCCACTTCCTCGAGCGTCGTCCACGCCGGTTCCGCGGTCCGCGCCGTGTTGTCGCGGGTGCGCGAGTGCGCGACGGTGAGGAGCCGGCAGAGGTTGCGGTAGCCGGCCGCGTCTTCGACCAGGAGCGTGAGGTGCGCGCGCCCCCCGTCGCCGAGCGCCACCGTCAGCTCGGCGCCGGTGATCGGGCGCAGGCCCAGTCCCACGGCGCAGTGGGCGAACTCCATCGAGCCCCAGAGGCCGTCGTGGTCGGTCAGCGCCAGCGCCGGATAGCCCAGCGCCGCGGCGGCGCCCGCCAGCTCCAGCGGGGTCGAGGCGCCGTCGAGGAAGGAGAACGCCGAGTGCGCGTGCAGCTCGATGTAGGGGGGCGTGGGCATCTTCGACCTCAGGCCCGCTGGTTGAACCAGCGCCCGGTCCCGGGGTCGCGGAAGACGGTGAGCGCGCGCCCGTCGGCCATCGCCAGCTCGAAGTAGTGGCGGCGCAGCGGCCGCGGCGTCCACCAGCGGTCCTCGACCAGCCACTCCTCGCGGACCGCCTCGACCGTCGCCGGGCCGACCGCTCGCGGCGCCCCGTCGTCCCCGGCCCGCACCGCGACCGGGCGCGGCTCGTTCAGTCGGCGCGGCCCGACCATCACGCCGGCCCCGCCGGTGTGCGCGGCGCTCCGCCTCGGCGTCCCCGTGTCATCACAGCTCCGGGAACGGCGTCAGGAGGTGGCGGCGCTCGGGGACGCGGGACATCGCGTCGACGGGGAGGACGCGCAGCAGGGCGTCGGCGCCCTGGGCGGCGCGCACCTCGCGGATCGCCGCGCCGAGCCGGCGCCGCCGTGGCTCGGCGCCGCCGACCTCCATCACCAGCTGGTCGGCGGCCGGCGGGCCGAAGCCGAGGGCCCGCAGCCGCAGTGCTTCCGCCGGGCCGGGCAGGCCCTCCAGCCGTGGCACCAGCAGGCGCCGCAGCGAGGACGCCGCGGCCGTGGGACGGCCGAGCCCCTGGTCGACGCTCCAGCTGCCGCCGCCGCAGAGCCGCGCCCCGAGCCGCACGCCGAGCAGCGTCCGCCCCTTCCGCCCGGGCGCCGCCAGCAACCGGTCGATCAGCAGGTGGAGCGCCCGGTCGAGCTGGCTCCCCGCCACCCCTTCGGGCAGTTCGATCTCCTCCACGAGGTCCTCGTGCGGGACGCGCGGGCGCAGCGGCTCCTCCTCGCCGCGGGCGATCCGCAGGGCGGCCAGCCCGAGCGGCCCGAAGCGGTCGGCGACCTGGTCTGTCGTCAGCCGCCGCAACTCCCCGAGCGTCCCGATCCCCAGCCGCTCCAGCGAGGTGACCAGCTCGCCGGCCCGTCGCGGATCGTCCAGCCGATCGACCAGCACCGCCGTCGGCAGCGATCCAAGGAAGCCCGCCAGCCGCGCCGGCGCCACCGGGGGCAGGCCCTGCTCGGCCGCCGCCCGCGCCGCGGTCCGCGTCGCCGCCACGCCGACCAGCACCGGCACCCCGACCGCCCTCCGCGCCGCCTCCACCACCCCGGCGACCTCGCCGCCATAAAGCCCCCGCAGCCCGCCGACCGCGAAGAAGACCTCCCCGGCCCGCTCCGTCTCGACCCCGGCGCCGATCCCCTCCAGCGCCCGCGCCACCGCCTCGGTCCGCTCCCCCGCCGCGACCGGATCGTCCCCCGGCCCACCGCCCGTCCCGTCAAAAGTTCCGCGCCCGGGCCGAAGCCCCCCGGAATGGCCCGGGCGCTCAGGAGCCGCGTGGCGGCAATCGATGACGCAAGCGATCTCCATACGAACGCATGTTCGCTTCGAGCAGCTTACACCTCCACAGACAAACTATTGCGGAGGAGACCGCGGACGAAGTCTTCGAAGCTCCCGATGTCCCGCGTTGCATCCCGCACGTCGACCGGGAGCTCTTCGGCCAAGGTGCGGGCGCTACTGAGGAGCAGATAGTCGCTGAGTCCCTGGGTGGTCCGATTGAACAGCCAGCGGAGGATCAGGCGGTAGGCACGGAAAAGCTGCGGCCAATCTTTGGTCCCCGGTCGAGGGTCGCCCCCGAGGAACTCGGCCCACCGAGGGTTCGCCGCGTAGCGATTTTCGTTGCCGACCATCACCGAATCGACAAACCCGACATCGACGAGCGCGCCGACGGCCTCTTGGACGTTCCGCTTGGCGTAGGCGGTCGACTCGGCGAGCGCCTGCGCGTTCATCCAGGGCGCGGCGGTGGTCAGCAAAGACCGCGCGACCTCCGCTCGCACACTGACACCGAGCAGCAGCCGTAGGTGAAAGGCGAAGTTGATCGGAAGACTGACGTCCGGGTCCTGCGACTTCCCGCTCGGGTCGGTCGGAGGTTTCAGGAACCCCAGGGCGAGAAAAGCAGGGTCAGGATCGGGAACTTCCATGAGAGAGCCGCGGAAGAAGGGCTCGGGCTGCCCCTCGGTCCTCGGCGATCGCGACCCCAGCCGCGCTCGCCGGCGTTTCTGTCCCAGCCATCCGAGCACCGCCTCGACCAGCCGCCGGTCCTCGTCGTCGGTGACGAGGTTGCGCAGTCGCTGAACGCTGAGGAGCTTCTCGTTGACGAACATCCAATCGAGCACCTCCTCGAACAGACGCGGTTCGCCGCGCCCTACCTCGAAGGTCAACAGCAGAAGTGCCTCGGGGTCGATGGCCCAGGTGTCGCGGCGGCTCGTGCTCGCGGACACGCCCATCTGCGCCCACTCATCCCAGAGGAAGTCGACGAGGGTCCGCTGGACGTCGTCCCTAAGCCGAGAGATCGACACCGTTGACTCCGAATGATTCGAGGGCTCCCCGCAGCACCTGTGCGTATCCCTCTGAGGGGTCTTGGGTCCGGCTCCAACGAGCGGCTGCGAGCAACTCGGCTTCGGTCGGCGCGAGGGCGCGCAGGTCTTGCTCGTGCTTACCCGGACCTTGGTCCACGGCGGCGTAGAGCTTGAAGTGGATCTGGTCGTAGCGCGAGGCGAGGTAGACAACCAGGCCCTCGCCGTAGTCACGGCGTTGCAGGCGGTCGACGAAGCCGTCCGGAAGGCCGAACTCGAGCAGCTCGGTGGGCCCAGGATTGAGCCACTCGGCCGGAAGCGAGAAGTCGCGGGCGACCAGATCACCGGCGGCACGTAGTCCATCCGGCAACGGTTTCGCGCTCTCCAGATCGTCGCCGGAGCGAAGAGCGACGATGTCGACGTCTTTGGTCGTCCGCTCGACCAAACCGAGGGTGAGCAGGGCGGAACCGCCGATCACGACTAGCTCATAGCGCTCACAGCGCGCGGCAAGCTGTTCGCCTAGCGCCAGGAGGAGTTCACTCGCCCTATCTGGCGTGATGTCTGACATCTCGAAACGAGACGATAGACATCGCGACCTGATTCAGCGCAAGATTTCGCCCGCGAGGGCTTCGCTCAGGTCCCAGAGGCGGCGGCGGGCGGCGGGGTCGTAGGCCTGGTCTTCGGCGCGGGCTTCGGTCTCGCGGTCGAAGAAGCGGCCGGTGACGCCCTCGAGGGAGGGGTCGGTCGCCAGGCGGACGGTGGAGTCGGCGCCGCGGGAAAGGGAGTCGACGGAGGTGCCGCGCTCGTCGAGGACGATCTTGGTCGGCATGAAGGTGGCCGGGTGGAGGGAGTTGACGGTGACGCCGGAGTCGGTGGGGAGGCGGTAGGCCAGCTCGTTGGCGAAGGAGATCTGGGCGAGCTTGGACTGGGCGTAGGCGCGCCGGCCTTCGTAGAGGGAGCGTTCGAGCTGGGGGTCGTCGAAGTCGAGGGAGGCCTGGCCCAGGGAGGCGACCATGACGATGCGGGCGGGGGCGGAGCGTTCGAGCAGGGGGAGGAGGCGGGTGGTGAGGACGAAGCTCGCCAGGTAGTTGACGGCGAAGCGCAGCTCGAGGCCGTCGACGCTCTCCTCGCGGTCCGGCGAGTCGGGCAGGCCCGAGCCGATGCCGGCGTTGTTGATCAGGAGGTGGAGGGCGGGGAGGGCGGCGATCTCGTCGGCGAGGGCGCCGACCTCGGCCAGCGAGGCGAAGTCGGCGCGGTGGGTCTCGATCCTCTCGTTGCCGGTCGCGGCGACGATCTCCTCCTTCGCCGTGGCGAGCTTCTCGTCGCTGCGCCCGTGGATGTGGACGGTCATGCCCATCCCGGCGAGGCGCTCGGCGACCGCGCGGCCGAGCCCGTCGGTCGCGCCGGTGACCAGGGCGACGGTGTCCTCGGGAGACCGGCTCATGGCACCCGCAGGACGATCTTGCCCACCCCGTGGCTCGATTCGGCGTGACGGTGGGCATCCGCCGCCCGCTCCAGGTCGAAGACCTCGTCGACCTCGATCTGGAGCTTGCCGCGCTCGATCAGGTCGCAGAGGCCGGCCAGCCCGACCGGGTCGGGCTCGACCAGGATCCCGGTCGAGCGCTGCTTGCGCGCGTCGGCCAGCTCGTGCACCTTGGGGTCGACGCCGCTCGGCACCAGGACCATCGTCCCGCCCGGCCGCAGCACCGTCAGCGAGCGTTCGCCGTAGCGCCCGGTGAAGTCGATGATCGAGTCGAGGTCGGCACAACGGCGGTCGAAGTCGTCGTCGCGGTAGTCGAGGACCTCGGCCGCGCCAAGCCCTTCGAGGAACCCGGCCTGCTCACGGCGCGCCGTCGCGATCACGTTCGCCCCACGCGCGGCGGCGACCTGCACGGCGAGGTGACCGACGCCGCCCGCGCCGCCGTGGATCAGCACGTCGTCGCCCTCCTGCACGTGGATCGTGTCGACGACGATCTGCCAGGCGGTCAGCCCGGCCAGCGGCAGCGCGCCCGCCTCCTCGACCGATAGCGCGTGCGGCTTGTGCTCGAAGTGGCGCGAGGGCGCGGTGACGTACTCGGCGTAGGCGCCGGCTTCGCGCGGGAACCAGGGCATGCCGAAGACTTCGTCGCCGACCCCGAAGCGGGTGACGCCGCCGCCCACCTCTGTGACCTCGCCGCAGACGTCCCAGCCGACGGTGATCGGCAGGCCGCCCATCGACGACGAGGCGCCCTTGCCCGCGCGCGTCTTGAAGTCGACCGGGTTCACCCCGGCTGTCTGGACGCGGACCTGGACCTCGGTCGGGATCGGCCGCGGCGCCTCGACCTCCTCGAGCCGCAGCACCTCCGGCCCGCCGAACTCACGCTGGACGATCGCCTTCACCCGCCGATCTTAGGCAGATCGTCCGGTTCGCTACTTTCGCTCACCTTGAGGTGGTTATCCCGGATAGCGGTCGACGTCCAGCCCTTGCGCGAGTCGCGCGATTTTCGCCTGGTCACGCTCGGCGCCGTGATCACCGGCCTCGGGTCCCAGGCGGCCCTGGTCGCGCTGCCCTACCAGGTGTTCGTGATCACCGGCTCGGCCTTCCTCACCGGGCTGATCGGGCTCGCCGAGCTCGGCCCGCTGATCATCGCCTCGCTCTTCGGCGGCGCCCTCGCCGACCGCTTCGAACGCCGCCGCCTGCTGCTGCTCTGCCAATACGCGCTGGTCGCGCTCGCCGCCGCCCTCGCGGTGGCGGCGGCGACCGGGCCGCCGCCCGTCTGGATCCTCTTCGTCCTCGCCGCCGCGATGGCGGGCGCCTCGGCGATCGAGCGCGTGGTGTCCTCGGCGATCGTCCCGCAGACGGTCTCGCCGCGGATGCTCCCGTCGGCGATCTCGCTGACCTACGGTCTCTACCAGCTGACGATGGTCGCCGGGCCGGGCCTCGGCGGCATCCTGATCTCGGTCTTCGGCCTGACGACCCCCTACGCGGTCGACGCCGTCAGCTGCCTCGGCATGGCGGGAGCGGCGGCGATGATGTCGCGGCAGCCGCCGCCCGCGCAGGAGGCCCACGAGCCGGTCCTGCGCTCGATCCGCTCCGGCCTCGCCTACCTCCGCAAGCTGCCGGCAGTCACGGCGGGCTTCGTCATGGACCTCTGCGCGATGACCTTCGGCATGCCCCGCGCCCTCTTCCCGGTCCTCGCGCTGACCGTCTACCACGCGGGCGCGGCCGGGACGGGACTGCTCTACGCCGCCGTCGCGGCGGGCTCCACGGTCGCCGCGCTGACCACCGGCTGGATGCGCCACGCGCGCTACCTCGGCCGCATCGTGCTCGTCTGCGTCGGCCTCTGGGGGATCTTCATCGCCGGCGCCGGGCTGGTCGACAACATCTGGCCCGCCGCCGTCCTCTTCGAGCTCGCCGGCGCCGCCGACTCGATCAGCGCCGTCTGCCGCAGCACGATGATGCAGACGCTGACCCCGGACGCGATGCGCGGCCGCGTCTCCTCCGTCTTCAGTCTCGTGGTCGCGGGCGGGCCGCGCCTCGGCGACGTCGAGTCGGGCAGCGTCGCCGCGCTCACCACCCCCGCCTTCTCGGTCGTCTCCGGCGGCCTCGTCTGCCTCGCCTCGGTCGGCGTCGTCGCGCTCGCCTTCCCCGAGCTGGCGGCGTACGACTCGGCGAAGGTGGGCCGCGAGGGGGTGGTGCGGCAGGGACTTCAGGACGAGGCGCTGGAGTCGAGCGAGTTGATTTAGGGACGGGGACTTCGGGGGCGCTGCGGCCGTCCGAGGCGGGATGTGAGGGGTGCGGCGGTGAGGACGGCGAGGGTCGGAAGTCCCAGGACTTCCGTGGGCGTCCCGTGCGCGAGAGGTCACTAAGAGCCTCGAGAGCTCGATCCGTTGACGAAGACGCCGGGAACGTCACCCTTCCGTGCGTCTTGAGTCTGTTTTCGGGCCTGGAATCAGAGCCCGAAAACGCGCTGCGTACTTTGACCCTGCTATAGCACGGTCAAAGTACGCAGCGCGAAAGTGCGTGTTGGCCAACACGCACGGAAGCGTGACGTTCCCTGCATCTCCCGCACGACTCGCGAGTCTCATCACGGATCCACGCCCCTTCGGTGCCTCTCCCGTGACGCGCCCTTGGCGCACGCCCCGGGCGCCCGCGTAATCCCCACATCCCCGGCCGTCTCGGCCACGGCCACAGCCTGCCAGGGTCGTGGCCGAGACGGCCGCGCTAGCCGCAAGCCCTCGCGTCCCTTACCCGTCCCTCGCCCACCCCCTGACCCTCAAGCAGCCATCCGCTCCATCGCCGTCTCGTAGTTGATCCGCATCAGGGCGATTACGTCGTCGACGTCCGCCTCGTTCTCGATCCGTCGGGACGCCGGGCCGTGTTTGCCGGGGAAGACCGGGTGCTCGGCGATCCGGCCTTCGGCGGCGAGCTCCTCCCAGCGCTCCCGCTTGGTTTCATCATCTGGCCAAGGTACAAGTTCAAGTAAGCTTGAAGTCAAGCCCGTGTCCAAACTTCTGACCATCTCCGAGACCTCCCGGCGCAGCGGCGTCGCCTCCTCGGCGCTCCGCTACTACGAAGAGCGGGGACTGATCACGGCCGAGCGCGAGGGCTCCGGCCACCGCCGCTACCCGCGTCCGGTCCTGCGCCGGATCGCCTTCATCGTCTTCGCCCAGAAGGTCGGCCTGAGCCTCGACGAGATCGCCGCCGAGCTGGACAAGCTGCCCCCGCAGGGCGCCCCCAGCCGCAAGGACTGGTCGCGCCTCTCCGCCACCTGGCGCGGTCGCATCGACGAGCGGATCGCGGAGCTGGAGCGCCTCAAGGCCGGCCTCACCGAGTGCATCGGCTGTGGCTGCCTCTCGCTCGACCGCTGCAAGCTCGCCAATCCGGACGATCGCGCCGCCCGCCTCGGCGCCGGTCCCCGCTACTGGCTGGGCGATCCTCCGCCTGCCCGGGCGACCCCATCCGCAAAGGGTTGACAATGCAAAACCAGATGTTGTGAGTCGCGCGCGGGCGGGTAGCCCTGGGTCATGCAGACGACCCGGACGGAGGCGGAGACGCTCCACAGCGAGTTCTCCCTCGCACCGCTGAAGGCGCGGCGCCAGGAGTTCGGCCTGGACGATCTGCACGACGTCCGCGCGCTGGTCGCCGCCGCGGCCACCGCCGCCGGCCTGTCCCCGGGCCGCGCCAACGACCTGGTCGTCGCCACCTCCGAGCTCGCCGCGAACAGCATCCTGCACGGCGGCGGGCGCGGCCTCGCCTCGGTCTGGGGCGAAGGGGGCGCGATCTTCGTCGAGATCGCCGACGCGGGCACGATCACCGACCCCGCCGTCGGCCACGTGCGCCCCGCCCCGACCTGCGAGCACGGTCGCGGCCTCTACATCGCCAACCAGCTCTGCGACGAGGTGTCGATCGACAGCACCGCCACCGGCACCCGCATCCGCCTGCGGATGACGTCGGGCGGAGCCGAGCGCCGCGGCTAGACCCGGCGCAGGGCGAGCAGCACGACGTCGTCCTGCAGCTCGCCGCCCGCCCGACTGACCGCGTCGCCGCGCAGCCTCGCGGTCAGCTCCTCCAGCGCCAGCGGCGCCAGGTATTCGGCCAGGCGCGCCAGCTCCAGCGGGTCGCGGTGCTCCGACGTCGGCCCCGCCTCGAGCCAGCCGTCGGTGCAGAGGACGAGCGTGTCGCCCTGCTCGAAGACGGCGTCGTGGCGCTGCACCTTGGCGTCGTTCAGCGCCCCCAGCACGGTGCCGCCGCCGAGCAGACGCGCCCCGCCCTTGCGCACGTGGACGGGCGGCGGGTGGCCGGCGCTGGCCACCGTCACGGTCCAATGGCCGCGCCCGTCCTCGCGCAGCCGCACCAGCACCGCGGTGGCGAAGTCGTTCAGCCCGGTCCCCTCCAGCAGCAGCTCGTTGACCCGGACCAGCACCTCCTCCGGCTCGTCGATCTCGCGGATCAGCCCGCGCACCACGTGGCGCAGCGCGACCGAGACGCCCGCCGCCGCCGACCCCTTCCCGGCGACGTCGCCGATCAGCACCCAGCAGCCGTCTTCGGTCGGCAGCACGTCGTAGAGGTCGCCGCCGACCTCGATCCCCCGCCCGGCCGCCTCGAAGACGACGGAGGACTCGAGCCCCTCCACCCGCGCCGGCCGCGGCGGGCGCAGGCCGCGCTGCAGGTTGCGGGCGATCGCGTCGCGCTCCTGGTAGA
>Ga0153956_1001526_pt1 | contig 19943 bp, 10 predicted proteins | sample TSFL040MetaG_FD_104704 | JGI IMG/M metagenome (GOLD analysis project Ga0153956, IMG submission 104704) | Attine ant fungus gardens microbial communities from Florida, USA - TSFL040 MetaG | ecosystem: Host-associated > Fungi > Mycelium > Unclassified | place: USA: Florida, Wekiwa Springs...
GATCGACATGCGATTCCGCGGCGAAGTTGACGATCGCGTCGGGCTGGTGCTCGGCCAGCACGCGGCGCACGCAGTCGGCGTCGCCGATGTCGCCGTGCACGAAGGCGTAGCCGGCGTTGCCGGCCGCGGCAGCGAGCGTGTCCGGATTGCCGGCATAGGTCAGGGCGTCGAGATTGACGATGCGCGCGCCGCCCTGCGCCAGCGTGTCGAGCACGAAATTGCCGCCGATGAAGCCGGCGCCGCCGGTGACTAGCAGGGTTTTCATGGAGGGGTGCGGACCATTCGAGAAGGCAAAGGCCGGCAAGCCGGCCTCCTTCCTATCGTAGCCGGACTGCCAGCCCGGCGCGAACTGCGAGACGCCTCCACGCAGCGAAACCCGGCAACCCGACGGCCCCGGTCTTGCCGGGGCCACCGGGAAACGCCGTCCTGGCATGAAGCCTCGGTAGGTCGCTTCCCGCGTGATGCCGGATACGGTCGTGCGGGCGCATACGCGAATGTAGTACGTACCTGTCGCCGGCACGACGATCGTGCAGGTCGCCGAGTACGCGCCGAGCGGCGCCGACACGCCCGTCGCCGCCAAGCCGTTCGCAGCACGGTGCCGCCGAGGGCGACGCCCGCGAACGCGGTATACGCGTGCGGCATCAAAGTCTCGTGCAATGCCCCGAGGAACATCGCGAGCGCCTGATGGCGCAAAGTGGAATGCTCGGCGCATCCAACCCCTGAATGACCCCGTTACCCGCGCGGTCGATGCACTCACGAGCACGCAGCCCCGAACTTGGCCGCCCGCGGAACCGACGGCCCCGCGCGCAGCGTCTTGAATCCGCGCCCAGGGCCGGCGGCGTGCGCTATCGGCGGCATCACGGGAAAACCCCGCCTGCAGCGGTCGTGACCGATCGCGGCGCCCGAGATCACGCCATCCGGAATCGCGCCGCCTAGAACGGAATGTCGTCGTCCTCGAAATGATCCGACGGCGGCGGCGCGGACTGGCGCGGCGCCGACGGCGGCGCACGCGACGGACCGCGTTCGGAGCGTTCGCCGCGATCGCGGCCGTAGCCGCCGCTCTCGCCGCCGCCCGGGCCGCCGAGCATCTGCATCTCGTTGGCGACGATGTCGGTGGTATAGCGCTCGACGCCTTCCTTGTCGGTGTACTTGTTCGTGCGCAGCGAACCTTCGATGTAGACCTGCCGGCCCTTCTTCAGGTATTCGCCGGCGATCTCGCCGAGCTTGCCGAACAGCACCACGCGGTGCCACTCGGTGCGTTCCTGGTTCTCGCCGGTCTGCTTGTCGCGCCACTGTTCGGACGTCGCCAGGCGGATGTTGGTGATCGCGCCGCCGTTGGCGGTGTAGCGCGTTTCGGGATCGGCGCCGAGATTGCCGACCAGGATGACCTTGTTGACGCCACGTGCCATGAACCGATTCCTCTCATTTGTCTGCCGAAAGTTGCCGGCACGTGCCAAAGCAACCGGCGACAGACAACTCCAAAGTTGGGCGAGCTTCCGAACAGGCTACCAAGAGAAAGCCTTTTCGGTCGGTAGTGTACCAGCCGTGCGCGCTTCCTCCCCCGGGAAAGGTGTCGCGATCCGCGGAACGGTCCGAGATACCCCCCTCCCAGGCAAGTCCGGCAGAAACCGCGCATGGCAGTCGACCGCCGAGGCGCGGACCTGCCATCCCAGCCCCATCCGGCACAGCCGCGTCGACCACCGTTCGTCCAGCGTGGCCGTCACCGGGACGCCCGCCTTGATGCGCGGACAACTGCCGCTACCCGCTTGCGCACCTGCCGACCCCTGGGCTGGAAGATCCGCCGGACCGTGTTCTCGTTCGTGCCGAGCTGCCCGGACACCGCGCGACAGCCGAACCGGAGGGTACGCCCGGCGACCAAAGCGGGTCACCGATCCGGCCGCTTGCCGGGAGCGACGACCGCAACGGCTTCAGGCCGGCTTGCGACGCAGACATCGTCGCTCCTGACGCGGTTCCTGCCCTCTTCTTTTGCCTTGTAGAGCACCTGATCCGCCCGCTCCAGAAGTGCGCCGAAGCTTTCTCCGTGACCTGCGGAATACGCGATGCCGGCGCTGACCGTCACCGCGACGGGCCCCTTGCCCGACGCGACCTTCTTCTCTTCGGTCTTCATTCGAATACGTTCCGCAAACTTCACCGCCGCCAGTCGGTCGACGTTGTGAAGAATGACGCAAAACTCTTCCCCGCCCACCCGGGCGGCGACGTCGGAAATTCGGATTCTCGTGGAGATGATATCGGCGAAATGACAAAGGACGAGATCCCCTGTCGCATGGCCATACCTGTCGTTGATCGATTTGAAATGGTCCAGATCGAACAGGACGGCGGCAGTGCGGGGACGCGCCGCCGACGAATAGCGATCCGTCAATGCCCGTCGATTGAGAAGCTTGGTCAGCGGGTCCGTCAATGCCTCCATCCGGTGGAAACGGGATATTCTTGCCTGATTGACGGCGAGCGACAAAGCGCCGATACCCGTCAATCCGACGATGACGACGATGGAATTGACGCCTTCGGCCCAATTTTCGGGAAGTTGCGCCAGGACCCATCTGCGCTCGAGCGCGATCACCAAACCGCAAAGCGCGAACGAGATTGCGGTGATGGCGTACAGCAAGGCGGTCGACGCCATGGCGATCGGCGACTCCTGGCGACCGGCCCAATACTGCCACCCCGTCAACAGGAGCTGGAATGCAATCCCCATGTTGGCGACGGCTGTTCCTGCGCCGGAAAATCCGAGCGCAAAGAAAACCATCGTCGACAGGATTCCCGATCCGGTGACGGCACACACCGCGAGCCAACGCGTCCTGCCGAGACGAAACTGCATGGAACCCGCGTAGATGAATCCCATGCCTACGAGAAGCGCGGCGAAGGACGCCGCATGAAGCATGGGATCGTAGCTGCGGCCCGTGGCACTGATCAGCCCGATGCCCAGCGCGACGAAACCCAGTCCGGCGGACCAATCGAACAAGAAAATGTCGCGGCGCGCCCCCACCCAGGCTCCGAACATGGTCATGCACAGTGCGCCGCTGGAGACGCCGATCGCAAAAAGAAGGGTGACCTGATCAAAGAACATGCGCTTCCGAAAACCCCATTCCATCACCCGCAATAATGCCGAAGCCCGTGATAATCCGCACCCGGCCAATAGCGATCCAATAAAACAGGCATTATCGGCAGGGCACACTTTCGCATGCAATCCGGCGTGACACTTATTGGCAAACGAATTGCATCGCATGAGCCGAGACCGGCGCAAAAATTCCTGGCCGGAGAAAACCGGGAAGAACATCCATCGCAATTCCACGGCCACGGAAGGAGGGGCGGACAACCCGGCCCGATGCAGCGTAATGCCGTGGAATCCCGCATTGTGTTCCGCAATCGCCGACGGTAAAGAATAAAGCCGCTTTCTCCGACCGCTTCCGGATCGCTCCCAGGAGCAATCGACCTCCTCGCCCGGCTCTCCGTGAACGCGAATGAAGCCGGGTTGGACAAACGCTTGCGAGCAAGCCCGTACCCGCCGATCAACTGCTCGTCGAGCATCGGGACAACGAGCACGCGTCGCCCCGCGCCGGAATCCTCCCCGACGAGTCGGCGCGACGCCCCATCGCCGTGCCTGGCGTGGCGGATGACACTCGCCCGACGTCCCGACCGGAAAGGCCGTCGCCCGCAGGAGGCGGTACGCTCCCTTGGGTGTCTTCCTGCATTCCCGGATGCCGGAAGGAATGGCGCGGATGCTCGCCGGAATGCGTCGACGCGACGCATTGCGCCACCGCATGAGGAATCAGGCGACCGCTTTCGACATCACCGGAAGCGGCGCAGGCCCAAAGCTTGTCGGACAACACTTCCAGGGTGCACGCCTCATGACGGCTTCAGCTTCTTGTCTCGATCGCCGGAAAAGCAAACTCGGCAGCGAGCGGGCACCTCCAAAGGGATGCGCCGCCTGGAGCCGGCCGCGCAGATCGCCGTTCCTTCTTTCGCCCGAGTCGCTCGGCGCCCATGTGGATCGACCGGACTTCCGCGCATATAAACAGAGAAGCGTCGGCATTGCACGGATTCCGACGCCGGCAGCGGAGCGGCGATGTCGCGTGGTACGAAGAGGCACGGGCTCGGGCCGCTTTCCGGACGACCAGGATGCCGTGTTCCCGGGCATCGCTCGCCGCGGCACACGCGACGCCTCGGCGAAGGTCCCCGGGCAGCACCGCCCGGGGACCTCGTCGCATCGGACCCTAGCGCCGTCGGCGAGCGTGCGGAACGCCGGCCAGCATCAACAGGACGCTCATCAACATCAACATCCAGCGCATGTCGATCGGCACCGGCTCGGCTTCGGGCGTGTCGCCTACCGGCGTCGATACCGTGCTCGTGTTGTTTTCCGGCACCGGGTCCGGCACCGTCGGCGACTGCGCGGTGGCGACATTCGCGATCGTGCCGCTGTAGCCGGGCTGCACGGCATAGGTGACCGTGAAGCTCACGCTCGCGCCGTTCGCCAGTGGTGGCAGTGCGCAGGGAAACCCGCTCGCGCACGGCGTCGTGGAAGAGACGTACACCAGGCCCGCAGGGGTCGGATCGTCGAGCACGGCATCGGGAACGGCGTCGGGGCCGTGGTTGACGACCCGGATCGCATAGCTGATCGTCTGGCCGGCAGTCGCGCTTGCCGGACCGCTCTTGGTCACGACGAGGTCCGCTCCCGGAGTGCCGGCCAGCGGCGTCGTGGCCGTGCCGATGTTGTTGGACGCGTTCGGATCCGGCGTATCGCTGGCCGCGCTCGCCGTGTTCACGATCGGGTCCGGACCGGCGTAGGCGGCGGGTACCGCGTACGTCGTCGTGATGGTCGCGCTGGCGCCGCTGGCCAAGGTGCCGATCGCACATGGATAAGCCGTCGTGCAGGCGCCCGCGTTCGACACGAACACCAGCCCGCTCGGCGTCGGATCGGCCACCACCACGTTGACCGCCGGGTCGGGACCGTTGTTGCTCACGACGATCGTGTAGACCGCATCGCTCCCTGCGGCGACGCTCGCCGGCCCTGTCTTGGCCACGGCAAGGTCGGCGACGGCCGCCGTCTCGACCACGTCCGTCGAAACCGAATCCTCGTTGTCGCTCGGATCCGGATCGAACGTGCCCGAAGGCGGCTCCACGCTGGCCGTGTTGCCGAGGCTGGTCGCGTTCGGCGGCGCGATACCGCCAATCGTGAAGGCCACGGATCCTCCGGCCGGCAATGTCGTGATCGTGCTCGTCACCGCGTTGCCCACGACCTCGACCGAACCGCAGACCGCGCCTCCGGTCGGGCTTCCGCATTCCGCGGTCACTCCCGTGATGCCGGCCGGAACCGGATCGCTGAACAACGCGCCATCGGCACTGCCGGGCCCCGCATTGGTGACGACGACCGTGTAGCCGATCGCGCCGCCCGCGCCCACGGTCGCCGGCCCCGTTTTCACGAGCGCCAAGTTCGCCTGCGGCACCACCGGAGTCGTGACGGTGTCCTCGTTGTTGGCCGGATCCGGATCGGGCGTGTCGCTGCCCGCACTCGCGGTGTTCACGATATTGCCGGCGGCGCCCGCGTCGACGGCGAACGTGACCGTGACGATCGTGCTGGCGCCGCTCGGCAGCGTGCCGAGATTGCACGGGAAACCCGCCGCGCATGGCGTCGATGCCGAGACGAAGCCCAACCCCGGCGGCGTCGGGTCATCCAGCGACACATTGATCGCGTCTTCCGGCCCGTGGTTGCTCACCGTCAGCGTATAGGTCACTTGCGATCCCGGCGTCGCACTCGCGGGACCGGTCTTCTCCACGACCAGATCCGCCATCGGCGTGCCCACGCTGGTGTCGACGGTATCGTGGTTGTCGTTCGGGTCGGGATCGTTGACCCCGGGTGGTGGCGTCACCGTTGCCGTGTTGCTCAGCGCCAGCGGCCCTTGCGGAGCCGTGCCGTTGATCTCGATGAGCACGCTGCCGCTCGACGGCAGCGTTCCGATCGTGCCGGCCACGGTGTTGCCGGTGACGGTCGGCTGCGTCACGCAGGCGGCACCGCCCTGCTCCCCCGCGCACGTGGCGGTGATGCCGCTGATGCCGGCGGGCACCATGTCGCTGTAGCTCGCGCCGTTGGCGGGGCTCGGGCCGTTGTTGACGATCAGCAGCGTGTAGCTGATCGCGCCGCCGGAAGCGATCGCGGCGGGACCGGTCTTGGTGATCGCCAGATTGGCGTTGCCCGGTCCCACGCCCGTCTGCGCCGAGCCCTGGTTGTTCGTCGGATCCGGGTCGGGCGTGTCGCTGCTGACGATGGCCGTGTTCACGATCGGGCTCGCGCCGCTGTAGTCCGCCGGCACGCTGTAAGTCGTCGTGATCGTCGCGCTGGCGCCGTTCGCCAGCGTGCCGATCGAGCACGGGTACGCCGTCGTGCAGGCACCGGCATTGCCCACGAAGACCAGCCCGGCTGGCGTCGCGTCGGCGATGACAACGTTGGTCGCATCGCTCGGGCCCTGGTTCGTGACCACGATCGTGTAGACGACGTCGTCGCCCGGCGTCACCGTGGCCGGACCGCTCTTGGTCACGGCCAGATCGGCCAGCGGATTGCCGTTCAACGAGGCACTGTCGCTGTTGTTGGCGGGATTGGGATCGGGCTGGTCCGCACCGGTCACGGTGGCCGTATTGGTCGTCGCACCGGCATCGACGACGGTCGCCGTGATCGTCAGCGTCGCAGTCGACGTCGGGCCGGTCGCGGTGAGCGTGCCGACGGCCCACTGGCCGCTGGCCGAGGTGTAGCTGCCCTGCGACGGCGTCGCCGACACGAAGGACAACGTCGCCGGCAGCTGGTCGGTCAGCACCACGCCGATCGCGTCCGACGGCCCGTTGTTGTGGACCGTGATCGTGAACACGACATTCTCGCCGACGTCGGGAGCCGCGTTGTCGACGGTCTTGGTGACCGCGAGATCGGCCGACTGCCCGTTGATCGTCGTGCCGGAACTGTTGTTGGTCGGATTCGGATCGAACTGGTCCTCGTGCGTGATCGTCGCGGTATTGGTGATCGAACCTGCCTGGTCGACGTGCACCGTGATCGCCAGCGTCGCGCTGGCGCCGTTGGCGAGAGCGCCGACGATCCATACGCCGCTGGCGTTGTCGTACGAGCCCTGCGACGGCACCGCGTTGGCGAAGCTCACGCCGGTCGGCAGGTTGTCCGTGATCTCGATGCCGGTCGCATCGCTCGGGCCGTGGTTGGTCGCGGTCAGCGTATAGGTCACGTCGCTGCCGACGTTCGGCACCGCGTCGTCGACCGTCTTCAGCAACCCGATGTCCGCGCTGGGCGCCACGTTCACGGCGGCCGCGGCGCTGTTGTTGCTGGTATCGGGATCCAGCTGGTCGGAAGCACTCACCACCACGTGGTTGGTCAACGCGCCCGCCACGTCGACGGAGACGGTCAAGGTCAGCGTCTGGCTGGCACCGTCGGCCAGGTTGCCGATGGTCCAGAGCCCGCTGGCCGGATCGAACGTGCCGGCCGACGGCATCGCCGATACCAGGCTCATCCCGAACGGCAGGCTGTCGGTGACGGCCACGCCCGTCGCGTCGTTGGGTCCGAGGTTGCTGGCGACGATCGTGAAGGTGACCTGCTCGCCGACGTTCGGCGCCGCATTGTCCACCGTCTTCAGAACCGCGATGTCGGCCGCCAGCGCCACGGGCACGACGACGGTTCCGACGCACCGCGCCGCCGCGGGGCAGCCCGGATCGCCGCCGCCGCTGGCGGTTGCCGTGTTGTCGCCGTTCGCGGCACTCGCGGCGACGTCGACATTCAACGTCAGCGTCGTGCTCGCGCCCGCCGCCAGCGTGCCGCCGAAGGTGCAGCTCAGTGCCGTCGTGCCGGTGCAGGTCCAGTTCGCGCCGTCGACCGTCGCCAACGTGACGCCGGCCGGCAACGTGTCGGCGATCACGATCGGCGAACTCGTCGGCGTGCCGCCGGAGTTCGTCACGACGATCGCGTAGCTCGCCGGCTGGCCGACCACGAACGGATTCGGCGTCGCGCTCTTGGCCACGCTCAATTGCGGACCCCGCGCGTCGGTATCCGTCGCGCTGTTGTTGCCGGGCACCGGATCGGTCGTGCCGCTCGGCGGCGTCACCGTCGCCGTGTTGGACAAGAGGCCGCTCGTGCCCGCGCCGACCGTGCCGGTCACCGTGAACGTCGCCGTGCCGCCCGCCGGGATCGTCACCGTCGCGTTGATGTCGCCGCTGCCGCTCGGCGGTCCCGATGCGCCGATCGAGTAGACCGCGGTCCATGCCGCTCCGGTGATCGCAGCCGGAATCGCGTCGGCCACTGTCGCACCGACCGCGGTGCTCGGTCCCGCGTTGCTGGCCACGATCGTGTACGTGATCGGGGCGCCGGGCGCATAGGTCGCGCTGCCGTCGGTCTTGGTGATGCCGAGATCGGCCATCGAAGAAACAGGCACGACGACCGTTCCGGTACAGCGGCCGGCCGCCGGACAGGCCGGATCGCCGCCGCCGCTCGCGGTCGCGCTGTTGTCCGCGCTGCTCGCACCGGCATCGACCGCGACGTTGATCGTCAGCGTCGTGCTCGCCCCTGCGGCGAGCGTCCCGGCGAAGGTGCAGCTCAGCGCCGGCGCACCCGTGCAGGTCCAGTCGGTGCCTGCCGCACTGACGAACGCGATGCCCGACGGCAGCGTGTCGGCGATGGCGATCGGCGCCGTGGTCGGACCCGTCCCTCCGTTCTGCACGGTAATCGCATAGCTGCCCGGTTGGCCGACGACGAACGGATTGGGCGTCGCGGTCTTGGTCACGACCAGCTGCGGCGGCAGCGGAACGACGGTTGCGGCGGACGTGTCGTTCGCGGGATTGGGATCCTGTTCGTTGCCCGTGACCGCCGCGGTATTGGTGATGGCGGAGGAGAACGGGGCGGGCGCGTTGCCGGTGATCGTGATCGTGAACGTGTCGCCGCTGGCGAGCGCACCGCCGACGCAGGTGACCGTGTTGCCCGCGACGGTGCACCCGGGGGTCGACGAGGCGACGCCCGTGACGCCCGCCGGCACGGTGTCGCTGACCGTGAAACCGGAACTCGCGCCGGGACCGTGGTTGGTCACCACGAGATTCCACGACAACGCGCCTCCGGGCGCGGCCGTGGCAGGTCCGGTCTTGGCGATGCCGAGGTCGACCGGCGGCGCGACGCAGGCGGTTCCGTCATTGGTGCTCGACGAGGGGCCGGGCGAGGAGGACACCAATGTCAGCGTCGGCGTACCCGCCGGATTGGCCACGGCGATCTGGTAGATCACGCCGCTGACGTTGTTGCTGAGGCCGAGGTTGCCGTTGCCGAAGGTCCAGATGGCGCCGTACGTGCCCACTGGAATGAACGGCAGGGGGAACCGCGAGGTGTTGCCGGTGGCCGGATCGATGCGCACCAGCGTCTGCACGCTGTTGGTCACGCCCCACAGGAAGCCGTCGGCGTAGGCGAAATCGCTGACGTTGATCGCCTGCGACGGCACCAGGTCGACCGGTGTCGCCACACGGGTCGCGAGGTCCAGCCGGTAGATGGCGGTACCGGCGCTGGTGGCGATCCAGTAGTTGTCGGAATCGTCGAACGTTCCGATGTTCGCGCCGCTGGTCAGCAAGGGGCCGGTGATCGCGCCCATATCCACCGGTATGCCCGTTGTCGGGTCGATGCGCAGCAAGCGCCCGATCGGATTCGGGCCGTTCGTGACCTGGCTGATGCCGTAAATGAAACGATCGGCGGCGCGATAAGCGAGTGCGTTGTAGATCCAGCTCGACACGGATCCGATCGGATTGAACGTCGCGGAACCTCCCGGACCGTACGTCGCCGCGTTCAACTGGGTCGGCGAGCCCTGGCTCACGAAGATCGTCGAAACATCGCAGACGAAGGGCGAACCCGAGGCGGTGTCGGTATCCGTCGCCGAGTTGTTGCCGGGTACCGGGTCGCCCATGCCGCTCGGCGCGGCGATCGTCGCGGTATTGACGAGATCGCCGCTCGCGGTTGCGCTGACCGTGCCGGCGACGGTGAACGTTGCCGTGCCGCCGACGGGAATGTCCACGCTCGCATGGATGTCGCCGACGCCGGAGGCCGGGCAACTGGCGCCGCCGGCTCCGCTACATGTCCAGGTCGGATTCACGATGCTCGCCGGAATCGTGTCGACGACGGTCGCGCCGGCCGCATCGGCAGGACCCGCGTTGCTCGCGACGATCGTGTACGTGATCGGGCTGCCGGCGATGTAGGTCGCGCTGCCGTCGGTCTTGGTGATCCCCAGATCCGCGCTGAGGCCGGCGTTCGTGTAGGTGCACACGATCGAGGCGTCGGCGGCGCCGACGGTCAGCGTGTCGCCGACGAGCGGGTTGGCGTTCCCGGTGCAGGCCAGCGCGCTGCCGTAGTCGGCCGCGGCGCCCGTGGTGAACGTCTCGGAGAAATCGATCACGTCGCCGCCGTACACGGTAATCGGCGTGGCGTCGGTGGTCGTCTGATTCGGGCTCGCGACGACCGAATCCATGCTGTCGATGAGGTTGCCGTCGATGCTGGCTTGCACCGAGACGGCGTCGTCGATCCGGGCGCCGACCCAGGTTTTCTGCAAGGTCAGCACTACCGGATGGCACACGCTGTCGCCCGCGTCCTGGATGGACGTCGCGCCATAGAACGGCAGTCCCGTATCGACGACGAGAGTGGCCGGCAACACGTCGGTCGAGGCCGTGGTGGGAATGGACTCCACCCGATACAGCTCGCCCGCCGCGCCGATCAGGTAGAGGTCTCCGCCGGACATCGCGGCGCCGAACGTGGAGCCGACCGTGCCGACCTGGAAGATCGAAAGATCGGGCCGTATCCGGTACACCGCGACCGAACCGTCGAGCTGGGCGCCGAGGGCCAGGATGTCCCCGTCCGGCAACGTGACGAAGTCGCCGGCGGACACGACGTCCGTCGGGAAGCCGGCGGCGAGCCGGGTGCTCACGCCGGTCGCGGGATCGACGATGTAGATGTTGCTCGACTCGTACGAGCCGGCCAGCAGCATGCCGTCGCCACGAACGCTCAATCCGTTGACGGCCGCGACGTCGTCGGTGGCCATGTCGCCGGTGATCTCGACGCTGCCGATCACCGCGCCGGTGGCGGGATCCACGCGGTCGATCGTCCGGCCGTCCGGCAGGACCTGGGTGAATCGCACGCCGTAGAGGATGCGGCCGTCCGCCGTGATGGCGATGTCGCCATACGACTCGCCCAAGGGCACCGAGCCGAGTTCGGCACCGTCGGTCGGATCCCACGCCTGCAGCATCAACGAGCCTTCGCCCGTATTCGTGTAGATCGGCACCTTCGGGCACCCGACACCCACCGTCGACAGCACGGCGAGGGTCGCATTCGCCGGCGGATTGAGCCCGGTCGACGACGTGATGTTGGCCGGCCCGTTGGCGTACAGGCCGGGCGCGCCGGCGGTCACCGGAACGGTGACGGTGCAGGAGGCCGCGCCCGCGGCGAGCGATCCGCCGACGAGGGCGACGCTGCTGCCGCCGTGCACTGCCGTCACCGTACCGCCGCAGCTGTTGCCCGGCGCCGCCACGGCGGCGATCGTCAGGCCCGCCGGCAGCGAGTCCGTAAAGGAGAATCCGCTCTTGGAGGCGAGTTCGTCGGTATTGGTGATCGTCAGGGTCAACGTCGCCGTGTCGCCGACGGCGACGACCGACGGCGTGAACGTCTTGTCCAGCTGCGGCGTCGCGTCGTAGATGCGGATGTTGTCGAACGCGGCGTCGTTGCCGCTGCCGCTCGCCTGCGCGTTGCGCATCAGGACGCCGAGCGATGTTCCCGTGAACGCATAGGACTGGTTGGTCGTGAAGCGCGCTGCGTTGATGTTGCCCGCGCCGTTTCCGCCGATCGCCTCGACCGGCTGGGTCGGCGTGCCGGCCGCGCACGGATCCAGGCTACTGCCGACCGGGATCGGCGCCCCTGCGCCGCTGAAGATCGCGAACTGGAACGCCGGATGGGCGGCGAAGCAGCTGACCGCGGCGGCATCGACGCTGAAGGTGACGAAACGCGTCGAAGGTGCCGAAAAGGGCACGTCAACCGAGGTTCGGATTTGCGTCAGGTTCGCGCCGGGGTCGGCTTGCGTGAACGCGGCCACGGCGAGGTTCTGCCGCGCCTGCGCCTGCGTCATCCCGTCGACCTGGCCCAACGCCTGCGCCAGCTGGCGCACGTAGGCCCAGCCGCTGGTCCCGCATTCGGCGGGCGTGACGCCACCCGAATTGAACGACAGCACCATGCCGTTGCACGCGGTAAGCCACGGCGAGTCGGCGGTGTAGCTTTCCCCGGCGGGCTTGGGCGGAAGATTGGGCGTGCCGCCGGTTCCGGGGATGTCCGGCGCGTACGCGGTCAACCGTACCCAGGTCGCCGGATCGGAATTCTGGAAATTCTCGACGAAGATCGCGGTGGCCGGTTGAGGCGTGCCCGGCGTACCGGGGGTCGTGGCGCGAGCCGGACCCGCAGCGAGGGCCGCCAGGCAAGCGAGCGCGAAGGACCATTCCCTGTGAAATCGAACCAGCGGCCGATAGGACGCTTTTCCCGCAAGCTTCAAACGCACGATTCCCCCTTCGCCCTGTGAGCGTCATTGGACTTCAACGGCACGCAAACGAATGCATTTCGGTCCTTCGATAGCCAAGCCGACACGCCGGGGACGGCCGCGTCGCGCGGAAAGCAGCGGTTTCCACGGCGCCTTCCGGGCGAACCGGATTCCCCGGAGCCTGCCGGCTCGTCGGAGCGCCCCTGCCTCACGGCTCGCTCGTTCCCTTTATCCTTGGCAGTCGCGCGTAACTCGCAAAAGCGCAGCGGATCCGGACACGGCCGGCGGTTGCGGCGACAAAATTTCACGCAAGCGGCGGGATCCGGCCGGCGCATGGCCGCGAATCCCCCTTCCGCGATGCAGAGGGCGAGGCGTCGCTGGGACGCGTCGCGAATCGATACAATGATAAAAAGTGAAACTTTGGAATCCTGATGTCCCGAACTGCCAACCCAGACGACGACGTCATTCTCGATCGGTTGCAGGAGACCTTGGACAGCGCCATACGCGATCCATCGCACAGCCTCGCCACGATGATGACGAAGGCTTACCGGAACCTGCTGCGCGTGGCGCACGTGCAGCGCAACGCCTTCGGCGCCAGCCCCACGCTGTCGACGACGGCGCTGGTCCACGAGGTCTACCTGAAGCTGCAGGAATCACCGGACCTGGCGGTGTCGGACATCGATCATTTCCACTATCTGGCCGCGCGCGCGATGCGCTTCGTGCTGACCGACCACGCGCGCCGGAGGCTGGCCCGGAAGCGCGGCAATGCCATGCCCATGGAAACCCTCGACGAGCACGCCGCCCCGGACATCGACGGACGCCACGCCGAGCAGGTGCTGGAAGTCAACGAAGTCATCGACCAGCTCGGGCAGATATTTCCGCGCATGGCGCAGATCGTCTCGTTGAGGTTCTACGTGGGACTGGGCGACGCGGAAATCGGCACCGCGCTGGGCATCGACGAGCGAACCGTGCGGCGCGACTGGATCAAGGCCAGGGGCTGGATGATCGGTCGACTGCGGGAGGCCGACTGACGCGCCGCAGTCGCCTCCGTCTTCGCCGATGCCTGCATCCGGCGCCGCGCGCGATTGGAAGGAAGCCCGGGCCCCTGTCGCACGCGGGGCGCGCCAACCGGAACCGCGGGCAGCAAGGCAATGCGCGGTTGGCGCCGCCGGATCGAATGCCGTCTCACCCGTGGGCGATGCCCGCCTTTTGCGCCAAATTCCGATTCTCTCTTCGCCCATCCCCGCCCCGCCACCGGCTTCCATCATGTCGATCCCCAATTCACCCCTCGACTGGCAATCGCTCGAACGGCGACTCGATGCGCTCCTGGACCTGCCGCCGGAGCCGCGAGCGGCACATCTGGCCGAGCTCGACCGGGACGACCCCGTTCATGCCCGCGCGTTGCGCCGGTGGCTGAAGGACATCGAGCAGGCGGAACGCGATCCGCTGGCGCAAACGCACGATGGCGAGCGCGTCGGCCCTTGGCGGGCCCTGCACCGACTGGGGCGCGGCGGCATGGGCGACGTATGGATGGCCGAACGCAGCGACGGCACCTATGAAAAGCGCGTCGCGATCAAGTTCCTGTACGGCGACACGCCGCAACTGCGCGCGCGGCTCGAGATGGAACGCCATCTGCTCGCGCAGCTGCAACATCCCCACATCCCGCGGCTCATCGACGGCGGCGTGACGACGGGCGGACAGCCCTATCTGGTCACGGATTTCGTCGAAGGCGTACCGCTGGACCTGTGGAGCCGGACCGACCAGGCGACGGACTTCGATGCGCGCATCCGCGTGTTTCGCCAGGTCGCAGCCGCCGTGGCGCATGCGCACGAGCATTCGGTCGCGCATCGCGACATCAAGCCGAACAACGTCCTGGTCGATCGCGCAGGCCGCGCGCACCTGCTCGACTTCGGCATCGCACGTCTGCTCAACGAGGAACGCAGGGCGGACACCTTGCAGCCGTTGACGCTCGAATACGCCTCGCCGGAACAGACCCTCAACGGGCAAGTCAGCGTGCGCACCGACATCTACGGTCTCGGCGGCCTGTTCTACTTCCTCATCGCAAGGAAACCGCCGTTCGACTTTCACAACCTGTCGCTCGGCGCCTGCGTCAAGCGGATCAGTGAAGACCCGCCGGCGCGACCGAGCGCGGCAGGCGACGTCCCGGGCCTGTCCGCCGAGCTGATCGCCGATCTCGACGCCATCGCGCTGAAGGCCCTGGCGAAGTCGCCGGATGACCGCTACGCCAATGTCGACGACATGCTGCGCGATCTGGACGATGCGTTCGCGCACCGCCCCATCCAGGCGCGCAAGCTGGACCGCGGCCTGTATCGGGCGCGGCGTTTCGTACGTCGCAACGCGCTGGCGCTGGGCATTTCAACGGCGGTCGGGCTGAGCCTGGCGACGGGAATGGTATTGGCCCTGTGGCAGGCGCACCTCGCGTCCGAGCAGCGCGACGCCGCGCGGGCGGCGCGAACGGTCGCGGAAACCGAGCAGGCCAATGCGCAGGCGCAGGCCGCGCGCTCGGACATGACCGTGGACTTCCTGCTCTCGGTGCTCGGATCGGCGGCGCCGAACAACGAAGCGATCAAGATCGACGACCTGCTCGCGCTGGCGGCGCAGCGCGTCACCCAGGCGGCGGACGGCCACCCCGAGCTCTATCCGCAGCTGTTCGACACGCTCATGCAGGCCTACGAGCAACGCGGCAACGCGCGCGCGCTCGAGCCGCTTCTGCTGTCCTTGCTCGCCGATCCGAAGAAAAACCTGCCGGCCTCCGTCACCGCCGAGCTGTCCTGTTCGCTCGCCGACCTGGAATGGACCATTCAGAAGTGGGACGAGGCGCGCCATTGGGCCGAAACCGGCCTGCAGCAAGCCGCTGCGCTTGCACCGCAGCAGGCGCGCGACATCCAGGCGGGCTGCCGGCGCATATTGGCCGAGTCCCAGCTGCTGTCGGGCAAGCTCGACCAGACGCTGAAGTTCTATCGCGAGGCGGTCGTCGCGTTGGGCAGCCCGCCGCGCGACACGCGCAAGAACGCGATGTTCCTCGGCACCTACGGGGTGAAGCTCGCATTGGCCGGCGACCTGGTCGAAGCACGCACCCAATTCCGCAAGTCGATCGACATGTATGCCCGTCTCGGACGCGAGAACAGCGCCGATGCGCTGGCGACCCTGGGCCAGATGGCGTATTCCACCGCCCGCGTCGGCCTGGTGGTCCAGGGGCTCGAGGAAATGCAGCGCAGCGTCGAACTCAACCTGAAAGCCACCGGCCCCACCGCCGACATCGCCATGATGATGTACGGCCAGGCGCAAATAACGCTGGACCTGGAACGCCCGAAGGAAGCGGCGGCCTTGCTGGAGCGGTCGCAGGCGATGGTCCGCGACTTCGCGCCCGACCAGACGAAGCGCTTTCGCGCTCAATGGGCCGCTCTCGGCGTCCGCATCGCATCGCTTTCCGGCGACGAGGGCTTGCAGGTGGCGAAGATCGCCGAAACGCACGAGGCGCTCGACGACCTCAAGCTGCCGCCGCAAGCCCACCTGCGGGTCTCGCTGCGAGAAACGGAAATCGTCAGCGCAACCCTCGTCAAGGCGGCCAGCCCCGAGGAGTCCTTCGCTCGATTCGAGCACGCGGAGGAAGAACTGCGCGCCATGGGCGGCGAATCGAAATCGGCCCTGGTCCGGGTCATGCTGGGAACCGCGGAAGCCGCGCTGGATGTCGGCCGGAACGATCTGGCCGAAAAGAAGATTGAAGAGGCGCGGAAAATCTTCGGGAACTCGGTCGATCCCGCTGGCTGGCAGTTGGGTGTTTGCGATGCGGTTGCGGCGTTTGTCGCCTGGCAAGGCGGCAAGGACCGGCGAAGTGCGCGTGACGACCTCGAACGCGCGGTCTCGCGCATGCAGGCAGCGCTCGGTCCGGAGCATCCTCGCGTCCTGCAGTGGCAAACGCGCATGCGTCGCCTCGACGCCTCCTGACCGCCCATGCTCGCAGGGCGCGAATGGCGGCCTTTACGGTTCCTCGTCCCGGCATCGTGATCGCGGACCGCTCCGTCGGCGTCCGCGCCGGCGCTTTCGCGCTGCGCCGCGCGCATCGGCCGAACGTCGCAGGCCGGTATAATGACGACCTTTGCATCCGGGATGTCCTGCTTGATCTCCGCCGCCCCCGTTCCCGCTCCGCCGCGCGTCGCGCGCTTCGCCGATGTCCAGGGCCTCGCCGCCGCCGACATGGCCGCGGTCGACGCGCTGATCCGCGCGCGCCTCGCCTCCGACGTGGTGCTGATCAACCAGGTCGCCGAGCACATCATCGGCGGCGGCGGCAAGCGCTTGCGCCCGATGCTGCACGTGCTCGCCGCGCGCGCGGCGGGCTACGACGGCGCGCAGCACGCGCAGCTCGCCGCGGTGATCGAGTTCATCCATACCTCCACCCTGCTCCACGACGACGTCGTCGACGAGTCGGACCTGCGCCGCGGCCGCAAGACCGCGAACGCGGTGTGGGGCAACGCGGCCAGCGTGCTGGTCGGCGACTTCCTGTATTCGCGCTCGTTCCAGATGATGGTCGAACTCGACGACATGCGCGTCATGCGCATCCTCGCCGACACGACGAATCGCATCGCCGAGGGCGAGGTGCTGCAGTTGCTCAACATCGGCAACCCCGACACGACCGAGCGCGCCTATCTCGACGTCATCGAACGCAAGACCGCGGTACTGTTCGCCGCGGCGACGCGCCTCGGCGGCGTGCTCGCGAACCTGCCGCGCGAGCAGGAAGACGCGCTCGCGCGCTACGGCCTCGACCTCGGCTACGCGTTCCAGATCGCCGACGACGTGCTCGACTACGCCTCCGACGCCGGCACGCTCGGCAAGAACATCGGCGACGACCTCGCCGAAGGCAAGCCGACCTTGCCGTTGATCTTCGCGATCGATCGCGGCACGCCGGCGCAGGCGGCGATGCTGAAACAGGCGATCCAGTCCGGCGGACTCGAGGCGCTCGACGACGTGCTCGCCGCGATCCGCGCGACTAACGCGCTCGACGCCTCGCGCGAGCGCGCGCATGCGTACGCGCAGTCCGCGCGCGAGGCGCTGGCCGTGTTGCCGCCGTCCGACGCGCGCGATGCGCTGGCCGTGCTGGCCGACTACGCAGTCGACCGCACGCGCTGACCCGCGATTCAGGCGCCGCCAGGCGCCTGGCCGGGCGATACCGCGCCGACGACGCTCGCGGCCGCCTCGTTCGCCGCCGCGACCTCCTCGCAGCCGGTATCCTTGCCGCCGCTTTTCATCCGCTTCTCCGCACTTTCGGCGAGCGCCCGATAGCGTTGCGCCATCTTGTCGAGCATCTCCTCGTCGGCGTCCTCGAGCGAGATCAGCCGGTTGTGCGCGCCTTCCATCGCGCGGATGATCTCGTCCATCTTCAGGTGCATCGCCTGCGAGTCGCGGTTCTGCGTGTTCTGGATCAGGAACACCATCAGGAACGTGACGATCGTGGTGCCGGTGTTGATGACGAGCTGCCAGGTATCGCTGTAGTGGAACATCGGCCCGGTAACGGCCCAGGCCAGCACGACCAGCGCCGCCATGGCGAACGTGCCGGCACGACCGGTCGCACGCGATGCCACGGCCGCGAATCCCGCGAACCACGCTCCAGTCTTCATCTCGCCTCCCGCCGCTCCGGCCGATCAGTCCGCGAACGCCTCGTCGAAGAACCGGTGCATCTGCGCGAACGCGCGCCTGGCGACGAGCGGATCGTACTTGCAGCCCGGCACGGCACCGTTCGCGCTCGGGATCGCGAAGCAATGCACCGCGCCGCCGTAGCTGAGGAATTGCCAGTCGGCCTTGGCGTCGCGCATTTCCTGCTGGAAGCCGGCGATCTGCTCGGGCGATTCGAACCTGTCGTCGGCACCGTGCAGCACCAGCACCTTCGCCTTGATCGCGTCGGCGAGCGTGGCGTCGCGCGACAGGTTGCCGTGGAACGACACCACGCCCTGCACATCGGCACCGCTGCGCGCGAGCTCGAGCGTGGTCGCGCCACCGAAGCAGAAACCGATCGCGCCCCAGCGCCGGCCATCGAGCGGCGCCTTGCCGGCCTGCTTGCGCAACTGGTCGAGCGCGCCGCCGATGCGCGCACGCAGCACGGTGCGGTCCTTGTACATCGCATCGGTCGCCGCGCCCGCCTCAGCCGGGTTCTTCGGCCGCACGTCCACGCCGTAGACGTCGGCGACGAGGATCACGTAGTCCTTGCCGGCGATCTGCTTCGCCAGCGCGAGGTTGTCCGGCGTGATGCCGAGCCAGTCCGGCGTCATCACGATGCCGGGCCGCGGCGTCTTCGCCGCATCGTCGTAGACCAGCACGCTCTGCATCTTCTTGCCGCCGATTTCGTAATCGATCGGCCTGGCGACCATTGCCGCCTGCAGCGGCGCCGCGAACAGCGAAACGAGGGCGAATGCGAACAAGCGGCTGCGCATGATGGATTCCCGTGTCGACGTGGAGCAAGTCCGCATCATAGTCCTCCGATACCGCATTGCGGCATCGTCCGCGCGATGCCGGGCACGATGGTTGCCCGCTACACTCGCGCATCGTCCCCAACGGAGAAGCCGATGAAACGCACTACGCTGACTTTCGCCGTCGCCGCCCTGCTGGCCGGCAGCGCCATCGCGACCGCCGCCGTCAAGCCGGACGCCGCGATCCGCTATCGCCAGGGCGTCTACACGATGATCGGCTGGAACTTCGGCCCGATCGTGCAGATGGTCAAGGGCAAGACGCCATGGGACGCGGCCGAATTCGCCAAACGCGCCGATCGCATCGCCGCGCTCGCACCGCAGTTGCCGGAAGGCTTCCCGGCCGGCTCGGACACCGGCGCCAAGACCGAAGCGAAGCCGGACATCTGGAAGGACGGCGACGACTTCAAGGCGAAGATGAACGACTTCATCACCGAATCGAAGACGCTTGCCGAGGTCGCCAGGGGCGGCGACGAGGCGAAGATGAAGGACCAGTTCAAGAAGACCGCCGGCACCTGCAAGGCGTGCCACGACAAGTACCGCAGCGAAGACTGAGCCTGCTTCTCCAGCGGCCGTTCGCACCGGGCGCTCGAAGGGCGAGCGGCACGACCGTGCGCCGCGGCACGGACGCTTCGTTGCCTCGGCGCTGCCGGCTGTCGTGCGCGTGCCCGGCGCTCAGTTCGCCTCGCCCCAGGCCACCAGCGCCCACACCATTCCTGCGCTCAGCAGCGACAACGCCAGCGCGCGCCACGACGAGACGAAGCGCAACGCGCGCGCACGCTCGAAACGCGCCCTTCCGTGCAGCATCGGCGCGACCAGGTTGTCGTTGCGGAGCAAGCCGTGCAGCAGCACGGCGCCGACGTGCAGCGCGATCAGGAGCAGCAGCGCATAGCGGTTGAGATGATGCACGCTAGTCATCCACGAC
>Ga0153956_1001527_pt1 | contig 19942 bp, 15 predicted proteins | sample TSFL040MetaG_FD_104704 | JGI IMG/M metagenome (GOLD analysis project Ga0153956, IMG submission 104704) | Attine ant fungus gardens microbial communities from Florida, USA - TSFL040 MetaG | ecosystem: Host-associated > Fungi > Mycelium > Unclassified | place: USA: Florida, Wekiwa Springs...
AGCGAGTTCAATATCTCCGAAGCCGCCCGGCGACTTGGCATGCATCGCCGCACGCTGGCGAGGAAGCTGGAGAAGCGGCAGGTGAATTGAGGGGGAGGAGCGTTGCCGGCAAACATATGCGCGTACGTTCCCGATCGGGAATAATTTGTGGCAAACAGGCGTATATGAACCGTATCGTTCCTGATCGGGAACAAAACTCAAACAATGCTGGAAATAAATTCGTTCCCGATCGGGAACGGTACTTCTTGAAATCATCTTTCAACCATGATTTGTTACCGATCGGGAACAAAAGGAGGCGACGCTGGCCGAATATGATCGACCCTCGCTGCTGGATGGGCGAATCGCGGGATTTGCGAAGGCATTCGGCCAGGCAATCCGCACGGCGCGGGTTGCCCAGCGATTGTCTCAGGACGAGGTCGCGCTGGTCACCGGCGTCGGCCGGCGATTTCTGGGCGAACTGGAAGCGGGCAAGCCATCTTGTCAGCTTGGACGCAGCCTTCTCGTGGCTGATGCCTTGGGCATGAAAATCGACCACGTCCTGAGTCTGATGCATGAAGCTGCGCAGCGATCGTTCGATCTGCCCGACTCAGATGACGGGTTGCCGGGAGAGGCAGAGGAGGAAAAGGACTGATGGCGGGGTTGAGTGTCTATTTCGAAGCGCGCCGGGTCGGCGTGATCGAAGTTGGAGATGCCGGTCCTACTTTCACCTACGATGATGCTTGGCTCGATCTGCGTGGTGCGTTTCCAATCTCGGTCACGATGCCGCTGCGGGTGGAGGCGTTTGGCGCCGACGTCATTCTACCTTGGGCATCGAACCTGTTGCCCGAAAGCCAAAGTCTGCAGACGCTCGGCCATCTCATGGGCAAATCGACTGCCGACGTCATCGGTATCCTGTCGGAGGTCGGTCGCGACACGGCCGGCGCGTTGTCTATCGGTCGTCCGGGGCGAAGTCGCGTGGCCGATTACTGGCGTCCGATCGAGAGCGACAACGATCTTGAGCGGATCATTAATGAACTGCCGAACAAGCCGTTTCTCATCGGTGACGATGGTGTCTCGATGTCACTTGCCGGTGTTCAGACGAAGCTTGCTGTCGCGCGCGACGGTGACAGGCTCTGCATTCCCATTGATGGAGCGCCCTCTACCCACATCCTCAAGCCCGACTCCGATCGTTTGTTTGGAGGAGTCCAGAACGAAGCCTTTTGTCTGGTGCTTGGTCGCAAGATCGGCCTGACCGTTCCGGATGTCACCACCGGCAAGGCTGGGTCGCGCAGCTATCTGCTTGTTGAGCGCTACGATCGCAGGTTACTCAATGGTCGATGGCGACGGCTTCACCAGGAAGATTTCTGTCAGGCGCTCGGCAAGCCGCCCGGTGCCAAGTATCAGACCAATCACCTCGGCATTCCCGGACCGACGCTGAAGGACATGTTCGGTGTGTCGCGCAAGCATATGCGCCCGGCGGAAATCCTGAAACTCCTTGATATCGTGATTTTCAACGTCCTGTGCGTCAATACGGACGCGCATGCCAAGAATTACGCGTTGTTGCTTAGCGCCGGCGGGGCATCGATGGCGCCCGTTTATGACGTGATGTGCGCTGATGTGTTTGACGGGGTCACGAAAAACATGGCGCAAAAGATCGCCGGAAAGTCACGTGGGGATCATCTTTGCGGCCGCCATTGGCAGCGGATGGCTGTTGAATGCGGCCTCAATCCGAGCCGCACGCTGCAGCGTGTCGAGCGATTGGCCTCGTCGGTCCTGATGCAAGCGGAAGCAGCTCTGAAAGCCGTCGAGGCAATGCCGGCGGGTGGTCACGCCATGCTCAAGAATGTTCATGATGCGGTGATCCGCAGAGCGCAGCACATCAAGACGCAGATCGCAGAAGTCGAACCCGATCACGCGCCGTAACCATCGCAGAAGGACCACGCCGCTTGGACGGCTGAAATCCGAAGCGGCCTACACGTCCACGTTGGCGCTGAGCGAGTTGTCCTGGATGAATTCGCGGCGCGGTTCGACGACGTCGCCCATCAGCTTGGTGAAGATGTCGTCGGCCTCGTCGACCTCCTTGACCTTCACCTGCAGCAGTGAGCGTTCGTTGGTGTCGAGCGTGGTTTCCCAGAGCTGGTCGGGATTCATCTCGCCGAGACCTTTATAGCGTTGCAGCGCGATGCCCTTGCGGCCGGCATCGGTGACGGCTTCGAACAGCGTCACCGGGCCGTGGATGACGAATTCCGCGTCCTTGCGGCGCAGCGTGCCGGATTTCGGATAAGCCTCTTGCAGACGGCTGGCATATTCGTCGAGCTTGCGCGCATCGGCGGAGCCGAGCAGCGCGTCGTCGATGGAGGCGACATCCTTGACGCCGCGGATGGTGCGCTCGAAGAAGAAGCCTTCGCCTTCGCGGAATTCACCCACCCAGCCGCGCTCGACCTCATCGGCCAGCGCGTCGAGGCGATGCGCGATATAGGTGGCGGCTTCATTGGCGCTGTCGAGGCTGCTCGTCACGTCGGTGTTGAGCACGCCGGCGATGGCGGCCTGCTCGACCACGGTACGGTTGTAGCGCGAATGCAGGTTGTTCAACGTGGTGCGGATGATGCGCGCGTCTTCCACCAGCGACAGCAGGTCGCGGCCGGTGCGTTCTTCACCCGAGGAGGTGCGGAACAGGCAGTCGTCGAGGCCGGTCTCGATCAGGTAGTCCTCCAGCGCGCGCTCGTCCTTCAGATACTGCTCGGACTTGCCGCGCGTCACCTTATAGAGCGGCGGTTGCGCGATATAGAGATAGCCGCCCTCGATCAGCGTCGGCATCTGGCGGAAGAAGAACGTCAGCAGCAGGGTGCGGATATGCGCGCCGTCGACGTCGGCGTCGGTCATCAGAATGATCTTGTGATAGCGCAACTTCGACAGGTCGAAGTCGTCTCGGCCGATGCCGGTGCCGAGCGCAGTGATCAGCGTTCCGATCTGCTCGGACGACAGCATCTTGTCGAAGCGCGCGCGCTCGACGTTCAGAATCTTGCCGCGCAGCGGCAGCACGGCCTGGAATTCGCGGTTGCGGCCCTGCTTGGCCGAGCCGCCTGCCGAGTCACCCTCGACGATGAACAGTTCGGATTTCGACGGATCGCGTTCCTGGCAGTCGGCGAGCTTGCCGGGCAGCGAGGCGATGTCCAGCGCGCCTTTGCGCCGCGTCAGTTCGCGCGCCTTGCGCGCCGCTTCGCGGGCGGCGCCGGCCTCGATCACCTTGTTGACGATGGTCTTGGCTTCGGTCGGATGTTCCTCGAACCAGGCCGCCAGCGCTTCGTTGATGCCGTTCTCCACGACGGGGCGCACTTCCGAGGATACCAGCTTGTCCTTGGTCTGCGACGAAAATTTCGGATCGGGCACCTTCACCGACAGCACCGCCGTCAAACCTTCGCGGCAGTCGTCGCCGGTGAGCGAGATCTTCTCTTTCTTGGCGATCACTTCGGCATAGCCGTTGACCTGGCGCGTCAGCGCGCCGCGGAAACCGGCAAGGTGAGTGCCGCCGTCACGCTGCGGGATGTTGTTGGTGAAGCACAGCACGTTCTCGTGGTAGCTGTCGTTCCACCACATGGCGACTTCGACCGAGATGCCGTTCTGCTCCGAGCGCATCACGATCGGCGTCGGCACCATCGCCTTCTTGTTGCGGTCGAGATATTTGACGAATTCCTCGACGCCGCCGTCATACATCATGCTCTCATGCTTCTCCTCCGGATGACGGAGGTCCGAGAGCCTGATGTTGACGCCGGAATTCAGAAAGGCGAGCTCGCGCAGTCGATGCTCCAGCGTGGCGAAGTCATACTCCACCATCGTGAACGTCTCGGGCGAGGCATAGAACGTCACTTCGGTGCCGCGTTTGCCATTGGCATCGCCGACGACGGCGAGCGGCGCGACGGATTCGCCGTGCGCGAATTCGATATAGTGTTCCTTGTCATTGCGCCAGACGCGCAGCACCAGCTTGCTCGACAACGCATTGACGACGGACACGCCGACACCGTGCAGGCCGCCGGAAACCTTGTAGGAATTCTGGTCGAATTTTCCGCCCGCATGCAACTGGGTCATGATGACCTCGGCTGCCGAAATGCCTTCGCCTTTATGGATATCGACGGGAATGCCGCGTCCGTCATCGCGCACCGTGACCGAACCGTCGGCATTGAGCACGACTTCCACCGCGCTGGCATGGCCCGCCAGCGCTTCGTCGATGGCGTTGTCGACGACTTCATAGACCATGTGATGCAGGCCGGACCCGTCGTCGGTGTCGCCGATATACATGCCCGGCCGCTTGCGGACGGCATCGAGTCCTTTCAGAACCCGGATCGATTCCGCGCCGTATTCGGCGGGAACAACCTGCTCGGGTTCGGCGATGGGCTGCCGGGCTGCTTCAGTCATGAAATGCCTTCGATGATGGTGCCGAATCAGCGCGGGAAACGACGTTTGACAGGTGCTATTTCTGCCAGAAATCCGGCCCTGAAACTAGCGCAAAGTCGCGGGCTGCAAGCTATTGAATAGATGGAGATTTCGCGCTGATTTTCAAGCGGCTCGGCGCGCGTTTTCAACGCATGTTTCGGATGCTGTTTTCAATCCGGAAAATGAGAGCATGGCATGTCGCCGTCGCCGGATTACGTACGCCGCGTGATCCGTCCCTGAACCACGTCGAACAACTCGCCCGTCGGGCCGATATCGACAAAGGCGGCGGGGTCGGCGCCGGTCATCCAGACCTGTGCGCCGAGCTTCGATAATTCTCCGAACAAGGCCCGCCGCCGGTCGGGATCGAGATGCGCGACGATCTCGTCGAGCAGGAGCAGGGGCGTCATCCCGGTCATCTCGGCCACCAGCGTGGCGTGGGCGAGGATCAGGCCGATCAGCAGCGCTTTCTGCTCGCCGGTGGAAGCGTCGCGCGCCGGCATGTTCTTCGGCGCGTAGATGACCTGGAGATCGGTGAGATGCGGGCCGTCCAGCGTGCGGCCGGCGGCGGCATCGCGCGGGCGGTTGTCGCGCAGGATGGCGCGAAAGCGATCCTCCACGGCGGTGGCCGGCTCCTGGGTGAGGGCCTGCTCCATCCATCCGTCGAGCGCGATGAGCGCCGACGGAAACGCGGATGCCTCACCGCGGGCATGCAGCATGGCGGCGAGGCGCTTGGCGGTTTCGCCGCGCATGGCGGCGACCGCTACCGCCAGTTCCGCCGTTTCGCGCTCGATGGCATCGAGCCAGTGGCTGTCGCTGCTGCGGTCTTCCAGCAGGCGGTTGCGTGAACGCAGGCTGCGTTCCAGCGCGGAGACGCGGCCGTTGTGATCCTTGTCGATCGCGAGCACCAGGCGATCGAAGAAACGGCGACGCTCCGACGCCGCGCCCATGAACAGCTGATCCATCGCCGGCGTCAGCCACACCATGCGCAGGTGATCGCCGAAGGCCGCGGCCGAGCCGACAGGCTCGCGGTCGATGCGGCAGCGCCGGGTGATGGATACGCCTTCGATAGGGGGATCGATGCCGGTGCCGAGGGTGGCGAGGCCGACTTCGCCTTCGACGGTGGCCGAAACGGCCCACGAGCCGTCGCCTTCGTTGCTGGCGGCATCTTCCAGCGTGGCGCGCCGCAGCCCGCGGCCCGGCGACAGAAACGAGATCGCCTCGATGCAATTGGTCTTGCCGGCGCCGTTAGGGCCGACCAGCGCGACCATGTCCGCGGACGTCTCCAGCGCCGCCGCGCGGTAGGAGCGGAAGTTGGTGAGCGACAGGCGATGGATGCGGGAGGCGGTCATGCAGTGGCGCGTTCTTTTCCCTCTCCCCTTGTGAGAGAGGGTGGATCGGCCGCGTCAGCGGTCGAGACGGGTGAGGGGTGCCACAAGCGTCGAGCCCAGCCGTACCCTCATCCGGCACCGACCTCGTCGGCGCCACCTTCTCCCACAAGGGGAGAAGGAAAAAGAAAAATCAATCACACCCGCATCGGCATCAGGACGTACAGTGCGCCTTTGTTGTCCTTGTCCTGCACCAGCGTCGGCGAGCCGGGGTCGGCGAGGCGCAGCACGGCGACTTCGCCTTCTATCTGGGCGGCGATGTCGAGCAGGTAGCGCGAATTGAAACCGATATCGAGCGCGTCGGACGCATATTCGACTTCGAGTTCTTCAGTCGCGCTGCCGGAATCCGGGTTGGTCACCGACAGCGTCAGTCTGCCGGCCGACAGCGCCAGCTTCACGGCGCGGCCGCGTTCGCTGGAGATCGTCGAGACGCGGTCTACCGCATTCTCGAAATCCTTCTTGTCGATCACCAGTTCCTTGTCGTTGTTCTGCGGGATCACGCGGCCGTAGTCGGGGAACGTGCCGTCGATCAGTTTCGAGGTCAGCACCACATTGCCGATGGTGAAGCGGATCTTGCCCTGCGACAGTTCAAGGGTGATTTCGGATTCGGCGTCTTCGATCAGGCGCTGCACTTCGCCCACGGTCTTGCGCGGCACGATCACGCCCGGCATGCCTTCGGCGCCTTTCGGCAGCTTGAGGTCGACCTGCGCGAGGCGATGGCCGTCGGTGGCGACGCCGCGCAGGGTGGCGGCGGCCTCGGTGCCGGCGGCATGCAGATAGATGCCGTTGAGATAATAGCGGGTTTCTTCGGTGGAAATCGCGAACTGGGTGCGGTCGATCAGCCGCTTGATGTCGGCGGCCGGCAGCGAGAAAGCATGCGCCATGTCGCCCGCGGCGAGATCGGGGAAATCATTCTCCGGCAGCGTCTGCAGCGTGAAGCGCGAACGGCCGGCGCGGATCGCCATCACCGAACGGTCGCCGTCGGCTTCCAGCACGATCTGCGAGCCGTCCGGCAGCTTGCGCACGATGTCATAGAACATGTGCGCCGGCACGGTGGTGGAACCGCCCATTCCGGTCTCGGCAGCCAGAGTCTCGGTGACTTCGAGATCGAGGTCGGTGGCCTTCAGCGACAACTGGCTGTCTTCGGCGCGGATCAGCACGTTGCCGAGAATCGGAATCGTGTTCCGGCGCTCGACCACGCGGTGCACATGGCTCAGCGACTTCAGGAGTTGCGCGCGTTCGACGGTGACCTTCATAACAAATCCGCCCGATTATCTCTGGAGGTTCCGGGCAGCCGGAACGGCGCCGCGGGGGACCGCAAGGTGACGATAAACGGCGGAAAGTGCAAGGGATTTGGGGATGATTTGCGGAGGCGCTCCCCAGCTTGTGGTGAGACGAGCGCCGCCAATAAAGACGCGGTAATCACCTCTCCCACCGGGGAGAACCGGGGAGAGGTGAACAGAGCGTGTGGCAACGGTTCGCGTATCGCTTACTCCGCCAATTGCCGCTTCAGGCTCTCGACTTCATCCTGCAGCGTGTTGTCCTTGCCGACCAGCGCTTCGATCTTGCGCACGGCATGCAGTACGGTGGTGTGGTCGCGTCCGCCGAAGCGGCGGCCGATCTCCGGCAGCGAGCGCAGCGTCAGCGTCTTGGCGAGATACATCGCCACCTGGCGCGGCCGGACCACATTGGCGGTGCGGCGCGAGGACAGCAGGTCCGAGCGGCTGACATTGTACTGCCGCGCGACGACGCGCTGGATGTCCTCGATCTTGATCCGCTTCGGCTCCATCGGGCGGATCAGGTCGCGCACTTCGCGCTCGGCCATTTCCAGCGTTACCGGTGTGGCGTTCAGCTTCGAATGGGCGAGCAGGCGGTTGATCGCGCCTTCGAGATCGCGGCCGTTATGGGTGATGGTGCGGGCGAGATATTCCAGCACCGCTTCCGGCACCTCGAAGCTTGCATGATGGACGCGCGCCGCGGCGACGCGCGAGCGCAGAATGCCGAGCCGCAATTCCTCGCCGAGGGCGCCGATTTCCACCACAAGGCCGCCGGCGAGGCGCGACCGCATCCGCTCGTCGAGACTTTCGAGGTCCGCCGGCGGGCGGTCGGCAGCGATCACCACCTGGCGGCCGGCATCGATCAGCGCGTTCAGCGTGTGGCAGAATTCGGCCTGCGTGGTCTTGCCCTGCAGGAACTGGAGGTCGTCGATGACCAGCACGTCGATGCCGCGCAGGGCTTCCTTGAAGGCGAGCGCCGTCTGCGTCTTCAGCGCGGCGACGAAGCCGTACATGAACTTCTCGGCGGTGAGATACAGCACCTTGCGGTCGGGGCTCGAATTGCCGGCCCAGGTCACCGCTTGAAGCAGGTGCGTTTTGCCGAGGCCGACGCTGGCGTGGATGTAGAGCGGGTTGAACATCACCGGATTGCCGCGGCGGCCTTCGGCGACCTGCCGCGCGGCGGCATGGGCCAGCGTGTTGGCGCGGCCGAGCACGAAGCTCGCGAAGGTCAGGCGCGGATCGAGCGGGGAGCCGCCGAGCGCCTCATGGGTGGCGGACACCGGCGCGGTCGCGGTGCTGCGCAATTCGGGGGTGGGGCGATGGCCCGCCGGTTCGATGCGGCGCGCCTCCGCGGGGGCCGCGATGTCCTTGGCCGGTGCGACATGACGCATGGCCGAGCGCACGGTGAGATCGATGCGCGCCACCTTCGGCATTTCAGCGCGCCAGGCATCGAGCACGCGTTCGGCATAGTGGGCCTGGATCCAGCTTTTCAGAAAACGAGTCGGGACCGAGAGGTGCACGGAATCGTCCTGCAGGGCCTCAAGATCCATGCGGGCGAACCAGCTGGAGAAAACATCCTCGCCGACGCTCGCCCGCAGGCGGCCTTTGACGCGAGTCCAGTGATCCTGTTCCATGTTCGGCATCGTTCGTACTTCTCAATTCAAAGATAACGGTCAAGCGCAAGCGCCCATGAGGGGTGCGCGCGGCAAAGCGCGCGGTGACCTCGCGCGGCGGCTTTCGGGCGTAGCTCCGCCGCTCGGCATGGATGCCGCGGTCAGATCAACGCTGTCGAAAGGACGCCGGGTGAGGTCAGCGCGTACTGCAGGATCTGTCAGGGACGCAGGAGGGAGAGCGCTTCATGGAGGGAGAGACAAAGATATCGGAGCTGGAGCCAACCGCAGATCGCAAAGAAGAAAGCCGTGTGATCATTGATTTGCGCATAGAAGCTCCCCCGCTTGCCGCGGTCGCTCGCGGCAAGTTGTCAGTTTCGCATGTGGTCTAAAGTCGGTCGGCAACACTCAACGCACGAGAACGTTCAGATTGCAGCGTCTTTCAGCCCGCTCTTTTTATCCGCGTGACGATCTCTTGGTCCGGCCGGCGCACGATCCCTGTCCCGCATTTCTTTTCAGAACATCCTGACGGATGCCCGGGAAATTTCGACACAGAACGACCGTTCTCATATTGCTATGAGCTGCAACCCGCACAAACCTGGAAGACATCGCCGAACCTGCAAACCGTCGCTGATCTGCCGGCTCACCCTCGTTCCGAAGTCGCTCTGATCTTCGAGAACCGCGGGGCGCCGCGAACGGCTTAAGAAATACAGCACTCCCGAAGTCCCGCAACGGAATCATTTTTCGACGGCCCGGCGAAAACGATACTTGCGGCAAGCATTTCGACAGGCGATTTTCCAGTCGCATCGACAAGATTTTGAATCTGCGCGCTGAATCCAATTGTGACGATGAGGTTGCAAATTCAGTCAGTCGAAAAAAGAAATTCATATTTCATTTACGAAACGCGCGGCCGCGGATCGGTTTTCGAAGTGGTCGCTCGTGCTATGTGGATAAGTGATTATCGCGGCGCGTTTTTTTCTGTGCGCTCGATCAGGGTAACTCTGGACAGCGGACTCGCTTTGGTCCCGCAACGCGCTTGCATTTTGAGAATCATCCGGGGGTGAGCGCCGCGCGCTGTCACACGCTTCTTCGCTCGTGCTCGGTTCCGGCCGTGTCTTTGATGCTGCACGCTGCGAAGCGTATCGGTCTTGCCTGATAGGCTTTATGCGATTTTGCAAAATGGCGTCTGCGTTGCGCACAGAATGAGCACGCAAATAAAAAGCCCGGCACGCAGGCCGGGCTTTTCAAAACAACTGGTCGCATCACCCGAATGGGTGAGGCGTCTTTTACTTGGCGAGTTTCGCGATCTGATGCGACAGACGCGAAACCTTACGGCTCGCCAGATTCTTGTGAACGATGTTGCGCTGCGCCGCCTTCATCAGCGCGGGCTCGGCGAGCTTCATCGCTTCCTTGGCCGCGCCGGCGTCGCCGGACTTGATGGCGTCTTCCACGGTGCGGACAGCCGAGCGCATCTGGGTGCGACGCGACTTGTTGACGATGGTGCGGCGCGCGATCTTGCGGGTCGCCTTCTTGGCGGAGGTCGTATTGGCCATCTCTCAAATATCCTTCAGCAGCGACCCATCCGGGCGCCGGGCTGATTGACGCTTGCCGCGTGACGCGGCCAACGCTGATCTGTTTCCGGGGTGTTCCTGAAAATGCTATCCCCGGAGCGGTTCACGCTCGAGGGTCGTGCCGCTCTAAGAACAGCGGCGGCGGGATTGCGCCCACCGCCTTTGGCGCCCCTTATAGAGGTCGTGTTTTCCACCGTCAACGGCTTCCGCGCGTGCAAAGTTGCCGCAAAGGCTTCCATCCGGCGGTGTTAAGTGACTGGAACGGTTGAATTTATCGATTCCGGCCAGTATTGCCGAGGAACGCATCGTGAGGGGATTCGGATGATCCGCGGTTTTTTCCGCCTGATTGGGCTTCTGCTGCTGGCCGCGGGCTTTGTCTTCCTGGTCTATGATGGCGCACGCTCGATCGCCGATCAGTCGATCCGGCTCACCAAGCTCGGCGAATTCTGGAACGACATCAACCAGGCCAGCCAGCGCAGCGTCCTGGTCCTGATCGATGCCGACGTCCCCTGGCTGCGCACCGGCGTTAAACTGCTGCTTGATCAGCCTGCCTGGGCGGTGATGGGCGTGCTCGGCATCCTGCTGATGCTGCTGTTCCGGCCACGACGGCCTCTGATCGGCTATTCGCGCAATTGATGGCGCATGCGCCAGTGCCCATGAAAAGCCGCTTCCGGTGGATTCGGGTGCGGGCTTTGTGTGTGCATTTTTGCAATCGCGGCAACCGGATGTTAACCATAAGGGCGCACAACCGGACCAACCTCCACGAGGGATGAGTCCTGTGCCCGTTGCCCGCGCGTTACGCCTGTCTTTGATTGTCGCCGTCACGGCCTTGGCCCTTGCCGGCTGTATGCGCAGGTCAGGGCCGGTTGCCGTGATGCCGGCTTCTCCCGATCTCGACACGCTTGCGTATAACCGTTCCGGTACGCCGGTTGCCTATGCCGCGCCGGGGTCTTCCTACGATGCGCAATACAAGCTGGATGCCGGCGACAAGCTGCGCGTCGTCGTCTATGGGCAGGAAGGTCTCACCAATTCCTATGCGATCGACGCCGGCGGCGCGATCACCATGCCGCTGATCGGCCGCGTGCCGGCACGGGGAATGGCGCCCGCCGCGCTCGCAGCCGCCATCACCAGCCGCCTGCGCAACGGCTATATCCGCGAGCCGTCGGTGGCGGTGGAGATCGAAACCTATCGTCCGTTCTTCATTCTCGGCGAAGTGGCCGCGCCCGGCCAGTATCCCTATGTCCCGAACATGACGGTCGAAAGCGCCATCGCGATCGCCGGCGGTTTCTCGCCGCGTGCCAAGCGCGACATGGCCACGCTCACGCATAATCGGCCGGAAGGCTCCTACCGCGCCGACGTTCCGCTCGGGACGCCCATCGATCCCGGTGATACCGTGATGGTCAACGAACGCTGGTTCTAGCGTATTTTCGGGTTTAACGGAATCGTGTCCCGGACGCGCCGCAGCGCTCTTTGCGCTGCTGCGCAGAGCCGGGACCGTACCAGGCGCTGGAGTTGTTACGGTCCCGGCTCTGCGAAGCAATGCTGCGCATTGCATCGCGTCCGGGACACGGTGCCATCAAATTTGAAAATGCTTCAATCGCGTTCATCGCCTGCAGGGGGCATCCTGCAGGCGATTTTTCTTTGCTGATGCAGAGCGACGCGCGTTACGTCACCAGATGCTTTGCGAAGAAAGCCAGGCTGCGCTCGCGGGCGAGGTCCGCGCTGGCCTTGTTGTAGCTGGCGCGCTGGTCGCAATTGAAACCGTGTTCGGCGCCGTCATAGACGAAGATCTCGACGTCCGGCCGCTTGCCGCGGATGGTTTCGATATCGCTGAGCGGAATGCCGTGATCCTTTTCGCCGAAATGCAACTGGGTCGGCACATGCGGCTTGTCGTCGGCGAAGCGTACGACGGCGCCGCCGTAATAGCCGATGGCCGCGCTCAGGCCGTTCAGCTTGGTCGCCGCGGCATAGGCGATGCTGCCGCCCAGGCAGAAGCCGATGATCCCGATCGGGCCGACATCCTTCACCGCATCGATCGCCGCCTGGGTGTCCCGCAGATAAGCGGTCCAGTCGGGATTGGCGATGAACTTTCGTGCGACCGCGATCTCGTCGGCTGAATAGCCGGACTGGAAATTGCGTTCGCTGCGATCGAAGATCGACGGCGCGATGGCGACATAGCCCTGCCCGGCGAACCGGTCACAGACCATGCGGATATGGTCATTCACACCGAATATTTCCTGGATCACCACCACGGCGCCCTTGGGCTTGCCCTCGGGCCGGGTGCGATAGGCGCCGAGCTGGAAATTATCCGAGGCGGTGAGTGTCACGTCTTGTCCCACGGCTCATCCGTTCCTTGTTGAGGTTGCGCGATATATTGAAGGAAAGGGGAAAAGGTTAGCGCCACATCCAGTTGCGGCCCCAGTCTCCTTTCCAGCCGGCGAGGCGCCCGCGGCGGAACTGCAGAAAGAGACGGTCCTGCTGCTGAAAGACGCCGCCGCTGTCGATGTCGCGGATCGCCAGATAGGTCTCATGGCCCGAACGGCCGCGGAGATAGGCCAGCGGTACGCCGAGCGCGCGCGCAGCATGATCCGCCGTCATGCCGAACACAAGCGGCGTGGTGTTGGACAGCGTGGCGACGAAGGGCGCGACGGATTGCGCGCGTGCGGCGACCGGCGACAATAGGACGGTCGCCGTGGCGCAGAGGGTCGCCAGCGCGACAAGGGAGAGGTGCTTCATCATGGCTCCAGTGTCAGGCCGAATCCGCGGCTGATGCAAGGGGCGCTACCTCAAGTTTTAGCGTTCGTGGTGACGCGCTGCTACCGATAGCCGATCAAAGCGGCGTTTGCAGGCCGCGTTACCCCTTGTTAACGCTGTGGCTTAAGCTTCGGGAACAGGGTTGCGCGGTATTCCGGTCCCGTGATTGCAGTCGGATGCTGCAAGCGAACGAGGACAAATGAACGTCGCAACCCATCAATCGCCCCGCCGCCGCTTTCTGCTGGCGTCGGATCGCAGCGATCAGTCGCGGGAACTCACCGATATCCTGGCGGTGGTCGGAGACGTCGATATTGTGCCGACAGCGGACATTCCCGAGAGTCCGTCGCGCGACCTGTCCGGCATTGTCGTCGACATCAATCTGCGTTCGGCTGAAGCCGTGCAGCGTGTCCGTAACCGGTTGCGTCATAAAGCCTATGAATCGGTGCCGCGCCTGTTCGTCCTGGCCGACGCGATGCATCACGGGGCGATGCAGGCGTGGGCGCTCGGCGCCACCGACACCATCGCGCGTCCGTTCGATGCGCGCAGCGTCCTGCAACGCATACGGGCCGCATTTCCGGGGCCGCATGACGAGGATTTCGGAATCCGCGGCAAGACGCTCAATCGCGGCATCGAGGCCGCTCATGCGGTGATCGTCAAGATATTCGAGAAGCTTCCGGCCGGCGAACCGCTCACCTTCAACGACGTAATGCAGGCCGAGAACCTGATTCTCAAGGCGATCAAGCGCTCGTCGCTGCGCGAATGGCTCGCCGCGGTCGGGCGCCATCACGATCACAGCTACCGTCACTGTCTGTTCGTCACCGGCTTCGCCGTCGCTTTCGCCCAGCATCTCGGAATGCGCGATGAGGATCAGCGCCGGCTGACCCGGGCCGCGCTTGTGCATGATGTGGGCAAGGCGTTCATTCCGGTCGCCATTCTCGACAAGCCGGGCAAGCTGACCGATGAGGAGATACTGGAAATCCGCAAGCATCCGCGGCTCGGCTTCGAGGCGCTGACCGCGCAAGGCAGCTTTCCGCGCGAAATGCTGGATGTGGTGCTGCATCACCATGAATTTCTCGATGGCTCCGGCTATCCGGACGGCCTCGCCGGCGACCAGATCAGCGACATCGTGCGGTTGATGACCATCGTGGACATTCATGCGGCGCTGGTCGAGCGGCGTGCCTATCGCATGCCTTTCACGCACGCCAAGGCGTTCGAGATCATGGAGCAGATGGGCGGCAAGCTCGATCAGCAATTGCTGCAGGCATTCCGGCCGGTGGTGTTCGGCGTCTGAGCGGGCGGAAGCCCGTAGCCACTGCCGCACGCGGTGTCGTACTGGCCGATAGTAGAATTGTTTGCTACAGACGGGTGTTGTCCATTCAACACACGCTGACCGCGCGTCAAGTCGCGGCAGTGGAGGGAATAAAAAGGAAATCGGATATGGCTTCTCGTCGCGCCGCGATCGGGCTGATCGCGCTTGGCTTTTCTGCACTCGTTTCATCCGCACTGATTCCTGCCGGCTCGGCGCTGGCACAGGCACAAAATTATCCGAACAAGCCGGTGCGCTTCGTCGTCGGCTATCCGCCGGGCGGCGCCACCGACATTCTCGCCCGCCTGATCGGCCAGCGGCTGTCGGAGAAGATGGGGCAGCAGTTCATCATCGAGAACAAGCCCGGCGCCGGCAACAATATCGGCACCGAGTCCGTCGTGAACGCGGAGCCGGACGGCTACACGGTGCTGCTGGTCAATCCGGCCAACTACATCAATGCGACACTGTATTCGAAGCTCAGCTTCAATTTCGTGCGCGACATCGCGCCGGTTGCCGCCTTCCACCGCACGGCCAATGTGATGACCGTGAACAAGGACATCACCGCGAAGACGGTCGCCGAGTTCATCGCTTATGTGAAGGCCAATCCGGGCAAGGTGAATATGGCGTCATCCGGCAATGGCACCTCGGTGCATCTGTCGGGTGAAATGTTCATGATGATGTCCGGCGCCAAGATGCAGCACGTGCCGTATCGCGGCGCGGCGCCGGCCATCACCGATATGATGGGCGGCCAGGTGCAGGTGATCTTCGACAACATGCCGTCGATCATCCAGCACATCCGTTCCGGCAATCTGCGCGCGCTTGCGGTGACGACCACCGAGAAGTCGCCATTGCTGCCGGACGTTCCGACGATCGCCGAAACCGTGCCGGGCTATGAAGCCAGCGCGTTGTTCGGCATGGGCGCGCCGAAGAAGACTCCGCCGGAGATCATCGCCAAGCTGAATGCCGCGGTAAACGAGGTGCTTGCCGAGCCGGCGATCAAGGCCAAGCTGACGGATCTCGGCGGCGAACCGCTGATCGGCTCGCCGGAAGCTTTCGGCAAGATGATCGTTGCCGAGACCGAGAAGTGGGAGAAAGTCGTCAAGGCCGCAAATTTGAAGGTGGATTGAGGGCGGGCGCCCTTGTCCCGGACGCGATGCAGCGCCTTGGCGCTGCTTCGCAGAGCCGGGACCGCACAAGGTGCCGGTGCTTGATACGGTCCCGGCTCAGCGAAGCGGCATTTCATGCCGCATCGCGTCCGGGACACGTTTCCATCAAAACTATCCCGCTCTACCGTTTGGTCTTTGCGACTATAGTCGGTCGCAGTGTCTTGCGCGCAGGGCGCGCTTTCACAGCAGGCGATTGGGCCTTCTCGCCGACGGGTTCCTGCGCTGCCTTCGGCTTGGTCGCCAGCCAGATGACGTGCCGCGCGCCACCCCGCGTACCGGTGGCCCGGATCGCGATTTCTTCCGTGACGAAACCGGCCTTGCGCAGCAGGCTGGTGAACTTCGGATGAGGAAATGACGACCAGACGGCGAGCACGCCGCCGGGACGCAGCGCCGCGAGGCTCGCGTGCAGGCCGGCGAGATCGTACAGCGCATCATTTGATTTTCGCGTCAGGCCCTCCGGCCCATTGTCGACATCGAGCAGGATCGCATCATAGACGGTGTGCGCCGACCCGATCGTCTTCACCACATCGCCTTCGACGATCGTGACACGCGGATCCGTCAGGCTGTCGCCCGACAGTTCCGCCATCGGCCCGCGCGCCCAGGCGACGATCGCCGGAACCAGTTCGACCACCGTGATCTTCGCTTGCGGGCCGAGCACTTTGAGCGCAGCCCGCAGCGTGAACCCCATGCCGTAGCCGCCGATCAGAAGCCGCGGTGCCTTCACGTCCTTCAGCCGGAAGCAGGTGAGCGTCGCCAGCGCTTCTTCCGAACCGAACAAGCGGCTGCTCATGAGTTCATTCTGGCCGAGCTTGATGGTGAACTCCTTGCCCCGCTGCATCAGACGCAGCGGCACGGCGCCGTCCGGCACATCGGTCGTGTCAATGAGTTTCCAGGGGAGCACGGTGATCTTTCGAACGAAGAAGCTATGAAGCCGTGGCGCAAATAGACCGCCGCCCGGATGCGCGGAACTGCGGCGGCTGTGTCTCTACTACGGCGCGCTGCCGAGCGGTTTCAAGCCATAAATCGGTGCGCCGACCCGGCAGGGTCAATCGATGAACGTGCTTTTTGTTGTGCGTGACCCGATTGTTCCGGGCTGTTGGCCACCCCTTGTTAGGGACTCGGTGGCAAGGTTCCGGACCATGAGCAGTGCCGTCAGTTTCAGTTTTCGACATCCGAGCCCGCAGATACGGCGCGAGCTGATCGAGATGCTGTACACGTCGCTGCCGCAGGTTGCCGCGATCGGGCTGACGTCGGTGATCGGCGGCGTCGCGCTGACGATCATGAGCGGCGATCGCGTCTACGCGGTGCTTTCCGTGTTTATCCTCTGTTTTGCCGTGCTGCGTCTCGTCGGCCTCGGTCTGTATCGGGCGCGCGGCGCGGGCGCCTCCGATGCCGATGTGATCAGATGGGAGCGGGCCTATGGCATCGGCGGTGCCGCTTTCGCCGCATCGCTCGGCATGCTGTCGTTTCGGGCGCTGCAACTCGGCGATGCGCCGGGGGCCTGGCTCACCTTCGGACTGTCGATGTCGTTCTGCGTCGGCATGGTGTCGCGCGCTGCTATCAGGCCATGGATCGTGCTGGTGACCGCAGCGGTGCTGCTGGCGCCGACCGTCGTCGGCGGCTTCATGCGGCCGGAAATCTCCTACAAGATCGGCGCCGGCATGCTGCTGCTGTTCTGGTTGACGCTCAGCGAAGCATCGCGTCATCTCAGCACGGCCTTTATCGAGCGGCTTGAGGCCAAGCAGGCTTTGGCCCGGCAGGCGCGCCAGGATTTCCTCACCGGCCTGCCGAATCGTGCGGCCTTTCTGACGGAACTGCAGGCCATCGGCGGTCATGTCGCGATCGTTGCCATCGATCTCGACGATTTCAAATCGGTGAATGATCGCCACGGCCATCATGCCGGCGACGAACTGCTTCGTCAGGTCGCGGCACGTCTGGCCGATTGCGTGGGCGCTCAGGGCATCGCCTGCCGGTTCGGCGGGGATGAGTTCATGCTGCTGACATCGGTCGAGCCCGGCGAGAGCGGCCGGGAGGTGGCGCTGAGGTTGGCGCGCGAAGCGGTGATGGCACTGTCCATGCCCTACCTCGTCGTCGATATCCCCGTGCGGATCGGGGCCAGTGCCGGCATTCTGATGACCGGCGCGCTGGATCATCCTGAAGTCACCGCCTCGGATCTGTTGGAGCAGGTGGACCGTGCACTGTACGCCGCCAAGCGGGCCGGCGGCGGCCGTTGGGAGTGGTCGCATGACGTCCCGGATTCAGGCCGTGAAGCACGCCGCGGCGTGAGTTAGCGTGCGCTTCAAGGGGCTCTACCACTGATATCGGACCGCCCCCGTGCCGGCGTAGCTGCGCGTCACCTGTGAGAATGTGCCGTCGAAGGTGAGTGCAGCCGACCACCCGTTCATCCACCTCACCTCGGCGGATGCGGTCGCAAGCGCGGAGTCGGGTGCCTGTGCTGCGCCACTGACCGCGAAACTCGTTCCCGGCAACGCCTGGAAGCGCGCGGCAATTGCCCGGTCCGGATTGAAGTCGTGTGCCCAGGCCAGACGTCCGCGCAGCGTGAGCGCGCCTTCCGGCATGGCGTAGGATTGGTCGGAGCGGATGCCGAGTTCGCTGCGCGTATCGGTGATGCTTCCGGAGCCGTATGCAAGCGCAAAAGCATTCGTGCCTGACAGGGCTTGTTCGGTATAGGCCGGCAAATCGAGCGTGATCGACTGAGCGGCTGCATAGGGCGTGATGCCGAAACCTGCCATGACAGGCACGGCGAAGCGGTAGCCGCTTTCAAGGCGTGCCGAATAGGCATTGGCGTTGAACTCGGCTCTCAGATGATCGGCGCCTGTAACGGTCACATAGCGATCGCCGGTGACGTCCTGCCAGCCGTAGGCCAGAGCCGCGGAAACATAAGCTGCGCCGTTAGTGTGGCGCAGATAGGCGCCGGCCTGGAACAGATCGGAGCGGCCCGTCCCGAGGCCGGTCACGCTGAAATTGGTGCCGCCGCCGGCGACGGCAAAGCCGGCGAGCGTGTGCGGGGAGAACAGGTAGTCGGCCCCGACGGCGGTGCCGAAGATGCTGCCGGTGGCGTTGTTCGACCCGGCCGCCATATTGCCGTTTGTCGTTCGCGCGCCGCCGAAACCGGCGCCCCACATGTTCCAGCGCGGCTCGAAGATGCGTGGCGATGCCTTGGACAACATCGCGAATGCATCGCCCGGCCTGCCGGATACGGACCCGTTCACGTCCGCTCCATCGTTGCGCTGCATGAACGGGTCGGTCAGCAGGCCCATGAACTGGCCCATCGCATCGAAACTGGTTTGCTGCGAGGCGGTGGCAAGCTCGCCCGAAACCTGGGTCAACCCGGCAGCGTTCAGCATGCCGTAAGCCATCGGAATGCTGCCGTTGGCATTGAAGCTGTTCATGATGACGGTTCCGACCGCCTGCTGGTTGCCGGACATTCCGCCGCCGGGATTGGACGGTGATGCGTCCGGCATCAGGTTCATGGCCACATGGAGATAGACATGCGTTGCGTCGTAGCTGAGGCTGGTCCGGAAGCCGGCCGGCAGGTTCGTCAGAATGCCCGATGCGAAATTGCCCGACAGGCTGCTTGCGGTGAGGATGCTGTAAAGCTTGCCGACATTGCTTCCGCTGTCGAACACCGCATTGACCGTGGCACCGCCCAGCGCCGCGCCGCCCGTCACATGGGCAAAAGACGCTGCCGAGGAACCGACGCCGACGCGGTAGACGGCAGCCGGTTGAAAGGCAAGATCGCCGGCGATGGTCAGCATCCCGGTGGGGGTGCCCGCGCTGCCCGGCGCAAGCGTTCCGCCGTCGGCAATCACCGTTGACGGCAGGAAACCGGAGCCTCCGACCGATCCGTCCGCGTTCACCAGAACGCCGCTTGACGATGCGATAGAGCCGTCGACGGACAAACTCCCGGCGTTGACCGTCGTTGCGCCGGTGAAGGTGCTGGTGCCCGAGAGCGTCAGCATGCCGGTGCCGGCCTTGGTCAAGGCGGTCGTCGCGCTGCCGTTCTCGATCGCGCCGCTGAAGACCGTCGAACTGTTGTTGCCGTTGGCCGTCAGCGTGGCCGCAGACGCGCCGCCATTGGTGACGGTTCCGGCGCCCGCCAGCGCGCCGATCGCCTGGTCGAAACCGTTGAGGTCGAGGATGCTGCTCGCCGTCACCGTCGTGGTCGAATGGGCGCTCAGCACATTGGCGCCGCTTCCCTTCAAGGTTGCGGCGGCAGCGGCCGTTCCGTTGCCGATCGCGGTGTTCGCGGTATAGGCGTTCGGACCGTTCAGCGTGAGTACGTCGGTCGCCGCGTTGCCGGATGTGCCGAGGATGCGGAGTTCGCCGGTGCCGGCGATGCTGTTCAGCGCATTCGCGCCGGTGACGGCGATGTTGGGATCACCCGAGACATTGACCGTGTTGGCGATCTGCACGCCGGCAAGATGCAGCGTCGCGTTCGG
>Ga0153956_1001528_pt1 | contig 19940 bp, 14 predicted proteins | sample TSFL040MetaG_FD_104704 | JGI IMG/M metagenome (GOLD analysis project Ga0153956, IMG submission 104704) | Attine ant fungus gardens microbial communities from Florida, USA - TSFL040 MetaG | ecosystem: Host-associated > Fungi > Mycelium > Unclassified | place: USA: Florida, Wekiwa Springs...
GACTTTTGGGTTCCATGCGTCCTGACCTCTCCCCAGCGGGGAGAGGTCGCGCCGTAGGCGCGGGTGAGGGGGCTCGATATTTCGATTGAGGCATTTAGCGCCCTCCCCCAACCCTCTCCCCGATGGGGCGAGGGAGTGGATCGCGTGTGTTGCTTGCGCCGGAAAACTGCCGCGCTCAATCAGGCCGCGCATCCGCGCGCGGCTTCATGTTCAGCCGCATGTGGATCGCGCAACCGCAGCCCGGCGGGTGCTGGGCGGGCGGCAGGCTCGCGATGTCGTCCTCCGCAGGCGCGGGAGGCTGAGGCTCGCTTGCCGGGATGTAGTTCAGCACCGGCGCGAGCGAGCGCTCGGTGTCGGCGACGGTGGCGCCGATACGCTCGGCATAATCCTCGACCTGATCGCGCTCGATCTTGCCGACGCCGAAATATTCGCTCTGCGGATGGCTGTAATAGAGGCCGGACACCGAGGAGCCCGGCCACATCGCAAGGCTTTCGGTCAGCGTCACGCCCGCATTGCGCTCGGCGTCGAGCAGTTTGAAGATCGTGATCTTCTCATGATGGTCGGGCTGCGCGGGATAGCCGGGCGCGGGGCGGATGCCCTGATACTTCTCGAGAATCAGGTCGTCGTTCGAAATCGCTTCGTCGGGCGCGTAACCCCACAACTCCATGCGCACGCGCTGATGCATCCGCTCGGCGAAGGCTTCCGCGAGGCGATCCGCCAGCGCCTTGACGATGATCGAGGAATAATCGTCGTTGGCTTTCTTGAAGCGCATGGTAATGGCTTCTTCGCCGATACCCGCGGTGACGACGAATGCGCCGATATAATCAGGCACGCCGCTGTCCTTCGGTGCGATGAAATCCGACAGCGCGAGGTTGTGGCGGCCTTCGCGCTTCTCGAGTTGCTGCCGCAGCGTGTGCAGCGTCGCCACAGGCTTGGTGCGGGCCTCGTCGCCGTAGAGCGTGATGTCGTCGCCCTCGGCGTTGGCGGGCCAGAAGCCGATGGTGGCGTTGGCGGTGAACCAGTTTTCCTTGATGATGGTGTCGAGCATCTTGCGCGCGTCGTTGTAGAGCGACTGCGCGACCTCGCCGACATTGGGGTCCTTCAGGATCGCCGGGAAACGGCCCGCAAGCTCCCACGCCTGGAAGAACGGCGTCCAATCGATGTAGTCGGCCAGCTCCGCCAACGAATAGTTGCTGAAATTCTTCACGCCAAGGAAGGAGGGCTTCGTCGGCTTGGCCTGCGACCAGTCGAGCTTCAGCGCATTGGCGCGCGCGGCCTCCAGCGTGAGGCGCTTCTTGTTCTGCTGGGCGCGGAAATGCGCGTCCGCGATCTTGGCATAATCAGCGCGGACCTCGGAGATGTATTCGTCGCGCCTCTCGGGCGAGAGCAGCGAGGAAGCGACGCCGACCGCGCGGCTCGCGTCATTGACATGCACCACCGCGCCCTTGCGATAGCGCGGATCGATCTTCACGGCGGTGTGGACGCGGCTCGTGGTCGCGCCTCCGATCAAGAGAGGAATGTCGAAGCCTTCGCGCTCCATCTCGGAGGCCACGAACGCCATTTCATCCAGTGAGGGCGTGATCAGGCCGGAGAGGCCGATGATGTCGGCATTCTCTTTTTTCGCGGTTTCGAGAATCTTGGCGGCGGGCACCATCACGCCGAGATCGACCACTTCGAAATTGTTGCACTGGAGCACAATGCCGACGATGTTCTTGCCGATGTCGTGAACGTCGCCCTTCACCGTCGCCATCACGATCTTGCCTGCGGACGAACGGACGCCCTCGGCAAGACCGGCGGCCTTGTTGCGTTCCTTCTCTTCTTCCATGAACGGCATCAGATAGGCGACCGCCTGCTTCATCACGCGCGCCGATTTCACGACCTGCGGCAGGAACATCTTGCCCGCGCCGAACAAATCGCCGACCACGTTCATGCCGTCCATCAGCGGGCCTTCGATCACGTTGAGCGGCCGCTCGACGGTGAGACGCGCGGCTTCGGTGTCAGCCTCGATATATTCGGTGATGCCGTTGACGAGCGCGTGGCTCAAGCGCTTCGCGACCGGCCATTCGCGCCAGGCGAGATCCTGTTCCTTGACCTGCTTGCCCTGACCGCGGAATTTCTCCGCGAGTTCCAGCAGCCGTTCGGACGCGCCGGGATCGCGGTTGAGGATGACGTCCTCGCAGACGTCGCGCAGTTCGGGATCGATGTCGTCATAGATCACCATCTGCCCGGCATTGACGATGCCCATGTCCATGCCCGCCTTGATGGCATGATACAGGAACACCGAATGCATCGCCTCGCGCACCGGCTCGTTGCCGCGGAACGAGAACGACAGGTTCGAGACACCGCCCGAGATGTGGGCATGCGGCAGGTTCTGCCTGATCCAGCGCGTCGCCTCGATGAAGTCGACGCCGTAATTGTTGTGCTCCTCGAGCCCGGTCGCGATCGCGAAGATGTTCGGATCGAAGATGATGTCCTGCGGCGGGAAGTTGAGCTTTTCCGTGAGGAGGTCGTAGGCGCGTTTGCAGATATCGATCTTGCGCTGATAGGTGTCGGCCTGTCCGGTTTCGTCGAACGCCATCACCACCACGGCCGCGCCGTGGCGCAGCGCGATCGTCGCCTCGTGGATGAACTTCTCCTCGCCTTCCTTGAGCGAGATCGAGTTCAGGATCGATTTGCCCTGGATGCATTTCAGCCCGGCCTCGATCACGTCGAACTTCGAGGAATCGACCATCACCGGCACCTTGGCGATGTCCGGCTCCGAGGCGACGAGGTTGAGGAATTCGATCATCACCTGCTTCGAATCGAGCAGGCCCTCGTCCATATTGATGTCGATCACCTGCGCACCGTTCTCGACCTGATCGCGGGCGACTTGAAGTGCTGCGGCGTAATTGCCTTCCTTGATGAGCTTGCGGAAGCGCGCGGAGCCGGTGACGTTGGTGCGCTCGCCGACGTTGACGAACGGAATGTCGCTCGTCAGCACGAAGGGCTCGAGGCCGGACAGCCGCAAGCGCGGCTCGATCTCCGGCACGATTCGTGGCTTGTGCGGCGCGACCGCCCGCGCGATGGCGCCGATGTGATCGGGCGTGGTGCCGCAGCAGCCGCCGACCACGTTGACGAGGCCGGCAGATGCGAATTCGCCGACGAGGCGCGCCATATATTCCGGCGTCTCATCATACTGGCCGAATTCGTTCGGCAGGCCCGCGTTCGGATAGGCGCAGACAAGCGTGTCGGCGACGCGGCCGATATCGGCGACGTGCGCGCGCAAATCCTCCGCGCCGAGTGCGCAGTTGAAGCCGATGGTGATCGGGTTGGCGTGCTGCACCGAATACCAGAACGCTTCCGGCATCTGGCCCGACAGTAGACGACCGGACTTGTCGGTGATGGTGCCGGAAATCATGATCGGCACATCGATGCCGCGCGCTTCGCAAATTTCCGCGATAGCGTAGAGCGCCGCCTTGGCGTTGAGCGTGTCGAAAATGGTTTCGACCAGTAAGAGGTCCGCGCCGCCGTCGAGCAGGCCGTTGATCTGCTCAGAATAGGCGGCACAGAGATCATCGAACGTCACCGCGCGATAGCCGGGATTGGCGACGTCCGGTGAGATCGAGGCAGTGCGGTTGGTGGGGCCGAGCGCGCCCGCGACGAAGCGCGGCTTGCCATCGTCGGCTTCGGCGCGATTGGCGGCGTTGCGCGCCAGCCGCGCGCCTTCGCGGTTCAGCTCATAGGCGAGGTCCGACATGTCGTAGTCGGCCTGCGCGATCGAGGTCGAGGAGAAGGTGTTGGTCTCGACGATGTCCGCGCCTGCCTTGAGGTATTCGTAGTGAATGTCCTCGATCGCCTGCGGCTGCGTCAGGATCAATAGGTCGTTGTTGCCTTTGACGTCGCGGTGAAAGTCCTTGAACCGCTCGCCGCGAAACGCCGCTTCATCGAGTTCGAGCCGCTGAATCATCGTGCCCATCGCGCCGTCGAGCACCAGAATGCGTTCGCGGGCGATAGCGCGGAATTTGTCGGCGGTGGGGGTTGGCTTTTTGGTCACAATATATCTCCCGACGTCATGGCCGGGCATAGCCCGTTGAAGACGGGCGTGCATGCCCTTATGTCCCGGCCGTCCACGCCTTCAAATCGTATCTGCCGCCAAGACGTGGATGCCCGCGACGAGCGCGGGCATGACGGAAGAAAGCTATGCCGCCTGCTGCGATCCGTTCGGGCGGATGCCGAGCAGGTGGCTGATGGCGAACACGAGGTCCGCGCGGTTCATGGTGTAGAAGTGAAAGTTCTCGACGCCGTGCTTGGCGAGTTTCTGCACTTGCCCGGCGGCGACGGTGGCGGCGACAAGCTTCCGCGTCTCCGCATCGTCGTCGAGGCCCTCGAATTTTTCCGCGAGCCAGTCCGGCACGGTCGCGCCCGCGCGCTCAGCGAAATTCTTCGCCAGCTTGAAATTCTGTACCGGCAGGATGCCGGGCACGATCGGAATGTCGATGCCTGCCGCGCGTACGCGGTCGAGATACCGGAAGTAGAGATCGTTATCGAAAAAGAATTGGGTGATGGCGCGGTCGGCCCCGGCATCGACCTTGGCCTTCAGCACGTCGATATCGGCATCGACGTTGACGCTTTCGGGATGCTTCTCGGGGTAAGCCGAGACGGTGACTTCCATGTCGGGATAGCGGCGCTTGATCGAGGCGACGAGATCGGCGGAATTTTGATAGCCCTGCGGATGGGCCTGATAGGCCGTGCCGATGCCGCCCGATGGATCGCCGCGCAATGCCACGATATGGCGCACGCCGACGTTGTGATAGCGATCCACCACGTCGTCGATGTCGGCGCAGGCCGCATCGACACAGGTGAGATGCGCTGCCGGGATCAGGTTGGTCTCGTCGAGGATGCGCTTGATGGTCGAATGGGTGCGCTCACGGGTAGAGCCGCCCGCGCCGTAGGTGACGGAGACGAAATTCGGCGACAGCGGCGCAAGGCGGTTGATGACGCCCCAGAGATTCTGCTCCATCTCCTCGGTCTTCGGCGGGAAGAACTCGAATGAGATCGCGGGCCGCTTGGCCTGCGCGTGGGCAGATGAAGTGGTGTCGCTCATGACGCCTCGGAGAACCGGCTGAATTGTGATTGTCGCGCGATGGCTTTCAGCCTACCGCGCAAACGCTAAAATAGGCCATAAAGCTCCGAACCGACAGCCCACCACGGCCTTTGTTGTGATGGGAAATTGCCCATAACATGGGGAATGGATCGGAAAAATCGAGTTTCCGAGGTGGAGGTGGGCCATGGCAAGGCGCGGCTGGTGCGGTATTTCCGTGGGAAAAGTCAAAGACTGTTTGGCTGGAACCGCCTTTGAAGGGCCTCTGAGGCTGCTTTGCCCACCGGCGGCTTGAGTGCAGCAGCATAACCATTACCTGAGTGTCCATGCCTCCTTTGTCCGTTCTCGACCTTTCCGTCGTCACCACCGGCACCAGACCCGCACAGGCCCTGCGCAACAGCATCGATCTTGCGCGGGAGGCCGACCGGCTGGGCTACACCCGTTACTGGCTCGCCGAGCATCACGGTCTCGCGTCGGTCGCAAGTCCCGCGCCCGATATCATGATCGGGCAGATCGCGGCGGCCACGCAGCGCATCCGCGTCGGCTCCGGCGGCGTGATGCTGCCGAACCATGCGCCGCTCGTCGTGGCCGAGCGTTTCAAGATGCTGGAAGCGCTGTTTCCCGGCCGCATCGATCTCGGGCTTGGCCGCGCGCCGGGCACGGACGGCGTGACGGCTTATGCGCTTCGGAATCGTCTGGAGGCGCGGCCGGGCGACGATTTTCTGGAGCGGCTGCAGGAATTGATGCTGTGGGAGACGCGGGAATTCCCCGCCGATCATCCCTTCAACAAGGTCGTCGCGATGCCGGACGACACGCCGTTGCCGCCGCTATGGCTGCTCGGCTCCAGCGATTACAGCGCGCAACTGGCGGCACAGGTCGGCATGGGCTTCGCCTTCGCGCACCATTTCGCGTCGTTCGATGCGGTGGCGGCGCTGACGCATTATCGCGCGCATTTCCGCCCCTCGCGCTGGCGGCAGGCGCCGCAGGGCATCCTCGCGGTGGCCGTGGTCGCCGCGCCGACCGACGCGGAGGCGGAGGAATTGGCGGCGTCGGTGGATCTCAATCGCCTGCAACGCGAGCGCGGCGCGTATCTGCCGATCCCGAGCGTGGAGGAGGCGAAGGCCTATCCGTATTCGGAGGCCGACCGCGCCATCATTGCGCGCAACCGCGCGAAGCTGTTTGTCGGCTCTCCGGCGACGGTGCTGTCGCGCCTCGCGCCGTTGATCGAGGCGTGTGAGGCCGACGAGGTGATGGTGACGAGCGCGATCTACGATCACGAGGCGCGCAAGCGCAGCTACCGGCTGCTTGCGGAGGCGTTCGGGATTGAGCGGCAGGCAGCTTGAGGCGCTTCTCCCTCTCCCCGCATGCAGGGAGAGGGAGGCGTGTCCTCAGCCGCGGTTTCTGCCGTTGAAGGCGATGCGGAACGGGTGCGCGGGATAGACACCGACGATGCGCAATTCGGCCGAGAAGAACTTCAGTTCTTCCAGCGCGTAGGCGAGGCCCTGATCGTCCGGGTGACCGTCGACGTCGGCGAAAAACTGCGTGGCGGCGAAATTGCCCTCCACCATGTAGCTTTCCAGCTTGGTCATGTTGACGCCGTTGGTGGCGAAGCCGCCGAGCGCCTTGTAGAGCGCGGCGGGCAGATTGCGCACGCGGAAGACGAATGACGTGACGGTGGCGCCGGTGTCGCGCGGCGCCCATTTCGGTTCGCGCGCCAGAATGACGAAGCGCGTGGTGTTGTGATGCTCGTCCTCGACGTCTTCGGCGAGGATGTCGAGGCCGTAGATGCTGGCGGCGATCTTCGGGGCGAGCGCCGCGCGGGTCTTGTCGTTCGCCGCCGCTACCGTGCGGGCCGAGCCTGCGGTGTCCGGAGAAACGATCGAGCGCACGCCGAGCTTGCGGATGATGTTGCGGCACTGGCCGAGCGCGTGGACATGGCTCTCGATGGTCTTGATGCCGTCGAGCGTCGCGCCCCGCGGGGCCATCAACTGATGATGGATCGGCAAAAACCATTCGCCGATGATGAACAGGTTCGATTGCGGCAACAGGTGATGGATGTCCGCGACGCGGCCCGCGACCGAATTTTCGATCGGGATCATGCCGAGATCGGCTTCGCCGGAGGAAATCGCCGCCAGCGCATCCTCGAAGGTCGCGCAGGGCAGCGCAGCCGCGCCGGGATAGGCCTCGTCGATGGCGATATGCGAGTTCGCGCCGGGCTCGCCCTGAAAGGCGATGGTGATCGGTTTCGTCGTCATGCTTGTCGTCATGCCTGTTTTGCCAGTGTCCGCCGTGCGGCGTCCAGATCGTGAGGGGTATCGACCCCGAGCGGCACCGAATCGACGATCCGTACGTCGATCCTCATACCGGCTTCCAGAGCGCGCAACTGTTCGAGCTTTTCGTGCCGTTCAAGCGTGGAGGGCGGCAGCGCGACGAAGCGCGCCAGCGCCGCGCGGCGATAAGCGTAGAGCCCGATGTGATGGTAGCGCGGCCCCTCGCCATGGGGCGCGGTGGCGCGGGTGAAATAGAGTGCGCGCAGCGTGTCGTTCGAGATGGGCGTGCCGACCACCTTCACCACGTTGGGATTGCTGTGTTCGCCCTCGATGCGGATTTCGGCGGCCAGAGTGGCGATGTCGACAGTGGGTTCGCTGAACGGTTGCAGCACCGCGCGGATGTCGTCCGGCGCGATCGTCGGCAGGTCGCCCTGAACATTGATGATCGTGTTGATGCGGCCCGCGCCGTCGAGCGCCTCCAGCGCCTCGAAAATGCGGTCCGAACCGGAGGGATGGTCGGCGCGGGTCATCACGGCCTCGCCCCCCGCAGCCGTGACGGCGGCGGCGATTTCGATCGAATCGGTCGCCACCGCGACACGGCCGAGGCGCGCTGCCTGCGCCCGGCGCAGGACATGGGCGATCATCGGCAGCCCGGCGATGTCCAGAAGGGGTTTTCCCGGCAGCCGAGACGCCGCCATGCGGGCGGGAATCAGGACCAGGGTGTCGTGTTCGGTCATGGGCGGAAGGCCGGGCTCATGGGGCTGAAAGCGCAGGGAAATGCGGGATATTCGCAGGATCGGGACATTTATACGGGTTGCCAGAAGCCGGGCAAACCGTTATTCCCTCGGCGCTGCCCCTCAAGCGGCGCGTAGCTGACCCTGCCCCGATGTTTTGGCTCGTTTTCCGGCGGAAAATACAAGACATCAGGTCAATTTTCCGGCCCGGAGCCTGATCTGAAATGGACTCTTTCGAACTCAACAAGATCATGGGTGCGATTCTCGGCACCTGCCTTGTTTTGCTGGTGACGAATTTTGCCGCCCATGCGATTTTTGCTCCGAAGGCGCCGGCCAAGCCGGGTTTTGAAATCGCGGTGAAGGAAGAGGCGGCCGGTGGCGGCGAGGCAGCCAAGGCGGCGCCGGAAGTGCCGATCGCTGATTTGCTCAAGACGGCTTCCGCCGAAAAGGGCCTGGCCGTTTCCAAGAAGTGCGCGGCCTGCCACACCTTCGAGAAGGGCGGCCCGAACAAGGTTGGTCCGAACCTGTTCGGCATCGTCGATGAGCCGCGCGGCCAGGGCCGCAACGGCTTCAACTTCTCGGCGGGCATGAAGGCCAAGGGCGGCAACTGGAGCGTTGATGACCTCAACCAGTTCATCAAGAACCCGAAGGGCTTCGTCCCCGGCACCGCGATGGGCTTCGCGGGCATCAGCAAGGACAGCGATCGCGCCGACCTGATCGCCTATCTCGAGACCCTCAAGTAAGGCCCGGCTCGCACCCCGCATGCGAGTGCACGTTCCAGCCTAAACGAATTTTTAGAATCCGCGCGACAACGTCGCGCGGATTTAACGTTTGTACAGGCTGGCGTCATATCCAAAAACCGACATAATGAACGCGGACGGTGAAGCGGTACGCGCGCTGCCGCGTTGCGTTTATTTCACAGCCAACAGGATTTTGACGGTTGCCGATTTCCCGACGCCAACTCCTCCGCAGCGGTGCATTCGCCGCCTCGTTTCCTCTCCTCAATTCCGTCAGGCCGGCCTTCGCTGAAACGGCATCGGTCAAGGATGGCGTGTGGAGGCACGGCCTCTCGCTGTTCGGCGATGTGAAATATCCGGTCAACTTTCCGCATTTCGATTACGTCAATCCGGCGGCGCCGAAAGGCGGCACGGTGCGGCAGATCGCGCTCGGCACATTCGACAATTTCAATATGGTCGTTGCGGGTGTGAAAGGATCGATCGGCGCCATCGGGGAGATTTACGAAGCGCTGACGGTGTCCTCGCTTGATGAGGTCTCGACCCAGTACGGCCTGCTCGCGGAAGCGATGAGCTATCCCGAAGATTATTCCTTCGTCACCTACCGGCTGCGCAAGGAAGCGCGCTGGGACGACGGCAAGCCGGTGACGCCGGATGACGTGATCTTCTCGCTTGAGGCGTTCAAGAAGTATCATCCGTTCTATTCCGCCTATTATCGTCATGTCACCAAGGCGGAGAAGGTCGGCGACCGCGAGATCAGGTTCACCTTCGATGCGCCGGGCAATCGTGAACTGCCGCAGATCCTCGGTCAGTTGACGGTGTTGCCGAAGCACTACTGGGAAGGCAGGGACGCCGGAGGCAAGCCGCGTGATATCGGCGCGACCACGCTTGAGCCGCCTGTGTCCAGCGGGCCTTACAGGATCAAGAGCTTCGTGCCGGGACGCACCATCGTGCTCGAACGGGTCAAGGACTATTGGGGCAACAATCTTGGCGTCAACGTCGGCCGCAATAACTTCGACGAGTTGCGCTACGAATATTTCCGCGATTCGACGGTCGCGCTCGAGGCCTTCAAGGGCGACCAGATCGACTGGCGCACTGAGAACAGCGCCAAGAACTGGGCGACGGCTTACGATTTTCCGGCGGTGACGGACAAGCGGGTGGTGCTCGAGGAGTTTCCTAACCGCTCTGTCGGCATCATGCAGGCGTTCGCGTTCAATATCCGGCGCGACAAGTTCAAGAACCCGCTCGTGCGCCGCGCGATCAACTTCGCCTTCGATTTCGAGGAAATGAACCGGCAGATTTTCTTCGGCCAGTACACGCGCATCGGAAGTTATTTCGAGGGCACCGAGCTTGCCTCCAGCGGATTGCCGCAGGGCCGGGAGCTTGAGATTCTGGAAACCGTTCGCGATCAGGTGCCGCCCGAGGTGTTCACCACGCAATACACCAATCCGGTGGGCGGCTCACCGGAGAAGGTGCGGGCCAATCTGCGCGAGGGTCTGGGCCTTCTCAAATCCGCCGGGTACGAAATCAAGGACCGCAAGCTCGTCGATGGCAGGACCGGCGCGCCGTTCGAGCTTGAACTGCTCGCCTATGATCCGAACTTCGAGCGGGTGATGCTGTTCTTCAAGCCCGCGCTGGAGCGCATGGGCATGACGGTCAGTGTGCGCACGGTTGACGCGACTCAGTATGAGAACCGCCTGCGGAACTGGGATTTCGACGTGGTGGTGAATTCGTGGCCGCAGTCGCTGTCGCCCGGAAACGAGCAGCGCGAGTTCTGGGGCTCGCAGGCCGCGGATGCGCCGGGATCGCGCAACATCATCGGCATCAAGGATGCCGCGATCGACAAGCTGATCGAGCGCGTGATTTTTACCAAGGACCGCGACGATCTGGTGGCGGCGACGAAGGCGCTGGATCGCGTGCTGCTGTGGCATCATTTCGTCGTGCCGCAATGGACCTATGGCAAGACGCGCACCGCGCGGTGGGATCGTTTCGGGCGTCCGTCCGAAATGCCGAAATACGGCATGTCCGCTTTTCCCGGCATTTGGTGGTTCGACGCGGACAAGGCCGCGAAGACCGGGCGGCGCTCTTGACGCGGGTTTCGCGCCGACACGTTCTGGTGCTGGGCGGCGGCGCAGCCGTTGCTTGTGCTGTCAGGCCCGCGTCGGCTGAGGACGCGAACGTCACGCATGGCATGTCGGCCTTCGGCGATCTGAAGTATCCGAAGGACTTCAAGCAATTCGATTACGTCAATGCGGCCGCGCCGAAGGGCGGCGTGTTCTCGACCATTCCGTCGAGCCGCTCCTACAACCAGTCGTTCCAGACCTTCAATTCGCTCAACGCCTTTATTCTGAAGGGCGACGGCGCGATCGGCATGGAGCAGACCTTTACCACGTTGATGGTGCGCTCCGGCGACGAACCCGATGCGATGTACGGCCTGGCTGCCAGTGGTGTGCAGATTGTCGCGGACGGATTGACCTATCGCTTCAAGATGCGGCCGGAGGCGCGCTTTCATGACGGGTCGCGCCTGAGCGCGAAGGATGCAGCGTTCTCGTTCAATATTTTGAAGGAAAAGGGTCATCCGATCATCCGCCAGCAGATGCGAGATGTGATTAAGGCGGAAGCGCCGGACGACGATGCGCTGGTGGTGACGTTCGCGCCGAACCGCGCGCGCGACGTGCCGCTTTATGTCGCCTCGTTGCCGATTTTCTCGCGCGCTTATTATGCCAAGCAGCCGTTCGAGGAATCGACGCTGGAAATTCCGCTCGGCTCAGGGCCCTACAGGGTCGGCAAGTTCGAGGTCGGCCGCTTCATCGAATATGATCGCGTCAAGGACTGGTGGGGAGCTGACCTTCCCGTCGCGAAGGGCGCGTTCAATTTCGACACCGTGCGCTATGAATTCTACCGCGACCGCGATGTGGCGTTCGAAGGTTTCACCGCGCGCAATTATCTCTACCGCGAGGAATTCACCGCGCGCGTCTGGGCGACGCGCTACGATTTTCCTGCCGTCAAGGACGGGCGGGTGAAACGCGAGACGCTGCCGGATGAGACGCCATCCGGCGCGCAGGGCTGGTTCGTCAATCTACGGCGCGAGCAGTTCAAGGACCCGCGCGTGCGCGAGGCTTTGACCTATGCGTTCGATTTCGAGTGGACCAACAAAACCATCATGTATGGCGCGTATGCGCGCACGGTTTCGCCGTTTCAGAATTCCGACCTGATGGCGACGGGCATGCCGGATGCCGACGAACTCAAGCTGCTTGAGCCGTTCCGCGGGCAGGTGCCCGACGAAGTATTCGGTGCACCGTTCGTGCCGCCGGTGAGCGATGGCTCGGGACAGGATCGTGCGTTGCTGCGCAAGGCCGCGCACCTGTTGGAGGAGGCAGGTTGGACCATCAAGGACGGTAAGCGCGTCTCGAAATCGGGGCAACGCTTCACGCTTGAATTTTTGCTGGATGAGCCATCGTTCCAGCCGCATCACGCGCCCTACATCAAGAACCTTGGGGTGCTCGGCATCGATGCGAGCCTGCGCGTGGTCGATCCGGTGCAATATCGTGCCCGCCGCGACGATTTCGATTTCGATGTTACCATCGAGCGGTTTTCGATGGCGTCGACGCCGGGCGAGGCGTTGCGCACGTTCTTTTCGTCGCAGGCGGCTTCGATCAAGGGTTCGAACAACCTCGCGGGCATCGCGAGCCCCGTGCTTGATGCGCTGATCGAGAAGATCATCGCCGCCAACAGCCGCGATGAATTGCGCGTCGCCTGCCATGCGTTCGACCGCGTGTTTCGCGCCGGGCGCTATTGGGTGCCGCAATGGTACCGCAACAACCACCCGATCGCGTATTGGGATGTGTTCGGTCATCCGGAGAAGCTGCCGCGTTACGCGGGCGTGGGCGTGCCGGACCTGTGGTGGTACGATGTCGCCAAAGCATCGAACCCCGGACAGGCGAGATAACAGATGGCAGCCTATATCGCCCGCCGTATCCTGCTGATGGTGCCGACGCTGTTCGGCATCCTGTTCGTCTCGTTCGTCGTCGTGCAGTTCGCGCCGGGCGGGCCGGTGGAGCGGGTGATCGCGCAACTCTCGGGCGCGGAGACGGGTGCCAGTTCACGCATTTCTGGCGGGGGCGGCGATCTCGGTGCGCGCGGCGCGCCGGGCGCCTCGATGGATGCGGTGAATTCGAAATATCGCGGCGCGCAGGGGCTCGATCCCGAATTTATCAAGAGCCTCGAGAAGCAGTTTGGCTTCGACAAGCCCGCACCGGAACGCTTCGCGTTGATGCTGTGGAACTTCGCGCGTTTCGATTTCGGCAAAAGCTATTTCCGCGACGTCAGCGTGCTGCAGCTCATCAAGGAAAAGCTGCCGGTATCAATGTCGCTCGGCATCTGGATGACGCTGCTGACTTACCTGATCTCGATCCCGCTCGGCATCCGCAAGGCGGTGGCGGACGGCTCGCGCTTCGATACATGGACCTCGGCGATCATCATCATCGGCTTCGCGATTCCAGGATTCATGTTCGCGATCCTGCTCATCATCCTGTTCGCGGGCGGCTCGTTTTATGACATCTTCCCGCTGCGCGGGCTGACCTCGGACGGTTGGGCGCAATTTCCGTGGTACTGGAAGATCGCTGATTATTTCTGGCACCTGACGCTGCCGCTGTTGTCGATGGCGCTGAGTTCGTTCGCGACCATGACGCTGCTGACGAAGAATTCGTTCCTTGACGAAATCCGTAAGCAATATGTGATGACCGCGCGCGCCAAGGGCTGCAGCGAGCATCGCGTGCTCTACGGCCATATCTTCCGCAACGCGATGCTGATCGTGATCGCCGGATTTCCCGGCGCGTTCGTCCATGCGTTCTTCTCCGGCTCGCTTCTGATCGAAACGATCTTCTCGCTTGATGGTCTCGGCCTGCTCGGTTTTGAAAGCGTATTGAACCGCGATTATCCGGTGGTGTTCGGCACGCTCTTCATCTTCTCGCTGGTGGGGCTGGTGGTGAATCTGATCTCCGACCTCACCTATATGTGGGTCGATCCGCGCATCGATTTCGAGGCGCGTCAGGCATGAGCGTCACCCCGCCCATCGAAACGCAAAGCCTGTCGCCGCTCGGCGAAGCGGTGCCGGCCTCGCAGCGTGGCCTGCGCGTGTCGCCGCTCAACCGGCGGCGCTGGCAGAACTTCAAGGCCAATCGCCGCGGTTATTGGTCGTTCTGGATCTTCACGATTCTGTTCATCGTCTCGTTGTTCGCGGAATTGATCGCCAACGACCGGCCGTTCCTAATTCAGTACGACGGGCGTCTGTATTTTCCGGCTTTCGTGACTTACTCCGAGACCACTTTCGGCGGTGATTTCGAGACGGCGGCGGATTATCGCGATCCGTTTCTGCAAAAGCTGATCGCGGAGAAGGGCGGTCGCATCGTCTGGCCGCTGATCCGTTATTCCTACGACACCCACAATCTCGATCTGCCGACGCCCGCGCCCTCCAAGCCGACATGGATGCTGACCGAGAAGGAATGCGCGCCGGTGGTGGAGCGCAAGGGGCTCAAGGGCTGCCGCGATCTCGAATACAACTGGCTTGGCACCGACGATCAGGGGCGCGACGTGGTGGCGCGACTGATCTACGGCTTCCGCATTTCGGTGCTGTTTGGTCTCGCGCTCACGATTGTTTCCTCGATCGTCGGCGTGGCGGCAGGCGGTATTCAGGGTTATTTCGGCGGCTGGATCGACCTTGGTTTCCAGCGTTTCATCGAAGTATGGACCGCGATCCCCTCGCTTTATCTGCTGCTCATTCTGTCTTCGATATTGGTGCCCGGTTTCTTCGTGCTGCTCGGCATCCTGTTGCTGTTCTCATGGGTGTCGCTGGTGGGGCTTGTGCGCGCGGAATTTCTGCGCGGCCGGAATTTCGAATATATCCAGGCGGCGCGCGCGCTCGGCGTCTCGGACAAGGTCATCATGTTCCGCCATCTGCTGCCGAATGCGATGGTCGCGACCATGACGTTCCTGCCCTTCATCGTTTCGTCGTCGGTGATGACGCTGACGGCGCTGGATTTCTTAGGTTTCGGTTTGCCGCCAGGCTCACCCTCGCTCGGCGAATTGCTGTCGCAGGCCAAGGCCAACATCCAGGCGCCGTGGCTCGGCCTGTCCGGCTTCTTCTCGCTCGCGATCATGCTGTCGCTGTTGATCTTCATCGGTGAAGCGGTGCGTGACGCGTTCGATCCGCGCAAGACGTTCGAGTGATGGGCATGGATCAAAATTCGCAGCCCTTGCTCGATGTACAGGATTTGTCGGTCGCGTTCCGGCAGGGCGGCAAGACGTCCGTTGCGGTCGACAGGATTTCGTTCGCGATCAATCGTGGCGAATGCGTCGCGCTGGTCGGCGAGTCCGGTTCTGGAAAATCGGTCAGCGCGCTGTCGGTGCTGAAGCTGCTGCCTTATCCGACCGCTTCGCATCCCTCTGGCAGCATCAAGTTCAACGGACGCGATCTGTTGCCGCTCGACGAGAACGAGATGCGCGGCGTGCGCGGCAACGACATCTCGATCATCTTCCAGGAGCCGATGACGTCGCTCAATCCGCTCCATACCATCGAAAACCAGATCGGCGAGGCGTTGCTGCTTCACGGCGGCCTGCGTGGCAAGGCGGCGCGGACCCGTACGCTTGAATTGCTGACGCAGGTCGGTATTCCCGATCCGGAGACGCGGCTCGGGGCCTATCCGCATCAATTGTCCGGCGGTCAGCGCCAGCGCGTGATGATCGCGATGGCGCTTGCCAACGAGCCGGACCTGTTGATTGCGGACGAGCCGACCACGGCGCTCGACGTCACCGTGCAGGCGCAGATACTGAAGCTGCTGGCGGATATCCGCGCGCGGCTCGGCATGAGCCTTCTGTTCATCACGCACGATCTCGGCATCGTGCGGCGGATCGCGGATCGCGTCTGCGTCATGAACAACGGCAAGATCGTCGAGCAGGGACCGGTCGAACAGGTATTCACCGCGCCCCGGCACGATTACACCAAGGCGCTTCTGGCTGCCGAGCCGAAGCCGGATCCCGCGCCGCCGCGGCCCGAAGCGCCGGTGGTGATACAGGCGAATGATCTCAAGGTCTGGTTTCCGGTCAAGCGCGGGCTGTTGCGCAACACGGTCGGTCACGTCAAGGCGGTCGATGGCGTATCGCTCGCGGTGCGTAAGGGAGAGACGCTCGGCGTTGTCGGTGAATCCGGTTCGGGCAAGACCACGCTCGGCCTTGCGTTGCTGCGATTGATTTCGTCGGAAGGCCCCATCGTGTTTCTCGGCAAGCCCATTCAGGGACTGCGTTTCAAGGAAATGCGGCCATTCCGGCGCGACATGCAGATCGTGTTTCAAGACCCGTTCGGAGCACTCAGCCCGCGTATGTCGGTAAACGACATCGTGGCCGAAGGCCTGAGCGTGCATCAGCCGTCATTGTCGGCGGCGGAGCGCGAAGCGCGCGTGGTGAAGGCGCTCACCGATGTCGGTCTCGATCCGCAGGTGCGGTTTCGCTATCCGCATGAATTCTCGGGCGGGCAGCGCCAGCGCATCAGCGTGGCCCGCGCCATCGTGCTGGAGCCGGATTTCGTCGTGCTCGATGAGCCGACCAGCGCGCTCGACATGCTGTTCCAGGCGCAGATGGTCGATCTTCTGCGCAACCTGCAGCGCAAGCGTGATCTTACTTACATGTTCATCTCGCACGATCTGCGTGTGGTCGCCTCACTGGCAAGCCATCTGATCGTGATGCGTCAGGGCAAGGTGGTGGAAGAGGGCGAAGCCGCGACGCTGTTCAAGAATCCGAAGACGGATTACACCCGCGCGCTGTTCGCGGCGGCATTTAATATCGAGGCGAACGCGGCCATTGCGGCGGAAACGTAACCGGTTTATTTCAAACGCTTCACGCTCGTCACTCGGCTGCCCGTGGCCTCTATCCGTTCAACGGCTGCCTTGAGCGGTTCATGCACGGTGGCCATCGTGTAGGCATTGGCATGAACGATGGTATCGCGATCGCTGACGATGGCAACGTGGCCTTTCCAGAACACGAGATCGCCGCGCCGCAGATCGTTCCATTGTGAGGGCGGCACCGCGTCGCCCAGTGCGTTTTCCTGCATGTCGCTGTCGCGCGGCGCATGAATACCCGCCGCAGCAAGCGATGTCTGCACGAGCCCCGAGCAATCGATGCCCATGTTGCTCTTGCCGCCCCAGAGATACGGCGTGCCAATGAACCGCTCCGCGACCGCGACGAAATCGTCCTCATGTGTATGGAGTGTTACGAGATGCTGCGCGGGGATATAATGGCCCTGCGGCGTGACGGCGAAAATGCCGGTCGTCTGGACTACCTCGACGCGAGCGCCGAGGGGCAGGCTTTCCGCAGGCGGCAGCTTGATGGACGGGCCGGGGAAGGCCAGCGTCCGCTGCGCGATGACTTTGTGTGTTGGCGTCGTGCGCGGAAGCACGAGTGCTGCTTCCGGCAGCCAGCCGACATAGCCGTCGGCGTTCAACTGTCCCCAGGCCCAGCCTTCGCCGTCGCGCTCGTAGATCGTGACACGCTCGCCTTTCAGCGCCTGCGTGAGTTGCGTGGTGTTATGCGACGGCTCGGCTCGCACCGGTGCGAGCGCGTCGAACACCTCGTTCTCCTCGCCGTCGGCGAAGCGCGTGGCTTCGACCTGGCCGCGCAGATGCGAGGCCGCGAGATCGGGCCGTGCGGGCGTCAACCGTGGATCGAACTTCGTCTCAGCCATAGCGTTCGCTCAGCAGCTTGTAGAATGCACGCGCACCTTGGCATTCGCCGCCTTCGGGGCGGGCGGGCTTGGCGGACGGCGTCCAGCCATAGATGTCGGCATGCAGCCAGCGTGTTTCGGCGTTGACGAAGCGCTGCATAAACAGTGCGCAGGTGATCGAGCCCGCGAAGCCGCCAGACGGCGCGTTGTTGATGTCGGCAATTTTGGAGTCGAGCCATGCATCGTAAGGCTGCCACAGCGGCAGCCGCCACAGCGGGTCGTTCTCCTGCCGTGCATGACGGGCAACGTCGGCAGCGAGCGCCTCGTCATTGGTGTAGAACGGCGGCAGGTCAGGGCCGAGCGCGACGCGCGCAGCACCTGTGAGCGTGCCCATGTCGATCAGCAGGTCGGGATTTTCCTCGCAGGCCAGCGTCAGCGCATCGGCCAGCACAAGACGGCCTTCCGCGTCGGTGTTGCCGATCTCGACCGTCAGTCCCTTGCGCGATGTGAACACATCAAGCGGGCGGAAGGCGTTGCCCGCGACGGAATTCTCGACCGCCGGGATCAGCACCCGCAACCGCACCTTCAGCTTCGCGTCCATCACCATTCGTGCCAGCGCGAGCACATTGGCGGCGCCGCCCATATCCTTCTTCATGATCAGCATGGCGCTGGACGGCTTCAGATCGAGGCCGCCGGTGTCGAAGCAGACGCCCTTACCGACCAGCGTAACCTTCGGGCGCGAGGCATCGCCCCAGGTGAAATCGATCAGGCGCGGTGCGCGGGTCGATGCCATGCCGACAGCATGGATCAGCGGGAATTCGCGGGCGAGTTCGTCGCCGGCGACGCAGCGAAAGGTTGCGCCGAATTCATCCGCCAGCGTTTTGGCGGCGGCGGTAAGTTCGTCAGGGCCCATGTCGTTCGGAGGTGTGTTGATGAGATCGCGCGCCAATGCTGCGGCATCCGCCATGCGCGCCAATTCATCGGCGTCGATCCCGTCCGGCGGGACGAGATCGACGCCGTAAGGCTCCGCCTGTTTGTAGCGGCCGAACCGGTAGCTGCCGAGCGCGAAGGCCAGCGTGGCCAAGCGTGTGTCGTGAGGCTCGTTGGCGAAGCGATAGGTGCCCTTGGGCAATTTGGCAGGCAATTGGCCCGCGCGGAACGGATCAGCCTCGGCGGCATCGTCCTCCAGCCCGAACAGCACAAAGCCGAGCTTACCATCCTCGCTAGGCAGCGTGAGGCATTCGCCGGGTTTGGCGCGAAAGCCGTTGGCGGTTGCGAATTCGCGCGCGACCGCGGGCAGGCTTGAGGCGACGTCCTCCCAGGTCGATTTTGTGGCGAACAGGATCGGCGTGGCGGAGGAAGCAGGTACGGTCGAAAAAAATGCGGGCATCAGGCGACTCGGAATGGAATTGGCGGGCGCGAAGCGCGGTCGAAGATGGGTGTATCACGCGGCGGACGAAATTAACCACTCATTAGGGTTAACAATTTACTGCTGAAGGATCGGTGACTTGCGCCGTCAATCTTGCGAGCAAACGCGCCATGCGTCCATCATCCCGTCTTGCCCGGTTTCTCGGCTCGGTCGGCTTTCTGACCGTCGCCGCGGTTGGTCTTGCCGGGTGCCAGACGGTAGGCGCGCCGGACATCACGGGATCGCTCGGAGACAAGGCGACCACAGCCGCACCCGAAGCGGATGCGCACCGCACGGTCGAGGCCTATGGCGAGAAATATCGCGCCAACCCGAAAGATCTCAATACGGCGCTTGCTTATGGGCAGGCCTTGCGCGCCAACGGCCAGCGCGAGCAGGCGGTGGCGGTGCTGGAGCAGGCCAATCTCGCGCATCCCGGCAATCGCGAGGTGCTCGGCGCCTATGGCCGGGCGCTCGCGGAAAACGGCAACTTCAAGCTCGCCTTCGATGTGCTGACGCGGGCGCATACGCCGGCCAATCCGGATTGGCGGATTCTCTCCATTCAGGGCGCGGTGCTCGACCAGATGGGCAAGCCCGAGGAAGCGCGGCGCTATTATGCAAGCGCGCTGAAGATCAGGCCGGACGATCCGTCGGTGCTCTCGAATCTCGGGCTGTCCTATGTGCTGACCAAGGAACTGCCGCAGGCGGAGGCGACGCTGCGCCGCGCGCAAAAGCTTGCGCCGAACGATTCTCGCATCCGGCAGAATCTTGGGCTGGCGCTCGGCCTGCAGGGCCGCTTCGCGGAAGCCGAGGCTATCGTGCAGGCGGACTTGCCTCCGGATGAAGCTGCCGCCAACGTCGCCTATCTCAAGGATATGCTGAGCAGCGGGCATCCCGGCAAGGCGGCTGCCCGTCCGCGGAACGCCGCGCCGTCACGGTCCTGACGTTCTCAATTTCGAGAGGTTAAACCGGGCGGCGATGGCCGTCGCGGCTCAGTGCATATA
>Ga0153956_1001529_pt1 | contig 19912 bp, 18 predicted proteins | sample TSFL040MetaG_FD_104704 | JGI IMG/M metagenome (GOLD analysis project Ga0153956, IMG submission 104704) | Attine ant fungus gardens microbial communities from Florida, USA - TSFL040 MetaG | ecosystem: Host-associated > Fungi > Mycelium > Unclassified | place: USA: Florida, Wekiwa Springs...
CGAGTACCGCAAGCACATCGAGAAGGACGCGGCGCTGGAGCGGCGCTTCCAGCCGGTGCTGGTCGGCGAGCCCGACATGCAGGACACGATCGCGATCCTGCGCGGGCTGAAGCCGCGCTACGAGGAGCACCACGGGGTGCGGATCGCGGACTCCGCGATCGTCGCCGCGGCGACGCTGTCGGAGCGTTATATCGCCGACCGCTTCCTGCCCGACAAGGCGATCGACCTGATCGACGAGTCGGCCTCGCGGCTGAAGATCGAGATCGACTCGGTGCCGACCGAGATCGACGAGGTCGCCCGGCGGATCCAGCAGCTTCAGATCGAGGAAACGGCGCTGGGGAAAGAGACCGACGAGGCGTCGAAGGCGCGCCTGGAGGCGCTGCGGGAGGACCTCTCGAACCTGCGCGAGACGGAGACCGAGCTGCGCGCCCGCTGGCAGAACGAGAAAGAGCCGATCGAGGAGATGAAAGCGGCGAAGGCCGAACTCGCCGAAGCGCAGGTGCAGGTCGAGCAGGCGAACCGGGAGACCGACCTGCAGCGCGCCGCCGAACTCCAGTACGGGCTGATCCCGGAGCTGGAGTCGAAGGTGGCGGACGCCGAAGCGCGGCTGGCCGAGCTGCACGCGGGCGACGGCGGCACGATGCTCGCCGACGAGGTGACCGACGAAGACGTCGCCGAGGTGGTCGCCAAATGGACCGGCATCCCGGTGTCGCGCCTGATGGAGGGCGAGGTCGAGAAGCTGATCCACATGGAGGACCGCCTGCACGACCGGGTGATCGGCCAGCAGGAGGCGATCGAGGCGGTGTCGAACGCCTTGCGGCGCTCGCGCGCCGGGCTCTCGGACCCGAGCCGGCCGATCGGCAGCTTCCTCTTCCTCGGCCCGACCGGGGTCGGCAAGACGGAGCTGGCGAAGGCGCTGGCCGAGTTCATGTTCGACACCGACCAGGCGATCGTCCGGCTCGACATGTCCGAGTACATGGAGAAGCACACGGTCGCGCGGCTGGTCGGCGCGCCTCCCGGCTACGTCGGTTACGAGGAGGGCGGCCAGCTGACCGAGGCGGTGCGCCGGCGCCCCTACGCGGTCGTCCTGCTCGACGAGATCGAGAAGGCGCACCCGGACGTCTTCAACACGCTGCTCCAGATCATGGACGACGGCCGGCTCACCGACGGCCAGGGCCGCACGGTCAGCTTCACCAACACGGTGCTGATCATGACCTCGAACGTGGGATCGGACCGGATCGTCGGCGATGTGGTCGACGAGGGCATCCGCGAGGCGATCGAAGAGACGCTGGCGGCGACCTTCAAGCCGGAGTTCCTCAACCGGATCGACGACACGGTGATCTTCCACCGCCTCTCGAAGGCCGACATCGGCCGGATCGTCGAGCTCCAGGTCCACCAGCTGGTGGGACGGGTGGCCGAGCGCGGCATCTCGATCGAGCTGACCGACGACGCCCGCACCCTGCTCGGCAACCTCGGTTACGACCCCGTCTACGGAGCCCGCCCACTGAAGCGCGTGATCCAAAAGCAGCTGGTCGACAAGCTGGCCCTGAAGATCCTCGAGGGCGAGTTCGTCGAAGGCGACACCGTCCGAGTCGACGCCGCCGACGGGGCGCTGGCGTTCGAGCGCGCGGGTGCCGCGGCGCCCGCCGCCGCGTAGCCCGGGACGCCGGATCCGCCGCTCGCTGAGTTATGGGCGCCAGGGCGCCCATAACTCAGCGAGCGTGCACTTGTGTACACGAGCGGTGAGCCGGTCATAGGCGGCTCTCCCCAGTTCTGCTGTAACAGATACGTAAAAATGGGGAGAGGCGGCGCAAGGGCGCTTGCGGCTTAGGGAATCGGCCGGTTGTGCCGAAACAACGTCGCGGGAAGTGCTCTTACACTCTTTGAAGAAGAAGATGGACCAAGACGATCAGAAGCGGCAGCTGATCGACGAACGGACCGAAGGCACCGGACGCCTGCGGGGGGGCGTCGAGCGGGCGCGAGCGCGCATCGGGCGGGCGCCGCTGGGCCTTGGGCGGGCACGGCGGGTCGGCAGTGGCGTCGAGCGGGCGCGGGACGGCATCGGGGACGCGGGCTGGTTCCTGCGGCGGCGCGTCGCCTGGCCGGTCGAGGACTCCTTCGAGCGGCTGGGGCGGCGCGGGGCGATCGGCGTCTTCGGCGGGGGCGGCATCGCGCTCGCCGGCGTCGTCGCGGCCCTGGCGATCGCGGGCGGCGGCGGCACGTCCCCGGACGCCGGGACCACCACGGCCTTCGTCGCCCCGCCCCGCACCCCCGCTCCGGCACCCGCGGCGGTCACGCCGGCCCCCGCGCCGAAGCCGAAGGCGACCAAGCCGACCGGCCCGACCCTGCACGGCGCGCCGCCCGACTTCTCCCCCGCCCAGGACGTGCGGGCGGGAGTCGCGGACGGCAAGGCCGTGAGCGGCAAGCAGGGCGGCGGCGATGGTGAAGCACCGGCGAGACGGGGCTCGGCGGGCGGGAACGCAGCGGACACGGCGCCCGCGGACGGCGCGGGCCATGGCGCCGCGGGCGGCGCGACGAACGCCAACGCGAGCCTGAACGACACGCCGGCCTCGACCGCGAAGATCGGCGCGACCCCCGCGGCGACCGCGTCGGCGCAGGCGCAGACCGCGAGCCCGGCGAAGGCGAGCAAGGGGGGCGGCGCGGAAACCGGGTCCGGGGACGCGAACGACGCCGGAGCCGCCGGGAACGCCGCCGGCAAGGGAACCGACGGGACGGCCGACGAGCCCACCGGCCCGCCCGCCCCGAAGGCCGCCAAGAAGGTCGCGCGCCGCTTCGCCGAGGCGTTCGTCGTCTACGAGATCGGCGGCATCGATACGAAAGTGCGCCAGGCCTTCAACCAGACCAGCACCAAACAGCTCTCCCGCTCCCTCCTCCACCGGCCGCCGCGCCAGCCCGCCACCGTCAAGGTCCCGCGGGCGAAGGTCGTCAACGTGGTCGCCGGGCCGTCGCGGGGGAAGGTCTACCCGGTCAGCGTCTCGCTGCTGCGGGTCGGGGTGACCAGCGAGCTGCGGCTCGAAATGGAACAGGGCGTCGGCAAGACGTGGCAAGTCACGAACGTCTTCGGCTGAGTTGATGCCCGACCACCTCCGCAAGCTCCGCGCGGTCGCCGCCGCCATCGTCCTCACCGCCGCCCTGGCGCTGCCGATCGGCGTCGCCGCGGCGGCGGAAAACGGCGAGCCGACGCAGGGCGAAAGCTTGGAAGCCCCGTCCCCGAGCAGCCCGCCGGCGCCGGCGACCGATGCGACGGAAGCGCCGACCGAAGAGGGCGCGCCGCCGCCGACCGAAGAACCCGCGCCGCGGGAAGCGGTCACCGAAAACTCGCCGCTCACGCCCGAAGCCATCCGCCACCCGAAGCTGCCGCCCGCCAGCGGCGGGACCACCGCCGAAGAATCCGGCGGCGGCGAAGGGCCGACCAAGGGGGAAGAAGAACTCGCCGAAGCGGGATCCGAACTGGAAGCCGACGAAGCGGCCGCGCGGGCGGGCGAAGAAGCCGGGATCAACCAGCCGGCGCCGGTGCTGCAGATCCCCGCGCTGACCGCCTCGGCCTGCGCCGCGACCGCGGTGCCGCCGCAGCTGATCCCGATCTACCAGCGCGCCTCGGCGCAGTACGGGCTCGGCTCGCAGGGCCCCGCGGTCCTGGCCGGGATCAACGCCGTGGAGACCGGATTCGGCACCAACCTCGGGCCGAGCTCGGCGGGCGCGGTGGGCTGGATGCAGTTCATGCCCTCGACCTGGGCGACCTACGGGGTCGACGCCAACGGCGACGGGGTCGCCGACCCGAACAACCCCGAAGACGCGATCTTCGCCGCCGCCCGTTACCTATCCGCCGCCGGGATGCCCGCCGACACCTACGGCGCGATCTACGCCTACAACCATGCCGACTGGTACGTCTCCGAGGTCCTCGCCAACGCCGGCTGTTATGCCGGGGAAATCGGCGACACCGCCTTCACCGCGGCGGGGCTCAGCCCGCGGATCGAAGTCCTGCGCTGCGAAGCGGCGCCGGGCTGGAAGCGGCAGATCCCGGCCGCCTACCTGGAAGCGTTCGAGGCGGCCGCGGCGCGCTACGAACTCGGCAAGCGCGGCGTCTGGGCGCTCGCCGCGATCGCCCGCCTGGAGTCGAACTTCGGCCGCGGGATGAACAAGAAGCAGCTCGAGGAAACCGGGCCGCTGGGCCTCGAATCAAGCGAGTGGAAGCGGTTCCGCGTGGACGGCGACGACGACGGCCACATCAAGCGCGCCGACATCTTCGACTCGGCCGCGACGCTGGCCCGCGAGATCTGGTCGAAAGGCTCGCTGGAAGCCGGCGTCTTCGCCCACAACCAGGCCGCCTGGTACGTCGAAGAGGTCATCCGCGAGGCGGACGAGATCGAAGGCGGCTGCAAAACCCACTACGTCGACTGGCGGGTCGCCCCGCTGGCCGCCGAAACGCAGGTCAGCGGCGCCGAAGCGGTGATCCAGCCGAACGGCCTCGCCGCCGCGCCCGCGAGCGCCCCGCCCGCGATCAAGGCCGCGATCGCCGCCGCCAACTCGATCGCCACCACCCCCTACGTCTGGGGCGGCGGCCACGCGTCCTTCTACTCCTACGGCTACGACTGCTCCGGCGCGGTCAGCTTCGCCCTCTACGGCGCGGGGCTGCTCGACACGCCGCTCACCTCGGGCTCGCTGGAGAGCTACGGCGAACCGGGTCCCGGCAAGTGGATCACGATCTACGCCAACGCGACCCACACCTACGTGGTGATCGCCGGCCTGCGCTGGGACACGGTCGGCGACGCGACCGGCACCGGGCCCCGCTGGCACGCCGAACCGCCCTACCCGGAGGGGTTCGTGGTCCGCCACCCAGCCGGGTACTAAGTGATTAAGATGCGGGAGGAGGAGCCATGCCGACCTACTTGATGCTCACCAATCTGACGGCCGAGGGCCTGCGGACCCTGAAGAACAACCCGGGGCGGGTGACCGAGGTGAACAAGGAGGTCGAGCAGATGGGCGGCCGGGTCGTCACCCAGTACGCGACGCTCGGCGAGTACGACTTCGTCACCGTGATCGAGGCTCCCGACGGGCAGACGATGGCGAAGATCTCGGTCGAGCTCGGGTCGCGCGGCACGATGACCAGCCGCACGCTGACCGCGATGCCCGCGTCGGACCTCTCCGCTTGAGCGGGCTCACGGCGCTGGTCGTCGGCGGCGGCGGCCGCGAGCACGCGATCGTGCGGGCGCTGCGGCGCTCGGCGGCAGCGCCGGAGGTGCTCTGCGCGCCCGGCAACGCGGGGATCGCAGCGGATGCCGAGTGCTTTCCGGAGGTGGCGGCGGACGATGTGGAGGCGATCGTCGCCCTGGCGCGCGAGCGCGCCGTCGACCTGGCGGTGATCGGCCCCGAGGCGGCGCTCGTCGTCGGCGCCGTCGACGCGCTCGAGGCGGCCGGGATCCCGGCCTTCGGCCCGAGCCGCGCGGCGGCCGAGCTGGAGGGGTCGAAGGCGTTCGCCAAGGAGCTGATGACGGCGGCGGGCGTGCCGACCGCGTCCCACGTCCTGCTGCGCGACCGCGAGGAGGCCGACGCCGCGCTCGCCCGGACCGCCTACCCGACCGTGCTGAAGGCCGACGGCCTCGCCGCGGGCAAGGGCGTGATCCTTTGCGCCGACGAGGCCGAGGCGCGCGCCGCGCTCGACGTCTACTTCACCGAGCGGCGCTTCGGCGCGACGGCGGTGGTGATGGAGGAGTTCCTCGAGGGCGAAGAGCTCTCGCTGCTGGCGCTCTGCGACGGCGAGAACGTGGTGCCGCTCTCCCCCGCCCAGGACTACAAGCGGATCTTCGACGGCGACCAGGGGCCGAACACCGGCGGCATGGGCAGCTACTCGCCGGTGCCGGGACTGGCGGACGCGGCGGCGGTCGAGGAGATCGTCGCGCGGGTCCACCGGCCGGTCGTCGCGGCGATGGCGGAGCGCGGCACGCCTTTCCACGGGGTGCTCTACGCCGGGTTGATGATCGGCGCCGACGGTCCCAAGGTGATCGAGTTCAACGTCCGCTTCGGCGACCCCGAGACGCAGGCGGTGCTGCCGCGGCTGCGCACCGACATCGTCGACCTCTTCCGCGCCGCGCGCGAGCCGGGCGGCCTCGCCGGGATGAGCGCCGAGTTCGACGACGACTGGGCGGTGACCGTGGTGCTCGCCTCGGCGGGCTACCCGGAGGGCTCCTCCAAAGGCGACGTGATCCACGGGCTGGCCGAGGCGGCGGCGATCGCCGAGGTGACCCACGCCGGGACCGCCGCGCGCGACGGCGAGATCGTCACCGCCGGCGGGCGCGTGCTCAATGTCACCGGGCTCGGCCCCGACCCGGCCGCGGCGCGCCGACACGCGTACGATGCGGCTGGGCGGATCTCGTTCGACGGAATGCAGGTCCGCAGCGACATCGCCGCCCGCGCGGTCGCCCGCCTTGCCAGTCACTGAACCACCCGAGAGGAACACATGAGCGAGATCACCCCGAGCGCGCAGGTCGAGGCCGAGCTGGAGCAGATCGAGGAGGGCTTCGAGGCCTCGGGCGCCCTGGTCGGGATCATCATGGGGTCGAAAAACGACATGGAGAAGATGCTCCCGGCGGAGAAATACCTCGCCGACCAGGGCATCAAGTCGGAAGTGCACGTGATGAGCGCGCACCGCGACCCGGAGAAGGTGCGCGAGTTCTGCATGAGCGCCCGGGCGCGGGGGCTGAAGGTGATCATCGCCGGCGCCGGGATGTCGGCGGCGCTGCCGGGGGTGGCCGCGGCCCACACCGACCTGCCGGTGATCGGCGTGCCGATCCTCGGCAAGAGCCTCGGCGGGCTCGACGCGCTGCTCTCGGCGGTGCAGATGCCGCCCGGGATCCCGGTCGCCTGCGTCGCCATCGACGGCGCCAAAAACGCCGGCGTGCTGGCCGCGCGGATAATCAACGCCTAGCGGCCGCCCGAGCGCCCGCACGAGCCCGAGGAGTCCGCCCGTGATCCCCCGCTACACCCGTCCCGAGATCGGCGCCGTCTGGACCCAGCAGGCGAAGCTGGAGACCTGGCTCGAGGTCGAGCTGGCGGCGACCGAGGCGTGGGCGGCGGAGGGTATGGTCCCGGCCGAGGTCGCGGCGGCGGCGCGCGAGCGGGCCGCCTTCACGGTCGAGGCGGTCGACGAGCGGGAGAAGGTCACCGACCACGACGTGGCGGCTTTCGTCGACGTGGTCGCCGGGTCGGTCGGCGAGGAGGGGGCGCGCTGGATCCACTACGGGCTGACCTCCTCCGACGTGCTCGACACGGCGCTGGCCTTGCAGCTGAAGCGGGCCGGGGCGATCCTCGTCGCCGGGGCGCGCGAGTATCGCGACGCGCTGATCGACCGGGCGCTGGCGGAGCGCGACACGCTCTGCGTCGGGCGCACCCACGGCGTGCACGCCGAGCCGACCACCTTCGGGCTGCGCCTGGCGGGCTTCGCCTTCGAGGCCGACCGCAACCTGGGCCGGCTCGAAGAGGCCTTCGCCGAACTGGCCTACGGCAAGCTCTCCGGCGCGGTCGGGACCTACGCCTCGGTGCCGCCGGCGGTCGAGGCGCGGGTGATGGAGCGGCTCGGACTGGCGATCGAGCCGGTCGCCACGCAGGTGATCCCACGCGACCGTCACGCCGAGCTGACCGCGACGATCGCGCTCGCCGGGGCCGGGCTGGAGCGCTTCGCCACCGAGGTCCGCAACTTGCAGAAAACCGAGGTGCGCGAGGTCGAGGAGCCGTTCCGCGCGGGCCAGAAGGGCTCCTCGGCGATGCCGCACAAGCGCAACCCGATCCGCACCGAGCGGATCACCGGCCTCGCCCGGGTGCTGCGCGGCTACGCCCAGACCGGCTTCGAGGACGTCGCCCTCTGGCACGAGCGCGACATCTCCCACTCCGGCGCCGAGCGGGTGATCCTGCCCGACTCGACGATCGTCCTCGACTACATGCAGGGCCTGGCGACCGGCGTCGCCGCCGGCATGACCCTCCACCGCGAGCGGATGCGCGCCAACCTCGACCTCACCCACGGCGCCCTCTTCAGCCAGCGCGCGCTGACCGCCCTGGTCGAGTCGGGGATGACCCGCGACGACGCCTACCGGGTTGTGCAGGAAAACGCGCAGAAGGCCTGGGACACGGGGACCGCATTCCGCAATCTGCTCGCCGTGGCGGCCCCGCAACTGGACCTCGACGCGGTCTTCGACTACGGCGCCTACCTGGCGCACGTGCCGGAGATCCTCGCGCGGCTCGAAGCCCTGCGGGGCTGAGCCGGGCTGATCAGACCTCGATCACGGTCAGGCCGGCGACGCCGGAGAGGGCGTAGAAGTCGCGGCCCTGGGCGACGACGGGGATTTCTCGCGAGGCAGCGGTAGCGGCGATCCAGATGTCGTTGACGTTCACGCTTTCCCCGGAGGCGGCCAGGTAGATACGCATCTGGGACCAGACCTTGGCCACGGCGCCGTCAACCGGGATCACCGGGCCCGCAATGACCAGTTCGTAGGTGGCGATACGCCGATCGCGCGTCTCGACATCGGGGGCGGCGTGAATGCCGGCGCGCAGTTCCGCCACGGTGACGATCGAGGTCGATGCCGTTTCGGGGAAGGCCTCGGTGCGCAGCGCACGCCCCGCCTCGGCCGCGATGAGTACCGAGGTGTCGAGCAGCCCGTACTTGGCACGCGCGGGAGCGCTCAATAGAGCGGCCCGAGTTCGTCCGTGCTCCCGCCCCCGATCCACTCCATATCCGCAGCGAAAGTCGGATCGCCGGCGGTGATCGCACGAATCTTCAGGACGTCGTCGAGAGTCAGTCCGCGTGGCTGCCGCACGGCTATGTGCGGGACCAGATCCGCCACCGGCTTGCCGCGCCGGGTGATCACGATCGTCTCCCCCGCCTCGACCCTGCGCAGCAGGCCTGCGGTGTCGTTGCGAAGCTCCCTGGATGCGACTTCTACGTTCATGCGACGAATGTAGCATCTGTCCCGGACGGCGATCTCTGGCCGGATGCATCCGGCCGAGTTAGGGTACGCCGATGATCCTTTACACCTGCGGGACGAAGACGACGGGCCCGGGCCTCATGCATCCGTGCGCCAAAGCCGGCCACGCGCTCGAGGCGGCGGGGTACGAGTACGAGATCAAGACCGTGAAGGGCTACCGGGCGATGCCCTGGACCTGGGGCTCGCGCAAGGACGACCGCGCCGAGGTCCGCGAGTTGTCCGGCACCGACGAGGTGCCGATCCTCGTCCTCGACGACGGCGAGGTCATCTCCGGCTCCGGCACGATCGCCAGGTGGGCAAAGGAGCACCCGGCGGCGCGAGCGGAACCGTCCGCGGCCTGAGCGTCCCGCCCGCCGCCGCTCAGACGGCGATGATCAAGGTCACGACCAGCGTGACGATCCCTGCGATCAACGTCCCGATCAAGGCGCCGGCGATCTGCAAAAGGGTGCGCTGAAGCCCATCGAACTTCGCATCGAACTTCGCGTCCATCCGCGCAAAGCCGTCTTTCATGTCACCTTCGACCCGGTCGAAGCGATCGTTCACCTCGTCGAAGCGGCGGTCAACCTCGTCGAACCGTTCGTCGACCCGCTTGAAGCGCTCGTCGGTCCGGGCGTACTCGACCTCCGCACGGGCGAAGCCCGCGTCCACCTTCTCCGCCAGCGCGTCGATTTTCTCGTCGGTCCAGGCCACGGTCTCCATGGGTACCAACGTAGACATCAAGTTTCAACGGGTGGTGCGCAAGAAGTTCCAATTGCGTGTCGAAGTTGAAGAAATTGTGTGTCGCGGAGCGCCGGGCAGGGTGCTCAGCTGGTCACCTCACGACCCCCGACACGATCTGCCCCCCGCGCGCCTGGCTGGTGGGACGGGACGCGGCTGGCTGTTCCTTATGCGCCTATGAGGCGCATAAGGAACAGCTGACGGGGGACGGACAAGGGACGGGCCCTCCCGTCCATGGCCCGGGCAGGCTGTGGCCGTGGCCGGGAGGGCCGCTCTGTGGGGAGAGGGAGAAGGTCCGTTACCCCGGAGGAGGATCACTGGGAAGGGTCCGTGACCGGGAGGGTCACGGGAGGACCACGGGTCCCTCATCGGTGCGTCACGGGAGAGGGACGGATCCGTCACGGAAGTGTGACCCCGTGACGAAGACGGCGGGAACGTCACGCTTCCGTGTGTGTTGTCCAACGGTCACGGTCGCGCTGCAGCTCTTGTGGTCGCCATGGCGACCACAAGAGCTGCAGCGCGTTACGGACCCCTCGATCCCGGCCCGAGATGTGCCCGGGAGGGCGAGGAGGTGTGACGTCCCGGCATCTTCGTCACGGACGGGGGCCCCGGGGCGGCTCTTCCGCACGGAACCGTGACGGAAGTGTGGACCTCCTCACGACCTGTGACGTCTTCCCCCAGGGACCCTCACGTCCCGGGGGTGTCTGAACGGTCAGCGATCTCCGCTGTTCCTTATGCGCCTCATAGGCGCATAAGGAACAGCGGAGATCCTGGGCCGCGCGGATCACCCGGAGAACGTGACGAACCCTTGACCTCTCCCCCCGCAACGCCTCACGTCCTGGGCGCCTCATGGGGGTCACAGCCTGCCAGGACCCCCATGAGGCGCCCGGGACGCCCGGGCCACGCACCTCGGACGGCCGCGAGGGCCACGGGCCCCCGCCCCACGGCCCCCGCCCGTCCCCTCACCCCGTAACCGCCGCCGCCTCCCGCGCCGACCGCCGGGACTCGACCACGACCCTGGTGCCGGCCCGGGGGGAGAAGGTGATGTTGCGGCGGCCGGTCTTCTCGGGGCGGGGGTCGACCTTGCGGAGGTCGCAGCGGGTGAGCACCTCGCGGAGGACGATTCGCATCTCGAACTCGGCGAAGGCGGCCCCGAGGCAGCGGCGGACGCCGCCGCCGAAGGGGATCCAGGCGTAGGTCTCGGGCGCCGCTTCGAGGAAGCGCTCGGGGCGGAAGGCGAAGGGCTCCGGGTAGAGGTCGGGATTGGTATGGGTGAGCCAGATCGCCGCGGTGACGTCGGTGCCGGCGGGCAGCTCGAGGTCGTCGGTGACCAGGTCCTCGGCGAGGCGGCGGCCCGCCAGCGGGACCACCGGGCGCAGGCGGAGGGACTCGGCGATCGTCGCCTTCAGGTAGGCCTCTTCGCCCGCTTCCAGCGAGGTGCGCAGGCGGCCGAGCGCGACCGGGTGGCGCAGCAGCAGGTCGAAGGTCCAGGCGAGCGCCGTCGCCGTCGTCTCGTGCCCGGCGAGGAGCAGCGTCATCAGCTGATCGCGGAGCTCTTTGTCGTCCATCGCGGAGCCGTCGTCGAACCGCGCCGTCATCAGCAGCGAGAGGATGTCGTCGCGCTCCTCCAGGTCGGGCCGCAGCCGGTGCTCGGCGATCTCGGCGAAGAGGGCCTCGTCGACCGCCGCGAGACGGTCACGGACCTCGGCCAGCGGATCGGCGCCGGTCCGCCGGGCGAAGAGCGCGCGGAGCTGGACGCGGGTCGATCCGGTCGCCGCGAGCAGATTGCCGAGCAACCCGCGCAAGATGTCGAGCCGCGGCCCCTCGGCGACGCCGAAGACCGCGCGCAGGATCACCTCCAGCGTCACCGCCTGCATCCGCGCGTGGATCGGGAACTCGCGGCCGGGCTGCCAGGAGTCGATCTCGGCGGTGACGATCTCCCCCACCGTCGCCTCGTAGGAGCGCATCCGCTCGCCGTGGAAGGGCGGCAGCATCAGGCGCCGGCGGGCCAGGTGCTCCTCACCCTCCAGCAGCAGCACCGAGCGCTTGCCCAGGACCGGTTCGAGCGCGAAGCTGCGCCCCGGCGGCAGGCCGTTGCGCCGCTCCGTATATAGGGCCTTGACCGCGGCCGGGTCGGAGACCACCACCATCGGCCGCTCGAAGCCGAGGAAGCGGACGCTGAAGGCAGCGCCGATCTCCTCCCGGTTGCGCGCCATGAAGGCGAGCGGCCGGAAGCTCCAGGCGAGGGTCTGCCAGAGCGGGCCTCGCGGCGGTTCGGGCGGCAGCGGCATCGGGTCGATGATGCCACGGATCGGCGCAGTCGTCGACGATCGGCGGACGGAGCGGCCCCCGCGGCTTGGTCCGGCTCCCCGCTTGGCTAGAGTCGGGGCCATGCCAGCCGTCACCGACCTGAAGCTGCTCTCGACCGGCAAGGTCCGCGAGATCTACGCCTGGGACGACGACCTCCTGATGGTCGCCTCGGACCGCATCTCCACCTACGACGTGGTGATGCCGACGCCGATCCCCGACAAGGGCAAGGTGCTGAACCGGATGTCGGTCTTCTGGTTCGGGCTGACCGCGGACATCGTCCCCAACCACTTCATCTCCGAGGACGTGCCGGAGGAAGTCGCCGAACGGGCGATGCGGGTGAAGCGGCTGGAGATGTACCCGGTCGAGTGCGTGGTGCGCGGCTACCTCTCCGGCTCCGGCTGGAAGGAATACAAGGAGGGCGGCGCGGTCTGTGGGATCGAGCTGCCGGCGGGCCTGGTCGAGTCGAGCAAGCTGCCGGAGCCGATCTTCACCCCGTCGACCAAGGCCGAGATCGGCGACCACGACGAGAACGTCGACTTCGACCGCGCGGCGGAGATCATCGGCGACCGGGCACTGCTGGAAGAGCTGCGCCGGGTCTCGATCGAGGTCTACCGGCGCGGCGCCGAGCACGCGGCCGCGCACGGGATCATCCTCGCCGACACCAAGTTCGAGTTCGGCAAGAGCGCCGGCGCCGAGGTGGTGCTGGGCGACGAGGTGCTGACCCCGGACTCCTCGCGTTTCTGGCCCGCCGACTCCTACGCGGAGGGCAGGACGCCGCCGTCCTTCGACAAGCAGTTCGTGCGCGACTGGGCGAGCGCCCAGGGCTGGGACAAGCGGCCGCCCGCGCCGGAGCTGCCGCCGGACGTCGTCGAGCAGACGCGGGCGAAATACGTCGAGGCCTACGAGCGCATCTCGGGGCAGAGCTTCTGATGCGGGGAGGGGCGCGCCGCGATGGCTAAGGCACGGGTGCTGATCCGTCCCAAGGAGGGGATCCTCGACCCGCAGGGCAAGGCGGTCGAGCGGGCGCTGCCGGCACTCGGCTTCGAGGGCATCGGGCACGTGCGGGTCGGGCGGATGGTCGAGCTCGAGGCCGAGGACGCGGAGCGCCTCGGCGAGCTCTGCGAGAAGCTGCTCGCGAATCCTTTGATCGAGGACTACGAGATCCAGCCCCTGTGATCTGGGGCGTCCTCCAGTTCCCCGGGTCGTGTGACGAGCGCGACGCCTTGCACGCCTGCGAGGTCGTCGGCGGCGAGGCGCGGCTGATCTGGCACGAAGACCGGGACCTCGGCGGGGTCGACGGGGTCGTCGTCCCGGGCGGCTTCTCCTTCGGCGACTACCTGCGGGCGGGGGCGATCGCGCGCTTCTCGCCGGCGATGGAGGCGGTCGCCGAGCACGCCGCCGCGGGCGGCCCGGTGCTGGGGATCTGCAACGGCTTCCAGGTCCTCTGCGAGGCGGGCCTGCTCCCCGGAGCCCTCCTGCGCAACGAAGAGCTCCGCTTCATCTGCAAGCAAGCCGACCTCGTCGCACTTCCCCAACACCCCGCCGTCGATGGGCCGGAAACCGGACATATAGGCAGGTTTTCGGCCCATCGGCCGGAGGGGGCTGACGGAGGGCGCACGCTTTCGATACCGCTGAAGCACGGGGAAGGCAGGTACTACGCGCCGGATGACTTGCTCGATGCGCTGGAAGCCAAGGGGCAGGTCGCTTATCGCTACGCGGAGGGGCACAACGTCAACGGGTCGGTGCGGGACATTGCCGGGGTGCGCAGTGAGCGGGGCAATGTCGTGGGACTCATGCCGCACCCCGAGCACGCGGTCGATCCGCTGACCGGGTCGACCGACGGGCGCCAGGTCTTCGAAGCGCTGGAGCGGTACGCGTGAGCCGGCACCGCGAACTGGGCCTCACCGACTCCGAGTACGAGCTGATCGTGGAGAAGCTCGGGCGGGAGCCGAACGCGGTCGAGCTGGCGATGTTCAGCCTGCTCTGGTCCGAGCACTGCGCCTACAAGCACTCGCGCAAATTGCTGCGGCGACTGCCGACCGAGGGGCCGCGCGTGGTCATGGGACCGGGCGAGAACGCGGGCGCCGTCGACGTCGGCTCCGGGTACGCGGTCGCCTTCAAGGTCGAGTCCCACAACCACCCCAGTGCGGTCGAGCCGTTCCAGGGCGCGGCGACCGGGGTCGGCGGGATCCTCCGTGACGTCTTCGCGATCGGTGCCCGCCCGATCGCCGTCCTCGACAGCCTCCGCTTCGGCGAGCTCGATTCGGTCCGCTCGCGCCACCTGCTCGACGGCGCCGTGCGCGGGATCGGCCACTACGGCAACTCGATCGGCGTGCCGACGGTCGGCGGCGAGGTCTACTTCGAGGAGCCTTACGAGCACAACTGCCTGGTCAACGCGATGTGCATCGGCTTCGCCAAGACCGCGGACATGGTGCGCGCGGCGGCCGCCGGGGTCGGCAACGCGGTGGTGCTGATGGGCGCCTCGACCGGGCGCGACGGCATCGGCGGGGCCTCGGTGCTGGCCTCGGCCGAGCTCGGCGAGGGCGACGACGCGAAGCGCCCGACCGTACAGATCGGCGACCCCTTCGAGGAGTCGAAGGTGCTCGAGTGCTGCCTGGAGCTGCTGGCGAAGGGGCTGCTGGTCTCGCTGCAGGACCTCGGCGCCGCGGGCCTCACCTCCTCGGCGGGGGAGATGGCCTCGGCGGGCGGGGTCGGGATCGACATCGACGTCGCCGCGGTGCCGCTGCGCGAGGCCGACATGGAGCCCTTCGAGATCATGGTCAGCGAGTCGCAGGAGCGGATGCTGGGCGTGGTCGAGCCCGCGAAAGTCGACGAGGTGCGCGCGATCTGCGACAAGTGGCAGACGGGATCCGCGCAGATCGGTGTCGTCACCGACTCCGGCCACATCCGCATCCTCAAGGCCGGCCAGGTCGTCGGCGACATGCCGGTCGAGGCGCTGGTCGACGGCTGCCCGCTCTACGACCTTGCCCCCGCCGCGCCCGCCGCCTGGATCTACGGCAACCGGGCGACCCTCCCGACCGACGCGGACTCGGCGACGACGCTGCTGGCGCTCCTCGCGGCGCCCTCGATCGCCTCGAAGAAGTGGATCTTCCAGCAGTACGACGCGCTGGTCGGGTCGCGCACGGTGCGCCGCCCCGAGACCGCCGATGCCGCGGTCCTGCAGCTGCCCGAGGCGGGCAACGCGATCGCGGTGTCGATCGACGGCAACGGCCGCAAGGTCGCCTGCGAGCCGTTCAACGGCACCGTCGAGGCGGTGCTCGAGTGCACCCAGAACCTCGCCTGCGTCGGCGCCGAGCCGCTCGGCCTGACCAACTGCCTGAACTTCGGCAACCCGGAGAAGCCGGTCCCGGCCTGGCAGCTCGACCGCGCGGTCAGCGGGCTCGCCGCGGCCTGCGAGGAGCTCGGCGTGCCGGTCGTCGGCGGCAACGTCTCCCTCTACAACGAGGGGCCGGACGGGCCGATCTACCCGACCCCGGTGGTGGCGATGGTCGGCGAGCTGCCCGACCCGGCGCGCACCGCGCCGTCCGCGTTCGCCAAGGAGGGCGACGCGATCGGCCTGCTCGGCCCGTTCGCGCCGACCCTGCACGGGGCGGAGCTGACCAAGCAGCGCGGCGAGCTGGAGGCGGGGCTGCCGAAGCCGGACGTCGCCGCGGTCGCCGCCGCCTGCGCGACGGTCCGCGAGGCGGTCCGCGCCGGCCGCGTCGCCTCCGCCCACGACGTCTCCGACGGCGGCCTCGCCTGCGCGCTCGCCGAATGCGCGATCGGCGCCGGGATCGGTTGTCGCGCCGACCTGCAGGAGCTGCGCGAGCGCGGCTGCACCCCCGAGGAGGCCCTCTTCGGCGAGGGTCCCGGCGGCTTCGTCCTCTCCGGCGAGCGCGGCGAGCTGGAGGCGCTCGGCGCCCGCGTGATCGGCCAGGTCGGCGGTACGACGATCGAGCTCGCCGCCGGCGACCGCAGCCTCATCGTCGGCCTCGGCGACGCGACCGAGGCCTGGCGCTCCCTGGACGCGCGGGCCGAATCGGTCGCCGAGCCCCCGGCCGACGCCTAGCCCGAGCGCCCCGCGGCGCCTCCTCGTCGGGGCGCCCAGGGCGTCGATCGCCTTAAGCCGCCTCGCGTATCGTGAGCGCGAGCCCCCTACCCGCCGGAGGAGAGAGATGAAGAAGCGCCTGTCGGTCGTGCTGGCGATGGCCCTCGCCGCGAGCGCCCTCGTCGGAGTCGACTCCGCTTCCGCCGCCACCGTGTTCGGCAGTGCCTGCGCTGCCAATCAGGTCAAAGAAGGTGCGATCTGGGTCTCCACCGGCCACGCGCCGACGAGCCCGCTGCCGGTCGCCGCACCGATCTCCGGGGTGATCACCGAATGGACCGTCAACACCGACCTGAAAGTCGAATCGGAAGGCAAGCTCGCCGGTGAATTCCCGCGGATCTTCCAGCAGCGGCTGCTGGTCCTGCGCGCCGAACGCCCCGCCTCGTTCAAGGTCGTCGGCGAAGCGTCGGGCGGTGCCCTGTCCCTGAACGGGAGCAACACCTACAGTGCCCGCATCCCGGTGCAGGCAGGCGATTACCTCGGCATCGCCGGCAGCCCCTACGCCGCCTTCTGCGAAACGAAGGACGCGGCCGACACCTTCGCCGACGCGGTCGGCGGCACCCCGGTCGGCTCGATCTTCAGGGTCGAAAACGCGACCGGCCTCCAGGTACCGATCACGGCGCGGGTCGAGCCCGACGTCGATGGCGACGGTTACGGCGACGAAACGCAGGATCAGTGCCCGCAGAGCGCGGCCTACCAGAGCGCCTGCCCGGTGGTGACGGTCAGCTCGCTGTCGCTGTCCCACCCCAAGGCGGTGACCGTCTACGTCGCCAGCAGCCTCTCGGCGCCGATCGCGGTCAGCGCCACGGTGAAGCTCGGCAAGGGCAAGAAGACCACCTTGAAGGCAGCGGGCCGGACGGTGGCGCCGGGGATGCTCGGCCGCTTCAACCTCACCCTCACCAAACCGGTGCTGAACACCCTGCGCTCGCTGACGACCAAGAAGTCGCTGACCCTGGCGGTGTCGGCGAGCGCCACCAACGTGACCGGCACGCCGAGCACGGCAACGAGCAAGCTGAAGCTGCGCGGCCGGCGGAAGAAGCCGACGCAGCACAAGAAGGCCCCGCACAAGAAGTCGCACCACCAGAAGTCGGCCAAGGCCAAGCCGAAGCATCCCGGGCATCACTAGGCACGTTTAAGCCGCCGCCAGCCGCCGCGAGGGCCACGAGCAGATCGTCGCCCGCCTCGAGCCGACCAGCAAGGTCCGCCGTCGTCAGAAGGCCGAGTCTGGGCCGACACCGCCAAGCTCCACCTCTTCGACCCGGAGAGCGGCGAGCGGCTGTAGGTGGTCGGGCCCACGACGACGTCACGGCGGCACCTCACCGGGCCACTGGTACCGTCCTAGCGTGGGCAAGGTCTTCGAGCGGATCGACGAGCATCAGCGGGAGTGGATCGCCGCCCGCGAGCTGTTCTTCGTCGGCACCGCGCCGCTCGAGGCCGAGGGGCGGGTGAACGTCTCGCCGAAGGGGCCGATGGGGACCTTCCGGGTGCTGGACGACCACACCGTCGCCTACCTGGACATGGTGGGATCCGGGGCCGAGACGGTGGCGCACCTGAGGGAGAACGGGCGGATCGTGGTGATGTTCTGCGCCTTCGACGGCCCGCCGCGGATCCTGCGGCTGCACGGGTGCGGCGAGGTGGTGGTCGCCGACGATCCGCGGTTCGAGGAGCTCTACGCGCGGGCCGACTTCGAGGCTCCGCACGAGATCGAGGCGGCGCGGCGGGCGGTGATCCTGGTCACGGTCGAGCGGATCGCCGACGCCTGCGGTTACGGCGTGCCGCTGATGAGCTACGAGGGCGAGCGGGAGCACGCCGAGCGGTGGGCGGAGAAGAAGCTGCGGGTCGGCGGCGAAACCGGCATCGCCGACTACATGGCGGAGAAGAACGCGGCGAGCATCGATGGCCTGCCCGCCTTCGCGAACGCGAAAACTGTCGAATAAGCGGGCTTTCCGTGGCCAAAGCGCGGGTTCGACCATTGCTACCCTCCCCGGGTAGGCGATCCGCCTGCGCGTCCCGTCGTCTCCACCGAAGAGGAAAGCGCGCTCCTTGACCACGCCCGACCGGTTTCCGACCGACCGCGATGGCCCTCGCGACGAATGCGGGGTCGTCGGCGTCCATGCTCCCGGACACGAGGTGTCCCGCCTCGCGTACTTCGCGCTCTACGCGTTGCAGCATCGGGGCCAGGAGTCGGCGGGGATCGCGACCTGCGAGGGCGGCCACATCACCACGCTGCGCGATGCCGGGCTGGTGTCCCAGGTCTTCGACGAGGAGAAGCTGCGGGCGCTGGAGGGCGACATGGCGATCGGGCACGTGCGCTACTCGACCACCGGCGGCGGGTCGTGGGAGAACGCCCAGCCGGTCTGGCGCGACGACGGCCGCGAGGTGGCGCTCGCCCACAACGGCAACCTGACCAACGCGGTCGAGCTGTGGGGCGAGCTGAAGGGGCGCGGGATCGACTTCCGCGGGACGAGCGACTCGGAGATCATCGCGGCGCTGTTGTCGTCCCACGAGGGGAAGACGATCGAGGACGCGGTGGAGCAGGTGATGCCGCGGCTGGAGGGCGCCTACTCGACCGTGGTGATGACCAAGCACGCGATCGTCGCCTTCCGCGATCCGTACGGGATCCGGCCGCTCAGCCTCGGCCGGCTCGGCGACCGCTTCGTCGTCGCCTCGGAGAGCTGCGCCTTCGACATCATCGGCGCCGAGCTGATGCGCGAAGTCCACCCCGGCGAGCTGGTCAGCCTGACCGACCGCGGGCTGGAGACGCGGCAGGTCGTGCGCGGGGTGCGGCGCGCCTCGTGCGTCTTCGAGCACATCTACTTCTCCCGCCCCGACAGCCGCATGGAGGGCAACGTCCTGCAGCAGGCGCGCGGGCGGATGGGCGAGATCCTCTGGCGCGAGGCGCCGGTCGACGCCGACCTGGTGATCGCGGTCCCCGACTCGGGGAACCCGGCGGCGGCGGGCTTCGCGCGCGCCTCGGGGCTGCCGCGCGACGACGGGCTGATCAAGAACCGTTACGTCGCCCGCACCTTCATCCAGCCGGGCCAGGAGCTGCGCAAGCACGGCCTGCGGCTCAAGTTCAACCCGCTGCCGGAGATCGTCGCGGGCAAGCGCCTGGTCGTCGTCGACGACTCGATCGTGCGCGGCAACACCACCCGGCAGATCGTCGGGATGCTGCGCGGCGCGGGGGCGCGCGAGGTGCACATGCGGATCTCGGCGCCGCCGATCCGCAACCCCTGCCACTACGGCGTCGACATGTCGACCCGCGAGGAGATGATCGCCCACGGCCGGACGGTCGCCGAGATCGCCGACGAGCTCGACGCCGACAGCCTCGCCTACCTCTCGATGGAGGGCGTCTACGAGGCGATCGACGGCAGCCCCGAAGACCACTGCGACGCCTGCTTCAGCGGCCGCTACCCACTCGGCGACCCCGAGGAGGCGAACGGCAAGTTCGCCCTCGAGGACATCGCCGTGGTGCCGGCCTCGTAGGCTGGCGAAGCGCGGGCGGGCCCCGGTCAGCTGTTCCTTATGCGCCTCATAGGCGCATAAGGAACAGCTGGAAGGGGCGACCACGGGACGGCGGGGGTGACCCTTCCCTCACGAACCGCGGGGAGGTTCGTCCAGGGTCACCACCGCCGTCCCTCCCGGGCCATTCCCGGGGGGCGAGGTGGAGGGACCGTGCCGGGAGGGTCACGGGAGCCTCACGGCAGACGGACGGATCCGTCACGGAAGTGTGGCGCTGTGACGAGGACGCCGGGGACGTCACGCTTCCTCCCGTCTTCCCCAG
>Ga0153956_1001530_pt1 | contig 19910 bp, 17 predicted proteins | sample TSFL040MetaG_FD_104704 | JGI IMG/M metagenome (GOLD analysis project Ga0153956, IMG submission 104704) | Attine ant fungus gardens microbial communities from Florida, USA - TSFL040 MetaG | ecosystem: Host-associated > Fungi > Mycelium > Unclassified | place: USA: Florida, Wekiwa Springs...
CGGTGCCCGAGACGCCGGGCGCCGCGACGCTGCCGGTCGCATTGGTGGTGGCGTTTGCCGTTGGCGGGGTCGCGGTTAAACCCGCGCCGAGCGAACCGCTGCTCACCTGCGCCATGGCCGAAGTGGAAAATGCGACAGCGCCGCAGAACAACGCGGTGCGAATGGTGTTGTGAATCGTCTTTGTCATATCGGTTTCCTCGCTTGTGTAATTTTGCGCGCGGAGACGCGCACGCATGAACCCAACGGAGGAACCGGCAACGCTGTTCCGGCGCTTGTAGAATGGTTCCGGGAACTTCTGCTCGAAAAGAGTGGCCTGCCAATCGAAGCTGCGCTTGATCCCATGCAGCCTCCCTACGCTCTTGCGAGCTTCGGGAGGCAATCTCCGCTGCTGGCGCAGCGTAGATTGGCGACCCCGGGGAGATTCGAACACCCGGCCTGCGGTTTAGGAAACCGCTGCTCTATCCTGCTGAGCTACGGGGTCGCATGCGCGGGAAATTGCCGGAACCGCGCCAGCGGAGCAAGCGCACTCTTTATTATTGCGGGCGGCCTTCGATGGAGAGCCAGCGTGTGCGGTTGAAGCCGCGGATATTGGGAATCCAGCCTTTCACCCAGGGCTGCACGATATCCATCGTGAGCAGGAAATAGCAGGGCAGCCACGCATATTGGCTGAGCGCCAGCTTTTCCGCCTGCTCCATCAGTCTGCCGCGTTCCTTCAGGTCGACGGTCTGCTGCGCCTTGTCCATCAGCGCATCGTATTGGGGATTGGAATAGCCGCCGTAATTGTTGTCCGCCGTCGTGCGCAGCAGGTCGAGGAAATTGCTGGCGTCGTTGAAATCGGCGATCCACGCGGCATTGGCGATGTCGAAATCGTGCTGCTGCATGCGCTGAAGATGCTGCGCGATCTCCACCGAGCTGATCGTCATGTCGATATAGATTTGCGCGAACATTTGCTGGACCACCGCTGCGGCGCGCCGTTGGTCCGGATTGGTGGACGTCGCATAGACCATATGAAAATGGTGCTTCGGCCCGTAGCCCATTGCGCGCATCAGCCTGCGGGCTTTTTCGATCCGCGCGGCATAGGGCATGGCTTTGAAATCCAGCGAGGCGGTGTTGGGATAGTTGGCGACGCCCGGCGGGATCATGTTGTAAGCGGGGCGCTCGCCCACGCGGCGGATCTTGTAGGCGACCGCCTCGCGGTTATAGGCGAGCGACAGCGCCTCGCGCATGCGGATGTCCTGGAAGGCTTTGCGCTTGAAATTCGCGACGATGTAATCCACGCCCAGATAAGGAACGCTCTTGATCGTGTTCGGTGCGTTGGCGCGCAGCCAGCCTATCTGCGCGGCGGGGTAGGGGTTTTGCGTATCGAGTTCATGGCCGCGAAAGCGGATGAGCGCGCCTTGCGCATCCGGCGTGTTGAAGTAGCGCACGGTTTGAATCTTCACATGCGCCGCGTCGTAGAACAGCGGGTTCTTGACCAGCGTGACGTGATCGTTGGGCACCCATTCGCCGATCTTGTAAGCGCCATTGGAGACATCGTTGCGCGGCCGCGACCACGCATTGCCGTATTTCAGATAGGTGTGGCGCGGAATTGGAAACGCCGTCTGGTGCATCAGCAGTTCCGGCAGATAGGCGGCGGGATGTTCGAGCTGGACGACGAGCGTCTTGTCGTCGGGCGCCCGCACGCCCAGCGCCGATGGTGGCAGCGCACCGGCGCTCACCTTCTCGGCGTTCTTCACCACCCACATATTATAGGCGTAAGGCGCCGCGGTTTTTGGATCGAGCAGACGGCGCCATGCGAAGACGAAATCCTGCGCTGTCACCGGCACGCCGTCCGACCAGCGATGATTGCGGATATGGAACGTCCAGGTCTTGCCGTCGGGCGAAAGCGTCCAGCTTTGCGCCGCGCCGGGAATGGGGTGGCCGGCGGCGTCTTCCGTGGCGAGGCCCATCATCAGGTCGCCCATGATGTTGGATTCCCATTGGCCGTCGATGAATTGCGGATCGAGGCTTTTGATCTCGCCGCCATTGCCGCGGTTGAGATAAGCACCGTCCGGCGCGGGCGGCGAGCACGCAGCGGCGAGGAATAATGCGATGGCTGCGAACGTAACGGCGACGACGCCCGGGAATCGTCCGAATGATCCCGTCAAACGCCCGCTATCTTGCGGTCCAGTTTGATGTAGCGCGTGCGATTGATGTTCAACTCGTTGTCCACCCAGTTTTTCACCTGCAGGGAAACAATGTTGCGGGACACGGTGAAGAAGAGGGGCGCGAAGGCCGCGTCGTCAAGCATTATCTGCTCGGCTTGTTGAAGAAGCTCGCCACGCGCCTTCGGATCGCGAACATCGTCAGCGCGGTCGACAAGCGAATCGAATTTCGGGTTGGAATAGCGCCCGTTGTTCATGTCGTTCGCGGAGGTTTGGGCGAGGAAGAGAAAATCCTTGGCATCGAGATAGTCCGCGCTCCAGCCGGCCCATGCCGCCTGGAAATGCTGACGCCGAAGCTGGTTGTAATGGACGGCCGTATCGGCGGGCATCAGGCTCACATTCACGCCGATGTTTTTCCACATCGACTGCAAAGCCACCGCGACGAGACGCGCGTCGCTGGTGCCCTGGAAGCTGTAGGTGAACGATAGCGGATTGTTGGGGCCGAACCCTGCTTCCGCGAGCAGCGATTTTGCCTTGGCGACGCGCGCGGCCATGGAAGAGGATTTGAACGTGAAAGCGGCCTTCCCCGGATAGTTCGGCATATTGGGCGGCACCATCGCGTAAGCGGGTTGCTCGCCCGCGTTCATAACGCGGTAGGCGATGATTTCGCGGTCGATCACCATGTTCACGGCCTGGCGCACGCGCACATCGTTGAACGGCGGCTTGATGACGTTGAAGACCACGTAATTCAGGCCGACAAACGGCGCGACATGCAACGCGCCCGGAAGGTTGGCGCGCAGCCAGCCGATTTCCGATGTCGGAACGCCCCAGTTCGTGTCGAACTCTCCCGCGCGGAAACGCTTCAAGGCCGCCGCATAGTCCGAGGTGGGATAGTAGTTGATCGTTTCGACGTGAACATTGTGCGCATCGTAGAAATGCGGATTCTTCACCGAGGTGATGTGATCGTTCGGCACCCATTCTTTGAGGATGTAGGGGCCGTTCACCGCGATGTTCGCCGGCTGCAGCCACTGGTCGCCATGTTTCTCGACCACGTGCCGGGGCACCGGCATGCAGGTGTAATGCGTCAGCAACTGCGCCAGATACGGAACCTGGAATTCGAATTTCATTTCCAGCGTGCGATCGTCGATGGCGCGAACGCCCAGCGCGCTGACCGGAAGCTTTCCGCCATTCACTTTTTCGGCGTTCACGATCGGGTAGACCAGCGAGGCATAGGGCGCGGCGGTCTTGGGATCGAGAATGCGCTGGAAGGAGAATACGAAATCGTGGGCGGTGACGGGCACGCCGTCCGACCATTTGTGATCGCGAATCCGGAATGTGTATGTCAGCCCGTCCGCGCTTTCGGTCATCGCCTCGGCGGCGCCGTAAACAGGCTTGGCGGCGGCGTCCTGGGTCATAAGCCCCATGAACATGTCGCCGACGATATTGTTTTCGTAACTGGTCTGGGTCTTCTGCGGATCGAGCGTGTCCGGCTCAGAGCCGTTGCCGCGATTAAATGTTTTGTCATCGAAGCTGGTGTGACGCGCCGCGCCACCGCCCAGCGAGAAGGCTGCTCCGCCAACAACGGCAACGACAGCGCCCGCGCCCATCAAAGCGCGGCGACTTATGCCAAGGCGGGTCTGTGCCATGGTGCCTCCCTCACGCCCTTCTGGGCGCTCTCGCATCGGACGGGGCGCTAAACTATGATTGGAACCGTCGTGCCCCGAACGACCGCCGTATTAAGCCAGATGGGAGTGAATGAGTTATGAATTTGCGCGCTATCGCGGTAACCACTGCAAGCCTTCTGGCGCTTTTTTCGGCAAGTGCCGTAGCCGGCCCTCGCGACGATGTGCTGGAGGCCATGGGCAAATGCGCCGCGGTCACCGACAGCAAAGCCCGTCTCGACTGTTATGACGCTGTCGCGCCGCGCCTGCGCGATGCGTTGAACCAGCCGCCGGACACGCTCTCCCATCCGCCGACGAAGGAAGAGCAGCAATCCTGGTTTGGATTCAATTTGGGCAGCCTTTTCGGAACCTCGCCGGACAAGCAGACCACGCCCCAGCAGTTCGGCTCCGACCAGATTCCCGCACCGGCCACGCCGGCTGCGAGCGAGCCTGGTGCGCCGCCGGCGCCCGAAACGGTGGACAGCATCAGCGCCACGCTGACGGATTATTCGTTCACCCCGTTCGGCAAGTTCATCATCTTCCTGAGCAACGGGCAGGTGTGGCGTCAGATCCAGGCCGATTCCGAGACCGCGCATTTCAGCCGCGCGGCTTCGGACAACACCGTCACGATCGAGCGCGGTGCGATCGGCAGCTACAATCTGCGGATCAACGACAGCAAGAAGATCTTCAAAGTCACGCGCGTGAAGTGATTTGCGGAGCAAATCATCCCCGGCGAGCACGGCGTATGCCGTGCGAGGGAAGGGGATCCAGAGAAACTAAGCCGGATCGTGCTCGGCCACATAATGGCCGGGCGCGATTTCCATCAGCTTGGGCCGGTATTGCTCGGCGTCCGGATTATCGATCATGCGCGATTTGAGGAAGCTGAGCTGCGCGCGGCTGTCGAGCGGTGACGGCAGTTCGCCCAGTCCGCTCGTATGGTTCTTGCCGCGTTCGGCTTTCGGATCGGGCACCGGAACGGCGGCGATGAGCGCGCGCGTGTAAGGATGGCGCGGGTCTTCGTAGATCGAATTGCGATCCGCCAGTTCCACGATGCGTCCCAGATAAAGCACCATCACGCGATGCGCGACCTGGCGCACCACCGACAAATCGTGGCTGATGAAGATCATCGACATGCCGAATTCAGCCTGCAGATTGAGGATCAGGTCCACGATCTGCGACTGGATCGAAACGTCGAGCGCGCTCACCGCTTCGTCGCAGACGATGAGCTTCGGCTTGAGGATCATGGCGCGGGCGATGCCGACGCGCTGGTTCTGCCCGCCGGAGAATTCGTGCGGATAGCGGTTGATCCACCCCGGCTCCAGCCCGACGCGTTTCATCATGGCGCGAACTTCGTCCTGCACCTCCGCGCGGGACATTTCCGGATGCAGGCTGACCAGCGGTTCGGCGATGGATTGGCCGATGGTCATGCGCGGATCGAGGCTCGCGAGCGGGTCCTGGAAGACGATCTGGAATTCCTTGCGCAGCGCGCGCACTTGCGGCCCCTGCAGATCGCCCAGATCGCGGCCGCACCAGACGACCGCGCCGTCCGTCTTGTCGATGAGCTTCATCACCGCGCGCGCGAGCGTGGATTTTCCGCAACCGGATTCGCCCACGATGCCCAGCGTTTCGCCCTGGCGCAGCGAGAAGCTGACGCCATCGACCGCGCGAAGCGGCTTTGTCCTTGAAACGAGGAAGCCGCCGGTCTTGATCGGGAAATAGACTTTCAGGTCCTCGACATCGAGCAGCCGCTGCTCGGCGCCGATGGTGGACAAAGGTTGCAGGATCGCGTGGCCCGCGCGCATCGGCCGGTCGATGCGCGGCATCGCGTCGAGCAGGGCCTTCGTGTAGTCGTGCTCCGGTGCATAGAACACCTTGTCGGTGCTGCCGCTTTCCACGACTTCGCCCAGGCGCATCACCTGCACCTTGTCCGCCATGCCCGCGATCACGCCCATGTCGTGGCTGATCAGCACGATGGCGGTTTTCAATTCCTTCTTGAGATCGCGCATGATCTCCAGGATCTGGGCCTGAACGGTGACGTCCAGCGCCGTGGTCGGCTCGTCCGCGATGAGCAGATCGGGACCGCAGACCGTGGCCATCGCGATCATGATGCGCTGGCGCATGCCGCCCGAAAGCTCATGCGGATATTGGCCCATGCGGTTCTGCGCTTCGGGCATGCGCACGAGGTCCAGAATTTCGAGGCAACGCTTGTGCGCTTCGGCGTGCGGCACATGCTGATGGGTGCGCAAGGCTTCCATCATTTGCGCGCCGATGGTCATGTGCGGCGTCAGCGCGGTGAGCGGGTCCTGGAAGATCATGGTGATCTTCGAACCGCGTACCTTGTTGAGCGCGCGCTGTGGCAGGCCCAGAAGCTCCTTGCCGCGATATTTCACGCTGCCGGTGGCGCGGCCGTTGGATGTCAGAAGCCCGAGCGCGCCGAGGAAGAGCTGGCTCTTGCCGGAGCCGGATTCGCCCACGATGCCGACGCATTCGCCTTCGCCGATGTCGAAGTTGAGATTCTTGACGGCGTGCACTTCGTGATCGTGCGTTTCGAACAGCACGTTGAAGTCGCGGATCTGCAGGATCGGTTCGCTCATGTCAGCGGTCCTTGGGGTCGAGCGCGTCGCGCAACCCGTCGCCGATGAAGTTGAAGCAGAACAAGGTCACCGCCATGAACAGGGCCGGGAAAATGAGCATCCACGGCGCGGTTTCCATGTGATCCTTGCCGTCGGCGATCAGCACGCCCCACGACGTCAGCGGGTCCTGAACGCCGAGACCGAGGAAGGACAGGAAGCTTTCCGCGAGGATCACGGTGGGGATCGTCAGCGTGACATAGACGACGACGGGGCCGAGCACGTTGGGAATAACGTGATGGCGGATATTGGCGAAGGTGCCGACACCGGCGGCGCGCGCGGCTTCGATGAATTCCTTCTGCTTGATGGACAGCGTCTGGCCGCGAACGATCCGCGCCATGGTCAGCCACTCTACCGCGCCGATGGCGACGAAGAGCAGGAAGAAGTTCTGGTTGAACACCACCATCAAAATGATGACGAAGAAGATGAAGGGCAGCGAATAGAGCACGTCCACGAAGCGCATCATCAACTCGTCCAGACGGCCGCCGACGAAGCCGGCGACGGCGCCATAGGTCACGCCGATCAGAAGGCTGACCAGCGTGGCGACGACGCCGACCGCGAGCGAGACACGCGCGCCATAGAGCACGCGGATGAACAGGTCGCGCCCGTTCTGATCCATGCCGAAGATATGATAGCCGCCGGCGCGGCAGGTGACGTCCACACCCGGCCACCAATCGGGCGCGCAGGCGATATTGCCGTAATCGATATCGGCATAGCCATAAGGCCAGACGAACGGAACGGCGATGGCCATCAGCGCGATGATGGAGAGCACGATGATGCTGGTCAGCGCGGCCTTGTTCTTGACGAGGCGGCGGCGCGCATCTGTCCACAGGCTGCGGCCTTCGATATCGAAGGCGCGTTCGATGGTGATAGTGTTGCGATCCGTCACGCCGGGTGCGCTCATCAGGCGAACCTCACGCGCGGATCGAGCAGGGCGTAGAGGATGTCCGCCACCAGATTGAGCAGGATCACGAAGGCGGCGTAGCAGATGACCACGCCCATCACGAGCGTGTAATCGCGGTTGATCGCGCCTTCCACGAAATAGCGGCCGATGCCGGGGATGCCGAAAATGGTTTCCACGATCAGCGAGCCGGTGAGCAGGCCTGCGATGGCGGGGCCTAGATAACTCACCACCGGCAGCAGCGCCGCGCGCAACGCGTGACGGAAGATGACGATGTGATTGGGCAGGCCTTTGGCGCGCGCGGTGCGCACATAGTTGGAGCGCAGCACTTCCACCATGCTGCCGCGCACCAGCCGCGAGATGATGGCGATCTGCGGCAGCGCCAGAACCGTCACCGGCAAGATCATGTTGGCGAGCGCGCCGCCGTTCCATCCGCCTGCGGGCAGGAAGAAGTCATAACCGAAGAAATGCAGCCCATAGATGCCGAAGATCAGCGCCAATACCGGCGCGGTCACGAAGGTGGGGATGGTGATGCCGATCATGGCAAGGCCCATCACGCCATAGTCCGTCGCTTTGTTCTGATTGAGCGCCGCAATCGTTCCCAGACTTATGCCCAGCACGATGGCGAGAATGATGGCGGAAAATCCGAGGCGCGCGCTGACCGGCAAGCCAACCGCGATCAGCTGCGTGACGGTGAAATCGTGGTTCTTGTAGGACGGCCCAAGATCGCCGTGCAGCAGATTGCCCAGATAGAGGGCGAACTGCTCCCACACCGGCTTGTCGAGATTGTAGGCGGCGCGGACGTTGTGCTCGATCTCCGGCGGCAGATGGCGCTGGGCGTCGAACGGGCCGCCCGGCGCGATATGCATCATGAAGAAGGTGAGGGCGATGATGATGAACAGCGTGGGGACAGCGCCCAGCACTCGCCGTATCGCGTAAGGCCACATGGACCGTTTTTCCCCCGCCTCTGAACGCCGCGCGACCTCGAAGCGGGCCGACCGTCGTTGAGTCTCCCTGTGGTGTCAACGCGTTAGCGGTGACGCGAACAGGGCGGGGGCATCTTCAATTCAAAGCTTTCCCAAAGTGTTAACCACGCGACACATGGGTGCGATATCGCACCGATTTGCTGCTCATTCTGTGGGCGTTGGGCGGATTTAATCAGTCCACGGACGGAAGGCGGAGCGACGCCTTCAACAAAGTTTCAAAAGCGCGCCCCGAAACGAGGGCTTGTGTCGCCGCGATGGAGGGGGCGAAGAAGCGGTCTTTCTCGAAGCGCGGGCTGCCTTTGCGGATCAATGCATGCGCCGCTTCCAGCGCGGGCGAGCTTTTCAACGGGCGATGGAACTCGATCCCTTCCGCCGCTGCCAGCAATTCCACCGCCAGGATGTTCGCGGTGTTGGCGTTCATGGCGGTGAGGCGGCGGGCGGCGAAGGTGGCCATGGACACGAAGTCTTCCTGATTGGCAGAGGTCGGCAGCGAGTCCACGGACGCCGGATGGGCGAGCGACTTGTTCTCCGAGGCGAGCGCCGCCGCGGTGACATGCGCGATCATGAAACCGGAATTCACGCCGCCATCTTCGGTGAGGAATGGCGGCAGGCCGGAGAGGGTGGAGTCGATCAGCAGCGCGATGCGCCGTTCGGCGAGCGCGCCGATCTCGGAGATAACGATGGCGAGCGCATCGGCGGCAATCGCTACCGGCTCCGCATGGAAGTTTCCGCCGGAGAGAACATCGCCGCCGTCGAACACCAGCGGATTGTCGGTCGCGGCGTTCGCTTCGATGGCGAAGATGTTCGCGGCATAGCGGATCATGTCGAGGCAGGGGCCGAACACCTGCGGCTGGCAGCGGATGGAATAGGGATCCTGCACGCGGTCGCATTCCAGATGCGAGGTGCGGATGGCGCTGTCTTTCATCAGCCCGCGCAACACGGCGGCGGATTCGATCTGGCCCGGCTGGCCACGCGCTTCGTGGATGCGCGCATCGAACGGCGTATCGCTACCCTTGATCGCATCGGTGGACAGCGCGCCGGCGACGAACGCGGCTTCGATGTTGGCTTCGGTGGCGAAGAGACCTACCAGCGCCAGTGCGGTGGAGACTTGCGTGCCGTTGAGCAGCGCGAGGCCTTCCTTCGCTTCCAGCACCACCGGCTCAAGGCCCGCTTGCTTCAAGGCTTCGGCGCCCGTCATGCGCTTGCCGTTCACGCGCGCGAAGCCTTCGCCGATGAGCACACAGGACATGTGTGCCAGGGGCGCGAGATCGCCGGATGCGCCGACCGAACCTTTTTCGGGAATCTCGGGAAGAATATTCTTGTTGATCAGATCGAGCAGGCGCTCCACCACCACGCGGCGCACGCCGGAATGGCCGCGCGCGAGCGAGGAGACTTTAAGTGCCATCACCAAGCGCGTGACGGAATCCGATAACGGTTCGCCGACACCGACCGCATGGCTGAGGACGAGATTGCGCTGGAGCAGCTTCAATTCGTTATCGGGGATGCGTTTCTGCGCCAGCTTTCCGAAACCGGTGTTCACGCCGTAGATCGCTTCGCCGGAGGCGAGCGCGGTTTCCACCGTCTTGCGCGAGCGTTCGATGGCCGACCAGGCGTCGGCATGGAGCGCGATGGTGGCGGGCGCAGCCGCGATGCGGCGCCATTGCGAGAGCCTGGATTTTCCCGGTGCGATGGTGATGTCGGCCATGTGCTTTGAATCCCGTTGACGGCGTGGTTTTGGCCTTCTCGCCGCCTTATCGCAAGGGCATGTGACGCCGTTACGCCGCCCGCTCCCAGCGCGAAATTATCAGTCGCGCGGCGGGATCGGTGAGGATGCTTCCCTTATTGCTGAGGCCATGGGCGGCGAGCACGGCTTCGGGCGTTTCGGCGGGGACATGCGGAAAGACGGGGCGGCCGCCGGGCAGGCGCACGCCGGCGATGCGCGACAGGTAGAAGACGGTGTAGCGGTCGAGAAAACGCCCGAACACTTCGGTGCCGCCGAGAATCCCGACGCTTTGGATGGGCACTTTCAGCGCTGCGATGGCGTCCTCAAATTTTGCGCCTTCCGGATTCCACAACACCGCGCGTGGGTTGACCGGATCGGGTACGAGTGCGGCGATGGTGCGCGTGACGATGATGCGATGGCGCATTGCGGAGTTGGGATGCTGCTCGCCGGAGTGGCGGCCATGCACGACGGCATCGACACCGTTCAGGCCATCCTCGAAAAAGCGCTGATCGGCATCCGCAATGAGTTGTGGCGGCAACAGGCCGGACGCGTCGGCGATCATGCCGTCTTCGGAGATGACCGCGTATCCTTCAATGCGCATCGTTCAGGCCGTCGCGCGATCCATGTCCACGGTGGCTTTCAGGCTGTCGAGATCGCGATAGATCGTGACCACCGCGAGAGTCTCGCCGTCTTTGCGGAAGCGCAGCAGGCAATCTTTCTTCTGGATATCCCCTTCGATCTGGATGTCGTCCCATTTTTCGGCGTGGCCGACATAATTGATCGGCACGTCATAATGCTGACTCCAGAAGAACGGCACGGCATCGAACTTCGTCGGTTCGCCCATCATATTGAGCGCCGCGGTCTGTCCTTGCCGTTCGGCCACCACCCAATGTTCGACGCGGATATTCTCGCCACTATGCGGATCGGGCCAGCGCGCGATATCGCCGGCGGCATAAATCTCCGGCACGCTGGTCTGCATGTAAGCGTTGACGGTCACGCCTTTATCGAGCGCGAGGCCCGTCTGTTCGGCCAGTGCAAGGCGCGGGCGCACGCCGACACCCATCACGACAAGATCAGCTTCCAGCACATCGCCATTCTTCAACGTGACTTTCTTGTCCGCGATGGCGGTGACGGTGTTGCCGAGATGGAATTTGACGCCGTTCTCTTCGTGCAGTGCGCGGATGAAATCACCCATATCCTTGCCGAGAATGCGTTCCATCGGGCGATCTTCCGGCGCCACGACATGGACTTCGAGCTTGCGCGCGCGCAGCGAGGCGGCGGCTTCCAATCCGATGAAGCTTGCGCCAATGACCACGGCGCGCTTGGCATCTTTGATGTGTTCGATGATCGCGCGGGAATCCGCGAAGGTTCGCAGCACATGGACGTTGGCTTGCTTCGCGCCGGGGAAATCGAGCCGCACCGGCTCCGCGCCGGTGGCGAGCAACAAGCGGTCATAGCCGATATTCTCGCCCTTCGCGGTGACGACCTGCTTCTTCTTCGTGTCGATGGAAACGACATCGGTGTTCAGCCGCAGGTCGATCTTGTTCTCTTTGTAGAAGGCTTCATCGCGCAGCGGCATCCAGTCTTCGGGCGCGTTGCCGGCGAGATAATCCTTCGACACGTTCGGGCGGTCGACCGGCAAATCGGAATCGTTGCTGAGCATGGTGATGCTGCCCGCAAAGCTCCGTCGCCGCAGCATTTCCGCTGCCGCGAAACCGGCGGCACCACCGCCGACGATCACAATGGCCTTGGGCGCGGAAGAGGGCGCTTTGCGATCCGGATTCTTCGCTTCGTTCTTTTCGCGGACGAAAAGCTTTCCGTCCTTCTGCTCCACCTTCCATGTGGAGAGCGCGAAGGTCGCGGGCGCGCAAGTGGCTTCACCGGAGCGCAAATTGAAGCAGGCGTGATGCCACGGGCAGCGGATCGTATCGCCGACGATCAGGCCGTCCGCGAGCGGGCCGTGATAATGGCTGCAATGCGCATCGATGGCGAAGATACCGTCTTTCGTCCGCGCCAGAACAACTTCGGCATCACCGACATGGCCGAGCAGCTTGCCATCCACCAATTCCGCTGGCGCGACGCCTTTTGTCAGATCGGGACCGGCGGGCGGGGCATTTTCATCGGCCATCGTCATCTCCTGTATGCGCATTAGACGGCGAGACGGCAGAACCGTTCCGCAACGGCATCTTGACGGCTCGCGCGGGGCAAGGACAGTGCGCGGTAAGCGCTATTTCGGAGACAAAACCCATGCCACTTCCCAAGGTTCTCGAAGGCCGTCTGCGTCTGCCCGTCATCGGCTCACCGCTCTTTATTGTGTCGGGGCCGGAACTGGTGATCGCGCAATGCAAGGCGGGCATTGTGGGATCGTTCCCCGCGCTGAACGCGCGTCCGGAGCCGGTGCTGGAAGAATGGATCATCCGCATCAAGACCGAGCTGGCGCAATGGGAAAAGGAAACCGGCAAGAAGGCCGCACCGTTTGCCGTGAACCAGATCTGCCATACGTCGAACGATCGCCTCGCGCATGACAATGAAGTGTGCCGCCGCCAGGAAGTGCCGATCATCATCACCTCGCTGCGCGCACCGAAGGAAGTTGTGGAGTCGACGCATTCTTATGGCGGCGTGGTGTTCCACGACATCATCAATATCCGCCATGCGAAGAAGGCCGTCGATGAAGGCGTGGATGGACTCATTCCGGTGTGTGCCGGCGCGGGCGGGCATGCGGGCGTGATGTCGCCGTTTGCGTTGGTCGCGGAGCTGCGCAAATTCTGGAACGGACCGATTGCATTGTCCGGCTCCATCGCGAACGGACGTTCGATCCTCGCGGCACAGGCATTGGGCGCGGACCTCGCTTATATGGGCACGCGGTTCATCGCCACGCGCGAAGCCAATGCGCCGGCCGAATACAAGGATGCATTGGTGGAGGCGGCGGGCGGTGGCGACATCATTTACACCAACCTCTTCACCGGCGTGCATGGCAACTATCTGCGCTCTTCGGTGCAGGCGGCGGGACTGGACCCCGACAACCTTCCGGTGTCGGACAAGTCGGCGATGAATTTCGGCTCGGGCGGCAACACCAAAGCGAAGGCGTGGCGCGACATCTGGGGCTCGGGGCAGGGCGTGGGCCAGATCCACGATGCGCCGACGGTCGAAGAACTGGTCTCGCGGCTGGAAGCGGAATATCGCGACGCGAAGAAAGCTTTGGCCGCCTAAAGGTTTGCATCGCTGCGGAATCGGCGTCACCCTCTCCCCAAAGTGGGAGAGGGATATGCGGCGACTTGCGGTCATTATCATTGCAACACTGGCATTCGGAGCAGGAAGCGCCTTCGCGGCGGATCGCGGGCCGCAGGAATCGAACGGCTATACGCGCTACGAACTGCTCGCGCCCGGATCGGCGAAGTTTCGCATCATATATGACATCACGGCGATCTGGCCCGGCGCGACGGCGTTCTTCAATCCCATCCGCAAGGGCAGCGTCGCATCCGACGAAAGCGTGACGGATCGCGCGACCGGCAAGAAGCTGGCGTTCAAGGTTGTCTCTGGCGAGGAAGCTCGACGGACGGGGCTGCCGGATGGCGACACGACCTATGATTACATCCGCGTGCAGCTTGCGCATCCGGTGCCGGACAATGGCGGCGAAGCGCGCATGCGCATCGAGAAGACCTATGCCGACCCCAAAAGCTATTATCAGGACGGCGACACCATCGTGTTCGACCGCAGCCTTGGCATCAAACGCAACGCCGTCGTGCTGCCGCCGGGCTATGTTTTGGCGACGTGCAACTATCCGGTGCAAGTGGGGCAGGAAGCGGATGGCCGCATCCGCGTGAGCTTCATCAACAACACGCCGGGCGAAGCGCCGCTGAAACTGACCGCGCGCCCCGGACATCTGTCGCCCGCGCCGTCGAGCGTGAAAGACCGGCTGGGTGAGCGCGCGGCGCAGACGCGTGACATTGTTTATTATCTGCGCGATCCGCAGACGCATGCGTTCGATCTTTATCACGACTACACCGAGGAACGGCCCGGTACGCAGCGCTATATCAATGTGGTGCGCACGGGCAGCGCGGCCTCCGATCCTTCGGCGCGCAATCTGGATACGGGCGCAACCATCCCTGCGCAGATCCTGAAAGGCGATGCGATCACGGCAGCGGGAATCTCAGATCCGGAAGAGTTGCCGAAGGTCACGCCGGATACCGAGATCGTGGTGTTCAACTTCAAGCCGTTGAAAGCGGGCCAATCGATCCGCTTGCGCATGTCCGAAACCTATACCGACCCCGTCCGTTACAAGCAGGTTGGCGACGAATTGGTCTTCGACCGCTCGTTCGGCCGCCCGGCAAATGCGGTGGTGCTGCCGGCGGGATGGGAGCTGACGAATTCCACCATTCCGGCGCAGATCAGCACGCTGCCGGACGGGCGGGAGCGGCTGGATTTCATCAATCCGCGGCCGGATGAGATCGATGTGCTGATCACCGCCCGAAAGGTGGGCTGAAAGGGGCTTCAGGACGGCGGTTTCGCCAGCAAAAACAGATATTTCGACGGGTCAGCCTGTCGGCTTGATTTTACAGGGTCCGGACCCTAGTTTCCGGCCCCTTCGCCCGCTTCGGGCCCATGTGCAGTTGTAGCTCAGTTGGTTAGAGCGCCGGATTGTGGATCCGGAGGTCGGTGGTTCGAACCCACCCAACTGTACCACTCTCAAGCCGTCTAACTGCCAACCAGACCGCTTATCGCGTCTCCGGCCTCCAACGCACGGTAAGCGCACGCGGCAGTGCCGAAAACCTTCCGTGCGCCGCATATTTCGGCGCCAATCGTGGTACAGTAAATTTCAGATCGCGTTTGCCTGGATGGAGATATGCAGGGTGGCGATGGGATTGGCGCCGGGCAGATAAGCCAGGAAGCTTGTTTTGATCGCAGGCCCCGAAGCCTGCTGGATCACGGCGTGACCGGAGCTGTTCAGAAGGACAGGGCGGCCATCGATCAGAAGAACGCCTGCGTTTGCGACGGGCTCATATTCAACAGCGACCCGATAGCCGGATCCGGCGTTGCAGAATTCGTGAATCGCGCCGAGTTGTATCTGGCTGTTGGGTGCCACGAGCGGCGCAGACTGGAAATCGGCGCGGCAGATCACCGGCACGTAGGCATGGAGTTCGATGCGCGCGGTCTGCTCCCCCGCGTGAGCGGCCGTCAACGGCAGTAGCGCGGCGAGCGCGGCCAGCCAAATATATCTCATCTGAAGAACCCCTGTTATTTTCTTCAGTGTCCACTACCGCGCCTAAATATTTGCCTAAGAGCGCGGCTTGCATCGCGTCAGATCGATAAGTCAAACGACGCCGGCAATATTCAGGTAACCATGTTCGCCTCCGTTTCCCGCGTCGCCCCGTGAATGGCGTCGGCGAAAGTCAGAAATGTGGCGGCGTAGAACTTTTCGATTCCATCCATGCACCGGGGCTGCAGCGTGACCGGCGTATCGCCGGTCGCATCGCGAACAAGCCCTTCGATTTCGGCGTCGGCGAGCAGCTTGCGCACATGCGCGCGCGATACGCCGAAGCGCCGCGCCAAACCGGAAATCGAAACTGCCGCGCGCAAGGTTTCCCGGTTCGCACTCTCGGGCGCGCTCTTCGAGATAAGGAATAGAAGAACCATCATCCCGCAGTTGCGGTCCAGAAAGGTGTCTATCTCGGGCGATGCGTTGGCGACCCGCAAGCCGGTGGCATAAACCTTCGATATCTCCCGCAGGAACGCCGCCGGAAAATCCGGCCGCTCCAGCGCCGCGAGCCCGGTCTCGCCTTCCGGCATGACGAGGGTCATTGCCTGGAAGTGCCGGCGCCAGCGTTCGACATAGTTGTTGATGAGCTTTTCGGTGGGAACGATCATTTTCACCCGATGATCGTACGGATCGCTCTCGACGCGGACATAGCCGAACAATCGCATCATCGCGATGATGGATTCCACGCGATTGGGGCTGCAGTAGTTCATTGCGACGCAAGCCGTTTTCAAGCGCGCCATGGTCACGCCCCGGGCCCCATATTGCGTTGGAGAAGCCCATTGCATCATGAGTATGAGATAGCCGATCTGTCCGCGCGCCCGGTCGTTGAGCATCGCATTCATGATGCGGTTGCCTTCGTAAATCCCGGTCAGCGCTTCCGCGATGTATTTCAACGCTTCGGGAAACCGCGGATGCGCGCGCAGTGAGGCGATAGCGCCGGCATCGGGCGCAGGGCGCTCATCGTTCCGGGCGGCCGTTTCCGTCTTCATGCTGCTGCCATGCGGTCTTGACTGGAAGCCGGATCCTGCAATGCGGAACGAATGCATGCCGCGAAGTGCAGGAACACGGTCGCATAGAGCCGCTCCATGGTGTCGATCCAATAGGGCTGCATGACGATCCCAAGCTCGTCCACACCCGATCGCGTGATGAATCCGGTGGCTTCCGCTTCCGCCAGAACTTTGCGCACGTGCGAGCGCGAGACGCGGAATTGTTTCGCCAGCCGCGAGACGGAGATCGACGTCTCGACGGAGCGCGCGCCGGTTTTCCGACCGTTCACCATCACATAGAGCAGGATCGGCGTAGCGGCGTGGTGATTGAAGAAGTCCTTTATCTCCGGAACCGAGTTCACGATGCGAAAGCCATGATAGCGGCTCTCGCAAACCTTGCGGATGAAGGCCGGCATGAAGCCGGCATGCTCAAGGCTCGCAAGCCCGGTTTCGCCTTCTTCCAACACCATCGCCATCGCCGCGAAATGCACACGCAGCATCTGCTGAAACGTGGCGACGTGATGCTGCGTCGGCACGATGAGCTTCACGCGCCTATCATAAGGGTCCAATTCCAGGCGCACATAGCCGAACAGCCGCATCGCGGCGATCAGCGCATCGACGCGTCCGGGGCTGGCGAATTTCATCTCCGTAAAGACGGATTTGACCTGACTGGCGGTAAGGCCGGGCTGCGCGTTCTGTTGGGCCGACCAATAGAGATAGAGAATGAAATAGCCGATCTGTGTCCGCACGCGGTCGTTCAGGATGAAGGCCGCCAGACGTCCGGTCGGAAGGGGTTCGGCCGGTGTTTCGGCCATGCGCCAGGCCGCGTCTGGGAAGCGCGGATGCGTGCGCAGATGCGCAATCTCCTCTGGGGTGGGTTGCGCGTAGTAAGCGTCTTCTATTGGCGGCTTGTCTATGGCGGCGTCCATGCCGGCTCGCGACTGTCATTGTATAAAAGCGCGCTGCGCCGCTCTATGCCATAACGGGCTTTTGCAGTGCCGCTTGCGATCTCGCGCATCGCTTCGCGCGCGCAATCACCGAGTTGGATGAACGTCGCAGCGTAGATGGTCTCGAACACATCGATCCATGGCTGTAGGATAAGGATGCGCGTTCCGTCAGGATCTGTGCGGCGGAAATAACCGGCCTCTTCGCTTTCCTCGAGGAGCTTGCGCACATGCGCGCGAGAGACGCGAAAGCGCTTCGACAGCCCTGAAACGGTGGCGGTGATCGTGCGCGCACCCGGAACATCTGGTGCCGGAACGCTCGCGGCGGTCAGATGCAGCAGAATCGCCATGCCGCTATTGCGATCCATGAATCTGTCGAGATCGGGTACCGCCGTGATGATCCGGCCGCCGCCGGCGAACCATTCGTAGAGCTTGCCGGCGAGGGCAGGTGGAAATTCCGGATGCTCCAGCCCGTCAAGTCCGAGCTGCCCCTCGGGCATGACCATCGCCATGGCGGTAAATTGCCGGCGCCAGCGCCGCATCTGCGCGAGGATGGGCTTTTCCGTCAGCACCAGCAGCTTGATCCGCCGGTCATAAGGATCTCGCTCCACACGCGCGAAGCCGAACAGACGCATGGCGGCGACCATCACTTCGACGCGGCTGGCGCTGCAGAATTTCTGCTCGACACAAATGGCTTTGAGCCTGCTGATCGTGAGGCCCGGATGCGAGGTGCCGGGCACGCCGGACCAGTGCAGATGCAGCGCGACATAGCCGATGAGCTGACGCGCGCGATCGCTGAGAAGCACGCTCAGCGCCTGGCTTCTCTGAAACATCTCCGCAAGACTCGCTGCCATGAAGCAGGAAGCCTCGAAGAAACGCGGTTGGGAACGCAGCGCGGCAATTTGGTCAGGCGAGGGCACAGCCCGCGTTCTTTGACGCGCTTCCTCTGAAATTTTCGTTTCTGTTTCGATCGACACGGCTATCCATTTAGAGACACTCCGGGTCGCTTCCCCCTGCAGAAGCGAATTGTCGTGAATATTACACCCGGTTTGTGCCAGGGCCCACCCCTTTTTCTCCAGGGTCCACCCTGTTTTCGCCAATTGGATCAAGAGGCTCACAGTTCTCTTATCCGGCGCGCGGAAAATCTTTCCGCAGGGGCTGGAAATGTCTTGGGGCGTTGGACGAGACGGAATCTGCAGAGTGTGCCTTTGCGCGCGCGAAAGACGCGTTCGCGACTGCGCGATGACGCTTGTGTCACGCTTGCGGATTTTAACCGTCATTTTCATGTCGCTTTCCACGGCGGCATTCGCGGATCAGCCGCCGAATGTCGTCGGCGCATCGACAGTGCTGAAGCTTTCTCTCGTCGGCCGCATTCGCTCGCATTGCGGTTTCGCGGCGATGCCGCCGTCCTCCGCGAACCTGAACGATCTTTCGCAAGGCGGATCGCTCGAGCTCGATTTCAAGCTGGATTGCAATTCCGGCTTTGCGGTTGGGGTGTCATCGTCAAACGGCGGATTGAAGCGAACCGGTGAAGACATCGGCGTTAGCGGATTCGTGACGGCGCTCGATTATGACATCGGGCTCGCCTATCAGACCGACCTTGGAACCGTTTCCGCGCATTGTCCCGCGAGCAGCCTGTCGGCAGGCTCGCCGACCTGCACATTCTACAGTGCAAGCGCATCGCAAGGTCTTTCTTCCGGAGACGGCGTTGCCGTCGATGAACCCGGCTCGTTGACGTTGCGCTGGCAGCCGCCGTCTCACGCGCGTCTCGTCGCCGGAAATTACAAAGACACCATCACCATCACCGTGGGAGCGCAGTTGTGATGAACGCGCTCGCCACCAACCGAACGTCAGCCGCGCTCCTTCCAGGATCGGCTTTCGTGGCCCCGGGATCGTCCGTGGGCCTTTCCACGGACGCCCGGATGGTCCGGCCGTCTCGATCTGTGTGTGAGTCAATCTTCAAGGAGAAACATCATGTTTAAGACAACGCTTGCCGCGTCTGCGGCCATTGCGGCGATCATGGCGCTTTCCGCGCCGGTTTTCGCCAACAACACCTCCGCCACCATCACCGTGAAGGGCACCGTCGGCGCCAAATGCGACATGGCATTGACGACTCAGACCGTGAATTTGCCGTTCGATCCGACAGGCGATGATGGCAAGCTGAATCCGGCGGCCTTCAATCTCAACCCGCTCTCGGGCGGGGGTGAGTTCTGGTGCAATGGCGCGAACTCGACCCTGACGCTCAACGCCACGCCGTTCCACAACGCCGGCTTCACCGGCACGGCGCCGTCGGGCTTCACGAACACCGTGAACTACAGCCTGTCGGGAACGCTGGGTGAGGGCAACATCAGCTACGATACCGGGACCAACAGCGGCAATCAGGTGACGCAGGTGGGTATTTTCGACACCACAAACCCCAGCGGCACTCTGAAGGCCGACCAGACCAACGATCGCCTGATCGCCGGCGATTACTCGGCGACGGTCACGCTGACGCTGACGCCCGGCACGTAAGCCGTAGCACCTGCGGTGTGAGCGCTTTCGGAAGAAAGCGCTCACGCTTGCAGGATTGGAGGGGTTCATGGAGCGCAAACTCCTGATACTCGCCGTCGCGGGCAGCGTGTTGGCCGGCATTCATGCTGTCCCTGGCGTTGCTTCCGATTCCGCGACCGTCACGGTCA